>Ga0247727_10016802_pt1 | contig 11747 bp, 13 predicted proteins | sample WisWelCaveWW1625_FD_202498 | JGI IMG/M metagenome (GOLD analysis project Ga0247727, IMG submission 202498) | Biofilm microbial communities from Wishing Well Cave, Virginia, United States - WW16-25 | ecosystem: Environmental > Aquatic > Deep subsurface > Groundwater > Cave microbial mat | place... | reverse complement strand
GCCCCTGAGTATCGCCTCGATATTGCGCGGGGTGAGGTAGGTGACCGAACGGGCCAGCACGTCGAGAACGGTTGGCTGCTCGTGCGCGGGGAAGAGCCCCAGCTCCATGGGCGAGACCTTCGCTCGTTTGGGAGGATGATGCGGGTAAAATTTGGATCGGCTACACACCGCCTGAGACACTCAAGGCTCGTTACAAGATCCACGGCAGAGACGACACCCTGAAGGCCCTAGCTGGTGCGCTCGACGCCTTCACCAATACCGCTGGCAACTAGACGTTGGACGGGCGCATCTCGAGGCGTCCGTCGAACCCGTTTGACTGTCTCGCGGGCCAAAGGGCGCTTGCGGTGCGAGGATCTCGGCGGCCCGTTCATACCCTGGTTGGTGACCATCGCCCGCCGTTGCATCGTTGAAGCGGCCCGCCATTCATCGAGCCGCGCAATGTATGAAACGACTGTCAACGTCATGCCTGCAAACTTTTCCGCAGACGAAACGAAGACCGATCAAGGGCCCACCGCTCCAAGTCACCGAACTCAGTCAACTGGTGGGTGGCGATAGCCGTTACAACAGCTGTCGTGATTGCCGCCTGAATAGCCCCATAAACGAAGGGTGCGTTTCGCTGTGGAAGTCGCGCCATGGCGTCTCGCGTTTCGATGGTCCTTCGTTGATTCAATAGCGCGGCCCAGCCCAAGAGCGGAACCACCCAAAATTGGGCAACCTGATAAAAATGTTCGTATGGCGCTCCTGAGGTCCGGCCTGTGCCGTCGGGAGTAGCTCTCCTGAGCAATCATTCGCGGGCGCATCTGCTTCAATACCGTGTGATGACGTTCAGAAGCCAATCCGGCATGGTGTTTGTCAAATGCGTTTCGGCCACCTTGTCGAGACCGGTGAGGACAAACAGTCCGACGGCGGCGATGGCAATTCCCATGATTGGTTTGGCGGCAACAGAAAGGCGGCGTAGTCGATCACGACGGGAAAGCATCACCTTCCGCGACCCGTAGGCCAGCGCAAGGAGCGGGGTGGCGGCACCGAATCCGAAAATCGCCATCACGGCGGCCGCCTGCAGCATCGTTTCGCGCTGCGCAGCCAGGCCAATCGCCGCGCCAAGCGTCGGTCCGGCGCAGGGTGACCACACGACGCCCAGCACGAGACCGAGCAGGAATTGGGCTCCCGCGCCGTTCGAGGGGAGGCGCTCGAGCAACCGGCTGGCCCAACCGGTCAGCGGGCCCATCCGCTGCGTCAACTCCGCCTGCAGAGCCGGAACCAGAAGGACGATGCCAAGAGCGAGCATTAGAAACGCGGCTGCGATGCGCAGAGCACTCGCATCGATGCCAAGACTGAGGCCTAGCGAAGCGGCGAACAGGCCTATTCCGGCAAATGACCCGGAAAGCCCGAGAGCAAGCGCCAATGGCCCCAGCACGTGCTGCTGCACGGCGCTCGCCAGCAGGATGGGCAGCAGCGGCAGTACACATGGCGACAGCGTCGACAGAGCGCCCGCCGCGTAGCTGAGCGCCAGACTGCCGAGCTCCATCGGCTCAGAACCCCTTGGCGACGAGGGCTTGAATCCGCGAGGGATCCGAGTCGCCTGTCGATCGCCCGACCTCCGTACCACCCTTGAAGACGATGAGTGTGGCCTGCGATTGCACGCGGAACTGCTTCAACACGTTCTTATCGCGGTCGAAGTCGACCTCGTAGACGACAAGGCCCGGCTTCTCCTTTTCGAGACGTCCGATGACAGGCTGCTGCTTCTTGCAGACCGGGCACCATGAAGCGTAGACGTCGATGAGAATGGTCTTGCCGGCAGCTTGCGCCTGCTCGAAAGCCTTGGCGTCGAACGGCTGCCTGGCCAGCGCGTCGAGAGGCAAAAACAAGAGCATAGCCGTGGCGGCGATGATGCCCTTGCGTAAGCGATTCAGCATGGTCTTTTGTCTCCCTCGCGTTAGAACACGAGCCCCGGGCGGGCTCACCTGAGCTTGATTTCGCCGCAAGGGGCAGGAAGGTTACACGGTGGTTCTGGGGTGTCAGCGCTTGCCTTCGCGAGTTGCGCAAGGCAGACCTGCTGGCGAAGGCTCTCGGCACGATCGGTCATGAATCAAGGTACCGAGCAAGACCAGCACCTCACCAGCCTCATGCGATCCGCGCAAGATGGCGACGGCAGCGCCTACGCCGCCTTACTGAGCGAAGTAGCACCGCTGATGAGGCAAAGGGTGCGACGGCGCTTCGCCTTCCTGCAACCGCAGGATGTCGAGGATCTCGTGCAGGATATCCTCCTCTCGCTGCACGCGGCGCGCTCCACCTACGATCCGGCGCGCCCGTTCCTGCCCTGGCTGATGGCCATCGCTCGAAACCGCATGGCGGACGGCGCGCGCCGCTATGCGCGCCGATCCGCCAACGAGGTGGCGAATGGCCGGCTGCCTGAAACCTTTCCGGCCGAGGATACGAATATCCTCCTGAATACCTATGGCGACGCGGAGGCGCTCACGCAGGCAATGGGAGACCTTCCGGCCGGGCAGAGGCAAGCGATCGAGTTGCTCAAGTTGCGCGAGATGTCGCTGAAAGAGGCGTCAGCCGTCAGCGGAACGAGCGTTGGCGCCCTCAAGGTCGCCGTGCATCGGGGAATTGCCGCGCTGCGCAAGGCGCTGGGCGCCAAGGGCTGAGCATGGAAACGGACGAACTCATCAAGCGTCTTGCGGCCGACACCCCGGCGGTGCGTCGGCTGAAACCGCCGTGGATGCGGGCGGTCTTTTGGCTCGCGATTGCTCTCCCCTACGTTGCCGCCGTGGTGCGGAGCAAGCTGATGATGATCGACGTGTCGCAGGCGCTTGCTGATCCGCGTTTCATGATCGAACAGGCTGCGACATTCGCGACGGCGCTGACCGCCGCGGTTGCCGCCTTCTGCAGCATTGTTCCGGGATTCGACCGAAGGATGCTGCTGCTACCACTGGCTCCGCTCGCGTTGTGGTTTGCCAGCGTCGGCCACGGATGCGTGCAGGACTGGCTGCGGTTCGGCGCCGATGGATTGGCAATACGACCGGATTGGGAATGTCTGCCGTCCGCGACGATCATCGGCATCGTCCCGGCGCTCGCCATGGTGGTGATGCTGCGCAGGGGCGCGCCGCTCTACCCCCGCCTGACGCTGGTGCTGGGAGCTCTTGCTGTTGCGGCCATCGGCAATTTCGGCATGCAGCTCTTCCACTTCCGTGATGCCAGCGTCATGATGCTCGTTTGGCATCTGGGGAGCGTGGCTGTGCTGTCGGCGTTGGCCGGATGGCTCGGCGAGCACGTTCTAGGCTGGCGCCACGCCAGTGCCGTTCGCTGATGCGCCCAAGCGCGGCCTTTCAGCCGCGTCGCCGTTCTCACGAGAATATGTGCAGTTCCTTGTGTAACCCGCGCATTGATCTGAGCGAAATAAGGTCGTTAGGGCGACCGTCGCCTTTGCTCGACGACGACGGGCTCGCTCGCCTTATCGCGTGTCATTCGCGCCAGCGTCGAATGCTGGTTGGGAAGGATGCCGCTGTGCGCAGGTTGCTTGCTGCCTGTCTTGTCACCGTCGCCTGCCTGTCGCCGGCGTGGACGCAAACCGACCCCGAGCGGCTGTCGCAGCAATGCTTTGCATTGTTTCAAGGCGCACCCGCCGACCGGCAGAAGGCCCTCGACACGATCGTCAAGAGCGGGCGAGCCGATGCCGCACCGATCCTCATCCTGGCCTTGCGCTTCGCGGCGAGCGAGTATGACAAGAAGCTCGTCAAGGCGCTTGCAACGTTGACCGGCGCCAGTCCCGGCAATGACTGGGCCGACTGGATGCGATGGCAGGAGGCACATCCGGAAATCGGTGTGATACCCGGCTTCCCCAAGCTGCAGGCGCGTGTCTACGATCTAATCGACCCAAATTTCCAGGTCTTCCTGCCGGGGGACGCCAAGCATGAGATCCGGCTCGAGGAGATCGCCTGGGGCGGTGTGATCAAGGATGGCATTCCGGCGCTCACCAACCCGCGCCTGATCCCGGCCTCGGCCGCATCGTATCTCAAAGGTGACGACCTCGTGTTCGGCGTCGCCATCAACGGCGATGTGCGCGCCTATCCGTTGCGCATCATGGATTGGCACGAGATGTTCAACGACGTGATCGGCGGCGTTCCGGTGAGCCTCGCCTACTGCACCCTCTGCGGCTCGGGCATCCTATTCGACACGTCGGTTGACGGGCATCCGCGGCCGTTCGTGTTCGGCTCCTCCGGATTCCTCTACCGCTCGAATAAGCTGATGTACGACACGGCCACCCATTCACTCTGGAACCAGTTCACCGGGCGCCCCGTCGTTGGCCCGCTGACCGGGTCGGGTATCGTGCTCAAGACGCGCCCCGTCGTCATTGCCAGTTGGGCAGATTGGAAGGCCCGGCATCCCACTACCAAGGTACTGGCGCTGGACACCGGCCACCGGCGCGACTACAGCACCGGCGCGGCCTACGGGCGGTACTTCGCGAGCCCGGAGCTGATGTTTCCGACCAACGTGGACCAGTCGAAACTGAAGCAGAAGGACTTCGTCTTTGCCCTGCGCTCATCCGGCGCCGAGAAGGCTTGGCCTTTGAAGCTGTTTGAAGGTGGTGCCGTGATCAACGACCAGGCCGGCGTGCTCGATCTCGTTCTGATCGGCGATGCCGCCACTCGGACGGTGCGGGCCTATCGATCGGAAGGTCTGGCATTCGAGAAGGGACCAAGCGCCGATCAGGTCAAGCACGGCCAAGAGGTCTGGCGGGTGACGGAGGAAGCGCTCGTGGCACCTAACGGACGCTCGCTGTCCCGCTTGCCGGGTCATGTCGCCTATTGGTTCGCCTGGAGCGGCTATTTCGGGCGCGAGGGCAAACTCTCCCTACCTGGCGCCAACCGCTGAGCATGATGCTTGCCAGAACCAACATGAATCGCAGCCGGTCTGCAAAGCCGACGACTACCACTCCGCTCGCTGCACTGCAGGAGGGGCCAGCATGCCGGCAGACAATGTGCAAAGGCATGCATTGGGTCTTCTGGCAGGCTTTTCTCACGCCGGTCTCAATTGTCCGTGAGAGTCGGCGGGGTATGCGAAGGGACAGTCACGCGCAGACCAGACGAATCCGAGGTTCCGATGAGTGAGGATCCGAACTGGGAATTGCGGTCCGTCTGCGCGATCGCCGTGATGGCCAAGGCGTCGATCGCAGGAAAGACCAAGACGCGGCTGGTCCCGCCTCTGAAAGAAGAGGAAGCGGCGACCCTCAATACCGTTTTCCTGCGTGATGCCGCCGAAAACATGCTGGCGGCCGCCGAACTCGCCAACGTCAGCGGCTGGATGGCATACGCGCCTGCTGGGTCTGAGGCATTCTTCAAGAGCCACCTGCCGGAAAGCATTGGCCTCCTCGAGACAGTGGCGCCCAGCTTGGGCGAATGTCTGCTGCGTGCGGCGAGCTCGTTGCTGCGCGCTGGTCACGGTGCCGTCTGCCTAGTCAACTCCGATAGTCCGACACTGCCCATTGACTATCTCGTCGCCGCCGCGACAGCCCTCGCGGAGGCGGGGGATCGCGTCGTGCTGGGGCCGTCGACCGATGGCGGGTACTACCTCATTGGGATGAAACGCTTGCACGCGGGCTTGTTCGAGGACATTGCCTGGAGCACGGAACAGGTTCTGGCCCAAACCCTCATGCGCGCCAAGGCCCTCGGAATTCCAGTGGTCGAGCTGCCGACCTGGTACGATGTCGACGATGCCGAAGCGCTGCAGGTTCTTGTCCAGGAGCTGATCGACGGCAAGCCGTTCCGCGAGGTGGGTAGCACGCCCGCGCGCGCGACGTGGACACGACGCCACATATCGGCGCTGGTCGAGGTGTCCGACCTGCGGCGGCGCCTCAATGGCACCCGATGCCCGAGCCTGCTCCCATGATACGTGCGTTGCGCACAACAATGCGATTGAGCCGGGCAGACCTTTGGCTCGGCGGCATGGCGGTGGGCTTGGGTGTGCTTACGGCTGCAGGTCCCGAGCTGCATTGGCGCCTCGGCGGCTGGACGCTGATCGCCCTGTTTGCAGTGGGTAGTATTGCGGCATTCTATGCAGTGCGGCTTGGCGAGCAGGCCGACCAGAACAACGCGCTGCTCATCATTTTGCTCGGCGCCGTCGCGATGCGGCTGGCGCTGCTGTTCACGGAGCCGACGCTGTCCAGCGACATCTATCGCTACATTTGGGATGGCCGCGTGCAAGCCTCTGGCGTCAATCCCTATCGCTACGTGCCTGCTGCCAGCGAGCTTGCGTCGCTGCGTGATCCTGCCATCTGGCGGCATATCAACCGCGCGGACTACGCCGTGACCATCTACCCTCCGGTGGCGCAATCGATCTTCCTCGCCGTCACACGCTTCGGCGAGAGCGTCGCCATTATGAAATTGGGGCTGCTGCTTTTCGAGGCGGTGGGGGTGGCAACAATTATCGCCTTGCTAGGTCGGCTCGGCCTGCCGGCGACGCACGTGGTCGCCTATGCCTGGCACCCGCTGCCCGTGTGGGAGATCGCAGGCAATGGTCACGTCGATGCGGCCATGCTCGCGTTCCTCCTGGTTGGCTTGCTTGCCTTCCTGCACGGTCGCACGCTGACCGCCGGCGTTCTGGTTACGCTCGGCGCGCTCATCAAGCCGGTGGCCCTGTTGGCACTGCCGGTGCTGTGGCGGCCGTGGAATTGGCGGTTGCCACTCGTTGTGATGATGACGATCCTGTTCGCCTACCTGCCTTATCTGTCGGTGGGAACGGGCGTGCTCGGATTCCTGCCGGGCTATCTGCACGAGGAAGGTTTCACCTCCGGTGCGGGATACAAATTGCTGTGGCTGGTGCAGCTTGCGACCGGGCCGTTGCGGCATGGTGCGACTGTCTACATCACAGCATCGGCTCTTGGTCTCATCGCCCTTTCGCTTGCGATCGGGTTCCGGTCCGACCGCTCCGCGCAGGCGTCACTGCGCGCCGTGAGCTGGCTGCTGATCGCATTTTTGGTTCTGTTTTCGCCGAACTATCCCTGGTACTTTCTCGCGCTGGTGCCGCTTCTTGCACTGACTCCGTCGACCACCGCCTGGGCCCTGACGACCGCGGGCGTGCTGTTCTACGACGTTGTCCCCGCAGATATCCTACCTCCCTACGAGGTGCGCATCGCCGTGTTCACACTCGCGATGCTTGCTGCGCTGGCGCACGACCTGTGGGGCGAGTGGCGGAAACCCATGCCAATTGCTGTTGGAGAGACGTCATGAGCACGCAAGTGCGAGCCCCATCGCCGATCGATCCGCGCCGCTATCACGATAGCGTCGATGAGGCCTTGAGCCCGATCGCGACCAGTGATCCCGTCTGCCTGTATCTGGAGACCACCAACCGCTGCAACCTGCTGTGCACCACGTGTCCGCGCACCTACGCCGACCTCGAGCCCGAGGCGGATATGAGCTGGGAGCTGTTTACCCGCATCGTCGACCAAGTGCCGAACATCGCCCGCGTGGTGCTGCACGGAGTCGGCGAGCCAATGCTGGTGAAGGAGCTGCCGCGCATGGTCCGCTATCTCAAGGCGCGCGGCGCCTACGTGCTGTTCAACACCAACGGCACCGTGCTGACTGCGAAGAAGGGCCGCGAGCTATGCGACACCGGCCTCGACGAGCTGCGCGTTTCGCTCGACGCGGTCGACGCACGCACGTTCGTGCTTGTTCGCGGCAAGGACTACTTCAACCGCATCGTGCGCAACGTACGTGCGTTCACCGAGATGCAACGACGCGAAGGGCTCGTCCGCCCACGCGTCTCACTGTGGCTGACGGGCCTCAAGGAAACGATCACACAGCTTCCCGACTTCGTTCGCATTGCCCACGATGTCGGCGTGAAGGAGGTCTACCTTCAGAGGCTCGTCTACTTCGACGACGATGCCATTGGCATGGCTCGCCCGGACCAGGCCCTGTTCGAGCGGCTGACACGGGCCGAGCAGCAACATGTCGATGCGGCGACCGAGCTTGCAAGCTCCCTCGGCATCAGCTTCAACGCGTCGGGCGCCACCGAACCCGGTGAGAGCTTGACACGCAGGACCGACAAGAACCCGTGGTCATTGTGCCGCCGTCCGTGGGCAGTGATGTACTTCACGGCGAATGGGCGGGCCTTGCCCTGCTGCATCGCGCCGTTTTCGCAGCGCGGCTACGAGAACTACACGCTCGGCGACGCCACGCAGGAAAGCTTGCGAGAGATCTGGAGCGGCCCCGCTTACCAGAAGTTCCGCGCGGCGCTGCAATCGGACGCGCCGGCAAAGGCCTGCGCCAACTGCGGCCTGCGCTGGAGCCTCTAGGTGCCGAACGAGAGCGCGGTGCAGCGCCCGAATGTCAGTGCCATCATCCCCTGCCTCGATGAGGAGGACGCCATCGGTCCCTGCGTGGCGGCCGTGCTCGCCCAAGGATTGGGCGAAGTCATCGTCGTCGATGGGCAATCGGCCGATCGGACAGCAGAGCGTGCGGCGGCCGCCGGAGCCAAGGTGGTCATCGAGCCGGCTCGGGGCTATGGGCGAGCAATACAATCCGGACTGGAGGCCCTATCGCCAAAGAGCACTATCGTGCTTTTCATCGACGGCGACGGCAGCGACAGGCCCGAAATGATCCCGGCCCTACTGGCACCGATCGAGCAGGGACGCGCCGATTTCGTGCTTGGCTCGCGTCTGCGGGGAGAGCGTGAGCCCGGCAGCCTGGCTCCGGCCCAGATCGTCGGCGGCCACCTGGCCGGGGTGCTCATCCGCCTGCTCTACGGTGTCCGCTTCACGGACATGTCGCCGTTCCGGGCCATCAGGCGCGATGTGCTCGATCGCCTGGGCATGGCAGAGACGACGTTCGGCTGGAATTTGGAGATGCAGATGCGGGTAGCCGCGGCCGGACTGCGCGCAAATGAGGTCCCCGTAGGCCAGCGGCAGCGCAGGGGCGGCGTTTCGAAGGTGTCGGGTGATTGGGGCAGTGGAGTCCGGGCGGCTTTGGTCTTGGCCCGGTCGTTCTGTCGTCTGGCATGGCAGCTACGGCAGCAAAGACGCGTAGCGCTTGGGCGGGCTTTGGATCGGTAACAGCCTCCAGATCCGGGCGCGGAAGCGGATGGCAGCGCTTTAGCAATGCCACCTGCTCCCATCACGAAGCTCTGATTTGCGATTGATGCTTCGGGGGGCTCACCTTTCCCTGGGGCGACAGCATCGCGCTGGCGCAAGTGAAGCGCATCTACGATGGGCTCCATCGGGCACCTGATACCCCGGCAGCGTGTGCCGGACCTCTCATTGCCGCTGGCCGGAGGCGGCAGCTGGCGGCTGTCAGATCAGAAGCCGAAGCACTTTACGATGCTGGTGTTTTACCGCGGCATGCATTGCTCCGTTTGCAGGGACTACCTCGGCCACCTGCAATCGATGCACGCGACATTCAGCAAGCAGGGCGTGACCCCAATCGCAATATCGACGGACGACGCCGGGCGTGCGTGCTCGGCCGAGGCGCGGTGGGGTCTCGACGATCTGTGCGTTGCCTACGACCTGTCATTGCAGCAGGCACGGGCATGGGGCCTCTATGTCTCATCCGGACGCGGCCGCACGTCTTTGGGCATCGAAGAGCCGCCCATGTTCGTCGAACCGGCGCTGTTTCTCATCCGGCCGGACCGCACACTCTATTTTGCGGCGGTGCAATCGATGCCGTTTGCGCGACCTTCCTTCCCGGACATGCTGCGTGGGATCGAAATAGCCATCGCCAAGGACTATCCGGCGCGCGGCGAGGTCCCTGCCATCTAGACACAGTCAACCTGCAAGGAGAGATCAACGTGCGGCGCACCACCTTTGCGGCATTGCTGCTGCTGGCGGGGAGCGCCGCCGGCATCCCATTGGGCTTTGCTCTCTCTCAGGTCGCCCGGCAGATGCGCGTCGAGGTCGTGCTGCAACAGCTCGTCAGCGACATTCCACAGCCGGCCAACCTTCAGGTTCGCGATGACCGTTGGGATCCAGGCGCTGAAACCGGAGTCCATGAACACCCTGGTCCCGTCATCCTGGCGGTCATCGAGGGCGAGCTCATCGAGGAGACGCCAAGCGGGCGCAACACTTTGCGCGCGGGGCAGGTGTTTTGGCGAGCCGCACGGCAAACGCACAACGTGAAGAACATCAGCGAAAAGCCCGCGCGCGTGTTGGCGATCCATTTCGACCCAGCGCGATAGCGCGGCTCGAGGCGTCAGGCTCGTGCAATGACGATGGTGGTGCAGGCACTCTCGAGCTTGGGCATTTCGCGAGCGGCGGCCTGCCGAATGGCCAGTCGACGATCGTCCCCGCGTACGACGGGGCAATAGGGGTCGGGCTCTCCCAGGGCGTCCATCAAGCGGCGGCGGCCGGCGCAGCCGCCGCGGCAGGCGGCCAGGTGCGCACAGTCGGAGCAGGCGTCAGGGACGGAGCGGGCATCGACGAACGACTTTGTCGCCACGACATCGGGGCCGGTGTCGAGCAGGATGTCGAGCGGTGCGCCAGCCCCCGGCCAGTAGACGCAAGGCTGCACGGTCGCCCGCGGCGTGACGCGCACCGTAGCCACACCGCATCCGCCATTGCGCGGAGGCAAGCCAGCCATCGCCCGCACCAGCGGCTCGCCGATGGCAATGACGTCGGTGCGCTCGAACAAGCGTTCGAATCCGGACCAGTACTGCTCGTAGGTCAGGGCAAACTTATCGGTCCGCACCGATTGATAGACATTGATCCTGAGCGGTGCGTCGTAGGCCTTGGCGATCACCGCAATATCGGCAAGTCGGTCATAGTTGGATTGCATCATCACGGCGATGAAGGTGACGGGCACGCCGAGGCGTTTGCAGCGCGCGGCCTGCTCATGCAGCAATTGCCAGTTACCGGCGCCGCGCTGGTGGTCCTGCTCGGCCTCGGTCGGGTAGTCGAGCGAGAACTCGATATCCTTGAAGGCGGCGAGGTCGGCGTCCGCAATCGAGGCAACGGAATAGCCATTGGTGGTCATGGTCAACTTGATGGGCTGCGTGCGCAGATACTGTAGGATCTCCAAGAACTCGGGATGGAGGCCATTCTCGCCGGTGCCGAGATTGACCGAACGAACCGGAATGCGCTGCATCACCGCGCGCACCTGTTCGAGCGTCAAGCGATCGAGGCGCGAGGGATCGCGATAGCAGAATGCGCACGCCAGGTTGCACTCGTTGGTCAGACCGAGGCCGAGGGCAAAGGCCGCGATGTTGGTCTGGCTGGATATCGTGTTGGCGGCGGCGGGGGCTGACATCAGGGCTTGCTCGCGACACTATTGAGAAGAGAAGTCTCTGGGTGGGCGACCGACCCGCATCATGTCGGGCCAGCGAGGCAAAATGATATCGGCGGGGCTGCAGCCGGACCAGCAACCGGAACGATGGGACGATCACGTCTCCGTGTATGAGGCAGTGTTCGAGCCCTTCACTTTGCAATTCGCGCGAGCTGCGATCGCAACGCTCTGTCTCGCATCGGGTCGATCCGTACTCGATGTCGGTGCGGGCAGTGGTGGAGCGGCCCTTGCCATGGCGGAGCAAGGGCTTCAGGTCACTGCCATAGATGCATCACCGCACATGGTCGCCCGCATTCTCGCTCGGGCGGCGGATCGCGGCCTCCTGATCGATGCGCAAACCATGGAGGTAGTGCCCCGGCTGGTGGTGTAGGAGCGGTCATGGTCCGAGCGCTGAGGCTCGGGCGTCAGGCGGCCGGGATGGCCTTGTTGCTGACCTGTGGATCATCGCAGATGCCGGCGAGAGTTTCCAGG
>Ga0247727_10016801_pt1 | contig 11748 bp, 16 predicted proteins | sample WisWelCaveWW1625_FD_202498 | JGI IMG/M metagenome (GOLD analysis project Ga0247727, IMG submission 202498) | Biofilm microbial communities from Wishing Well Cave, Virginia, United States - WW16-25 | ecosystem: Environmental > Aquatic > Deep subsurface > Groundwater > Cave microbial mat | place... | reverse complement strand
TTGAAATGGTCAGCGGGTATTACCATTCGCACGTGGGCAAAGCCAACCTCGTCTACGCGCTGATGGTCGCCGTCGAGGAGACGCTCGAGCTGTTCGGCATGACCGCCCTCCTGGAAGCCCTCCTGACCGAGTTGCATGCGCGCCGCGCCGTCTTGCGGGTGGAGTTATAATGGCGGCATGTGCGAACGAGACCGCTTCCTTCATCTCTTCGCGATCCTGCTTGTGATGACGTCGCTGGCCGGCTGCCACGGAACCAAGCAGCAGTTGGAAAAGCGCGGGTTCGAATTCCACGGCGCCAAGCTATTGCGGGTGTTCCGGTTTTGATGCGGCGGCTGGCCGGCCTCGTGTGCCTCGCCGTCGCCTCCACCGGGTGCGCGGCCAAGCTCTCCTCGGCGCGGTTCAGCGACTACGCCATCCCCGGCCGGGGCGCCTCGCGGCAGACCGTCCATGCGACGCTGGGCAAACCCCTCGAGTCCATCGACGATGGCCGCGGCGGCCTGACCGACGTGTACCGGCGGTTCGACATGGATGACAATACGCGGTGGATGTCGCATACTGTCTTGGACATGGCCACGCTCGGGCTCTGGGAGCTGGCCGGCATCCCGATCGAGCTGGTCGGCCGGCGGTAGGGGTGGTGGCGCATGACCGACTATGAGATCCGTCTGACGTACGACCGGGACGGCTATCTGATCAACCGGGACATCCGCGCCGAGCCGAAGGGCCGCGTGACGTTTTGACCGGAGGGACATGACACTTCGACCGCTTGTGCACTTGCAGCCCGGAGAGACGCGGGGCTACCGGTACGGCCGGTTCGTGCGGTACAGCTGGCTGATCGGCGTGCCGTTCGGCGCCTGGCTCATCGCGCATGTGCCGCTGTTCAACGATGAGCCGGGCCTGGAAGCCCTGGTCATGGTGGCCGCGGTCATGATGATCATCGGGCCGCTGTTGATGCGCACGCAGGTCTACTTGCTGAGCGAGGACGGCATCACCTCGCGCAACGTGTTCCAGACCAAGCTCGTGCGGTGGGATCAGATCCAGTGGGTCAGTTTGGACCACAAGCTCTTGAGCGGCCGCCGGTACTGCGTCTACACCGCGCCGGGACGGCGCTGGGCCTATCCCGTGATCGCGATCCCGAGCTGGGTGGAAGGGTTCGAGGAGTTGACCGGGCTCATTCGTGACAAGGTGCTGACGATGAAGGTTGGGGCGTAAGACAAACAGCGGGAGGCGGGATGCACGGACTGGGGATCCTCATGCTTGCGGCCGTGGGCGGCTACTGGGTGCTGGAGCGGTCGGTCGGCCAGCGGGGGCAGATCAAGCAAGTCGGGCAGGTCCTGGGCATCATCATCATCGCGTTGAGCCTCGCCGGCATGGCCTGCGGGGTCTGGTGCGCGGCCACGGGCAAGGCCGGCTATGGCAAGGGCGGGATGTGCCCGCTCACCGGGAGAGGCGTGCCGGCCAGCCCGTAAGGCGGGTTAGCGGGGCCGCGGGCTCGAGCGCGCGACCCGCTCGACATACATCGTTGTGAGCATGGAGGCGGCAATCGCGGCGGCGAAGACGTAGACGCCGGCGCGCGGTTCAACGCGGGCCATGGGCCCAAGCTTGACGAGTACGATCAAGATGGCCACGATGAAGACGTCGAGCATCGACCACTTGCCGAGCAGGCCGAGCCAGTCCAGCAGCCGCGCCCGGTCGGTGTCGAGCAGCGGCGCGAACCAGATGTACGTGAGGCCGGTCAGCTTGACGAACGAGAAGACGATCGAGAAGAAGAACAACAGCGTCGCGAGCAGGAGTTCGTTCTGCTTCCAGAGCTCGATGATGCCGGCCCAGACGGAATAGCTGCTCTTCCAGAACACCATTTGTTGGGCGTGCAAGAGGGGCAGGGACAGACCGGTGACCAGCAAGCCAATGCACACCGCAAGCGCCAGCACCACCGCGACCGTTTGCCGCGGGTGCCGCGTCCACAGGGCGTTCAGCGCGCCGCGAGAGGCCGACCCAGCCATGCTTGACGTTATCGCATGAGTGAGGGGGCCGTCAAGCGCAAGGTGCTGCTCGTCGACGATGAGCCGTCGCTGGTCAAGATCATCGGCAAGGTGCTCGAGCTGGCCGGGTTCGAGGTGTCTACGGCCATCGATGGGCAGCAAGCGCTCGACCAGCTGCCGGTGATCCGGCCGGACGTGATGATCCTCGACCTCATGTTGCCGCGGGTCAACGGCTTCGACGTGCTGAAGCGCATGAAACAGGACCCGCAATGGCGCGCCATCCCGGTCCTCATCTTCACGGCCAGAGGCCGCGGCTCGGAGGACGAAACGCTGTGCAAGGACCTGGGCGCCACGGCGTTTTTCAGCAAGACGGAGCCTGCGCAGACCATCGTCGCGTACATCAAGCAGCTCCTCGGCGCGCCCTAACCCCGCCGTCGATGGCCTCCCGGGCGCGCTCTCCGCTGACCCTCATTTTCCTGACGGTCTTCATCGACCTGGTCGGGTTCGGCATCGTCATCCCGGTCTTGCCGCTATACGCGGAGCGCTTCGGCGCCTCGCCGCTGGTGATCGGGATGCTGCTGGGCGTGTATTCGCTGATGGCGTGCATCTTCGCGCCGGTGCTCGGTCGGCTGTCCGACCGGATCGGGCGGCGGCCCGTGCTGCTCGTGAGCCTGCTGGGCACGTCGCTGGGCTTCCTCCTGATGGGCATCGCTGAAACGCTGCCGATCCTGTTCCTGGGCCGGATCATCGATGGGATCACCGGCGGGAACATCTCGACCGCGCAGGCCTACATCGCCGACGTAACGCCGCTGAGCCAGCGCTCGAAGGGCATGGGCCTCATCGGCGCGGCGTTCGGGCTCGGGTTCATCTTCGGGCCGGCCATCGGCGGCATCCTGGGCCACGTGTCGATGGCAGCGCCGTTTCTCTTCGCCGCGGCGCTGGCGGCCTGCAACGCGGTCGCGGCGTATTGCTTCCTGCCGGAGAGCCTGCCGCCGGAGCAGCGCGGGCACCCGGAGGCGCGGGCGAGCGTGCTGGCTGTGTTCGCCGGCGGGGAAAGCCGCGGGCTGCAGCTGATCCTGGCGACGTACTTCTTCACGACGGTTGCGTTTTCGCTGCTGACCGCCACGTACCCGCTGTTCACGAAGAGGCACTTCGGCTACAACGCCATGGAGAACGGGTACATCTTCGCCGGGCTGGGCCTGCTGGGCGCGCTCGTGCAGGGCGTGCTGATGGGGCCGCTGACCCGGTGGACCAGCGACAAGGTGCTCGCGATGATCGGTGCAGCCATCCTGATGGCCGGCCTGATCGCGCTGCCCATGACCACGGCGTCGACCCTGCTGCTCGTCGCGACCGGCGCCATCGGCATCGGTCACGGCCTCGTGGCCGCTCCGTTGAGCGGACTGGCCTCGAGGCAGGGCACGGCGGCGTCGCAGGGACGCATCCTGGGGCTGATGCAGTCGGCGGCCAGCATGGCGCGCATCGTCGGGCCGGTGCTGGGCGGCTGGCTCATGACGATCGACGCCGCGCGGCCGGCGCAGACCTTCGGGCAGAGCGCGTACTGGGCCGCGAGCGCGCTCATGTCGGTGGCGTTGGCACTCGCGGCGTTGCTCTAATCCTTCGGGGCTCCTCATGGTGATCCTGCTGGTCCTCGCATTGGCCACGCTGTTCATCATTGCGGCGATGGGCCTGGAGCTGGGGCTCGGCAACCGCCTGCTGATCCGCCTGGGCCGCGTGGAGCCGTTCACGCGTGTGCACCCGCTGCCGCCGGTGTCGGTCATCATCCCGGCGCGCAACGAAGCCGGCACCATCGAGGCGGCGCTGCGCTCGGTGGCCGGCCAGGACTACCCGCGCTTCGAGGTGATCGTGCTCGATGACCGGTCGGACGATGCCACTGGGGCGATCATCGACCGGATGGCCTCGGAGCTGCCGGGACTGCGCGCCGTGCACGTGCGCGACGTGCCGCCGGGGTGGCTGGGCAAGAACCATGCGCTGTGGGTGGGGGCGGGGCAGGCGAAGGGCGAGCTGCTGCTGTTTACCGACGCCGACGTGATGATGGAGCGCACGCTGCTCTCGCGCGCGGTGACGCACATGACCAAAGCACAGCTGGACCATCTGGCCGCGATCCCGCGCGTCGATGCGCCGGGCCTGGCACTCCAGGCGTGCGTGAACGGCTTCGTCGTCTTCTTCTGCTCCTTCTACAAGCCGTGGCGCGCCCGGCGACCGGGGCCGTACCACATCGGTATCGGCGCCTTCAACCTGCTGCGCGCCGGGGTCTACCGCCGCATCGGCACGCACCAAGCGATTGCCATGTGCCCGGATGACGACATGAAGCTGGGCAAGCTCGTGAAGATAGCCGGGTTCCGGCAGGACGTGGTCGACGGGCATGACGTGCTGTCGGTGCGGTGGTACGAGTCGGTGGGCGGGCTGGTCCGCGGCCTGACGAAGAACGCGTTCGCTGCAACCGACTACCGGGTGGTCCCGATGGTGTTCGCCATCCTCGCGCAAGTCGTGGTCTTCTTGTGGCCCCTGGCGGCGCTGGCGCTGACGACCGGGACGATCCGCTGGCTCAACGCCGCCAGCGTCCTGTGCAGCCTGCTGATGTTCCGGGACACCGCGCGATTTTCTCGCTTTTCGCCGGTCGTAGCTTTAGGATATCCGTTCGCCGTCGCGGTGACGGCCTGCATCTGCGGGCGCGCGATGGTGCTCAACCTGGCGCAGGGCGGCATCGCCTGGCGGGGCACGAGGTATCCGCTGCAGCAATTGCGCGCCAATCGCGTGTAGGAACGAGGAGCTTCTGATGGGCATCAACTGCGGCATCGTCGGCTTGCCGAACGTCGGCAAGTCGACGATCTTCAACGCGATCACCCGGGCCTCGGTGCCGGCGGCCAATTACCCGTTTTGCACCATCGACCCGAACGTGGGCGTGGTCCACGTGCCGGATGCGCGGCTGACCAAGCTCGCGGAGCTCGTGCCGACGCAGCAGGTGATCCCCACGGTGATGCAGTTCGTGGACATCGCCGGCCTGGTGGCGGGCGCGAGCAAAGGCGAAGGCCTGGGCAACCAGTTCCTGGGGCACATCCAGGAAGTGGATGCCATCGCGCACGTGATGCGCTGCTTCGAGAGCGAAGAGGTGATTCACGTCAGCGGATCGGTGGACCCGCGGCGCGACGTGGAGGTCGTCAACACCGAGCTGGCCCTCAAGGACCTGGCGGTGGTGACCTCCGCGATCAGCCGTCTGGAGAAGCTGGTGAAATCCGGCGATAAGAAAGCACCCGCCGCCATTGCGATCCTGAAGACGGTGACGCAGTCGCTCGACCAGGGCGCCCCGGTCCGCGCCGCCATGCGCCGCCTGCCGCCTGAGGCCTGGGACACGGTCAAGCCGCTGAATTTGCTTACGGCCAAACCGATCCTCTACGTGGCTAATGTGTCCGAAGACGATGCGGTGGACGGCAAGGGGCCGCACGTTGCGGTGGTGCGCGAAATCGCCGCGGCCGAGGGTGCCCCGGTCGTGCCGATCTGCGGCGCGATCGAGGCGCAGATCTCCGCTCTGGAGACCGAGGAGGAGCGCGTCGAGTACCTCGCCGCGGTCGGGCTCAAGGAACCTGGGCTGCACCGGTTGATCCGCGCGGCCTACGACCGGCTGGGGCTCATCACGTTCTTCACCGTGGGCCCGAAGGAAGACCGGGCCTGGACCGTGCGCCGGAGCTCCAGCGCGCCGCAGGCGGCGGGGCAGATCCACTCGGATTTCGAGAAGGGGTTCATCCGCGCCGAGGTGATCGGCTATGACGACTTTGTGGCCTGCGGCAGCGAGGCCGTGGCTCGCGAGCGCGGCAAGCTGCGCGTCGAGGGCAAGGAGTACGTGGTCAAAGATGGCGACCTCATGCACTTCCGCTTCAGCGTCTAGCGCGCGCCTGCGCCGCCTCGCATGCGCGGCCGTGCTGTTCGCCGCCGGCTGCGCGTTCAACGTCCATCACCTTTCCGGTCCGCTGCCCCAGCGTCCCGCCGCACCCCAGCCCATCCACGCCTCGGCCGGCGTCCAGTTCATGCCTGAGCCGGAGGGCGCTGTGTGCGGGACCACATTCCAGCAGTTCGTGACGGCGCTCCAAGACCAGCGCGTCTTCGAGGTCGTGACGATCGCTCATCCGACCAGCCAGCCGGACGTACTCGTACAGGCGCAGTTTGCCTGCCGCGTGGACCGGCACGACCGGCGCAACAATGTCGTGGCCTTTTTCGAAGGCTTCGGCGCTCTTGTGCCGGCGCTGTTGGCGCTGCATGACATCGATGTCGGCGTCGAGGCCCTCGTCGTGGCGAGCCGGGGCGGGCGCCATGTCGGGCGCTACACCGTGGACAGCCGCCTCGACGCCAACGCCGGCTACTTCGGCATCGTGGGCCACGAGGACCGAGTGCAGGAGATGGTCCGCCAAGCCGACGAGGAGGCGATTCAGCGTCTGATTGTTCAGCTCTACGCCGACCGGAGCGTGCTGGAAGCGCTGCCCGCCGGCTCTTGACAAGAACGCGGCCCGTCAGCCATAGTTGGTTCGGACGCCCTCAGAGCTTCCGAGGGCGTTCTTGTCTTGTGGAGGGAGGGCATCGTGGCGACAGACCGCATTCTCGTGGTGGAAGACGATCAGCAGATCCAGGCGTTTCTCAGCCGCGTCCTAGAGGGTAGCGGCTACTCGGTCCTGACGGCAGGCTCCGGCGCGTCGGCCGTCACAAGCGCGGCCAAGGAGCGTCCGAGCCTGGTGATCCTCGATCTCCGGCTGCCGGACATGAACGGGTATCAGGTCTGCAATATCCTTCGGAAGATGTTCTATCCATCGGCGATGCCGATCCTCATGCTGACCGCCCTGAACCAGCCCATCGACCAGCTCCGGGGCTACGCGCATGGCGCGGACGCCTATATGACCAAGCCCTGCGAGCCGCCCGACCTGCTGCGGACCATCACCATGCTGCTCGAACAGCCGGACACCGGCAGCGCCTAACCCGCCTCGATATTGGGGACAGGTACCAATTCTCGAATTGGTGCCTGTCCCCAATTGCGCCACCGCCGCGCAAAGGACTATACTGGCGGGATGAAAGTCTCCGACCTGTTCGTCAAATGCCTTGAGAACGAGGACGTCCGCTATGTCTTCGGGGTTCCCGGCGAGGAAACCGAAGACCTGCAGTTTTCCCTCGAAAACTCCTCGGTCAAGTTCGTGCCCACCCGCCACGAGCAGGGCGCAGCCTTCATGGCGGATGTCTGGGGCCGGATCACCGGCAAAGCCGGCGTGTGCCTGGCCACCCTGGGGCCGGGCGCCACGAACCTGGTCACCGGCGTGGCCGACGCCTTTCTCGACAAAAGCCCCGTCGTCGCCATCACCGGCCAGGCCGGCTTAGGGCGCAGCCAGCGGGAGAGCCACCAGTACCTCGACATCGTGACCATGTTCCGCACGATCACCAAGTGGAATGGCTCGGTGTCCGACCCGGACGTCGTGGCGGAGATGGTGCGCAAGGCCTTTAAGATCGCGGAAAGCGAAAAGCCAGGCGCCACGCACCTCGAGCTGCCTGAAGACGTGGCGAAGATGGCATCGGACCGCACGCCGCTGCGCTCGATCCACGTGCGCCGGCCGGACCCGGACCGCAAGGCCATCATGAACGCGGCCAAACTGATCAAGGCCTCGCGCAAACCGCTGATCATCGCTGGCAACGGCGCGATCCGCAAGCAGGCCTCGCCGGCGCTGCGCGACCTCGCCGCGGTCTACCACCTGCCGGTGGTCAACACGTTCATGGGGCAGGGGGCGATCGATGACTCCAGCCCCCAGTCGCTCTTCACGATCGGGCTGGGGCTGCGCGATTTCGTCATGGACGCGGTCGATCAGGCGGACCTCATCATCACCGTCGGGTACGACATCGCGGAATACGCGCCCAACCGGTGGAACCCGAACGCCGACAAGCGCATCATCCACATCGACTTCACGCCGGCCGAAGTCTACACGCACTACCAGCCCTCCGTGGAGATCGTCGCCGACACGTTCGCGTCGCTGCGGGAGCTGAACAAAGAGCTCAAGGGCCAGAAATTGGCCTGCGACCCCGCCTGGTATGCGCCGGTCCGCAAACGGATCGTGGACGACATCGCGAGCTATGACCTGAAGGACGGGAAGCCGTTCACCGTGCCCGGCGTGCTGAACATCTTGCGCACCGTGATGGGCGATTCGGATCTGCTCATCAGCGACGTGGGCGTGCACAAGCTCTGGATCGCGCGCAACTTCCCGGTCAACCATCCCAACGGCTGTCTGATTTCGAACGGGCTGGCCAGCATGGGCATTGCGCTGCCGGGGGCCGTGGCGGCGGCGCTGGAAAACCCGAAGCGCAGGATTGTGGCCGCGATGGGCGACGGCGGGTTCCTGATGAACTCGCAGGAGCTGGAGACCGCCAAGCGCCTGGGCGCGGCCTTCACCGTCCTGGTGTTCAATGACAACGATTACGGGTTGATCAGCTGGAAGCAGCAGCGCTCCCATAGCCACGCCACCGGGACGCGGCTGACGAACCCCGATTTCAAGCGCTACGCGGAGAGCTTCGGCATCCCCGGCTACCAGCCGCGCACGCTCACCGAGCTGCGCCAGCAGCTCAAGGAAGCGGTGACGTCGCGCAAGCTCTGCCTGGTCGAGGTGCCCATCGACCAGAGCGTGAACTTCGAGCTCGTGAAGAAGCTCGAAAAGCACGCGAAATCGCAATGACGTTCGACTCGATCAACCCGGCCACCGGCGAGCGTATCGCCTCCTATCCCGTCCACACGCCTGAGCAAGTTGACGCGATCGTCCGGGAGGCGCAGGCGGCCTTCGAGCAGTGGCGGGGCACCACGTTCGCCGAGCGGGCGAAGCTCATGAAGCGTCTCGCGGCGGTGCTCCGCGAGCGGCAGGTGGCCGACGCCCAGCTCATGACCCGCGAGATGGGCAAGCCGCTCGAGCAGGCGAAGGGTGAGATCGAGAAATGCGCCGTCTGCTGCGACTTTTATGCCGAGCATGCGGAGCGGTTCCTGGCGCCGGAGCAGGTGAAGACCGACGCGGCGAAGAGCTACGTGGCGTTTGAGCCGCTGGGCATCGTGCTGGCCGTCATGCCCTGGAATTTTCCGTACTGGCAGGTGGTGCGGTTCGCCGCGCCGGCTCTGATGGCCGGCAACGCTGGGCTGCTCAAGCATGCGGCGAATGTGTCCGGCTGCGCGCTGGCCATCGAGCAGGCAGTTGAGCAGGTCGGTTTCCCTCGGGGCCTGTTCCGGGCGCTCCTGATCCAGTCGCCGCGGGTAGCGGGCGTGATCGAGCATCCGCTGGTGCGCGCGGTGACGCTGACCGGCAGCACCCCGGCCGGGCAGTCGGTCGCGGCTAAGGCCGGCGCGGTGCTGAAAAAGACCGTGCTGGAGCTGGGCGGCAGCGACCCGTACATCGTCCTGGAGGACGCGGATCTCGAGCTGGCGGCCCAGACGTGCGCCGCCTCGCGCATGATCAACGGCGGGCAGAGCTGCATCGCGGCGAAGCGGTTTATCGTCGTGGACTCGGTCAAGCAGCGGTTCGAAGAGCTGTTCGTGAAGTTCATCACGGCCCAGCAGATGGGTCCGCCGGAGCAGGTCGGTGTGACGGTCGGGCCGCTAGCACGGGTTGATCTGCGCGATTCGCTCCACGAGCAGGTAGAGCGCAGCGTGGCGGCCGGTGCCCGCCTGCTGACCGGCGGCCAGGTGCCGAAGGGCCCGGGCGCGTACTATCCCCCCACCGTGCTCACGGACGTCAAGAAGGGCATGGCCGTGTACGAAGAAGAGACGTTCGGACCGGTGGCGGCGATCATCCCGGTCAAAAACGAAGATGAAGCCGTCCGGATCGCCAATGACAGCCCGTTCGGGCTCGGCGCCGCGGTGTTTACCAAGGATGTGGCGCGCGGCGAGCGCATCGCGGCCAAGCGCCTGGAGGCCGGCTCCTGCTTCGTGAACGCCAACGTGCGCTCGGATCCCCGCCTGCCGTTCGGAGGCATCAAGGGCTCGGGCTACGGGCGGGAACTGTCCAGTTTCGGCATCCGCGAGTTCGTCAATATCAAGACGGTGTATATCAAGTAGTGTTATACTACCGACGCCGGAATGGCTGGACACTCCAAATGGGCTGGCATCAAGCACAAGAAGGCCATCGTCGATGCCCAGCGAGGCAAGGTCTTCTCCAGGGTCATCCGTGAGATCACCTCTGCCGCGCGCCTGGGCGGCGGCAATCCCGAAGCCAATCCCCGCCTCCGCCTGGCCATGCAGAAGGCCAAGGAAGCCGACCTCCCCAAAGACTCCCTCGAGAAGGCCATCAAACGCGGCACCGGCGATTTGCCCGGCGTGGCCTACGAAGAAATGACGATCGAAGGCTACGGACCCGGAGGGGTCGCCATCCTGGTTGAAGCACTCAGCGACAACAAAAACCGCACCAGCGCCGAGATTCGCAGTATCTTCACCAAGCTCGGCGGCAACCTGGCGGGTGCAGGCAGTGTGTCGTGGATCTTCCAGAAGAAGGGCGTGATCCTGGTGCCGTCCGCGGCCGCGAATGAGGAACAGCTCATGAGCGTGGTGCTGGACGCCGGCGCCGAGGACCTGAAAGTCGAGGGCGACGTGACGACGGTGACCGCATCAACGCACGCGTTCGAGCAGGTCAAGCAGGCGCTGCAGGCCGCGAACGTGCGCTGGGACTCGGCCGAGATCACCATGATCCCATCGTCGACCATGCGCGTTGAGGATGCGTCGCAGGCCAAGGCCGTGCTGCACCTGCTGGATGCGCTCGAGGAGCAGGAAGACAGCCAGCACGTGTACGCGAACTTCGACATCCCGGACGCGATTCTGACGGAGCACGCGTCGGCCGGCTGAGCATGGTGATCCTTGGGATTGATCCGGGCTTGAACTCCACCGGGTACGGCGCCATCCGCGCCGACGGGCGGCAGCTGCAGTGCGTGACGGCCGGCGACATCCGCCCGCCGCGGCGCGGCGCGATGGGCGAGCGGCTCGATTTCTTGCACCAGGCGCTGACCAGCCTGATCGCGGCCCAGCACCCGGACACGGTGGTGCTGGAGATGGTGTTCACGCACCAGGACTATGCCAGCACCGCGGCGTTGATGGCGCATGCGCGCGGCATGGCGGTGCTCGCGGTGCAGCAACAGGGGATCCCGCTGATCGAGTACCCGACGGCGAGAGTGAAGAAGGCCGTGACCGGCCGCGGCGCCGCGACGAAAGATCAAGTGGCGCGGATGGTGACCCAGTGGATCGGCGCCAGCGACCCGAGCTGGTCGTCGGATGCCACCGACGCGCTGGCGTTGGCCATCGCGCACGCCCACATGCAGCAGAGCCCCGTGGCGAGGGTGCCGCGATGATCAGCCGTCTGCGCGGGGTACTCCGCGAGCAGACCGAACAGCACGTCATCGTGGACGTGTCCGGCGTGTGCTACGAAGTGCTCATGGCCCCGGCCATCCTCCGCACGCTCTCCGACCAGCTCGGCCCCGACGGGGAGATCGAGCTGATCACCTTCCACTACCAGCAGCTGGAGCCCGGGCGGGGCATTCCGGTCTTGATCGGCTTCCTGAATGAGATCGAGCGCGAGTTCTTCTCCCGGTTCATTTCTGTCTCAGGGGTCGGGCCGAAAGCCGCCCTGAAGGCGCTCACCCAGCCCATCTCGCTGATCGCCCAAGCCATCGACGAGGGCGACATGAGCGTGCTGCGCTCGCTGCCCGGCATCGGCGAGCAGCGCGCCAAGGAGATCGTCGCCAAGCTGCAGGGCAAGGT
>Ga0247727_10016800_pt1 | contig 11748 bp, 7 predicted proteins | sample WisWelCaveWW1625_FD_202498 | JGI IMG/M metagenome (GOLD analysis project Ga0247727, IMG submission 202498) | Biofilm microbial communities from Wishing Well Cave, Virginia, United States - WW16-25 | ecosystem: Environmental > Aquatic > Deep subsurface > Groundwater > Cave microbial mat | place... | reverse complement strand
GTACGCGTCGCGCGAGGAACCCTAATTCGCGAAGCCGCGCTACGGCGAGGATTGCTTCAAGCGTGCTTCGGCTTCGCGTCGCAGTAGTTTGATCACGAGCCGCTGTACCCAATTCGGCGGCGGATCGGGCGACGGGGGCGGTTGCTCGGCCCACTTGACGCCGTCGTCGAGCCATTTTTTGGCCTCGGCCGTGTCACCGAGTTGGACAAACGCCAGTGCCAGAAAGAGTCGCGGGTAGACGGGCGACGAGAACACTTCTTTGCCGGCCGTTTTCGCGGCGTCTTGCATCGCGACGGCCGCCTTGAGCCGTTCAGCGGCCTGCTTGAAGTCGCCCTTTCGATACAGCGCGGCGCCGAGCGAGTTCAGGTAACTGGCGTTTTCAGGATCGGCCGCGAGGGCCTTTTCGGCCAGCGCGACCACGCGGTCGAAGTCGGTCACGGCGTCGGGCGCGACCGAGCAAGTCCATGCCACGAAATAACCCGCGTCCGCGTCGGGCGTCCGACCAAATCGCTCGATCAGGCTTGCGCATACTTTGCGATAGCCGTCGCGGTCGTCGCCGCCGAGGTGCGTAAGCGCGAGTTGATAGCGGAATCCCATCGGCACCGCATGATCGCCCTGCGTTTGCGTTTCGAGTCGGATGCCGCGTTCGTAGTCCGCGCGGGCATCGGCCCAGCGGTCCAGTTCCGCGTACGCGAAGCCGCGATTCAAATAGGGCGTGCCGGCGTACAGCGCGCGATCAATGTACTTGGAGAAATCCGCAACGGCCTTATCGGGTTCGCGGTTGCCAAGATGGGCATGACCTCGTTTCGACCACACGCGAGCTTCATCGAGGCCGAGTTCGATCGCTCGCGTCAATTCCCGGACGGCACTGCCGAAGTCTCTTAGCGCGTAGTGCGCATTTCCGATGTCGAACCAAAGTTCGCGATCGTTTGCGCCGAGTTGCAACGCCCGCGTGAAGTCCGCGATCGCCGATTCCCAGTCTTGCTTTTTTTCCGACTCGTATGCGCGATCTGCAAATGCCCGCCCGCGACGATGATGCAGCGGCCATTGGCGCGGTTGGATGTCGATGAGCGTGGTCATCAACTTGACCATGTCGGAGAAGTCGATCGGCACGAATCCGCCGTTCTCGTCCACGAGTTGTCCGGCAGTCCACTCGGCGAGCCGCACGAGCGTTTCGGACGCGGGGAATTCCGGCGACAGGTCCCACGTCCAGATTCGGAACACATTGGAGGTAAATAGCCGCGTGCCATCCGGGCTGAACTGCGCCCGTTCAACCTGCGGCGCGAGGTGCCTCAGCCACGGCGAGACCGGCAGGCCGGTCGCGGCGTCCCAGACGCGCGCCGTGTAATCGGCGGCGGTCGTCGCGACGAGTTTGCCGTCCATGCCGAACGTGGCATGCACCAGTTCTCGTTGATGACGCAGGGGCGGCGTGACCGGTTCGCCCGTTTGAACGTTCCACACGCGAGCAGTCCGGTCGGCGCTGGCCGTGACGATTCGATCACCGCTGGGATTGAACAACGCGGACTTCAGCTCGCGATCATGTTTGAACGTGAACCCTTCTTTGCCGGTGTCCGCATCCCACAATCGCGCGGTTCCGTCGCCGCTCGCCGTCAGCACGAGCTTGCCGTCGGGACTGAAATCAACATCCATCACGGCAAACCGCTGATGACTGAGCGGCGGCGTGATGAATTCGCCCGTCGCCACATTGTGTATGCGAGCTGTCCCGTCGAGGCTGCCCGTGACGATGCGGTCGCCGGCCGAATCGAATGCAACGTCCGTGACCAGCATCCGGTGATTCCCAATTGTACGAACGAGTTCGCCCGTTTCGACGTTCCACAGCTTGGCCTCGCCGCTCGGTGGCGCCGTGCGGCCGCCGGCTGTGACAACGAATTTTGCGTCGGGGCTGAATGCGATGCGATGAATCGGACTCTCCTGGTTGAGGGATTTCGACAGCGCCTGGCCGCCGAGGACGTCCCACACCCGCGCCTCGCCGGTCGGCGAAGTGATGCCGCTCGCGATCACGATGCGGCGGCTGTCGCGACTGAAAACAATGTGCTCCACGGCGAGCGGGTGACTCATCGTGATTCCGGTCGCCTTGCCCGTGAGTGCGTCCCAGACTTGCACGTTGTTGTCCGTGTCCGCCGTCGCGATCCAGAGCACGTCCGGGCTGGTCGTGCCGAATCGCAGTTTGGCACCGGCTTCGACGAGCGGCGTTCTGGGCCGCGTCGCGCTCAAGTCCCACACGCGAGCGGTCGTGTCGCGGCTCACCGTGATCACGTGGTTTCCGTCCCTGGCCCAGTCGGCGTGCAGAATGGCGTCGGAATGTTTGAGCGGCGGAGCTGCCGGATCGCCGGTGTCGGCGTTCCAAATTCGTGCCGTGAGGTCGAGGCTGGCGGTGAGCACTAGCGTCCCGTTCGGATTGAATCGTGCCGAAACAACGTCGTCGGCATGTTTGAGCGGCATCGAAATCGGTTGGCCGGTCACGGGGTCCCAGACTCGCGCCGTGCGGTCGCCGCACACGGTGACGAGCCGCCGGCCGTCACTGCTGAAGGCGACGAATGCGAGCGGCCGGCCGCCCGGATCGGTCGGTCCACGAAACTCCGCGCCGCGGTGTTCGAGGGGCGGCGCCGCCGGCTCGCCGTTCGCCGCGTCCCACACTCGCGCGACGCCGTAGTTGCTCGCCGTGGCCACGCGCGTCCCGTCGGGGCTGAACGAGACGTAACCAAGAGGCACTTTCTGCACGATCGGTCCGGCGACGAGTTCGCCCTTTTCCGCGCTCCACACGCGCGTGCTGCCGTCGAGGCACACGGTGGCAATGCGGTCGCCCTCCGGACTGAACGCCGCGTGCGTGACCCAGGTATCATGTTTCATCACGGGCGAAATTGGCTTGAGGGTTTCGCCATTCCAAACCTGTGCAGACCCGCCCTCGCCGAACGTGACGCGCGATGCCGTGACCACGCGCTGGCCGTCAGCACTAAATGCAGCTTCGACGACCGTGCCGTTCAGTCTCACGGATTCGCTGAGCGGAATGCCGGACGCAGGATCCCACAGCCGGATTTCGCTGTTGCCCTCGACGCCGCCGTCCGTGTTGGCGGTCAACAGCCGCCGCCCGTCTGGGCTGAATCCCGCGCGCACGGTTGGTCCGCGATGTTTGATCGTCGGCGAAACGGGAACGCCCGTGCTCGATTCCAACACGCGCACGGCGCCCTTGGCCGGCACGACCAGCGCCACCCACTTGCCGTCCGGACTGAACTCCGCGAATGTCACCGGCGCATCGCCGAACAGCGTCTGGACCAGCCTCGGTGCTTGTCGAATCACGGCGCCGAGACGCACGCGGTGGACCAGATTCTGATCCGGGCCGGCCTCTTTGTCCACGGCCAGCGCCTCGGCAAACCACGGCAGCGACGCGAGCAGATCGCCCTCCTCGAGCAGTCGCGCGCCGTAGGCAATATTCAGCCGCACGCGCTGCTGGCGCTGCTCGTTCGCCATCTGAATGTTGTTCTTGGCCAACTCCTCGGCTAGTTCACGTTGAGCCTGCGCCGTATTCTTCGCGACGTTGGCGTCCTGAGTTGCCTTCTTTTCATTCTTCAGCGCTTCCTTCGTGACAGAATGCTCGCGGCCGATGATCGCCGTACTGATCGACAAGGCGAGCGATACCGTGACCAACAGAGCCGCCGCGCTGAAGACCGCTGTCTTGCGACGACGCGCCCAGCGGCCGGCCCGCACTGCGAACGGCTCGCGAACGACCGAAACCGGCTCGTCCGCCAGCCAGCGCTGCACGTCGTCCGCCAAATCCGCGGCCTTCGGATAGCGTGCGGCCTGACTCTTCGCCATCGCCTTGGCGGCGATTGCGTCGAGTGCCAGCGGAACGCTGGAATGGACGGCGCGGGCGCGTGGCGTTTCGTTGTCAACGATCCGCCGCAGAATGTCGTCCGTGTTGTCACCTTCGTGCGGCGCGCGGCCGGCGAGAATCTCGAAGAGGATCGCGCCAAGCCCATAAATGTCCGTGCGCGCGTCCAGTAAGTCGAGCCGGCCGTCCGCCTGTTCGGGCGCCATGTAGGACGGCGTGCCCAACACCCGGCCGGTCGCGGTCGCGTCCATCTGCGCCTCGTCCGTGATGCCGAGCGTCGATGCCTCCACGTCCGCGGAGCCGACGATTTTCGCCAGCCCCCAGTCCAGCACGAGCACCTCGCCGAATCCGCCGAGCACGATGTTCGACGGCTTCAGGTCGCGATGCAGCACGCCGCGCGAATGGGCGTAGCCGAGCGCGTTGCACACACTGACGAAGACGCCAAGCAACCGGCGCAGTTCCATCGGATCGACCGTGCCGTCCCGGCAACGACGGTGATAGTCGCGGAGCGCGTCGCGCAGCGTCTGCCCGCGCACGAACTTCATCGTGTAAAACGGCTGCTCGTCCTCGCGCCGCCGCGCGAGGTCGTAGACCGGGACGATGTTCGGATGCTCCAATTGCCCGGTGATTTGGGCTTCTTTCAGGAACCGCCGCCACGCCTCCGGGTGCCGCGCTTTTTCCGAGCGGATTTCCTTGAGTGCCACCTGGCGATTCAATTCGCGATCGTGCGCGAGCCAGACTTTGCCCAATCCGCCTTCGCCGTGCAGCCGCGAGAGTGTGTATCGCGACTTCTCGTCAGTCGGCCGCATCAGCGTTTCCACGAGCACGTGCCCGGCGGCCGGCGGCATGCTCGAAACCGACTGGCGAATCTCTTCGTCCTCCGCGCCGCGGATGATGTCGCGAATCTCCGGTGTCGCCACCACGCCAAGCGCCGCGCGCGCGTCACCGCCGTACCGCTTGACCTTGCGCTCGGCCAAACGATTCAGGTGCTCGCGATCACTGGCCGTGATCCAGCCGCGCTCGATAAGCAATTCCGCGATCGGCCGCGACTTGTTCGCCGCCCACGCGTTGCAGGCGGCCGAAAACTGCGACAGGTCGATGAACTCATCCTGAAAGGCCAGCACGGCGAAAAGAAGTTGGTGGTCGGCGTTCATGGCGCGGGCTCCTTCAGCACTATTGAGCTGTAACTGCGCCGTCAGTTTATCGCGTGTCTGGTCATTCGCAAGCTTCCCGGCCAGCCCAACGTGCCACAGGTAGCCCGATTGAATGCCGCGTGTGTCCCGGACGGAATTGCATTGCTTTGCGTCCGGGTCGCGCAGCGACAATTCGGCTCGTGCGCCGCAAAAATTGCCTAATCGTTAAATTCGCCAAACGTGGCACAACCCGATGGTCGATAAAAGAGAGAAGATGTCTCGCATTTGGATGGTGGTTTGCGCGCCGGCGCGCGGTTGGCGGAATCTGTCTGGAGACGGAAACAATGGTTTTACATCAAGTAGTTGCAGTCGCGGCGTTATTGTTGCCCGGGATGGGACGGGACGATTCATCAGGCCCGGTTATGATTGACCCGTCCGCGCCCCAGGTCGTCCCGGCCGAGAAGCAACCTGGTTGGCTGGGCCGCATGCGCGGCCGACTCTTCAATCGCGGCGAATCGAAAGACGCCGCGCCGGCGGAGTCGGTTCCGCGCGTGATCTATCTTGATGAGAAGGGAAAGGAATTGAAGGCGGCGCCAGGTGAGTCGCCGTCGATTTTGGGCCGGCTGACGAAGAAATCGCGCGAGGCGCCGCCGGACGCGGCCCCGCGCCAGATAAGTCCGCGCCCACAAAGCATTGAGCCGGAACCGAGTCGATGGAAGCGATTGACGTCGTCGCTTTCACGACGCGGCAATGAGACGGACAAATCGCAAGGCAACGACTCAGACAAATCGCCGGCGCCTCGCACGGACAACTCAAGTAATGACACGCGCCGCGACGAGTTCGGCGAGCGCGCCGACAAGCCCGCGAAGCGGATCAGCCCTCAGCAGGAATCGTGGAGCGCGCGGCTGCGCGCGGAGCCGCTGCAGGATCCAGCAGAAGAAGAGCCCGAAGATCTCCTGCAAAACTTGCCGCGCTTCGACCGCAGACTGACGCGGCCCGAACCGCCGGCGGACGTGGAACTGCCCGTCGCCAGCAACGCGCCTGAACCAGTCGATGCCGGTCCAGAAACCGAATCACCGTTCAAGACGCCTGAGCCGGAGTCGGCTGCAACGTCAGATCCGGCTGCAGCGTCAGATCCGGCCGCTGTGACCGAATCGCCGGCGATCGGGCGGGTCGACGAGCCGCTCACGGCCGTGCTCGTGCTGCCGGATCCCTCGCCTCAGACCGCGATGACCGCGCCGGTGACACCGCTGATTGAATTGAAACCGGCCGCGCCTGCCGCACGCGGCCAACGACTCGCCGCCGATGCGCTGCAATCGGCAATGCCCACGCCGGAAAACTTGGACGCGTCCGGGCCGCAGCAATTCGTCGGCGACTCGCCGTCACTGCCAACCCGGTCAGCGGACCGCGCGATTGACGTCGAACCGGCGCGTGTGCAAACGCGACGTACCCGCGCGGAACGATTGAATGAATTCACCGACGTTGAGCGGGAAAGTTTCGAGGCGACAAACGCGACGGACCGCGGCGAATCCGTCGGCCTGGCTGAGTTCGCGCGCGGCGTACCTGAGTTCCCGCCGATGTTTTACGTGATCGGTCTGGTGCTACTGGTGTGTCTGATTCTGTTGATGCTGCCGCGCGAGAAGCGGCTGACGAGCGTTGTGGAGCAGGAGAGCAACGTGCCGGCGGCGCAGTCAAGCGGCCCGGCGCGATCCGGAACGAGTCTGTTCGGCGCGTTTGCGACCGCGGTCGGATTGGCCGTGATTGCCGTCGGCGCGACGGCGATTCTGCGTGCGGTTTACTTCCACGAATCGAGCTATTTTAGGCCCGGTTTGATCATCGCGGCCACTGGCCAGGCGATCGTGCTCATCGGCATCATTGCGATGGCCTTGATTCATCGCACGACGCGTAGCCGCGGCGCCGGAGACATGGCGCGGATCGAGCCGGAGTTGAATGGGCTGCATCGTGCGTCCGCCGCCGCGGCGCCGGGCACGGCCGACCTCGCAGCGACAAACCCGGGCGCGAATGCGGGGCAGATCGCACAACTCAAGGCCCAACTCGCGTGTCTCGCACAGCAGCTCGATCATTTGAACGTCTCGCCGGCCGGCGAAATCTCCGCCATTGGGCGACCGTCATCGGCACACAGTGCGGCTCGCGCGGCGTAGTCGTCCGGTAGCCTCAATCTCGCGATTCGGTCATGGGCGGGGTTCGAACTATCGGCTTGTGGGTTGCCAATTGTCGGATGGTCGCGGAATTGCGGCCGGCGAGCGGCGCGGCGCGGTGACTTGTTCGCGCGCCGCGGGCGCCCGCTCGAAGTCGTCGGATAAACCTGGATCGTCGAGCGAATCGGACGGCGACGATCGCGTGCTGCGGGGCAGCTCGCGCCGGTCGGCAACGGGACTGGCCTGGCGCGGCGCGATGCTCGACGTCGGCGTCGAAGGAAAGAGCCACGATTCGTCGGCCGGTATCGGCGCGGCGGTCGGATTTTCTGACGAATAGTGCGGCGAGCTGCTGCCGAGCGTGTCGGCCATGAGCCTGTCGAGTCCCTCGTCGCGAACCGGGCCGTAGGTCGCCGCGCCCCACGTCCAGCCGCGGCCGCTATTCCACCACTCGGAAAACCGCGAGCCCATCGGTTGCGTTTCGGCTGGAAACGCATACGGTTCTTGCGATTGAAATGCCGGCGGCCGCGCGGGCGATTGGACGACGGGCGGCACACCCGCTCGCGGAGGCGGATCGAGCACGATTGCCGGCGGACTTGGCACGCGTTCCGTTGTGCTGGCGCAACCGCAGGCCACGAGCGCGGCGAAAAAGATGAGTCTCATCTTTGCCAATCCTCTCCGGCGACTGATTCCCCTTCGCCCGGCCACACGAGCAATTCCGCCGGTTGAAATTCGGACCGGCGATCGAGCGGCGTTCGTGCGAGTTGCGTCGCGGCGCCCGGCTCCCGGTCGGTAACGCGCGAATAAACAGGCCAGCCGAGGACCGCCACGCTTTGGTGGCGCTTGAATGCGGCGTCCGTCACGTCGGTCGTCTTGACCACCGCACAGCCGGAAACGGCGACGAGAATTGAACCCGCCACGAGCAAGCGACGCATGTCAGCAGCTCCTCCATTCCGCGACCGGGCCAGCGACGCCGGCAAGCGGGGCGGTATTATCTCGAAACCTCGATATCGGGCAAGTCCGCTTGCGGTCGGCATGTGCGTCGCAAGGTCCGGATTGGCTGAATGCGGGCAGAAACTCGCGTTTCGGCCGTGTCGCAGCAGCTACTATAATTGCGGGCTAGCGTGCAGTTCGCGTCGCGCTTGAACGAATCGAGTAGACCAAGCAACACGTTCTGAGAGTCGCCGATGCCCGTGCCAACTGAAAAAAAGCCTCGAACCATGTTCGAGAAGATTTGGAATTCGCACGTCGTCCAGGCGGACGACGGCAAACAGACGATTCTGTACATCGACCTGCACCTCGTACACGAAGTGACCAGCCCGCAGGCATTTGAGGGCTTGCGGCTCGGCGGGCGGCGCGTGCGGCGGCCGGAGTTGACCGTCGCAACGCCGGACCACAACGTGCCCACGACCGACCGCCGGTTGCCGATTGCCGACCCGATCTCGAAACAGCAAATCGACAAGCTTCGGGAAAACTGCCGCGAGTTTGACATCCGGCTTTACGATCTTGATAGTCCGCAACAGGGCATCGTTCACGTGATCGGGCCGGAATTGGGCCTGACACAGCCGGGCATGACGATCGTTTGCGGCGACAGCCACACGGCGACGCACGGCGCGTTCGGCTCGCTCGCGTTCGGCATCGGCACGAGCGAGGTGGAGCACGTGCTGGCGACGCAGACACTGATGCAGTCGCGGCCGAAGACGTTCGAGATTCGCGTGGACGGTCAGCTTGCGCCGGGCGTTACGGCCAAAGACTTGATTTTGTACATCATCGGCCAAATCACGACTGCCGGCGGCACGGGCTACGTGATCGAATACACCGGCGACGTGATTCGCGGTTTGTCGATGGAAAACCGCATGACGGTGTGCAACATGTCGATCGAGGCCGGCGCGCGGGCGGGCATGATCGCGCCGGATAACGCGACGTTCAATTACGTTCGCGGCCGGCAATTCGCGCCGAAGGATTTCGACGCCGTCGTCGCGCAGTGGGAAGAATTGCCGACCGACGCCGGCGCGACCTACGATCGCGTCGAAATCTTTCAGGGCACGCAGATCACGCCGCAGGTCACCTGGGGCACGAACCCAGGTCAGGTCATCTCCGTGACCGATCGCGTGCCGCAGCCCGGTGAGTTCGGCGACGAGGCCGAGCGTAAGTCCGCGGCCGGCTCGCTCAAGTACATGGGCCTCGAAGGCGGCGAGCCGATTACGTCGCTCGCGCTCGACCGCGTGTTCATTGGCTCGTGCACGAACAGCCGCATCGAAGATCTCCGCGCGGCGGCGGCTGTCGTCCAGGGTTATCGCGTGGCCGACCGCGTGCACGCGATGGTCGTACCCGGCAGCGGATTGATCAAGAAGCAGGCCGAAGAGGAGGGTCTCGACCGAGTCTTCCGCGATGCGGGCTTCGACTGGCGCGAGGCCGGCTGCTCAATGTGCCTCGGCATGAACCCCGACACGCTCGCGCCCGGCGAGCGCTGCGCGTCCACGTCGAATCGCAACTTCGAGGGCCGTCAAGGCAAGGGCGGCCGCACGCACCTGGTCTCGCCCGCGATGGCCGCGGCCGCGGCCGTGACAGGGCACTTTGTAGATGTTCGAGACTGGACGTACAAGAATGGCGGTTGAAATGATCCAGCACGCTGGATGCCGTAGACTGAACTGGACAGGCAATCCGCCTTGAATCGCAGGCGAAAGCTAAGGAACAATGAAACCATTTACGAAGCACACTGGCTTGGCCGCAACGATGGACCGGGCCAATGTGGACACCGACCAGATCATCCCGAAGCAGTTCCTCAAGCGAATTGAGCGGACCGGCTTCGGCCAGTTTTTGTTCTTCGATTGGCGATTCCGTGACGACGGAAAGACGCCGAACCCGGATTTTGAATTGAACCGGCCGGAGTTCGCTCGGGCGACGGTCCTGGTTGCGCGGCGCAATTTCGGCTGCGGTTCGAGTCGCGAGCACGCTCCGTGGGCGCTCGAGGATTACGGCTTTCGCGTCGTCATCGCGCCGAGCTTCGCCGACATCTTTTTCAACAACTGCTTCAAGAACGGCATGCTGCCGATACAACTCGACGAGGCCGCGGTGCAAGACCTGTTCGACCGCGTCGCCGCTCATTGCGGCTACCGGCTGACCGTTGACCTGGAGAATTGCTCGCTCAGCGACGATTTCGGATTGCAACGATCGTTCGAGGTCGATTCGTTTCGCCGGCACTGCTTGCTGGGTGGTCTCGACGATATTGGCCTGACGCTCGAGCATGAATCCACCATCGCGGCGTACGAATCCACGCACGGGATCGGCGCATCGCGTTGAATGGCGAACCGCCTCGCCGCGACAGATTTTTGATGTGTCCGCGACCGCGGAATCTCCGGCCGCAAATCTGGACGCCGCTCCAGCGCGACAACCATTGCTCGATGCCAAGCGATCCGATATGCTGCGGTCGTGAGGCGGGAGCAGCGTGATCGAGCACTGGCTCCCTCCTGTTCAAACTGCGGCTTGTGAAGTTCTGCCACCCCAGGCTCTTCTCCTCATCCCGGTTTGTCGGGCTCCCGCCGGTTCAGTGGCCGCAGAGATCAAGACGACGCGTTGTCGTTTTTTGTTTGTTCAGGAAAGCGAGATTCAGATCATGGCGAAGAAGATTTACGTGGGCAATCTGACGTTTGACGCAACGGAGGCGGAACTGACCGAACTGTTCAGCCCGCACGGCGCCGTCCAATCGGCACAGATCGTGACCGATCGCGACACGGGACGGTCGCGTGGATTCGGATTCGTTGAAATGTCGGAAGGCGCGGACGCAGCGATTGCCGCGTTGAACGGACAGGATTTCAAGGGTCGCGCACTGACCGTGAACGAGGCGCGGCCGCGCAAAGAGGGCGGCGGTGGCGGTGGCCGCGGCGGCTTTCGCATGGGTGGGGGTGGCGGCGGTGGTGGCGGTGGCCGGCGCGGTGGCAGCGGCGGCTACGGTGGCGGTGGCGGTGGCGGACGACGCTACTAATCGGCATCGCCGCGTTCGACAAGAATGGTCTTGGTTCGACCGTTTTTGTTGACACCGGCATAGTGATTCGACAGCGCCTCTTATTGCGAGATCATGGGCACGGTCCGTCTGGCGCGTCACCGCGGCGGAGTCCGGCGCGATATGGCGGTCAAGTGGGCACGTGCATGAGTTGGCGGTAGCCGGCATGTGTTCGGCTGCCCCCAGCAATCTAAAGGATACGCGCCTTGTGTATCGCGACGCCGACGGCTCGCCCGCCACGCCGAAAACTCAAACAAGGAAATCATTCATGCCGAAGCGCGTGTTTGTCGGGAATTTGGATGTCCAGGTGACGGACAAAGAGTTGGGCGAGATGTTCGCAACTTACGGCGGCGTGCGCAAGGCGGAGGTGGTGCGTGGCCGCGGCGGACGCGGACGCGGTTACGGTTACGTCGAGTTGGCGACGGATGAGAGTGCCGCCCGCGCGATCGCCGAACTCAACGGCCGCGAGGTCCTCGGCAAGCCCTTGACGATTGCGGAGGCGAAGAGCATGGCCCCACGCCCGCCCATGCAGGACGACGATCGGCAGTTTTCGCGTGGCTACGGCGGTGGCGGTGGTGGCGGCGGCGGCGGTGGCGGTGGTGGTGG
>Ga0247727_10016799_pt1 | contig 11749 bp, 10 predicted proteins | sample WisWelCaveWW1625_FD_202498 | JGI IMG/M metagenome (GOLD analysis project Ga0247727, IMG submission 202498) | Biofilm microbial communities from Wishing Well Cave, Virginia, United States - WW16-25 | ecosystem: Environmental > Aquatic > Deep subsurface > Groundwater > Cave microbial mat | place... | reverse complement strand
ACCAGCTCACCAACTTCGCCGTTCCCGCCGACGTCACCGGCGCCAACCTCCAGCGGTTGGCCGCCCCGCCCAGGGGCCGCGATCCGCGCCAGCTCAACCAGACCCAGTTCGCGCCCGATTTCCACCTGCCCTACACGCAGAACATCTCGTTCGGCATGCAGCGCCGTGTCAGGAACAATCACGGTTTCGAGGTTCGCTATACGGCCGCCCGCAGCGTCGGCCAGTTCCAGACGCTGAACGCTAATCCGAACATCGCCAACTACATCAACAACGGCTTCCGGAACGTGCTTCCGGCCGGTGTCGGACTCGGGTCGAATGGCAGCCTGCGCAGCCTGCGCCGTCCGGCTCAACCCGGTCCACAACCAGATCCGCATCCGAGCCAACACGGCCTCCGGGATCTATCACGGCCTCCAGACCCGCTACGACGGCCGCATCGGCCGCCAACTCCTGCTCGGCAGCTCCTACACCTACAGCAAAGCGATCGACAATGTCAGTGAGGTGTTCGGCTTTCTGGGCCAAGGATCGCTGGTGGTTTCGCAGAATCCATTCGATATCGGGCGCGGCGAGCGCGGCCTTTCCGGCAATGACCTGCACCATGTCTGGACCATGAACTTCGTCTGGGACCTCCCCTTCATGAAGGAGCAGCGAGGGTTCCTGGGCCGGATGCTGGGCGGGTGGTCGGCGAGCGGCATCTACCGCCGCACCGGCGGGCGCCCCATGCAGCCGGTTCAGTTCTCCAGCGGCACGCCGACCGTGACGGACCGCGATTTCAACGCTACCTTCTTCGGCTACTTCGACTCGCTGCGGCCCTTCAGCGCCAACCCGAATGCGGAAGTCCGGTCGTTGGGCTTCGTGACGCCTGCCGGTCAACTGGTGGACTACAACAACCGCAACCGGCCTGTGACGCTGTCCGACGTTCGCTGGGTCTTCAATAACCTCGATGCGGCCAGGTACTTCGGCACCCCCTTCGGTGCCGGACGCGGCGTCCTCCGCGGCCCGAAGGTTTCCGATGGCGACTTCGCGGTGTTTAAGAGCTGGAAGATTCGCGAGTCCTGGTCGCTGCAATACCGCTTCGAAGCAACCAACATCTTCAATCACCCGACCCTGGGCGTGCCGAACCTGCAAGCCGACAGCGGGACTACATCCACCTGGCTGAACGCGACGGAGACGGAAGCCACGCCGCGGATCATCCAGATGGGGTTGCGCCTCACTTTCTAACCACCACGTGTCATCCAGCGAGGGTGGCGGCGCTGCCGCCGCCCTCGTTGTGTCTACGGCGCTACAATCGAAGCAGCAAGCATATGCTTCGGATTCTGGTCGCCGCAGTCCTCCTTGCCATCCCGGCCCTGGCTGCCTCGATCCGCTTCTACCTCAAGGACGGGTCCCACCACGTCGTCCGGGAATACAAAGTGCTGGCGGACCGCGTGCGCTACTACAGCATCGAGCGCAGCGACTGGGAGGAGATCCCGCTCGACCTGGCCGACCTCAAGCGCACGGAAGCCGAGCTCAAACAGCGCGAGGAGACCATCAAGACCGAAGCCGAGGCCGTCGCCGCCGAGGACAAGGCCGAGCGCGAGATGGCCCGCCAGGTCCGCAGCATCCCGCAGGAGACGGGCGCTTACTGGATCTCCGGCGATGAGCTTCTGAAGCTGAAGCAGGCCGAGTCCAAGGTCAACACCAACAAGCGGCGCTCCATCCTCAAGGTGATCACACCGATCCCGATTGTCGCCGGGAAAGCCACGGTCGAGCTGGACGGCGAAGCCTCCGCCTTCGTCGTCAACGTCGCGCGACCGGAATTCTATTTTCGGCTGGTCGAAGAGGTGCGCTTCGGGATCATTAAGCTCAAACCGAACAAGGGCGTCCGCATCGTCGAGAACCTGAGTATCGTTCCGGTGACCAAAGAGGTTATCGAGGAGATGGAAACCGTCGAGATCTTCCGCCAGGCGGTGGGCCACGGCGTCTACAAGATCTGGCCGGAGAAGCCGCTCATCGCCGGCGAGTACGCCGTGGTCGAATACACCGAGGGCAAGACCAACATTCAGGTCTGGGATTTCGGCGTGCGACTCGCCGCCGCGCCCGCCAAATAACGAAACGCGCCGCCTCCCGGCCGCGTACACAACCCAGGGGAGGTGGAACATGCGCAGCGTTTCGCTCGCAGCCGCTGTCCTGGCGATGGCGGCACTGTCATGGAACCTGGCTGCCCCGCGACGCATCGAAGCGCAGAACGCGACCCTCGCGATAGCCGCGCCGGCGAATCCGGTCCAGCAGCGGCTGGACATGTCCGTGGCCGTGCGTTCCTACGGGGCCACCGGGACGCTCTTCCACGTGCCCCCTGGCAAGCGGCTGATCATCGAAACCATCACCTTAGCCTCCGCTTCGGAGTATCAGAACGACCTGCACGGCGTAACGCTCACCACGTGGTCCGGCGGTCAGGCCACCAGTCACCATCTCACGGCGCAATATCATTCCGATTACCGGTACAGCGCCACGCTGCCCGTGCGCTTCTACTCCGAGGGCGGCCGTTCCGTCAGCCTGGAAGTGTCCCGATACACCCCCTACGGCGGTTTCGTCGTCTCGGCCACGGTGTCGGGATATCTGGAGGATGCGCCGTAGCCGACGGGTTGCGGACCGTCTTTGTACACTTGATGAGAAAGGTATGTCGCGGCAACGACCATCCGATACGAACAAGTTTCTGGAAGCTGCCAATCGTTCCTACGCCGCTCTGCGAAAGGATACCAAGGCCTGGAAGGCGGAGTTGGAGGAGCGGGAAGCCTGGGACGCCACTCTGAGCGATGGCCTGGAGGCTGACTGACTCCGATAGAGTCCTGATTCCGCAAACGCGAATAAGATCTGGAGTGGTACTCACTCGTGGCGCAGCACGCGGGCCGGGTCCAGCCGTGACGCGCGGCGCGAAGGGGACCAGGCCGCCGCCAGCGAGACGCCGATCAGCAAGGCGAACACGCCGGCGAAGTTCACCGCGTCGCGGGCGCGTACGCCGAACAGCATCGCCTCCATCTGCACGTTGGCGAACCATGCCGCGGTCAAACCCACCGCGGCGCCCAGCAGCGTCCACGCCAGGGTGTGCCGCAGCACCATCGCCACCACGTTCCCCGAGGTCGCGCCCAGCGCCATGCGCACGCCGATCTCAGCCGACCGCAGGGTCACCAGGTAGGAGATCACCCCGAACTGACCCACGGCCGCCAGCGCCACGCCAATCACGGCGAACAGCACCAGCAGCAGGCTCTCGAAGCGCGGCCGGGCAATGTGGCGTCCGAGGTTCTGCTCCATCGTGGTGATGGTGAGCGGCAGCGTCTGGTCCAGTTGCGTGATCTCGGCGCGAACCAGCTCCGACAGCCTTCCCGGGTCGGCCTCCGAGCGCAGCAGGAAATTTCCGCGGCGGCGTCCGCCGTCAGCGCCTTGCCGCCACAGGAAGTAATACTCGGGATCGTCCTGGCCGGCCAGTCCCGCGTTCTTGACGTCGCCGGCGACGCCGATAATCGTCCGCCACGGGCCGGTCAAGCCCGACCGCATGCGCCGCCCGATCGGGTCCTCGGCGGGGAACAGCCGCCGCGCCAGGCTCTGGCCGATCACGGCGGCGTGCCCGGCCGCCGAGCGGTCCTCCGCGCGGAATCCGCGCCCGCGCACCACGGGAATCCCCAGGGCGGCAAAGTAGCCCGGGCTGACATCGCGGAACACGACCATTCCTCCGGTGCGGCGGAGAGGATCCAGGGCGCGGCCCTCGACTTCGATCATGGAGTAAATCATGGCCGCCGACGGCCCGTGCAGCGGCACCGAACTGCTCATCGAAAGCGCTCGCACCCCGGGCAGCCGCTCCAACCGTTCCAGCGCCTGGTCGAAGAACTGCCCTTGCCGGGCGGCGTCGGGATAGCGCTGCTGGCCAAGCTGGACGCTCACCGTCAGCAGATGCTCCGGCCGCATGCCGAGCGGCACACTCTGCATTCTCCACAAGCTCTGCAACAGCAAACCCGCGCAGCTCAGCAGCACGAACGACAGTCCGATCTGCGCCGCCACCAATCCCTGGCGCATGCGCAATCCGCCGCCGGCGGTGCGCGTGTTCAGGGCCTCGGCGCGCGGCCCGCCCAGCGCCGGAACCAGCCCGAACACGATGCCGCTCAGGACTGCCGCCGCCAGCGCCGCCGCCAGCACGCGAGCATCGAGCGCCGCCTCCTGCAACCGCGGGATGCTCTCCGGCGCCAACGACACCAGCACCCGCAACAAACCGCTCGCCACCAGCAGACCGGCGGCCCCGCCGGCGGCGCCCAGCAGGACGCCCTCCGCCAGCATCTGCCCCAGCAGCCGCCCGCGGCTGGCGCCCAGCGCGGACCGCACGGCGATTTCCCGGGCCCGCGAGGCGGCCCGCGCCAGTTGCAGGTTGGCGACATTGGCGCAGGCGATCAGCAGCACCGCCAGCACGCCTCCCAGCAGCACCATCGAAGCCGTCCGCCAGTCGCGCACCTGCCGGTCGCGCAGCCGCGTGATGTGGAAGGTGACGTCCTTGGAGAATCCCGCCGGCACGTTCTTCAGGCAGTCGAGAAACAGCGGATGCAAGGCTTGGCGCGCCTGCTCGACGGTGACGCCTGGCTTCAGCCGCGCGAACACCGACAGGAAAGAGAACATCACCTTGGGCGCAAGATTGAGTTGCTGCGGCAGCAGCACATCCACGCGCGCCAGGCTCGGCAGCTCGAACTGCGGCGGCAGCACGCCGGCGATCTCCGCCGGCTTGCCATCGATCACAATCCGGCGGCCCAGCACGCCGCGGTCGCCGCCATAGCGGCGCTGCCAGAATCCGTACGAAAGCAGCGCCGAGCGCGGGCCGTTGGGCACGTCTTCCTCCGGCGCGATGTTGCGCCCGATGTGCGGGCGTAATCCCAGGGTGGGCAGCAGGCCCGCGCCCACGCTGGCGCACACCAGCCGCAGCGGCTCGGCTTCGTTGAGATCGCAGTCGCCCACGCGGCTCAGCGACGACATCGACTCGAACTCCGTCTGGTGCTTGAGGACGTAGTCGGCCTCCAACAGAAACTCGTTGTTGTTGATTGGCGCCTTCATGCCGAGCCACACCAGGCGATCTTCCTCCGGGTAGGGCAGGGCGCGGAACAGCAGGCGGTCCACCAGGCTGAACACCGCGGTCGCGCCGCCGATGCCCAGCGCCATCGCCGCCACCGCCAGCCAGAACGGACCAGGAGTGCGGCGGAAGCTCCGCGCGGCATAGCGCAGTTCATGCGTCATCGATTCCAGCTTCGCCATAACCAAGTTTGGACTCCGTCCCGGCCGCGGCGGTTCCGATCAACGGGGAATTAAAAGGCAAATTTGCCTCTAATTCCCACCAGCCTCAATACGCCGCTATTCCAATGGCCTCAACCACTTATCGAATACCTCGCGCACCGGCACTCCGGCGCCCGCCTCCAAGAGCTCCGGCAGTTCCTCGAGCCGAAACGGTCGCCGGTTGCGCGCGCTCCACTCGACCAGATGACGCAGAGCGTCGCGCAGGGTCTTGCCGCCCCCGGTGCGCTCGCGAATGCGCTGATCCATCTCCGCCGCCATCAGCCCGCCACGGGAAAACACGGTCCGCCCCGTGCGGAAGTCTTCCGAGTAGCGGGTGGAGGCCACGCGCGACAACTCCACCAGGGGCATTTTACGGATGAACGGCGGCGCCTCCGCCAGGCTCGATCGGAAACGCCGCTGGACCAGGTCCTGCAAATACCGTGCGCCTTCGGCCGCGGGCAGGGTGTCTGCGATTGCCGCCATGGCCGCGTATTGGCCGAAGCCTTCACTGAACCAGATGGTGTCGAGCACCGGAGCCAACTCCCATTGGAACGGAAAGTACCCCTCGCTGTAGCAGCGCTTGGGGATCCAGGCATGCGCGAAATGATGAGCGTAGTTGAAGCGCGTGCGCGCCAGATCCTGCGGCGGCGCCGCCGCCGTCAGCCCGCCCTCGTGCGCCAGAAAAAAAGTGGCGCTGTCCAGGTGCTCCATGCTGAATCCGTAGCTGTGCCGCGGCGTGACCGGCTTCAACAACTCCAGGTAGGCGGTGTAGTGCGGGAACGGCGTCGACCCGAAGTAGGCGGACACCGCATCCATGGCCTCGCGCACCACCCGGCCCACCACGGCTGGATCCACCGCGCCTTCGGCGTAGATGGCCGTGTAGAGCGCGGGGCTGCCTTCGATGCGCGCCACGCGCAGCGCCGGTCCCATCGCGATCTGGGAATCCGCCAGCGCGTAGAAGTTGGCGGCTTTCGCGGACGCGCTGCCGGCGGGCGGAGGCGCTCGAGGGGCCAGCGTCAGGAACACCGGCCAATCCGACGGCCCCTCCACCTGCACCTCGATCCGCGACTCTTCGCGCCCCTCCAGATAGCCGAACACGGAGTAGCCCAGCAGGCCCAGGTAGCCCGGCCGCACTTTGGAGGCGTCCGACGCCCCCAGGATTTCCCGCTCCATCGCGGCGATGTCCACCTCGTATTCGACGCGCTCCAGGCGCCGCCCCCCGCCGCCCAGCCTCCAGCGCGGCCCGTCCTGCCGGCTGACGTCCAACCCACTGCCGCCGGCGGCGAAGGCGGCGACCTTGCCCACGAAGCGATCATAGGGCTGCTCGCCGTATCCCATCGGGATGGCCCGCGGGATCACCAGCGTCTGCGGTCCCGCTGAGACATCCGGCGCGCGCAGCGTCACCTGCACACTGCCGCCGGGCGGGGTGTACCGCAGCCGATAGGACACCGCCTCCTGCGCCAGAGCGGGCACGCACAACATTAGTCCGGTGATCAGGAACCTCATTGAGCCAACATAGCAGCAATCGCCCGCAGGCTCGTGTGATGAATGTGGCTACACTACTTCCCAGGATCGGCCCAATGCGTCGCCACGAGTGGCGACGCGGCACGCTGAAGCGTGCGCCACATTATGAAGTTAGAAGCTACTTCAAGGCCGCGGTCCAGTTGACCACGACGGTCACCGCCTGCGGGGTGTTGTCCGCCAGGGTCGTGTTGACCAGGAAGCGCCGGCCGTCGGCCGACACCGCATAGGCGTAACCGAAGGGGCCCGCGCCGGTGATGCGCGCCTCAAACAGCGGCTGCGCGACGCCCGCCTCAAACGTCGTCCCCATCTTCACCGGGGCGGCCATGATCTTGCGGTCCAGGGCGAGGTAGAACAGCTCCTTGCCGTCGCGGCTCCACAGCGGCATGACTCCGCCGGCGGTCGAAACCTGCCACTTGCCGCCGCTGGGCGGGAAGGTCTGCACGTAGACCTGTTGGGTGCTCGACTCGTCGGAGACGTAGGCGATCCAGCGGCCGTCGGGTGAAAACTGACCCTGGTGTTCCTCGAAATCGGTCCGCAGCACCGGATACGGCTTCCGATCTTCGGGCTTGCCGTCGCCCGCGACAGGCAGGGCCCAGATGTCGTATTTGGTCTTTGGGTCCTGCTGGTCAAACAGGATCAGCCGGCCGTCCCGCGACCAGCTTGTGGGCAGATTCACACTGCTGGACTTGAGCAGCGGCTCATCGCTGCCGGCGCCGCTCGAGATCTTCTGATAAAGACGCGGTGAACCGGTGCCTCGAACGGCGGCGAACGCGATCCGGCTGCCGTCGGGCGACCAAACCGGATAGCCGTCGTAGCCGGGATCGAATGTGAATCGTGTGGGGATGCCGCGCACCAGATCGAGCAGCCATAGATCGGCCGCCCCTCCGCCTCCGCCCTCGGAACGCGAGACAGCCAGCCGTTTCTCATCCGGCGAGAGCGCAGGAGACTGGTAGGGCGCGGGCGCGCCGGCGGTGGCGATCTGCTTGCCGCCGCGGTCAAACCAGGCGAGTTGTGTGTCCCGGATGGCGCTGCCGGTGATATAGGCCAGTACGCCGGTTGCGGAAACAGACATCGGCAAACCGAAGGGGGCGCCAAGCTCGGTCGCCACTGGGATCGGGTCGCCTTTCGGCTGCAAACTCTTGGCGTCAAACGGCAGCGCCATCAAAGTCGAATCCTGGTTGTACATCAGGTAGCCGTCTGAACCGCTTCGTGCCCAGAAATAGCCGCCACCGCGTCCGCGGCGGACAAGCTTCCGTCGTTGCGCCTCCGGCCTGGCATCGACGTCGCCGGCGTACACCCCCGCGGCCTCCGGTGAGCCCCCGACCTGGTAAAGGAACCTCCGGCCGTCGGGAAGGAAGTGGGGTTGTGAGTGAGGGCCCTCCTGCTTTGCGGCGTCCACGGCAGTCACCGCGACCGGCACGCCGCCCGCCGCCGGCACCCGGTGCAGTCCTCCACGCGCCGAGAAGAGAATCACCCCTTCGCGGTTCCATGTTCCTGTCGACGTCGGCCCAGGGAAAATGGCCTCACACAGCGTCTGCGGCGGTCCCCCGGTCACGTCGATCTTCTTGAGCTTGCCGTCGGCGAAGAAGCCGAGGAAGCGGCTGTCGGGCGACCAGAACGGCGAGACGGCCCCTACGCTATCAGGCAGCACTTGTGCCGGCAGCGAATCCAGCGCTCGGATCCGTAGCGTGAATTTGCCGTCGGCCCCGCGGACGCGGAGGGCCATCTTGCGCCCGTCCGGCGAGATGACGGGAAAGCCCCAGAAGACTTCCTTCTCGGGCGGGTGGATCTGGAAGCGGATGGCGCGCGCCGGCTCGGGCTTCCATTGCCAGTACGCCGCTCCCCAGCCGATCGCAAAAAGTAACAATGCGGCGGCGGCCCAGGCGATGTGCCCCCGGTGGCGCAAGCCTCCGGCTTGCAGGCCGGCCTCCGGCCGGCCAGGGCTAGAGCCAGTGCCAGGAGTGATGCGCTTCAGATCGCGCAACAGGTCGCGCGCGGACTGCCAGCGATCGTCGGGATTCTTGGCCAGGCAGTCGCTCACCAGCCGGTCGAGCGCTGCCGGCGTTAGCGGATGGAGCGTCGAGAGCGCCGGCGGATCGCCCTCCAGGATCGCGATCATGAGGCTGGCCTGGCTCTTGCCGGAGAACGCCGGCCGGCCGGTGACCATCTCGTAGATCACCGCGCCGAAGGCGAAGATGTCGGTGCGGGCGTCGGCGTCCTTGCCCTCCAGTTGCTCCGGAGCCATGTACTGGAAGGTGCCGATCACCGTGCCTTCGGTGGTGAGTGCCTTGGTGAGCGTGACGCCGTCGGCGGCGGGCCGCGCGCCCATTTTCGCCAGCCCGAAGTCGAGCAGCTTCGCCCCGGTGGCGGTGAGCATGATGTTGCCCGGCTTGAGATCGCGATGCACCACTTCGCGGCGATGCGCCTGGTCCAGCGCGTCGGCCATTTCGACGGCGTAACGCAGCGCCTGCTCCAGCGGCAGCGGCCCTTTCTGGAGGCGCTGGGCCAGCGTCTCGCCCTCCAGGTACTCCATCACCAGGTAGTCGATTTCGTCCTGACGGCCGATGTCGAATAGAGTGCAGATGTGGGGATGGTTCAGGCTGGAGACCACGCGCGCTTCGCGCTCGAAGCGCTGGCGGATGTCCTCGCGCGCGGCGATGTGCGTGGGCAGGACCTTCACGGCCACCGTGCGGTCCAGACGTGTGTCACGGGCTTTGTAGACTTCGCCCATGCCGCCCGCCCCGATCGGGGCCAGGACTTCATAGGGTCCCAGCAGCGTCCCCTGGGTGAGAGCCATTGCGAGGATTATACACGGTTATTCACTCGCGTTTGCCGCGTCCACTCATGCGGACGCCTGGCCAGGCGTCGACACGATTGTCGACGCGGCACGCAAAGTGCGTGCGCTACAACCGGTTCCTGCCGCCACATAAGAAGCTAATTCCGGGCGGCGGGCTACACTGGGTGCGTGTGGAATCGCGCCACGCCGCTTACGCCCGAGGAGATCGAGGCCGCCTACCGCCAAGGCGCCTTCCCCATGGGCGACCCGGACACCGGAGGCGTCACCTGGCACCGGCCCTGGCGGCGCGCCGTGGTCCCGCTGGAGTCGTTCCACATCCCGCGCTCGCTGGCGCGGCGCATGCGCCGCGGTGGGTTCACGGTTACCTTTGACCGCGACTTCGCCGGCGTGATGGCGGGCTGCGCCGATCGCGAATCCACCTGGATCACCGAGGAGATTCACCGCGCCTACGGAGAACTGCACCGGCTGGGCAAGGCGCACTCGGTGGAGGTGTGGATCGAGGAGCAACTGGCCGGGGGGCTGTACGGGGTCCACCTGGGTGGAGCTTTCTTTGCCGAGTCGAAGTTCCATCGCGCCACCGATATGTCGAAGATCGCGCTGGTGGCGCTGGTGACGCGGCTGCGCGAGTGCGGCTTCCGGCTGCTGGAGGTCCAGTATCTGACGCCGCACCTGGAGCAGTTCGGCGCCATCGAGATTCCCCACCGTGAGTACACGCGCCTGCTGGCGGAGGCGGTTGCTTGTGGGGTGGGGTTCGGCGACGCTTGAAAGGCGCCGCGGGCCGGAGGCTTGCGCTACTGAGGACGCCGCAATTCGGCGGGAGCCCGCTGGCTGTCGTGATCCTCGAAGCGCAGGCGCCACTCCAGCGCGACCGTCTCGGGCGGGAAGCACTGGCGGTCGTCGCAGGCCTGGTAGCGGAGCGTGGCGGGAACCACCAGCATGCCCTCCTTCAGCAAGGGCTTCACCTTGTTGGCGGCGCCGATGGTGAGATCGCGCATCAGGCGCACTTTCCCTTCGTAGACCAGCGCGGTCTCGTTGAGTCCTTCCAGACGCACCTTCTTACCGGGCGGATAGGTAACATCGTGCGCCATCCAGCCGTCGGAGGGCTCGAACTTCCAGTCCACGGCGATGTAGTCCTGCTGGCCGGGCGCGTAGGCGTGGAACCCGGATTTGATGTCGAGCTCGGCCATCAAGGCGATGCGATGGCCGCCGCGCACGGCGGCGCTGCCGGCGGAAGTGCGCACCGTCAGGTGCTTGGCAGGCGCCTCGCCCGCGGCTGCTTTCGGCGCCACATCGAACCGGCGGACCAGGATGTCAGCGGCGGTGAAGCGCTGGCGGTAATCCTGCTCGAAGTAACGCGCCTGCACGACGCCGGCCGCGTCCAGCACATAGACCACCGGGTGCGGAATGCCGTAGGCAAAGCTCGTCTTCGGGGTCGACTCGTTGAGAATCCCGAACTCGCGGATGATCTTCGACTCCGGGTCCGACAGCAGCGGGTAGCCGATCCCCTTGCGATCGGCAAAGTGCTTCAGCACGGCCACATTGTCATAGCTGATCGCGGCCACTCCCAGGCCCTGGCGAGTGAACTCCTCACGATTCTGTTCCAGCTCGACGAGCTGGCTCTTGCAGTACGGTCACCAGTCGGCGGAACGGTGGAACACCAGTACGGCGCCTTTCGGACCGCGGATGCTCTGGAGGTTCCGCTCGGTTCCGTTCTGATCGGGCGCTCCAAAGGCAGGGATGCGCGTTCCCACGCCCGGTCCGAGGTTCGTGATCGTGGCGGCGGGCTGCTGGGCGGCGGCATGCAAGCCGAGCAAACCCAGGGTGATGGCGGGCAGGCGTGAGATCATAGGTGTGGCAGAAGGGACAATCAGTCTTCTCCTTTCAGTGTATGACGGCTGGCTCGGCGATATTCCCGGGGCGCCAAGCCAGATCGCCGCCCGGCCTGTCCGATCGATTGGTCCCGGGCATTTCGATCACATTCTCCAATCCCGGGGAGATCATTTCTCCGCCGAGCTGGCGCGCCAAGTTCAGGTGGCGCGCGAGCGCGGGGTGCCGGGAGTCGTGATCTGGTACTACCGGCTGCTGTTCACCTCGGGTGCCCTGGAGAAGCTTCGGGAGACCGTATTCGTTGAGAAAGCTCGGCTA
>Ga0247727_10016798_pt1 | contig 11750 bp, 14 predicted proteins | sample WisWelCaveWW1625_FD_202498 | JGI IMG/M metagenome (GOLD analysis project Ga0247727, IMG submission 202498) | Biofilm microbial communities from Wishing Well Cave, Virginia, United States - WW16-25 | ecosystem: Environmental > Aquatic > Deep subsurface > Groundwater > Cave microbial mat | place... | reverse complement strand
CAGCCGAAGGCTGCACCACCCAGGCCGCCCGGGAGAAGGGGGCACCCCCCGAGCATGGACCGCCCTCGAGCGGCCCGGCCATGGAGAGCATCCTGACGCCAGTCCGCTCAGATGAATACCCCCTAGGGTCCTAATCAGGTCCGTGGTGGTCAGACTACCTGGCGACTGCTAGTGTGCGCGGGGACCGGCCGCAGGAGGTCGTGAGCGGACGGCTGGGGTCGCCGACCCTGCTACCACACTGCTACCAACCCAGGCCCAACCAGGCACAACAAAGGCGCTACTCCTCGCCGCCCTTCTCGGTTGATTCCCCGTTCTTTGTTGCGCTTGGGTCGTCGTTGGTGGTGGTCGAGCCCCTCCCCGGCGCGAGCTACGAATCTGTAGGTCGCACGTTCGAATCGTGCAGGGCGCACCATCCCTTCAACGACTTGCGGGCGGCGTACTCTCCGGGGGTTGGCAGTTGCTGCCAATCTGCTACCAACGCCATCAGAGCGTCTGGGGTCACGGCGGTGGCACAGCCGAGCTCTGTGGTCAGCTCCGCTTCTTCAGGGGCAAGATCCGAGCCCTGAGACGAGCCGCCTCGACGGTAATAAGGGCACCCGCCTCCAACAACTCCCGATACTGACCCAGAGCGCGCTCGACAAGGGGCCCGAGACGCGGGGCGTCAGGTCCGTGGCCCGTACCTGAATCACGCTCGGACTCAAGGAGGCGCTTGCCGCGAGAATCGCACCGAAGTCGAGGTCGTTCGTGAAGACCGTGTAGCCCTCAGCCCTGGCGTACTCGAGCAGCATCCGATCCGAGGCGCGAGGGTCGCCCACCTTCGACCTGTGAACGGCCTCAAAGCCCATCGCGCGCAGAGCCTCCACCCAGGACGGTGAGAGGTTCATGTCGACGAGCAGCTTCAAGGTCGGGCGAGTGGAAGCTCGACTTCTTCAGAGCGCCAGGCAGCGTACTCGAGCGCCTGTGGAATGTCCTCTGCCTCCAGGTCCGGATAGAGTCGGAGGATCTCTTCGCGGCTGTGGCCCGCTGCCGCCAGCCCAACGACCGTGCCCACGGTGACGCGGAGGCCCCTGATGCAGGGCTTGCCGCCCATCACCTCGGGATGGACCGTGATTCGATTCAGCTCGGGCACGGCTACTCTCCTTCGTAATTCTAGCATCCGGGCCTGAGTGGCCATCGCGTCTGCTACCAGACTGCTACCAACCCAAGCACAACTAGGCACAACAAAGGCACTACTCCTCGCCGTCGTTCTCGCCCGATTCCCCGTCCTTTGTTGTGCTTGGGTCTTCCTGGTGATGGTCGGCTCTCTCCCCAGTGCGAGCTACGAATCTGTAGGTCGCACGTTCGAATCGTGCAGGGCGCACCATCCCTTCGACAAAACTCGCGGGCGGCGTCCCCTCCCGGGGGTGGCAGTTGCCACCAATCTGCTAGCCGCCCGCGACGTCCGGCGTGACGAACCCCCCACCCAGGCGTCCACCGCGGTCACGTCACCCATCGGTAGGCACCGGCCGTGGTATCGACGGTTAGCCTAATGCTGGCAGTGCTGGCGTGGGCCCGGCCGTGCGCCGTCCATCCGGCGGCGCGATGGTAGACTGCGCCCCAACCAACTCCGACGCCTCGGCGCTTATGTGGAGGACGGCGGTCAGAATGGCCCGCCTTCCGGACCGGAGCTGAACTCCGCGCATGGACTCAAGCACCACGTGATCGACATCGGGCTGAGGAGCACTCTTCACTGAGATTCGGCTTGTTCGTGCAGGGCTAGGGCTACTCGGGGGCAGGTTAGTTGGTGCATATTGGTGCAGCGTGGTGTAGAGTGAATGCATGGCCACTACCCAGCGACCGCTCCGGCAGAGCGTAAGCCTCGCCCCCCGCGTCGCCCGACGCGTGCGCGTGCTGGCCAAGGCCAAGCGGACCAGTGCCAGCCGGGTGATTGCCGAGCTCGTCGAGTCCGGGCTCGAGGCGCAGGAGCACGAGCGCCGCCAGTTCCTGGATCTCGCGGATCGCCTCACGCGCTCGACCGATCCGGCAGAGCGGAAGCGACTCAAGGAAGAACTGGCTCGCATCACCTTCGGCTCCTGATGCCGAAGATCCAGTGGAGCAACCTGCCGCCCGCGCTGCGCGATCACCTCTTCGAGCGCGTGCGTGAGCGGAAGATCTCGGCCGAGGATCTCTACAAGCTGAAGCTCTGGAGAGAGTCGGAACCCGAGGCTCCCGATGGCGAGTGGTATAAGGACTTCGACTCCTTCAAGATCTGCGGCGTCGGTCGCTTCCCAAAGACCTTCCTGCTCCGCAGTCAGCCTGCTAGCGGAAAGGGGCTCTAGGAAGCGACAGGCCCACACGCCTCAGGCCCTGCTACCACGCTGCTACCAACCCAGGCGCAACAAGGCACAACAGGGGCGCTACTCCTTTTGCCGTCTTTGTCAACCGATTCCCCGTCCTCTGTTGTGCTTGGTTCGTCGTGACGGTGGTCAGCCTCGTCGCTGGTGCGAGCTACGAATCTGTAGGTCGCACGTTCGAATCGTGCAGGGCGCACCACCCCTTCAATAACTTGCGGGCGGCGCCCCCTCCCGGGGTGGCAGCTGCTGCCAAGCTGGTACAGCCGTGCCCTCTGGCCGCGACGAACGCGCGTGGGGCCAGTCCGTCTGGAGCGCTGGCGGGTCGCACTTCTCCCGAGGACGCCGCCTGTGCAGCCCCCGGACGCGTCAGTGACTCGGCTGGGTGAGGTCGCCGCTGTCTGGTCGGCGGTCTCCTTCCCGCCTATCGGAACCCGAACACCAGGGGGAAGACCACGACCACCACCCACGCCCACAGCGCGTAGACGGGGAGGTACGCCGTCTGCCATCGCTCCAGCTGCGTGAACGCGACCCGCCCGGCGAGGAATCGCCCGTAGAGTACGGCGGACCAGCCGAGGTTCACCAGCAGGATGAGGTTCTCTCCCAGGGCTGCGACCTTGTTCGGGCTGAAGCCGAACTCGGAGATGCGGGCGGCAATGGCCCACAGCGCCATGGTGTCCACGAGCAGGGCGCAGACCACGAGGAGGAGCTGCAGAGCATCGAAGAGCCCCGGCTCCTCGTTCGGGTCCCGAGCCGAGATGGCGTAGAGGACCAGGCCCGCCACCACCACCAGCAGCAGGTCGAAACCGATGAGCACCTCTCGCTTCACGTCGATGCCGCAGCCGGTCCACGCCATGGTCGCCAGGAACGCCAGCAGCAAGAGGGTGAAGAGCGGCGTGAAGAGAAGCGTCAGCACCGGCGCCATGCTCTCGATGACGCTCTGCTTGGCCTCCACCAGCCACGCCGCGATGACCACGGCGCCGACGGCGCCGCAGGGCAGGATCCAGGTCACCAGAAGCCGCTCCGGGTGCAGGCCGATGGCGCTGAAGATGAACATGGTGAGCAGCATCAGCACGCCGCCCCCGAGGGCGGTGAGGGCATAGTAGATGAACCACTCGCCGGAGAAGCGTACGTAGTTCATGCGCTGGTCGTGATCGCGCCAGCGGCCGGCGGCGTACGCATAGCCCACGGTCAGCCACAGCGCGATCGGCAGGTGCAACGCCGCTAGGGCCAGGGTGTGTCCGCCGGATGCGAACGGCATGAAGTTGATCGCCACGGCCCCCGCCACGAACGGCGCCGCGAGCCACAGCCGGCCCAAAGGCGGCAGGGACCGTTTCCAGGCGAAGAAGATCGCGAGGAATGGGAGCACGAGGAGGCCGACGTTGCGGACATAGAACGCCGGCAACTCCTGGTCCATCTGCATCCTCGCGCCGAACAGCTCCGGGACCTTGATGGCCACCGCGGCAGCGACGGCCAGGGCGACCGCCACCAGGGCTTCCTTGCCGTGGCCTGCGTCCCCTGCGCCGGCGCCGGGCGCGACGACGAGCCGCTTCCAGAGCCGCTCCGAGTGCTCCCAGGCGAACTCGCGGGAGAGCGCATCGAGGTCTCCGATGCGCTTCACGGCGATGAGGAAGGCCTCGTCCTGCGCGAGCCCCGCCTTCTCCAGCGTGCTCGCCTGGCTGCGAAGGTGATCCTCCAGCTCGTCCGCGTCCACGGAGTGGATCGCCTGCCGCCGCCGGAGGTAGCAGCGCCACTCGGCGATGCCTTCTTCCAGCGATGTGCCCGCCCCTGCCTTGGGGTTGTTGGTTCCCTGTGACACGAGTCAGCCTCCCTGAAGCACCAGCTGGAGCGAGCGGAACAGCGTCCGCCGCAGCGTGGAGTCCACCACCTGCCACTGTCGCCGTTGGCTCGCCAGCTCCTCCTCGCCGCTGTCCGTCAGCCGGTAGTACCTGCGCCGCCGGCCGGACTCCGACCGCCCCCAGACGGCTTTCACGAAGCCGTTGCGCTCGAGGCGGTGGAGCGCGGGATACAGCATGCCGTCCGTCCACTCGAGCTCGCCGCCCGACAGCTCGGCGACGCGCTTGATCATGGCGTAGCCGTAGCTCTCGCCCTCGCTGAGGATGGCCAGGATCAGCGGGGTAGCCGAGGCGGCGACGAGGTCCTTGCCGACGTTCATGGTCCGGTGCGTCCAGCGATCGGAGATCCGAGCGGGTACATAGAAGACTTATATATTGTTATTCTACGTATCGCAAGGGAGCGCCAGCTCCAAGCCGGCATCCGTTGGGAGGCTCAACTGCTGCGATCGGTACCCGCCGATTGATTGCCCGTCGGAGGGGCCAGGCGGGCCTTCGAGCGCACGGTGGGCTGGGCCATCACGACCCGGCGCGCCCGTCGCGGACCCTGCTGCCGATCATCCCGCGCTGACGGCAGCAGGGTCTCCGTTGGAAGCCGGTCCCGTGGCGGGCGACGAGATCGAATGCACTGTGCGCGACTTCGGGCCGGGTTTCGGGCAGGACGACCTGAACCGGCTCTTCGAGCCCTTCTTCTCGCGCCGCCGGGGGGGGACTGGGTTGGGGCTCTCGATCGTGCAGCGCATCGTCGAGCAGCATGGGGGCGCGGTCGCCGCCACGAACCACCCCGAGGGCGGCGCGATCTTCACCATTCGCCTCCCCTTCGGGGGGAGCGACGCTCGCGATCGCGGCGAGCCCGCGCCGCAAGCTTGAGAGGGAACCCAGCGAGCTTGCTATTCGCAGCGACCTCTGCTAGAGTCTTCGCGCATTAGTTGGTCGTTGCTCTGGCGTAGCGGAAGGAGCCGCCCACGGTGGGCGGCTTTTGCTTTTTGTGAGCGCACAGGCGACAACACTGCTAAGCACGAGGCTTAGGAGGCCTGCACGTTCATGATTCAAGGCACCGTCAAGTGGTTCAACGAGTCCAAGGGTTTCGGTTTCCTCTCGCACGAGGGTGGTCCGGACGTTTTCGTCCACCACTCCGAGATCAAGGCCGAGGGCTTTCGCACCCTCAACGAGGGTGACAAGGTCCAGTTCGAGATCACGGAGAGCCCCAAGGGGCCCCGCGCCTCGAACGTGACGATCGCCCGCTAACTCCGCGACTCGCACCAGCCGCACGCCCGGGGCCGCAAGGCCCCGGGTTCGTCGTTTCTGGGAGCTGCTGACGGGCCGACCGCGAACTGGCCTTGCGAGCCCGACCGCTCAATGCGCGTGTGGCGGCCGTCCGGTGCAGGGGATAGGACCGGCGGGAAGGCCGAGGCGCTCGCGGGCGTTCGTGGCGAGGAAGTGCGGGTAGTCCGTGGGAAGCCACGCGATCGCCCCAACGCCCACGCTGATCATGGGCAGCGCGAGGAGGGCGGCCGCGGCCGAGGCGGTGGCGTCCCAGCGACGGCGTGCCAGGCGGAAGACGACGAGCTGGCCGCCCAGAATGAGCCCCGCCGAAACCCCTCCGAGCCAACGGTGCTCGCACCAGGGGCAATGCGGCCCCGCAGCCGACCGCGCGTTGCAGTAGCGCTCGCCGCCCGACCACAGCGGCCGGCAGCCGCAGTGGTGCAGGGCCCCGCAGATCGGGGTGAGCATCACCATGCTGAAGGCGGCCACGGCCAGGAAGGGAATCGACCGTCTCATGCGCCCCATCATCTCCGATCCGGGGTGGTGAGCGCTCGCCGCCGCGGGTATCCACGATTTCCTGCTCGCGGCCACGCCCGGTCGTACAATGCTGCAATGAACCGCTCGTCGTGCGGCCTGTTGCTCCTCGCCCTGCTGGTGCCGGCGTGCCAGTCCGGGGGTCCGAAGCCCCCGCCGCAAGCCCCGGCGCCCCTCCAAGACTTGCTGCGCCCCTACGAGGGCGCCCTGCGCGTGTTGCCGCACAAGGGAGACGAGAAAGCGCTCACGCTCAAGCTCGGGCAAGGCCTGACCGGCGCCTGTGACGTCGCCGTACGCGTTCGCAGCGTCGCTTTCGCAAACGGGACGGCGCGTCTGGCGCTCGAGACCGTTGGCCTGCCGAGAGTGGGCGAGCGACGATCGAAGTGCAAGCGCCTGGAGCCCGGGATACAGCTCGCCTTCACCGGCTTTCCCTCGGGGCCGGTGACCCCGGACGTGACCGCGCGCATCGACGAGGTGCTGCTGACCCCGGAGGCCTACCTGCGGGCCAAGGGCACGGCTTTCGACCGCCCGCCAGGCGATGCGCCGACCGAGGTGGCGAGCCAGTTGCCGGACGCGAGCGAGGGCGAGCGTCGGCTCGCCCGAGCCGTCATCGCCTGGCCGCGTCGGCTTCTGTCCGTCGACGCCACCCATCGCGATCCCTCTGGGCGCGGTCGCCACGAGCGGCTCGTGGGGTTCGAGGCCGTTGTCGGGGCCGACGGCCGGCTTTACCGGCCCCAGGCCAAGACGGCCGTCGACCGTCCCCACGAAGCGACGATCCAGCGCGCGCCCTGTCCTTCTGGTTGTTCGAGCCAGCACGCCGCGGCGAGACGCCGGTGGCCGCCCGCGTCCCGCTGGAGATCGTGCTGCGCGTCTACTGAGACCCCCACGGCCAGCGCTCGAAGCAGCCGGCGACATCGCGACTCGTACGGCGTGAGCCGCCCAGTCACGAACTTCGGCAGGGCAGGCCCCCGCAGTGGTCGATCCGTTCGCAGGCGCGAAAGCCGATTTGTGCGCCCGCTCACAACCTCGGCGTCCGGCCCATCTTCATCCTTGACTCGCCCGTTCGCGCCGGAGTAGCTTGCAGCCAAAGCAAACGGGATGGAGTTGCGGCAGGGCTCGCGTGCGCGGCCTCGGCGCATGGCGTCCGACGAGCGGCCCCTCTCAGGTTCTTCCGGCAAACGAGGCGCTCAGCGCCGGTTGACCCGGACCAGCAACGCTGGACCGGTGAGAGGCAATACATGGGCAGGAACGAGCCGCTCAGCAGGGCCGACGAGTACGCCGACCGCCGCCTGCGCCTGGCGATGTCGCACCACCCGGAGCACGCCGAGCCGCGGACGATCGTGATCCGCCAGGGAAACGGCTGGCAATCGCTCGCCTTTCTGTTCCTGTGCCTGCTGCTGATGGCGGTAGTGCTGCTCGGCCATTACGTGCTCCGCGGGCTCGACTCGCAGGACCAGCACAGCGCCGCGGCCATGGCGCGCGCCGAGCGCAAGATCCAGCAGCTCGAAGCGGGTCTCGATTTTGACGCCCGGCGCCGGCTGCAGCTGCTCGGCATGCGTGATCACATCCTGAAGGTGAACCCGCGCATCGCGCTGGCCGACGCCTATCTCTACGCCCGACTCGCGCTCGAGGCGAGCGAGAAGTACCCGTCGGTCGATCCGCTGCTGCTGCTCGCGATCGGCACCGTCGAGAGCGGCTACGACCCGCAAGCGAAGAGCCACGCCGATGCCCGCGGGCTCTACCAGATCTGGCCCTCGACCGGCCGCCTGCTCGTGCGCTCGCTCGGCTGGGACTACGACGACAGGACGCTCTACGACCCGGAGAAGAACACCGAGGCCGCCGCGCTCTACCTCGATGTGCTGTTCGCCGCCTACAACGACCCGCAGATGGTCCTGGCCGAGTACAACGGCGGGCCCGTGAACGCCGGCTACTACCGAGCCGACGTCGGCGCGCTCGCGACCGAGACCCGTAGCTACGTCCCGCGCGTGCTCGAGCTGTACGGGCGGCTCAAGAACCAGTTCGAGACCGGCGCCGCGCTCCAGGCCGACCTCACGCACCGCGACGGCCGCCGCGAAGGCAAGACGCTCGGTGCCCGCACGGCGGCACTCCTGAGCCGGTCTCCCGCCGCCGCAGACGGGCGCTCGGGCGGGGGCGTGGCCGGATCGAGCGCGGGTTCCGGCGGGAGCACGGGGAGGGGTGAGGCCCTGAAATGACGGGCGGGAGCCGAGCCTTCCCTTCGCCTATACTGGGGCTCTGCTGCACGCGAGGCGAGGCACGGACCTCTCGGTCGAGCTGCACGAGAATCGGCCGGGCATGCTCGCACGCGCCGCGGAGGCGATCGCCTCGGGCGGGCTCAACCTCGAGGGCTTCGCCGAGGTGGACGGCCGGCTCCACGTGCTGACCGCGGATGCGCGCTCGGCGCGCCATGCGCTCGAGGCGGCGGGGCTCGCGGTCAGCGCGGAGCGCGAGGTCGTCGTGGTCCGGATCGAGGATCGCTCGGGCGCCGCGGCCGAGGTGTTCGGCCGCCTCGCGAGCGCCGGTGTCAACGTCCGCCACACCTACGTTGCCTCGGGACACCGCATCGTGATCGCCGCCGACGAGCCGGAGAAGGCGCTCGCGGCGCTCCAGTCGCCGGCGGGCGCCTAGAACTCGACGCTCGCGCCGAACAGCGGCACGCGCGGCATCAGGCTGTCACGATCGAGGCGCACGTGTCCCGTCGTCGCGTTGACGCTCCTGATCTCGCTGTAGCGGAGGTTCTCGTGGTCGGTCAGGTTCGCGACCTCGACGAAGAAAGCGACCGTCACCCGCCCTCGAACGAAGCGCTTTTCGCCACGCACGTCGAAACGGTTGTAGGGCGGAGGGCCGAAGCCGTTCCGCGGCTCGGCCACGAAGACACCCGCCGGGGCCTCGCGGAGGAAACCGGGGAGCGGGAAGCCGCTGCCATGCCGGAAGGCGGACGTGACGAACGCGCTCGAGCCGAGGTGGGCCCGCACGAAGGCCGTCACGGTGTGGCGCTGGTCGAAGTCGGCGTCGAAGCTCGAGCCCTGGCCGTCGCTGCGCCGAGCGTGGGCCCACGCGAACGAAACGAACCCGGAGAGCGGCCCCGCCTGCCGCAGCAGCGTGAGCTCGAGCCCGCGCGAGGGTCCGCCGAGCGTGTTGCGCAGCACGGCCGCGGGGTTGGGTCTCACGACCCGTCCGGCCACCAAGCGGTACTCCAGCTCGCGGTTGAAGATGAGCCGGCTCTCGGACTGGGTGTACGCCTCGACGCGCAGCGAAAGCCCCGCCGGAAGCCGCTGCTCGACCGCGAGCGCGGCCTGCCGCGAGCGCTCGGCATCGAGCTCGGGGCTGCCGTTCTCGCCCGCGAGCTGCGCGAAGCGCGGGAACTGGGCGTAGCCGCCGAAGGCCGCGAGTAGCCGCGTCGAGCGCGTGAGGTCGACCGCGAGCGCCGCCCGCGGCAGCGCCAGAGTCTCGCCGGTGGCCTCGAAGCTATCGAGGCGCCCGCCGAGGGTCAAGGAGACGCGGGCCGCAGCTTGCCAAGTGTCGTGCAGGAACGCTGCGAGGAGCCAGCCATCCCGACGGTAGTCCTCGATCGTTCGGGCGGCTCCGGGGGGCGTCTCGAAGCGGCGCGACAGCACGTCCTCGCCGAGCCGGCGCGCCTCCAGGCCCGCCTCGAAGCGATGGGGGCCGCCCTGCCATGCGGCGTCCGCCAGCACGCCTCCCTGCAGGCTGTCGGACGAGAAACGCTCGAAGCCGCCGCTGTCGCGATTCCGGCCAGTCTGGTGAAGCACGAACGCGGTCGCGCCCAGCGTCTGTCCGCTCGTGCCGCGCCGCCACGAGAGATGCACGAGATCCGTCCCGGCGGCTGCGGTCAGCAGCTCGTGTGGGCCGGGTGTGGCCTCGGTGTTCCGGTACTCGGAGCGCCCGACGAGACCGACGAGCGACAGCGTCTGCGACGGCCGCGGCCGCAGGGTCAGGCGAGCCGTGAGGTCGTGCCAGCCGAGCGCGAGCTGCGGGTCGTCGTCCACGCGCTCGGTGACGTAGCCGAGGAAGCTCTTGCGCGCCGATGCGATCCACGAGGCCTTCTCTCCAACCGGCCCCTCGAGCGTCGCGAAGACGCCGGCCGCTCCCGCGGTGGCCCGTCCGTGGAAGCCGTCGCGCCGCCCCTCGCGCGTGCGCACAGCGAGCACCGCGCCAACGCGGTCGCCATAGCGTGCGGGCGCCGTGCCCGGCATGAGCGACACCGACTCGACGACGTCGCTGTTGAAGATCGTGAGCGTGTAGCCGTCGTTGATGTCGCGGATCGTGTGGAAGGGCGCCTCGAGGCGCACGCCGTCGATGTAGAGGCCGGCCGCGCCGAAGCCCGCGCCCCGTGCCGCGAAGGAGGCATTGAAGTCGTCGTTCGCCGCGACGCCCGGCAGCGCGTGTGCGGCGCGCAGCGGGTCGCTCGCGGCGATGCTCGACAGGCTGCGCATCACGTCGGCGTCGTAGCGGCGGGCCAGCGGTTCGCCCGGAGCGGGCGCGTCCCCGGCAACGACCGTTACCGTCTCGGCGATGCGTGGCGGCACCGGCTTGCGTTCCTGATCGTCGGCGGTGAAGGCCCGGCACGGAGCCAGGGCCAGCGAGACGGCCAGCGCCAGGCCGGGGGCCAGGTGGCATGCAGCCGTCCGCGGGTCAGGAGACGAGCCGGTCCTCGGCGAGCGCGGCATCCGCGGGCAGGTCCTCGAGCGCCCGAAGCTCGCTGTAGAGCGGCGTGAAGTCGGGCTCGGTCGCGTCGAACAGCTGCTGGAAGCTGTCGATCACGAAGTAGGTCTCCTGGTAGGCGTCGATGCGGTAGCGGCTGCGCATGATCCGGTGCAGGTCGAAGAGCACGCGCCGCGGCTTCGGGCTCGTGACCGCGTACTCCACCTCGCCGGGCGACGAGAGGATCCCGGAGCCGTAGCTGCGTAGGCCCTGCGGCGTGCGGATCAGGCCGAACTCGACCGTGTACCAGTAGAGCCGGGCCAGCCATGGAAGCGCGCCCAGCGCCTCGGCCTTCACGCCGCCCTTGCCGTACGCCTGCATGTAGTCGGCGAAGACCGGGTCGAACAGCATCGGCACGTGGCCGAAGAAGTCGTGGAACACGTCGGGCTCCACGATGTACGAGAACTCGTGCTCCTCGCGGATCCACCAGGTGAAGGGGAAGCGGCGGTTCGCGAGGTGGTCGAAGAAAACGAGGTCGGGCACGAGCCCCGGCACGGCCACGAGCTGCCAGCGCGTCGTGGCGCCGAGCTGCGCGTTCACCATCTCGAAGCCCGGGATGCCCTGCTCGTAGGGCAGCGCGCGGAGCGCTTGCAGGTACTCGTCACAGGCGCGCCCCGGCACGAGCTCGATCTGGCGCCGGTACAGGCGCCGCCAGCGGTCCTGCTGCGCCTCGGTGTAGGCCGAGTACTCCTGGTCGACCGTGTAGTCGGCCCGCATTCGGCTGTAGTCGCCGCGCAGCCCGTGGCTCGACTGTCCGTAGTTGGCCTGCGGCTCCGGGTTCATCTCTAGGCCTCGAGACGATACTAACAGGTGGCCACCCTGTGCGATCCCCAGCATGACGCATTTTGACGATTCACAGCAACAACGCGCTCGAGGAGTCACGGACAGTCATGGACTGGAGCCCGTCAAGCCATCTAAGAATGTAACTTTGGGCTGCATCGTCGAGCCATCTAAGAAGTAACCCTGGGGTGGGGCCTGTGGGAGCTTGTGGACGCGGGGCCCCAGACTGGACTTCGAAGGCCGCGTC
>Ga0247727_10016797_pt1 | contig 11750 bp, 5 predicted proteins | sample WisWelCaveWW1625_FD_202498 | JGI IMG/M metagenome (GOLD analysis project Ga0247727, IMG submission 202498) | Biofilm microbial communities from Wishing Well Cave, Virginia, United States - WW16-25 | ecosystem: Environmental > Aquatic > Deep subsurface > Groundwater > Cave microbial mat | place... | reverse complement strand
GTCAAGGAAACCCGCAACAACCCGAACATCATCCTGTTCATCGACGAGATGCACACGCTGATCGGCGCCGGCGACGGCTGGAATCGAGGTCTCGACGCATCCAACATGATGAAGCCCGCTCTGGCGAACGGCGAACTGCGGCTCATCGGCGCGACCACCGCTTCGGAATACTCGCGCTCGATCGAAAAGGACCCCGCTCTGGACCGCCGGTTCTCGCCCATCTGGCTCAAGGAGATCGATCAAGAGATGACGCTGGCCGTGCTCCGCGCCCGGCTACCACGCTGGCACAAACATCACGGCGTCGAAATCGACGACGACCTGCTGCGTGCCGCCGTTCAACTGACCGACCAGCACGTTCGACACCGCCACTTCCCCGACAAGGCCATCGATCTGATCGACGAGTCGTGCGCGCTCGCCCGCGTCGCCGGTGCACAGGCCGCCGAAGCCGGCTCGCCGTCCGACGGAGCTGACGGCGGGGCCGATGCAGAACCGTTGCGACTAACGCGAGCCAATCTGCAGCAGGTCGTTGACGATTGGACCGGCGCGGCCAAGGCGGCGAGCGACTCGGGCAGCGACTCGGCGACGAACTATCTCGACGAGATTGTGCTCAAGCTGCGGCAACATGTCGTGGGGCACGACAAGAATCTTGAACGGCTCGCCGCCGTCGTCGCCGACGAAAAGCTCGGCCTGCGCGTGTCCCGCCTGCCTCGCGTCCTGCTCTTCAGCGGCCGCGCCAACACCGGCAAGACCGAATGCGGCCGCACTCTCGCCCAGATCTTGTGGCCGGATCAAAAAGACAGGTTTCTGTTCATCAACATGGCGTTCTACGACGATCCTTCGCGCGTCACTCAACTGATCGGCGTGCCGCCCGGCTACGCCGGCAGCAACGAGAGCGGCCTGCTCTCGCTGCACCTCCGACAGCATCCGCACTCAATCATCTATCTCTACAACTTCCACAAGGCACACGAGCGAGTGCTGCGTCTCTTCGCGAACTTGTTCTGCGATGGCTCCGTCCCGGACGCGCGCGGTCAATCGATGTTCGCCGGCAGCGCGATCTTCATCCTCAGCGCCACGTTCGACGACGCCCCACAAGTCTTCGGGTTCGCTGGCGACACGAGCCACGACGCGGAAAGCGTGCCCGAAATCACAGACCTCTTCGACGGCGTGGCCGTGCCCGACGAGATTCTGGACGCCGCGAAAGACCTGTTCTGGTTCGACCAATTGAACGAAGTCGACACGAAGACCCTGATCGCACAACACCTCAGCCGAATCGTCAACCAGCCCGGCCTGCGCGAACGCGGCATTCCGTTCGACGACGACATGATCAACGACCTCGCGTCGCGTTTCCGCCAAGCGCCGCCCTCGGCCAGAAACCTCAAGGCCCTTCTCAACCAGGTTGCGTATCCGCTCATCAAGCAGCAATTGGAGCGCGCTGACCGTTCCGCAACAACGCCGCAGCAGACGTGAACGATGGGACGGGCTGCGGGTGCGGTTTGATGAGTGCGAAATCCGCCCGGCGACAGCATTCCGTCGAAGATCGAGGCCGAGTCAGCCGGCGTGCCTACGGCGGCGATGCCGAAGAACTTGATGAGCGCGCTGGCGGGCCGTGTGGTCACCGCCAGGGGATGGGTGGGCCATTGAGGTTGTCGAGGTGTTTGCGGTGGGTGAGCCAATCGTCGAAGGAGAGCGGATGCAAGACTCCGTTGGGATCCCACGTTTGGCCGATCTGGACTTCCACCCAGGACCGAATCCGCGCCGGCTCGTCGGGAAGTGCGGGAGAGATTCGCCAGAGCCGCGCGGTCTTGTCGGAACTGCCGGTGAGGACCATCCGGCCGTCGGGGCTGAAGGCCACGGAGACCACTTGACCCTGATGGCGGAGCGGTACGCCGCGCGGCTCACTGGTCGCCGCGTCCCAGAGTCGCGCCGTGTTGTCGAGGCAGCCGGTGAGCACCGTCTGGCCGTCGGGGCTGAACGCGACGGCACGGACCCAGTCGTCATGGCGGAGTGGTGAGCCGCGCGGCTCGCCGGTCGCTAAGTCCCATTGGCGCGCGGTTCGGTCGGCACTTCCGGTGAGCACCGTCTGGCCGTCGGAACTGAAGGCGACGGCGAATACGCGATCTTCATGACGCAGCGGCCCCCCGCGCCGCTCTCCAGTTTTCGCATCCCAGAGTTGGGCGGTCTCATCGTTGCCTCCGGTGAGAATCGTTTGGCCGTCCGGGCTGTAGATCGCGGCGAACACGACGCCGTCGTGACGCATCGGAACTCCGCGCGGCTCGCCCGTTACCGCGTCCCACAGCCGCGCGGTCTTGTCACCACTTGCCGTGAGTAACGTGCGTCCGTCCGGGCTGAAGGCGACCGCGTGTACTTGGCCTTCAAGGCGCATCGACAAACGCAATTTGCCTGTCGTCAAGTCCCACAGGTACGCGGTCCGGTCGGCGTCGCCCGTGAGCGCGGCCCGTCCGTCGGGGCTGATGGCGGCGGCGAGCACTCGATCGTCGTGGCGCAGCGGTGGGCCGTGAGCTTCGCCCGTTGCCGCGTCCCACAGCCGCGCGGTCTTGTCCATGCTTGCCGTGAGGATCATCTTGCCGTTTGGGCTGAAGGCGACGCCGTGTACCCAATCATCGTGGCGGAGTGGTGTCCCGCGCGGATCGCCGGTCGTCGCATGCCACAGCCGCGCCGTGTTGTCCAAGCTTGCCGTGAGAATCGTCTTGCCGCCTGGGCTGAACGCCGCGGCGCGGAGCCAATCCTCGTGACGCAGCGGTTCGCCTCGCGGATCGCCGGTTGCCGCATCCCACAGCCGGGCCGCACTGTCCCAACCTCCGGTGAGCACGGTCAGGCCATCCGGGCTGAACCCAACCACGAACACCGGGCCTTTGTGACGCAGCGGAGCGCCAATCGGCTCGCCCGTTGTCACATTCCACAGCCGAGCTGTCTTGTCGTAACTTCCCGTGAGCACCGTCTTGCCGTTCGGGCTAAAAGCGGCTGCGACCACTCGATCTTCGTGCGGCAGCGGCATTCCTCGCTGCTCGCCGGTCGCCGAGTCCCACAGCCGCGCCGTCTTGTCGTCGCTTCCCGTTAATACGGTATGGCCATCCGGGCTAAAACTTACGGTCCCGACCGCGGCTTCATGACGGAGCGGCGTGCCACGCGGTTCGCCGGTCATCGCATCCCACAGCCGCGCCGTTTTGTCGCTGCTGCCCGTGAGAACCGTCTTGCCGTCCGGGCTAAAGGTCACGGCACCAACGGCGGCATCGTGGCGCAGCGGCATTCCACGCGACTCGCCTGTCGTCGCATTCCACAGTCGTGCCGTCCAGTCGCTGCTCCCGGTGAGTGCCGACTGGCCGTCGGGGCTGAAGGTCACGGCGAGTACCGAGCCTTCGTGCCGCAGCGGTGCGCCGACTGGTTCACCATTAGCCGCATTCCACAGGCGTGCGGTCTTGTCAACGCTTCCGGTGAGCACCGTCTTGCCGTCCGGACTGACGGCGACGGCGCGGACCGCGGCTTCGTGTCGTAGCGGCGCTCCGCGCGGCTCGCCAGTCGCCGCATCCCACAGCCGAGCGGTGTTGTCTTCACTTCCGGTGACAATCACCGTGCCGTCGGGGCTGAAGGCCGCATCGGTGACCGCGGCATCGTGCGGCAAGCAGATGCCGGACGCTTCGGACCAGCCGGCCATCAAGTTCAATATGCCTTCGCGCAGTCGGTCGTTCGCGTCGGCGGTCTCCAGCCCGCGCAGCAACCAGGCCATTCCAGTGGACGCTTTACCGGCCTCCGCCAGCGCGACTCCGCGTTGCACGTAGTTCCGTGCAAGTTGATGCCGGCTCTCGAGCAAGGCACGCTGGGTCTTCTGCCTCGCGTCTCTTTCCCTTTCGGCAAGCTCGGCCTTGGCACCGGCGAGCTGGTTGGCCTCGGCCTTTGCTTTTGTCTCCGAATCGAGCGCGTTTTTGGTCAGGACGAACGCGGTCACTGAAACGGCCGACACGCCGATCAGCAAGAGCAGCACAGCGGCACTGAGGCAGGCAACGAGCGGTTTGCGCCGTGCCCAGCGCCAGAGCCGTTCGGCTTGTCCGACGGGCCGGGCGTGGATCGGTTCGCCGTTTAGCCAGCGCAGCAGGTCGTCGGCGAGTTCGCGCGCGGTAGCGTAGCGGTGATCGGGAGACTTGGCCATCGCCTTGAGGCAGACGATTTCGAGGTCGCGCGGGATGGTGTCGTTCAGGCTGCGCGGCGCGCGGGGTTCGTCGTGCAGCACTTGGTGCAAGAGCATTCGTGTGTTGCCCCGGAACGGTAGCTCGCTGGCGACGAGCACGTAGAGTACGACGCCGAGGCTGTAGACGTCGCTACGGGCATCGACGCGCTGCTCGCCGCTTGCCTGCTCCGGCGACATGTACGCCGGCGTGCCCAAGACTTGCCCGTCGATCGTGACCGTGACCTCGCCGTCGTCGCGTCGGGCCAGTCCGAAGTCGGTAAGGAGAGGTTTCAGCGTACGGGGTTCAGGGTGTAAAGAGCGCGCTCGCGTCGTTGACGTTTTCTTCCCTGAACCCTGTACGCCGGCGCGCCGGGACTCGGCAGCCCCGAGCCCTGCCCCCTGTTCGATCAAGATGTTTGCCGGCTTGATGTCGCGGTGAATGACGCCCATCGAGTGGGCGTAGTCGAGTGCATCGGCGATCTTCGCGACCAGTTCCGCCGCCTCGCGAAAACTCGGCCGGCGACCGGTGAGCAGGTCGGCTAGGGTCGGGCCGTCGATATAGTCGCTCACGATGTACGGCACGCCGCCGTCCAGTGCGATCTCGTGGACCTGCACAATGCTCGGATGCTTGAGCTGCGCGGCACTACGAGCCTCGCGCAGGAATCGCTCTTCCTCCTCGTGCGAGCCGAATGTGCCGGCCCGGGGCACCTTGATCGCCACGGTTCGATCCAGCTCCGTGTCGCGGGCCTTGAACACCGATCCGAACGCGCCATGCCCCACGAGCTTCAGCACGTGAAACTTGCCGATCGCCTTGGGCGCGTGGTCGCCGCGGAACGTCGCGGTGGCATCGGGAGTCACCTGAAACGTGCTGCCACAGTTTCGGCATGTCACCGAGTCGGAATGCGGCTCGACCATTTCGATCCGGTTGTCGCAGTGCGGGCACTTGATCTGCGCCGCGCGATCCGCCGCCCGCGCCGCGTTGCTCGACAATGGCATCGTCGCATCGTGGTCGCGAAAGAACGACTGCAGATCGTCGGCCAAGTCCGGGTGCTGCTTGAGAAGCCCTTGCCGATCGGGCGGTCGACCTGTCTGCGTCGCCTCCATGTACGCGGCAATGACTTGAGTCAGTCGTTGTTCTCGTTGCGACCCGGAACCAGAATCGCTGGTCATGGGCGTCTCCATTTCCGAAGTGTACCCTGACTTCCGCGTCGCGACAGAACCGTCACTCGCCCCGACTGAGAGGGTCGGGCTAAGCAGCGGCACAGTATGGCAGGAAGAAGACCGCTCCAAAAGGCTGTCGATCAATGACAGGGCGGAACACGAACTACATTCAATTCGTGTACGCTTCACGCTGCTGTGAGTGATACTTGACGCAACGACTTGCACAGTCACAAAAAAACCGCTGACACCTGCTGTCAGCGGTTTCGACGAGCGAGGCCGACGGGACTCGAACCCGCAACTTCCGGATCGACAGTCCGGTACTCTAACCAATTGAGCTACGGCCCCAGGCGATTTGAACCGAATTCGCGTGCGTCGCGCTGATCGGTTCAGTGCGGAGCAATTCTAGCAACTGAGTCTGGCGTTGTGAATCTGACTCGACTCAGGAATCTTTCGCTTGGACGAACGACAGCGGATGGGAGAGAAGCGACGCGAGCGGCTTCGAGAAATCGCTGAACGGGTTCTCGCACGGCGGGCCTTGGGCGTGAAGCCAGCGGGGTTGGCCGGGCGGCCGGGGCAGCGCGATGATAACGGAGGAAACGGTGCCGCGGTTCGGGGCGTGCAGGCAAATCGGCGGCTGACCCGCGCCGCCGTGACCGCTCAGCAGCGGCGGCAGAATGGCGAGACATTCGTCGATCGTTCGCGACGGAACATGCGCGAGTCGAGCGAGCGCGTGGGCTGTGCGGGCGTCGCTCGTGTCGTTCAAGTCGTGCGACGTGACGACGTGCAGGCCAGGCGGTAGCGGGCAGGTGCGGAGCAACTCGCCGGCGTGTACGACGTAGGCGCCCTGTGCGTCGGCGACGAGGACGTTGCAGCCGGCGTACGAGTTGCGATCCAATTCGTGCAAGGCTCGTTCGTGGGCCTCGCGCGCGGTGCGGCAGGCGAGCAGGTCGCGGCAGAGCAATCCGCGCGAGCGCGGCGCGGGCAGCGGCGGCTTCGGCCGGTTCGTGACGGCGGCGAGCACGCCGTGCGCGTTCACGCCGAGCCAAGTGCCGCCGCCGCGCTGATCGCGGCCGGCAAGAAACGCCGCACGCTCGTCCCACAATTCCGGCGGCGTACCGGGCCGATCGAAATACTCTTCACGGTTCGCCGCCACGAGGACCGGGCAGTTGTCGACCGATCGGAATAGAATCGCCAGGATGCACATGGGGGCATGGTAGAGGATCGAGAATGGAAGTTCGAGAATGGAAGTTTGAGTATCGAGATAGAGCAACGCTACAAGGATCACAATCGATCCCCAATCCTCAATCGTCGATCCTCAATCCTCAATCCGCCCTCCCCTACCCTCGCCGCGATTTCTTGACTACCTTGTCGCCATGGCCAAAGCAGCCGACGACGACGATCTGAAAATGAGCAACCACCCGACGGTCTTGCCGGACGAGGTTTCGCGCTCGGCCGAGACGATGGACGTGCCGGTGCAGAGTTCGCCCATCAGTGACATGGAAACGATGCTGCCGTCCGAGACGGGTTTGGACGGCGGAGCCGCAACACCCGCGGCGGACGCGCCCACGGCCAAGTTGCTGGCCGATCGGTTTCGGCTCGTGAAAGAACTCGGCAAGGGCGGCATGGGCGTGGTGTATCTCGCTCACGACGAGCGGCTGAATTTGCAGGTCGCCATCAAGCTGCTGTTGTCCGGCCGGCACATGGCCTCCGCCATCGAGCGGATGCGGGCCGAGGCGGCGCTCGCCATCCGGCTCACGCATGACAACATCATGCGGATCTACGACATGCACATGAGCGAGACGGAGCAGTTCATCGTGATGGAGTACCTGCGCGGCCGGCCGCTCGACGCGGAGTTGGGCGAACGCGGCACGCTGTCGATTCGCGAAACCGTTGAAATCGCTCGGCAAGTCGCCTCCGGACTCGACTACGCGCACAACGCCGGCGTCGTGCACCGCGACATCAAGCCGGCGAACATCATGCTCTGCCTGACGCAGGCCGCGGACCCGGCGGCCGCGACGGGCACCGAGCGGCCGCTCGCGAAAATCCTCGACTTCGGCATCGCCAAGGCGCAAGCGGACGTGCGCACGGGCGGTACGCGGGCCGGCACGTTCGGCTACATGCCGCCGGAACAATTCCTCGGCAAACGCTACGACCGCCGCGCGGATGTCTTCGCGCTCGGTGTGATGATCTATGAGATGCTCACGGGCGAGCTGCCATTCGATCGCAGCGGAGCAATTTCGCCGAGCGCGCGGCCGAGGCGCGCCGAGCGATTCAGCAGCGAAGCGAATCTCGTGCTGGCCCGCTCGGTGGCCTGGAACCCCGCCGACCGCTGGGCCACGGCGGGAAGCATGGTGGACGCGCTAGCTCGCGCGCTCGAGAAAGAATCGGACGGCGTTTCGTTCGGACCGGGCACGTCGGCCCCCTCGCTGTCGGACATGGCGACGCAGGATTTCACCGGTACCGCGACGCCGTCACAGTCCGCTGTGGCCGCGCCGAGCCGCGAGCTGGAGCCGACGATCGTGCATCCCACGGACGGCGCCCCGATGGTGCTCGTGCCCGCGGGTCCGTTTCGCATGGGCACAAATGACGGCGAACCCGACGAGGGGCTGGAGCACGAGGTGACGCTGTCGCCGTACTACATCGACATTTATCCGGTCACGAATGCCCGCTTCGTGCAGTTCCTCAACGAAGTGAAGTCGGACCACGACGACTCCGGGCATTTGTTCATCGAGATTGCCAGGGATGATCCGAGAAACATGCTGGCGGAATCCAAGCAATCGCCGATCCAGATAGTCGCGGGGCGGTATGCGGTGACGGAGGGGTTCGAGGATCATCCGGTCGCCCACGTGAGTTGGTTCGGCGCCGAGGCGTATTGCCTGTGGGCCGGCAAGCGACTGCCCACGGAAGCCGAATGGGAGAAGGCCGCGCGGGGCACCGACGACCGGCCGTATCCGTGGGGCAGCGAAGAACCGGCGGCCGGCGGCAAGTCTCGCTGCAACGCCGCCGGTCACGCGAACGCGACGACGCCCGTCGCCAATTTCCCGGACGGCGCCAGCCCGCTCGGCTGCTACGACATGGCGGGCAACGTCATGCAATGGTGCGCCGACTGGTTTCAATCCGGCTACTACGCGCGATCGCCGAAAAAGGACCCGACCGGCCCGACCGCCGGCACCGATCGCGTCTGCCGCGGCGGCTGCTTTCATTACGATGCCTGGTCCGTCCGCGTGACGTACCGGGTGAACATGGACCCGGCCCATCTAATCCAGCCGACGGGCTTTCGTTGCGTGATGAGTGCGTGAATCAACGCGACCATTTCGCGCGAGTGACGACCATGCCCGCCGTGATTCAGCAAGCGATCCCCGTGCCGCGCAACTTAGTGCCTGCGCTGGAGAGGAAAGAAGCACCTCCCGGCCGTTTGGGTATGAATGACGCATGATGGCCCGGCCGGGAGGTGGATCGTATTGCAGTTGCCCGAAATTGTCGCGGCCTCGTCTCGCCTCGTTCCTTCGCGGTTCACTCGCGTCCACCTGCACGTAATTCTCGCTTCTCCGGTGGAAGTCTCAATCCCCAGAAGAGGGTATTTTCGTCGGCGCGCCGGTCATAGGCGGACTCGCAACTCGCCGCCGGGTCCGCAACGATTCTTCTCGCGACCGTGTCACTATTTTCACTCTGCCGCAAACTCGCTACGCTGTCCGACTTGTCGGCAATGCGACGTCAGCGAACATTTTGCACGGAGGATTCACGTTGGCCAGCGCGAGCCATACGACCGAGACGACTGGAACAGTATGGGACGTGCCGCCGGGCACGGATGTGAGCGTGGGCGCCCGGCATGTGGCCACGCTCGCGATCACGATCGCGATTGGCGTGCTGGTCGGCGGACTGGGCACGGTGAGTTTTCCGGTGGTCGAGACGCCGAGCGGTTTTTCGCCGGGCGCGGCGATTCAGGTCGTGGCCGGCGTGTGGTTTGGCGGCTGGGGGATTTTGGCGGGCGTGATTTTTCCCGCCGTGGTGCGAGCGCTGACCGGTCCGGACAACATGCTGGGCCGCGTCTTGGCGGACTTGATTCTGTGTGGCCTGCCGGCGTGGTGGTTTCGATATTCGCGGCGCGACCCACGACTCGACGCGCGCGCCGACCGGCTGATGTTCATCGCCGTGGTGGTCGTCGTCGCCAACGCGCTGGCGGCAACGGCGGGGGCCAGTTGGCTGGCGCTGGTGCACGGCACCGGCGCGCGGCGCTGGCTGGTGGAGTTGATGGCGTGGTTCGCGGCGGGCGCGGGGCCGTGCCTGCTGCTCGGTTTGCCGCTCTTGCGAACGCTCTCGCCCGTCGTGCTGCGGTCTAGTCTGTTTTGTCGCAACTGGTGGCGCTCGCCCGTGCGGCGCGGACCGCCGCTAACGCGGTTTCGGCACCAGCCGATCATCATCAAGATCATGGTCGGCCTGAGCGTCGCTGGGTTTCTGCCGCTTATTTTTATCGTCGCGGTCAACCTGTGGGACGATTTTCGCGCGGCGCGCGAGTCGGCGAAAACGACGCAGCGCGAACTGGCCGAGCAGCTAGAACGCGACATCGGCCAACTACTGGCCAAGCACGAAGAGATCGTCGCGCGGTATGCGGCGATGCCGATCGCCGCCGCGACGCCGGAGTCGCTACGCGAGCGCGCGGCCACGTTGCCGTTGCTGCCGCATCTGTTCGCCGACGTGCGTTTCGTACCGTTGGAATCGCTCGACGAATTGCAGCGGCTCGACAACGAGCAGGCCGCGGCGTTGGCGAGCGGCCGCACGGTCGTCGAGTTGGGGCCAGGTCCGCCGCCGGAACGGCGCCGGGCCATCAACCTGATTCGGCTCGTGCGCGGCGCGGCCGACGCGCCGGCGACGATCGTGGTCGATTCGATCGGGCTGGCCGAAGTGGAGCAAGATCTCTTTGCCCGCGCGCGGCAGCGGCGACACGAGTTCGGCCTGTTCACCGCCGGTGGCCGCGCGGTCCTTCAGAGCGAGCAATTTCGCCGCGCGGAGGTCGCGGCTGACGAGGGCGAATTCACGGTCTCAGCGAACGGCCGCACGCTCCTCTACCATCGCCGGACGATCGGGCCGCCCGGCTGGCGATTGGAGTTGATGATCCCGCAAGTCTACGGCGTCAAAGAGGCGCTGGCCGAACGGCGCAACAACACGGCCGTGCTGACGACGCTCGCGCTATTCGCCGCGCTGATGTTCGGCGGCTATCTGGCCCGCACGCTGGAACGGCCGATCCGCTCACTGACGCGCACCGTGCGCGAGGCGGGGCGCCTCGACGTCGAAATCGAAGCGGAGGTGTACGGTCACGACGAAGTGGGGGAACTCGCGGCGACGTTCAACGAAATGTCGCGGCAACTGCGTCGCTCGATCAGCGCGCTGGAGCGGACGACGGCGGAGAAGGAGCGGCTGTCGTACGAATTCGAGTTGGCGGCGCAGTTGCAGCGGCGCATTTTGCCGCTCGAGCCGCCGCACGTCGCGGGGTTCGACGTCGCCGGACTGTGCGTGCCGGCCCGCGAGGTCGGCGGCGATTTTTACGACTGGCACATGCTCTCCGATATTCGGATCGGCCTGCTGATCGGCGATGCCTGCGGCAAGGGGCTTGGCGCGGCGTTTCTCGTTCACGAGGCCCGGTCGATCGCGCTGGCCCACTTGCAGGACACCGCGTCGGCCGGCGCGGTGCTGCGTCGCACGAATCACACGCTGATCGAAGGCCGCAACGAAGTCGGCATGTTCACCACGATGTTCTGCTTCATACTAAGCGTGCCGAGCCGCCGGCTCGATTTCGCGTCGGCCGGCCACCCCGCCGCAATCTGGTGGCACGCGGCGACCGGCGAACTGTCCGCACTCGACTGCGACGGACGCCCGCTCGGACTCGAACTCGACAACCCGATCGGTCAGGGCGAGGCGCAACTCGATGTCGGCGACGTCGTCGTCGCGTTCACCGACGGTGTGCTCGACGCGGCGAACGCGGCCGGCGATCCGTTCGGCCGCGAGCGCGTTGAACGGCTCGTACGCGAACTCGGCGACCGCCCGGCCGCCGAGATCGCCCAAACCATCGAGCAGCGAATTCGCGAATTCTGCGGACCGGTAGACCAGTTCGACGACTTGACGGTACTCGTGATTCGATCGGTGCCGCGCGATGAGCCGGCGGAATCTCAGCGCCACGGCCCTTGACCTTCAGCTCTCGCGCGTACGATTGACTTCAAGCTTCCTTTCAGTCACCGACGAGCGTTCGCGCGAAGTGAGGCCTAACGGGTGCAGTTCGTGACGCTGACGGCGGAGTTGAAGGCGGCGTTCACGGCACGCACCAACGCCGCCACGATCGCCGACGTGACGCGCGGCGAGCGAAACGACATCCAAGATGAGATTTACGCGATCTTGCTGGACTATCGCCAGG
>Ga0247727_10016796_pt1 | contig 11751 bp, 9 predicted proteins | sample WisWelCaveWW1625_FD_202498 | JGI IMG/M metagenome (GOLD analysis project Ga0247727, IMG submission 202498) | Biofilm microbial communities from Wishing Well Cave, Virginia, United States - WW16-25 | ecosystem: Environmental > Aquatic > Deep subsurface > Groundwater > Cave microbial mat | place... | reverse complement strand
GGAAATTCCATGACTTCTTCTGCAAACCAGACAATATGCGGACGAAGTTGGGAACCGAGTTCGCAGAGATCGCCGATATTGATTGCGTCGGTTTTCATTTCGTAAACCAGGTTGGGATCGGCGGTACTCCTGGATTTGAACAATTCGCCGTGAAGATGGATCACTTGCGACGAGCCGGCCTGTTCGTGCAGGTCGTCAACATTCTGGGTGATGATCGTCACTTCGAAAAACTCTTCGAGTGACTTCAAAGCATAATGTCCTGCATGGGGCTTCACCGCGTGGTAATTGCTCCGCAGCATGTTGTAAAATTCCAGCACATAAGCAGGATCTTTTGACCATCCGAGTGGATGAGCAACATCCCGGATGTCATATCTGCTCCACAATCCGTCCACATCGCGAAACGTGTCGAGTCCGGATTCTTTGCTCATTCCCGATCCGGACAAGACGACGAGTTTTTGCCTAATCAATGGAAGCGATCACCTTAAGTTCAATTGCGATCGGAGTGGGGAGTGCGGTAATTTCGACAGTTGTTCTGCAAGGTGGATTCACCGGAAAGTATTCGCCCCAGATCTTATTGTATATCTGAAAATCAGATTTCATATTCGTAAGGAATACGGTGACATCAATGATTTTTTCCCAGGAAGACCCGGCCTCGGTCACAACCGTTTTGACATTTCTGAAGACCGAATGACATTGGGCGGCGATGTCATAGGAAATCACTTTCCCCTGCTCATCCTGGGTCACGCCGGGAATGATTTTTGTTCCGCGTTCCCGTGGCCCGATTCCGGAAAGGAACAGCAGATTTCCGTGCCGTCTGGCGTGTGGATAATTGCCGACGGGTTCCGGAGCTTTGGTTGAATGATGAATGTCTTCTGACATGAGGTCTGGTGATGACAATATTCCAGCGGGATTTCCGGTAGAATTTTACATTTTTTACCGGGATTCCTTGCAAAATTGAGAAATGACAATCTAAAACGTTGATTTTCAATAATTTGGTAATGAAAAGGATGAAAATCTGAAATCCGCCTGAATACCTCAGATCCAGCAATTTGACGGTTCGAAAACCTGGATGCGACCGGCCGGCCTGGAATCAGCTTCTATTCTTTTGCCAATTGGATTTTTGATTCACAATCCTGTTTTCGCTTGATTCAGGTTGCAACTTTGAAATCGCAAGTGCCGCAGCTACTGCCGCCACGGCTTCTTCACCGGCATTTGCAGCAGCGTACAGTTTGGTGGAATCGAAATGATCCTGCACAAAATGTGTGTCGAAGTCACCCGAAAGAAAAGCAGGATGCCGCATCACGAAATCGCCAAAAGGAAGTGTCGTTTCGATTCCGGCTATATCAAATTCAGCGATGGCCCGGCGCATTCTGCTTATTGCGTCACTTCGTCCCGATCCGTGGACGACAAGTTTGGCAAGAAGGGGATCATAATAAACCGGAATATCCATCCCTTCTTCATATCCATCGTCAACCCTCACTCCGTTTCCCTGGGGCCTGCGATACACGACAAGTTTTCCGGTATCGGGAAGGAAATTGTTGGCCGGATCTTCGGCACAAATGCGAAGCTCGATGGAATGTCCGCGGATTTCCAAATCGTCCTGGGTAAAGCTGAGAGGGAGTCCCATGGCCACGCGGATTTGCTCCTTGACGAGATCAACGCCGGTGATCATTTCGGTGACCGGATGTTCGACCTGCAGACGTGTATTCATCTCCAGGAAATAATATTGTTCGTTTTCATCCATGAGAAATTCGACGGTGCCCGCATTGTAATAATTGCAGGACCTGCATACATTGATTGCAGCCGCCCCCATTTTTGCCCGAAGGGCCGGCGAAAGAATGGCAGACGGTGCTTCTTCGATAACCTTTTGGTGTCGCCGCTGAATGGAGCATTCCCTTTCAAACAAATGAACGGTATTACCATGTTTGTCTCCGATCACCTGGATTTCAATGTGTCTCGGACCGGCAACATATTTTTCAATAAACACGCTTCCGTCCCCAAACGATTTCTCAGCCTCGCTGGATGCCCTCTCCATTTGCCCGGCGAATTCTTCGACGCTGTTGACAATTCTCATTCCTTTGCCACCCCCGCCGGCGGAAGCTTTGATCAGGACCGGAAATCCGATTTCCGCAGCGATTAGTTTTGCCGCTTCGACATCGTCAATGGCCTCCGCGGTTCCGGGAACGAGGGGTACGCCAAAGTTTTTGACCGCTGCCTTTGAGGCAAGCTTTGAACCCATGAGTTCCATGGAATCGGCCGATGGTCCAATGAAAGTGATGCCGGCTTCTTTGACTTTCCTTGCGAAAGTGGCATTCTCAGAAAGGAATCCGTAGCCCGGATGAATTCCATCTGCTCCGTTGTCAAGACAGATGTCAATGAGCTTATCGCCGAGAAGGTACGATTCAGATGATGGCGGAGGTCCGAGAAGGTAAGCCTCGTCTGCAAACCTGACATGCGGTGACTTGCGGTCGGCATCGGAATACACCGCTACTGTTGCAATTCCCATTTCGCGGGCAGAGCGCATGATGCGAAGGGCGATTTCGCCGCGGTTGGCAACGAGGATTTTTTTCATGGGTTGAATTTAATTATTGCGTGGATAGACCTCCCTTAATTCATCAAACTATCATCTTTTTCGTATTTTCATCCCTTCACCAATTCAAAAATGAAGACAATCCTTCTTTTCGCGGGGATTTCCCTGTTTATTTTCATTGAATCTATGGCGCAGGCACCGAAACCGGCTGTGGGACAGCATTTTGCAATTCCAAAATCAGGCGAAATCGCTCCAAGGAATGTCACGACCGACTATTTTCCCCTGCTTCAGAATCTGGAAGCTCCAAAGCCCGGAGGCGATGACTATTGGGGATTTATTCTGGAGCAGAAGAAGAAGGTGAGCGAAAAATGGCCGCAAAAAGAAAGTGATTCGCCCCTGACTCCTGCCGATTCCACTGCAATGCCGGTGCCTGGCGATCAATTCAACGCCAACCTTACGATTGAGGGGGTACCCAATGACAATGACCTTGCGATTTCCAATTCCGGATTTCTCATTTCGGCAATCAATTCGAATTTATATATGTATGATGTGAATGCCGATACTGTCATCCAGGTGGTTTCACTTGATGCATTCTCATCCTCGCTTGGTTTGACGGAATCGAAGTTTGATCCGAAACTGTTGTTCGATCCGAAGGAAGAAAAATTCATCCTGGTATTCCTCAGCGGATTCACCGATTCCACAAACAACATCATCGTGGCATTCAGTGAATCTGACGATCCGGGCGGATTGTGGAACCTCTATGCCCTTCCGGGCAATCCCCTCAATGACACCATGTGGTCAGATTATCCCATGATCGCCATGACCGATCAGGAATTGATAGTTACCGTCAACCTGATCGGCACCGGTCAACCCTGGGAAACAGGATTTTCTCAAAGCCTCGTCTGGCAGATCAACAAGGATGACGGATATGCCGGTGACTCCCTCTCAACCAAATTGTGGACCGGGATCAATTATGCCGGGAAGTCGCTCAGAAACCTGACTCCGATGCGGGGCGGATCCGATACGTATGGACCCAACTTATATTTTATTTCCAACCGGAATTTTGATCTTGCCAACGATTCGATCTGGGTTCTTGAATTGACAGATACCATCGGCGCGTCAGGCGCGGCGATTTCTGTGGATGTCCGGAAAAGCAATGCCGAATACGGAATGCCCCCCCTGGCACAGCAGAAATTCAACCATTTTTTCGCCACAAACGATGCCCGGGCGCTGAATGGATTCTTTGAAAACGATATGTTGCAATTTGCCGGCAATTCTGTGGATACTTCCACCGGTCGTGCCGCGGTTTACCATGGAATTGTCAGCAATGTTTCGACAACGAAAATTGTGACCGGCAAGATCCTTGGAGAAGCGAATCTTGATTATGGGTATCCGAATTTATCCTATACCGGCAATTCCATCTCGGATGTGGATGCCATCATCACCTTCAATCAATCGAGCAAGACATCCAATGCAGGGATGTCAACAATTTATTATACCCCTGCCGGCGATTACTCGCCCCGGCTTACCCTGAGAACCGGGGACAATTTTGTCAATATCCTTCAGGGTGCAATCGAACGATGGGGAGATTATTCCGGAAGCCAAAGAAAATTTGATCAGCCCGGAACAGTCTGGGCATCCGCAGCTTACGGCAAACAAAACAGCGATTTTGGTACCTGGGTTGCAGAGTTGACGGCACCCTTGCCGGTTGGCGATGAAGAGTATCTGTCAAGCGTTCCAAAAATGAAGGTTTTCCCGAATCCGGTTTCAGAAACGACAAACATTGAATTTGAGATTCAGGAACCTGCCTTAATCCGTATAGATTTGACTGATGCCTCCGGACGATTGATCAGGACTTTTTTTCAGGATATTGCCAAAGCCGGCAGCAATCGCTTTTCATTTTGTACCGGTCCTCTTGCTGACGGTTTGTATTTTTTGAATGTTGAGACAGCCGGAAAAATACTGATGAGTCAGCGGGTAGTCGTTTTTGGTAATTAGATTTGATTATTTATTAATTATGAGAATTTTCTTCTTTTCATTCCTTGCTCTTTCCCTCACAGGCATTGGCCTTGTTTCCTGCAAATCCAAATATGATCCCGGATTGACCGGAGAGGCGATATTGTCAGGAAAAGTAATGCACCATGACGACATCATCCCCAACGCCATCGTTTACCTGAAGTTTGGCGCATTGGAATTCCCGGGACCTGATTCGTCAGATTATGATATTGTCATCGCAGCCAACAGCGATGGATTTTACATCATTGAAAACCTGAACGCCGGTTTCTATTATCTGTATTCAACGGGAATTGATACGGGAAACTCTCAGGCAGTAAATGGCGGCGTACCAATGGAGATCAGGAGGAAGAAAAGCGAAGTGGAAATGGATATTCCGGTAACGGAATAAAACGATGAAGCAAATAAACCTGTTGTTTTTCCTGTTTGTGGCGCTGACCATTGCCTGCTGTAAACCTGATGATGATCTTCCCGATGGCAACTTCCCGGAAGCAATCAATACCATCATCATGAAAGATTGCGCGGTATCCGGTTGTCACAACGATGCCAGCCATGAAGCTGCAGGCGGATTGAACCTGGCGAGCTGGGAAAAAATGTTTTCTGCTTCCAGCGGAGGATCTGCTGTAGTCCCTTTCAATTCAGATCACAGTTTCCTGACATATTACATCAACCGCGATCCAAATACCGGGCCGGCCCTTCTTCCTGTCATGCCTTACCTCCGGGATCCCCTGTCTGCTGAAGACGTTCAGATGATTCGTGATTGGATAGACACCGGCGCTCCTGATAAAAACGGGAACATTAAATTTTCAAACTCCACTGATCCGAAGCTCTTTCTGACCAATCAGGGTTGTGATCTTGTTTCGGTGATAGACCTTGCCACCGGGAGAATTGCACGATACATCGGCGTCGGACTTAGCAGCGGCGTTTCTGAAGCCCCTCACAATGTAAAATACAATGCCGCCACGGATCAATGGTACACCGTTTTTATTGATGGAACTGCCAACCCGAATCTGGAAGTATATTCCGGATCTGATTTTTCGCTGGCAAAACGGATTGACATCGGCGATGGAGACTGGAATACGGTGACAGTGACAAATGATGGCAATTATGCATATGTAGCTGCGATCAACAAGGAAGCTTTTGGAGGAGCCGGTCCGGGTACCGTTGCAGTTGTGGATTTGTCAGCCGGCCAGTTGCTTATGTATCTCTCCGGTGCGCCCACTTCGCACGGGACTGCGGTTAGTCCCAATGGCAGCCGGCTGTATGTGACTCAGCAATTGGGTGATGACCTGACATGGTTTGATCTGAGCGACCCTTCTTCTCCTGCCGATCCCGATGTTGTGGATCTTGACCAATGGAGTCCGCAGGCAAGTTCATTCAATACTCACGAAGTCATGTTCACATCTGATGGAACAAAATACATTGTGACTTGCCAGGGCACCGACGAAGTGCGGATCTTCAATACATCGAATGATTCATTGCTGGCCGTGATACCGGTTGGAAATTATCCCTCAGAAATTGCGGTTTCTGCTTCATTTCCATATGCATTCGTCACTTGCATGGAAGATACAAATTCATTTTCCGGCGATCCGGAAAAACGCGGTTCCGTTGCCGTGATCAATACTTCCACTCTGACTTTGGAAACCACAGTGTATGCCGGCTATCAGCCCCATGGGATCGTGGTTGATGAAGGCAGCCAAAGGTGCTATGTCGCCAACCGGAATACCGCATCCACCGGCCCTGCTCCCCATCACATTTCAGGATGTGGCGGGCGGAATGGATATCTCTCTTTTATTGATATGACTACCTTGACGGTTGACCCCGGTTACCGGATGGAGGTTTCCGTTGATCCGTATTCGCTTGCAATCAAACCATAGTCCGATGCAGATTCAAATGTTGGCAATCTTTCTGCTTTTTCTTTCTGGCGGATTTCTTTTTTCCGGAACTGTGAAATCCCAGAGCATCAATTGGGCAGAATCAGAAGGCGGGCCATTTGGATTGGAAACGGGAAGGGATGTTGTTGCTGACGAATATGGGAACGTCTATGTCGCTGGAAATTACCGGCAGTTTTGTCAGTTCAACGGTCAAATAACAGGCAATTCCGGTGATGATGATCTGTTTGTCACCAAATACAATGCCGATGGAAACTTCCTGCTGCTTAGAGTGCATGGCGGTACGATGACTGACAGGTACCTGGGAGTTACCGTGGATTCAAAAAACAATCCGATTTGTACCGGATATGCTAAACTCGGCGCCATCCAGGAAAAAAACGGCAGTTCCGGAATGCACGCATGGGATGGAATCATTATGAAATATGACTCCGGTTTGAATCCCGTTTGGACAAAGCAGATTGATGGAACCGTTTATACGCAGGGAGAGGATGTTGCTACAGATCAGTTTGACAATGTGTTTGTTGCCGGGGCGCACAAAGGAAAATCTTATATCGGAACCGACACAATCACAAGCTATGGCGATGCTGATCTTTGGCTGGCGAAATTCAATTCCGGAGGCGCATACAAATGGTCATTCACAGCAGGTGGAACGGGCGCAGACGGTGCGGCTCACGTCGCCATCGCAAAAAACGGCAATGCCCTTTTCGCCGGATTCTACAAATACACTTTGTACATCTTGAATGATTCAGCCGTTTCCGCCGGATACGAAGATATATTTATCGCAAGCGTAAGCAGCATGGGAAACCTGTCATGGTTGAAGTCTTACGGCGGGGACAGCAACGAAATCCTGACCGGGATCACCACCGATCCTTCCGGAAACATATACATCACGGGATATTTCAAGGACACGATGAAACTTGGGACCTTGCAACTGGTCAGTACAGGTCATTTTGATGGATTCGTCGCGCGCCTGGATGCAAATGGCAACCCCGTCTGGGCGACCCGGTTCGGTTCTCCCTCTGCCGGCGAATATCCGCAGGAACTGAATGTCAGTGACAATTACAAATTGTTCGTGACCGGACAATATTTTGCCGACAGCACCGTCATCGGGCCTGACACTTTGCAGTCAGGAGGCAACGGAAACCTTTTTTTTGCAGAAATTGATACCGGTGGATCCATCATTCAGTCTGAAGGTTTTGGTTCGGTATCTTCCATTGACGTGGCATACGGCCTGCACGTTGATCCGAATGGCAACGTTTTTGTTTCGGGAAGCTTTAACGCTTCCATGAATCTGGGAGCGGTAACATTGGTTTCCCTGGGGGCTGAGGATATATTTGTTTTCCGTTATTCTGATTCTTCGATGCTTGCCATCGCAAATTCCGATACCGGTCCGTTTTGCCGCGGATCGTCTTTCCAGGCTGACCTTGTGCTGACCGGAAGTTTCGATTCTGCAAATGTATTTTACGCCGAACTTTCGGATTCTACAGGCAGTTTTGCCGCAGTGACTGATACGATTGCAACCTTTCCGGGAATTTACGGAGGCACATTCACCCTCACCATTCCGCAAACGGTTTCTCCGGGGACTGCATACCGTTTTCGAATCCGCTCCTCTTCACCGGCAATGATCTCCGCAGAAAATGGGTTTGACATTACAATTGGTGCACCGATTGCAAATTCACTCGTTGTTTCCGGCGATTCCACCATCTGTTCCGGTGATTCCATTTTGCTAACCGCGACAGCAGGATTTACTTCGTATTCCTGGTCCACCGGCGGGACTGCATTCCAGGAATGGATATTTTTACCCGGCACATTTTACGTCACCGCAACTGACAGCAACGGATGCCAGACGACAGATTCACATATAGTTTCCACTTGTGTAAAAACAGGCATTCCGGTTGAGACTCCAGGTTGGAAAGTTTATCCAAATCCGGCCGGGGAATCATTTTTCATTTCGGGAGAATCCGGCAGGGCATTTTCTGTTGGTGTATTTGATGGTACCGCCAGAATGCTCATCCGCTACGGAGGGAACGATGGGTTTGGCGAAATTCCATGCGATCATCTTCCGCCGGGATTGTACATTGTCGGTATCGTTACCGGCAATCAACAGATAAATCGCCGGCTGCTTATTGTACGATAATCAGGTTGCGGTTTTATAGCGCATCACAATTTCAGAATCCACCTCATTGCTGAAAATTTCAAATCCGGCGCTTTCAAACAAATAAAGGGCCCAGATGTTTTCGCGGGAAATTGTGGTCCTGATTTCCTGGCATTCCACTTTTGATTTCAGGTACTTCACAAACAGCGAAAGCGCCTCCGAGCCGATTCCAAGTTTTTGCCATCGAAAATCAATCATAATTCTGGTTATCCAGCAAATGTGATTCCATGTGCGGTGAATGATCATGCCCACGAATTCGCCTTTGTACAAAATCCCATAAGGTACTGCATCATCGAACTTGCTTTGTGCAAGGGAAAACAGGTTGTCAGGAATGAATTTCTTTTGTCCTTCGTCCAGTTCCAGCCTGGCGACCGCTTCCCAATTGTACATGTCCAGCGGACAGATTTCAATTCTGCCAGATGTGATTTTCATCTCACAATTTTTTTCTGGGTGTTGTTGCGACGTAATCTTTGAGATAATGAGGTTCAAAAGCAGTCAAATCTTCAAAACGGGAAGCGATTGACCTTTCTTCGAGGAAACGGCCAAACGTTCTGGCCGTTGCTGAAATCCCCGTGAGAAAAACCGCATTTCGGTTCATTCCAAGAATTTCCCGGCACTTTTCTGATCCCGGACCAAGGAATATCACTTTTCCGGCTTCCAGCAGATCAGAAAACGAATTTGCATCAATGATTCTTGCCTGTACTGCTTCGATTTCAGTCAAACCGGATGAGTAAACAGCACAATACACTTCCATTCTACGGGCATCAATCATCGGGCAAATCTTCGCGCCTGAATTTACTGCAAAGACTGCGGCGGCAGAAGCAATTGCTTCCAGACTGCCAATCGAAATCAGAGGGATTCCAAGCGCCATACACAAACCTTTGGCAGTTGCGACGCCAACGCGAAGACCGGTGTAGGACCCCGGGCCGCGCCCGACGGCTACCGCTGTCAGATCACGCGGCGACCAGCTCTGGTCACTCAAAATTCGCTCAATCAGCGGCGCCATCAATTTTGCATGAAGATTCTGACGCTCGTATTCGTAACAGGCTATCAACTGACCATCTCCGAACAATGCCACGGAACCAAGCGGAGTAGCAGATTCGATTGCCAGAATCAGCGATGATGGCGGCAGAGTTTCCATTCAGCAACGATGAAATTAAGGAGAAAAATTGCAGCAATTAATCCGAATTTCACAGCCGGTGCATCTTCATTATTATACCCTGAAGTCTTTGGCAGGGGCAATGGATTCCATTTGCCGCGGATGGACCATCGTCGAAGTGTTTTCCCAGGAAAAGGACGAATTGGTTTTCGGCCTCGCAGGGGAGTATGAACAGTTGTATATCCGGGTCGGATGTGCCTCCCGGTTTCAATATATCTGGCCGTCCAGGGAATTTTCCAAAAGGAAAAAAAATGTGATGGAACTTTTTCCTGGCTTGCAGGGGGCAATCGTCAGGAAAATCGAATGCCTGGAATTTGAGCGCGTGCTTGTGATGGAAACGACCGGCGGCAATCAGATCTTTTTCAAAATGCATGGTTCAAAATCAAATGTGATAATTCAAAGACCCGGTCACGAAACTGAAATCTTCAGAAAATCCCTGTCGGGTGACATTTCTTATCTCCCCGAAAATGGAAAGACGGAATCCGACGAATCGCAGTTCCCGCAAAATCCGCCTTCTTCGGAGGTACCCGCTTTGCTGAAGGCAATCCACCCGGTTTTTTCGGGAAAATTCGCCCTGGAAGTTGTTTCGAGAATGCAATCCGGATCGAATCTGTCAGAAGCGCTTGAGAGTGTAAGGATTGAATGTGAAAGCGGCAAATTTTTCATAGTGAGGGAGGAGGATTCCATTTGGCTTGCGGGTTATTGTCCGGCGGGGAAAAGATGGACAGAAGCAGGCGATGTGATGATCGCCATTGATTTTTTTATCAGGACAAATTACCGGCTCCTTAGTTATACCGCGCGTTACAAAAAAATCCTGGAAATAGCTGTTGTTCCGGTAGATGAAGCATTGGGGAAATTAAAGAGTTACCGAAGAAGTTCGGAACAGATCCAGCAGGAAAGAAATGCAGGAGAGATTGGATTATTGATCATGTCAAATTTGCATTTGCTGGAGGCAGGTATGACAGAAATTGAAGTGGAGGACTATTACCGGGGAGGCAAATTGAAAATCAAGCTGGATCCCAAATTGAGTCCGGTCAGGAATGCAGAAAGATTTTTTGAAAAAGAAAAGAAGAACAAAGCAAGGCTGCGCCACATCGAAGAATGGATGATCGGGATAGAAAGCGAAATAAATTCCCTGAAGCTGCGGGCAGAGGAGTTTTACAGGCTCAAAAAGCCCGGCGACCTTGAAATAACATCAGCCGGATTGGACCGCAAGGCAAGCGGGGCATTGGACAAATTTATTTTGAAATTCTCATTGACATTGGATTCCGAAACTACGCAACAGGAAAAGTCGAAACCGTACCTCGAATTTGAAAAAAAGGATTACATGATACTGGTTGGCAAAAATGCAAAAGCAAATGATGATCTTACATTCCGGATTGCCGCGAAAGAAGACACATGGCTTCACGCCCGGAGCGTTTCCGGATCCCACGTCATCATCAGGCGCAGTGGAAACAAGGTCATACCGCGTGAAATCCTGGAATATGCAGCCGCTCTCGCGGCGCGCTATTCCAAAAGCAAACACGAATCATTGGTTCCGGTAATCTACGTTCCGCGGAAAAATGTCAGAAAGCGAAAGGGTTCGCCGCCAGGCGAGGTGATCGTTGAAAGGGAGCAGGTGATCCTGGTAAAACCTGCGCCGATCACTTGAGGGAACCTCTAAAAACACAGATTTCGAGGCGGGCGTGCAAGTGAAAAGCGGAGTTTACTGAGGTAAATGAGCATTTTCACTTGGAGCCCAACGAAGAAATTCGCAGTTTTTAGAGGTTCCCTTGAAAACTATTGGGACCGCTACCGAATTCAGGCCATCAGGTTGACGTAGTTGAATGTCAGCATGAGAAACACCATGAAAAGGAAGAAGGAAATCCATTCTTTGAAATCACGCTTTTGCAAATGATAAAGCAAGGTTCCAATTCCAAGAAACGGAGCAATGATCAGCGTTTCCCCGAATTCGCTCCAATCGGTTCCGCTGAATCTATCTGCATTTTCAGCAAGCCATGCG
>Ga0247727_10016795_pt1 | contig 11751 bp, 5 predicted proteins | sample WisWelCaveWW1625_FD_202498 | JGI IMG/M metagenome (GOLD analysis project Ga0247727, IMG submission 202498) | Biofilm microbial communities from Wishing Well Cave, Virginia, United States - WW16-25 | ecosystem: Environmental > Aquatic > Deep subsurface > Groundwater > Cave microbial mat | place... | reverse complement strand
TTCTTCGGGCATGCTTTCTTCACGGCGACTCTCCTGTTGGTGAAATTGACAACCCCCATTCTAACCGAGGGGGGCTTGGGAGAGCCGCCGTCTCTTTTCAACTTTCAACTGCGCGAGGGACAACTTCTCGATCAGTGCAAACAGACGCAACCGGAATGATCATTGCAAAACGCCCCCGAGCCGCCAGAAGCGAGATAGACCGCTCCGACATGAATGCATATAGGTTCCCGCAGTTTTGAGTGGAGTAGCCTCGGATCGAGTAGTCGTCGTCTTTGACCTTGCTGTACTCGACATACGGTGGATTTCCGATTATTGCGTCGAACCCGCCGGACTCCATGATTGCGTGGAACTCGACGAACCAGTGGAACGGCTTGTGCGACCTCAGCCACTGCTCATATTCGTCGTCGTCTTTCACGTCCACGGCGTAGGCGCTGGCGAGGAAGCTGTTGAGTTCGTCGTCGAGATTGCGCAAGCGCTGGAGCAGTTGCTGCTTATCTCGTGGGGTTACTTCTCCGCCAAGCTCGGTCTGCTGCAGGCGAAACAACGCGAACAGGCGATCTACATCTTCGGCCTGCTCATGAATGCGCTTTTGGGTCTTGCGCATCTCGCCTTCGGCGAACAGACTGCCGGCGACAGCCTTGTCCACTTCGTCGCGGGTTGCATATCCCACAAGCGTATTGCCCGCACGGATGTTGAAGTCGATGTCGGGCAGCGGCTCGATCTTGTCCACCGACTCCACCTGTGAGACCAGTTTCAGAAAGAGCCGCAGCTTGCAGATTTCGGTGGCCTCTTCCATGATGTCCACGCCGAATAGGTTGTTGACGATGATGGATTTGAGCACGAAGTAATCGTGGTTGGGGTGCTTGGCGACACGGTCGAGCACGTCGCGAAAGTCGCTGAACTTTTCCGGTCGATGCCTCTCGCCGGAACGTTCAAGGTCGGTGACGAACGCCTGCATGCGGTCGAGGCAGGCGTCGTAGAGCGGTTGCAAGATGTTCAGCGCGGCGAACAGGAACGCGCCCGAGCCACACGTTGGGTCGAGCACGGTAACTTTCTCAATTGCGCGCCAGAATGCGCGCAACAATTCAGGGCCCTCGCAGTTCTCGATCACGTCCTGCGCAAATTGGCGGATGTTCAGATTGTAGGTGATGAGATCGTTGATGTCACGGACTTCGCCGACGCGCAGCTTTTCTCGCAACTCCACGCAGCGCTTGCGCCGTTCGACGTATTCCCGCCATGTCTCGGTCGGCAGCGTCAGCTTATTGCCCTCAGCATCGCGCAGGTCGGCCTCGCCGAGGTTGTAGCGCTTGTCGAACATGCGTGCCTTGGGGTCGCGCATTCCGATCTGCACAAAGTCCGGCAGCAACGATTCCGCAATCGCCTTTCCATCATCATCAATCACTCCGCGCCGGACGGCGGAGTAGAGGTAACGGTCGGGATCGGCTCGCAGCAGCTTCCAGATGGACTGCTCGCCCTCGAAGGCAATCTTGCATTTCTCTCTCGCGCGGTCGAACAGGAACGGGAGGACAGTGTTCTTGCTGATGTACTCGGTGATGTCCTCCTTCGTGTAGTAGGCGCCCATTTGCTTCTGGTTGATGTACTTCTCAAAGATGTAGCCGAGAACGTCGGGGTTAATCTCGTCGTCGCGACGCAGCGGCCGGTCGTCGAGGTGCCATTGGTACGCATCGAAGAAGTCGAAGAGCTTCGTGAACGCAGCGTCGCTAATGCGAATCAAATCTTCGTGCCGGTCCTCAATCTCGTGCATCTGAAAGATGCCGCCGTTCAGATAGGGCACTTTGCCCAGCAAGCGGTTGGTCGCGCCCGAGCGTTCGGTCGACTTCTTCGCGAAACCTTCGAAGAACAGCGGACATAGGAAATGCGAGTAGAAGCGGTCCTTCCCGCCGCTCTTCGACTCGGCGAGCTTGTTGCGCAGGTAGTCCTTGTCTCCGTCCAGAAATCCTTTCTTCTGAACGAAGTAGATAAACATGATCCGGTTGAGCATCACCGAAACGTACCAGCTATGGTCTTTGTCGTCGGGGATGCCCTTGACGAACTTTTGGAACGCGGCGTGCTCGGCTTTGAACCGTTCGTAGAAGCGCTTGGTAATCCGCTCGACGTCCAGCCCCGCGCGCACGCGGCTGGTCACGTCGACAAGTGTCAGCGACTCTTCTTCTTCGAGCGCGAAGGCGAGGTGCTGGAGCTTTTGAACGAGCGCCTCACCGGTGTGCCCACGATGGAACGTGTGCTCGCGACAGGCCGTCGGCCGGCCCGGTTCCCGCTTCACCCACTGCCAGATTTGTATCGTCTTGCCGGCGTCGGTGTAAATAATGAGATGCTCGTGCGCCGACCGTGCGGTTTGATGCTCGATCTTGCGTCGTCTGGCATAGTCGGGCAGTCTGCCGTTGATGGCTCCGTCGCAGACGAACGCGACCATGCCGCGCTTCTGAGCGATGGCGATCAGGGTGAACGTCGCACCGTCGACAGAAATGTGCAGTTGTTCCTTGTGCCGATCCCAACCGAGTTCCTCGGTGAAGAGTTTCGGGAACTCGAAATCTCTCAGCCGTTGGCGGACGCGATTGAAATCGAGGGGCATGGATCAAGTTTGCCCGGTGTCACGACGCGACGGGTAGGTCGCCCGCGATTCGCGGACGGCACCGATCCGTTCGGGTGGGAGGTGGACGACCTTGCCGTCCTGCCAGACGACGAGGGGGAGGCCGGCGCGCTGATGTGCGTCAACAACCTTGTTTACTGCCTCCTGCAGCGCTTGTTCTGCCTTACTGTGTAACTGCTCCATTTGCAAACGACTGGCCATGGCCTTCACGCTCCTTCCACTTCGTGAGTTAAGCGTTGATACGCTTCAGCGTCAAGCACTTCGAGAGTGCCCGCAATCTCTCGGGCGACAGCCCGGGGGACGCGAGTGGAATTATCCAGAATTGTCCAGGAATCGAGCAATGGTCGATAGTAATCGAACAGGTTGTGCAAACCCCTCCTGAAGCGTCTGCGAATGTCGTCTTCGGGGATGTTGTGGCCGCCCTGAAGTACGCGATCGGCAACACGAGCCAGCGACATCTCAACGGTTCGACTCTCATCCATGGATGGAAATCACATCCGCCTCAGTCCCAGCGAGCAGATGATGCTCGGCTCGGCGGACTGGTCTTCATCGTGAATGAGGCACAGGCGGTCGTCGTCGCGCAGGGCGACGACGAGGTTGGCGAGGGCTTCGTCGGAGATTTCGGCGCGCAACTGGCGGTTGAGCGTGTCGGTGGCTGCCTGCCGCAACGGATACCGGTAGATCTCTTCGATGGCGCGTTGGAGCTCAGGCGAGTCGAACAGCGTGCCGCGCACGCGTTCGGCGTAGTTCTTCAACCGCTCGTAGGTGCGGAAGCGCGCGCCCGACGGACGCCCCAACGTCCCGCCGACCGTGCGCTCTTCTTCGGCGATGAGTTGCACGGCCTGCCGCACGAGGTCGTGGTGATTCTCGTGGCGTGCAATGGCGGGAGTGTCGGGCGCGCACTCGGCAGTCTTGAGGATGGTAAACTGCGACTCGGTCACGCTGTTACCGTCGCGGTCGACCCACGCCAGCGCGTCGTTGCCATCGGGCGTGCGCAGATAAACCAGCGCGCCTTCGGGCCAACCCTCACCCCCATCCCCTCTCCCCGGCAGGGAGAGGGGGGCAGGGGGGAGGGGAAGCGCGCGCGTCGAGTAGACGACGTTCGGCATTTCTGCAATCGTCTTCTGGAGGCCGGGATCGGCGGCGAGGGCGTTCTTCCAGATTTGATAGGCGTACGACGATAGGTCAACCTCGTTGTCGGCATCTCCGTCGAGCAAGCCGGCCTTTTCGTGGTACAGGTTCACGAGCACCTGGTCGTTGCGGTCGTCCTCAAATGAATGCCTCGTCGGCGCCGACGACTTCGGCGTTTTCCCGCAGCCGCAGTCGCACGCGACCGCGCAGCTTGATGATGCGTTCGACGCCGTCGGCCGGAAGGAACGAGTAGGCCAGAATCTCCTTCGCCTCCTGGCCGATGCGGTCAACACGGCCCGCGCGCTGGATGAGCCGAATGATGGCCCACGGCAAATCGTAGTTGACGACGAGATGGCAATCCTGTAGATTCTGGCCTTCACTGAGCACATCGGTCGCCAGCAGGACGCGCAACTCGTCGTTCTTTGTCACCACTTCACGCTTGTCGTTGCTCACGGGGCTGAAGCGCCAGGCCATCACCGTCGGGTCGGCGGACTGCCCGGTGACGGCAGCGAGTCGTGCGACGCCACGCGCCTTGAGTTGCGCAGTGAGGTAACTGACGGTGTCGGCAAATTGGGTGAAGAGAATGACCTTATCGTCGGGGTGTTTCCTGGTCAGCAGCTTTTCTAATGCGGCAAGCTTCGTGTCGCGATCGGGATCCCATTCACCCGCGTCGTTCAGCAGCTTGAACAGCATGGCGTTGTCGCTGCGGAGGTCGGCCTCCAACTCCGGGCCAAACAGTTCGGCCCGCAACCATTTAAAGCGTCCCTTGAATTTGGTCTCGTACTCGCGATAGACTTCGGCGGCGCGGCGCTCGAAGTCGGCCTCCTTGCGATCGGATGACCGCGACGCAAGGCTCGTGGCTGGCGCAGCGTCGTCGTCATCGCTCGCCCTGGCGGGCGCGTCATCGTCGAGCGCGGAGGTGAGGTCCTCATCGTCATCGGCGAATCGCGTGTCCAGCATCTCCGCATCCTGCGTGCCGATGGGTAGCGGCTGGCCCGATTCGATGGCGTGCAGGAAGACGTGGTTGCGCAGGACGTGATGTTCCACTGAAAGCAGAAACGCATAACCGCTGCTTTCGAGCCGCTTGAAGAGATTGGTCTTGCAGAAACCGATGAGTCGCTTGCCCGCGCGGGAGAGGTCTTCCATTTGCGTGGCTTCGGTCGGCGTGGGCGGTTTGCGCGGCGTCGGGGCGAGGTAGTTGGCGAGGCCGTAGCGCGGTAGGTCGAGCGAGTTGATGAGGTCGACCACGGGCTGCGAGTAGAGTTGCGCGTACTGGTCAGCCGAGTTCGATTCATCAATCTTGAACTTGACCGTCTTCGGCGTGCGGTCGGGAAAGTAGGAGCGCGAGCCGTCCTCGAAAATGAGGTAGCGGCGGTCACTTGCACCGGGCTGGTTGCTGCAGGCGAGGCACGCATTCTGGGTGGCCGTGATGGGCTTCCCGCACTGTGCGCAATCGACCAGCGCGTAGTTGTCCTTGATGAAGGTGCGCGTGCGCCGCACGAGGTACAGCCGCATCAACTCCCGCCAGTCGTCGGCGAAGTGGCTCTTCTCGAACGCGGCCAGCGTCCGCACTCCGCACTGATGTTGCTTGTTGAACTCGATCTCACCGCCCATGACCCGGAGCAACGCTTCGGGACGGAGGCCGAGGTTCTTCTCTTCGGACAAGAACAGTCGCAACTGACTTCCCAGGTCGAGATAGGCCTTGTTGTACGGCGTGGCGGAAAGCAGGATGACCTTGCTGTCGTTCTTCTCGATGTACGCCTGGATGGCCTTGAACCTCTTGCCCTCGCGGTTGCGCAGGTTGTGGCTCTCGTCGATGAGCACGACTCGAAATCGCGGCAGTCCGGGCAGTGTCTTGATCACTTGACTCACGGACAGGACTTCCGCCCGCATACGATACTGACGGCGGTAGTCCTCCCACATCTTCACGAGGTTCTTCGGGCAGAGGATAAGCGTCTCCAGCCCATGATCGTCTTCGAAGATGCGCGCCAGCGCCGTTGCCATCAGCGTCTTGCCCAGACCGACGACATCGCCGATGAGCACGCCGCCGCGTTTGTTGAGGTGATGCGCGGCAATCTTCACCGCAGCGGTCTGGAACTCGAATAGCCGGTTGCCGAAGTCGCGCGGAATGCGAAACTCGCTCAGGCCGGTCCGCGCCTCCTGCGACAGGTGATAGGCCACCTTCAAGTAGATGTGATAGGGCGGGATGAGCTCGGATCGCGCCCAACTCGCTTCGATGACCGCAACGAGCTCGCTGGAGATGTCGATGCACCAGCGATCGTTCCAGCGATCTTCAAACCACTTTGCCAGCTTCGTGCAGGCGTCGCCATCGAGCACATCGACGTTGAGTTCACCTTGCTTCGACAGGCCCGCCATCGTGAGGTTGCTGCTGCCGAGGTAACCAACGATAGGGTTGATGGGGTCGGAGCGGAAGAGCAAGTACAACTTCGCGTGGAGTGAGTGCCGCAAGAACAGCTTGACCACGACTCGCTTCGCCTTGATTTGGGCCGCCAGTTTACGAAGGCATATTTCGTCCGCGTTGGTCTGAAAGCCGAGCGTCAACTGCTGGCGGAACTCCTCCGCCAGTCGATTCTTGAGCCGCACCGCTGTTTGGTTGTCGAGTTCATCATCGTGTTGGAGCAGGCTCAGCGCGTGACTCAGTTCTTCCTGCGGCAGGCGCTGCATCCCGACCAGCAGGCGGCAGCAGTTCTCGTCTCCGCCTGACCACTTCTCGACGAAGGAATCAAGTTGGTTCCAGCCGCGCAAGTTGAAGTAGCCGATGCAGAAGTCGGCGCGACTGGCGACGTTAAGAGTTTCCTGTAGTGCAGGGAGAAGATGAAGGTCGATGTTATCGAAGATGCGTGGCAAGACTCGCTCCGTTGTAGTTCACGGTCGACATACGTTATGCAACGTCGACCTTTACAACCTCGTGACCGGCTTCTGCGCGACCTTACGCCCCAGCCGCCACTTCCACTTCCGGCTTTTCGGACTCGACTTCGGTGACGGCGTGCTTTTGCTTGGCGGTGGCGGTGATGGCGGAGGCGGCTGCGGTTTTCGCGGGCGGGTGCGGCTGCACCTTCCAGAACTTCGGCAACTCGGCGTCCCACTGGTCCAGCAACGACTGCGCGCGCCGGCTAAAGGTCCATTCGGCATGTTCTTCGACAGCGTTGCGCAGCTGCAGCGCGTCCTCGTTGTCGGTGACCCGGAACAGGTCCACCAACTGCTGGTTGCACTTCTGCGCGAAATCGCCGGCCTGGTCGTAGACGAAAGCGACGCCACCGGTCATGCCGGCGGCGAAGTTACGACCCGTCTCTCCGAGCACCACCACGCAGCCACCGGTCATGTATTCGCAGCCGTGATCTCCCAGGCCCTCGATGACGGCTTCGCCGCCGGAGTTGCGCACGCAGAACCGTTCGCCGGCCTGGCCGGCCGCGAACAACTTGCCGCCGGTGGCGCCGTACATGACCGTATTGCCGACGATGGCGTTGCGGTGCCATTCGAAGCGGCTGCCGTCCGGCGGCCGCACCACGATCAGCCCGCCGTTCATGCTCTTGCCGACGTAGTCGTTGGCGTCGCCGGTCAGGATGAGCCGCAATCCTTCGATACAAAACGCGCCGAACGACTGCCCGGCCGTGCCGCGTAGCCGCAGCTCGATTTCGCCCTGGAAGCCGGTGTCTCCATGCAGGTAGGCGATTTCACCGGCCACTTTCGCGCCGACGGTGCGGTGGGTGTTGCGGATTTCGTATTCGAGCTCGATCGACGAATGCTCGACAATGGCCTCTTTGGCGTCTTGCAAAATGAGGTCGTCGAGCGCCTCGCCCGGTCGATCGTTGCGCTCGAACAGATGCTTGCGCGGTCGCGAGCCGCCGGGATCGGGATCGGTCAGGATGCGGTCAAGCAGTACGCGCTCGGCCTTGGTCGCCCGCCCCGCGCGCGGTTGCAGCAGGTCCACGCGGCCGATGACTTCGTCGAGCTTGCGGAAACCGAGTTGGCTCAGCAGCTCGCGTAGCTCCTGTGCCACCCCCAGCATGTAATTGATCACGTTCTCGGGCTTCCCCTTGAAGCGCGCACGCAGGGTTGGGTCTTGCGTGGCGACGCCAACCGGGCAGGTGTTGAGGTGGCATTGCCGCGCCATCACGCAACTGGCCGCCACCACCGCCGCGGTGCCGAAACCGAACTCCTCCGCGCCGAGCAACGCGGCCACCATCAGATCGCGGCCGCTCTTCATGCCGCCGTCGGCGCGGACCAGAATCCGCTGCCGTAGATCGTTGAGCACCAGCGTCTGCTGGGTCTCGGCCAGTCCGAGTTCCCACGAGGTGCCCGCGTTCTTGATGCTGCCGAGCGGTGAAGCGCCGGTGCCGCCGTCGTGTCCGCTGATCTGCACCACTTCGGCGTAGGCCTTCGCCACGCCGGCCGCAACGGTGCCGACGCCGGCTTCGGAGACGAGCTTCACCGCGACCTTCGCTCGCGAGTTGCACTGCTTCAAATCGTAGATGAGCTGGGCCAGGTCCTCAATCGAATAAATGTCGTGATGCGGCGGTGGTGAGATCAGCGTGACGCCGACGGTGGAATGCCTGATCGCCGCAATCTCGGTCGTGACCTTGTGACCTGGAAGCTGGCCGCCTTCGCCGGGTTTGCTGCCCTGGGCCATCTTGATCTCCAACTCGCGGCAGTTGGCAATGTACTCGGGCGTGACGCCGAATCGGCCGGAGGCGATTTGCTTCACCGCCGAGTTGCCCCAGTCGCCATCGGGCCGGCGACGGTAACGGTCGCGGGCCTCGCCGCCCTCGCCGGAGTTGCTCTTGGCGCCGAGGCGGTTCATGGCGATGGCATTGCACTCGTGCGCTTCGCGACTCAGCGCGCCGTGGCTCATCCCCGAAACTACGAAACGCTTGACCAGGCTTTCGGCCGGCTCGACCTCGTTCAGCGGCACCGGAGTCTCGGCGAGTTTGAACTCCAGCAAGTCGCGCAACGCCGAAGGGGGACGGTTGGCGACGAGTTCGCTGACCTTCGCGAAGTCCTCCGGCTTGCCCGACTTCGCGACCTTGTGGATGGCTTTGAACACGTCGGGGCCGTAGGTGTGATATTCGCCGCCCTTGCGAAAACGGAACAGGCCGAAGTCCTTCATGCGCGCGAACACGCCGTGTTTCTTCAGATCGGAGGCGTCCACCTCGTCGCCGGTGGTGAGCACGTTCTCCTGGCCGTACGCCATCGCATGAAACGCCAGCACGTCGGTCGCTAGTTCGGTGAGTCCGAGGCCGCCGATGCGCGACACCGTGCCGGGGAAGTGCTGGTCGATCAGCTCAGGGCTCAAGCCGATGGCCTCGAACACCTGCGCGCCGCGATAGCTCGACACCGTGCTGATGCCCATCTTCGACATGATCTTGTAGATGCCGCTCTCCACAGCGGTGCGGTAGTTCTTCAACGCCTTTGCCGGGTCGGTGCCATTGAGCCGGCCGGTAAGAGCCAGGGTCTGCACGGTCTCGAACGCCAGATACGGGTTGATACAGGTCGCGCCGTATCCGATGAGTGCGGCGTAGTGATGCTCTTCCCGGGTCTCGCCGGTTTCGGCGACCAGCGTGCAGCGCATCCGCATGCCGTGGCGGATGAGGTGGTGATGCACGGCACTCACCGCCAGCAGCATCGGAATCGGCGCGCGCGCCGGACCCACGGCGCGGTCGCTCAGGATCAGCACTGAGCGGTTTTCGTGGGCGGACTGCGTCGCCTCATCACCGATGCGGGCCACCGCGCGCGCCAGTCCCTCCGCGCCTTCGGATACGGCAAAGGTTGCGTCGAGTGTTACCGACTGGAACGCGGGGTCAGCGAGACTTCGCACCCATTCGAGCTCCGCGTTAGTGATGATCGGGCTGTTGAACTTGATGAGGTGCGCATGAGACTGCGTTTGGTCGAGCACCGAATGGCGCGGGCCGAGTGTGGCACGTAGACTCATCACCATTTTCTCACGCAGCGGATCGATCGGCGGGTTGGTTACTTGAGCGAAACGCTGCTTGAAATAATGGTACAGCGGCCGCGGCTTCTGCGAGAACACCGCCAGTGGAGTATCGTCGCCCATTGAGCCAACCGGCTCCTTGCCCTCACTCGACATCGGCTCGAGAATGCGCTCGATGTCTTCCAACGTGTAGCCGAACGCGGTGAGCCGCTGCACCAGCGCGTCGGTGTAGTCGGTGCTCATCGGACGGAACTCGGCCAGTCCCCAGCCGTTGGCGTTGAGGAGTTCGCTGTCCACGCGCTGCATCTGCTTGGCCACCCATTCGGCATAGGGATGTTGAGTCGCGTAGTGTCGCTTGATCTCGTCGTTGGTCAGGAATCGCTGCCTCCTGAGATCGACCGCGATCATCTTCCCGGGTCCGAGGCGCCCCTTTTCGATGATCTTGTCCGGCGCGACCTCGATCAATCCGACTTCGCTGCCCATGATGACGGTGCCGCGCTCACCTTCGTCCACGATGACGTAGCGCGCCGGGCGCAGGCCGTTGCGGTCGAGCGTGGCCGCCACCACGTTGCCATCGCTGAAGATCACGGCCGCCGGCCCGTCCCACGGTTCGCACAAACAGGCGTGATACTCGTAGAAGCCGCGCAGCGCCGCGTCCATCTGCGGCATGTTCTGGTACGCTTCGGGGATGAGCATCATCATCGCGTGCAGTGAATCACGACCGGCGGCCGCCAGCATTTCCAGCATATTGTCGAGCGCGCACGAATCCGATCCGCCGGCCTGGATGATCGGTTTCAGATGCTTCAGTTGGCGTTTGCTCCAGCCGCCGCCTTCCAGTTCGGGTTCGCGCGCCTTCAGCCAGTTCAGGTTGCCGTCCAGCGTGTTGATCTCGCCGTTGTGGCCCAGGTAGCGGAACGGCTGCGCCAGCGGCCAGGTGGGGAACGTGTTGGTGCTGTAGCGCTGGTGAAAGATGCACAACGCGGTCTCGTAGTCGGGGTCTTGCAAATCGAGGTAGAACCGCGCGAGTTGCGGTGACACCACCAGCCCCTTATAGACGATGGTCTTGTTGCTGAACGAACACACGTAGAAGTCGTGGATGCCGCGCTTGGCAATATTACGCTCGAGGTCCTTGCGAGCGAGGTACAACGTGCGCTCGAAATCCTCGCGGGTCATGTCCTCACCGCGCGCCACCATAACCTGCCGAATGGTCGGCATCGTCTGGCGGGCTTTGTCGCCCAGCACGCCGGTATCGAGTGGCACTTCGCGCCAGCCGAGAAAGTCGAATTCGTAATGCGTGAGCACCTCCTCGATGATGGTCACGCAGCGATCGAGCGACGGATCGGTCTGCGGCAGGAAGAACATCCCCACCGCAAGATCATCGGCGGAATGCAGCGGATACGTGCGCAGGCCGGGCTGCTGGAGGAAGAGCTTAAGCGGAATCTGCGTCAGCACCCCGGCGCCGTCGCCGGACTTGGCGTCGGCGGCCACGGCGCCGCGATGCGACAGGTTGACCACGGCCTGAATGCCCTGGACCAGGATCTCGTGCTTGCGCTGGCCGGCGAGGTCCGCAATGAAGCCGACGCCGCACGCGTCGTGCTCAAAGCGCGGATCGTACAGACCGATCGGCCCCGGCAGGTGATGCGCGAGCATGAAATCCACTTCCTCCAATGCGCCGCGTTGCGCCCGATACGAAACAACACCGCTTTATTTTTACAAATCGACGGCCACGGTGAGCCTCACGCGGACGAAGAGTCTGGCGCGGGCGCGAAGCGAACGGCCACGCGGTTCATGCGCCAGTTTCCGCACAGACCATGATCGCGGACGCCCGGGGCGAACGATGCCCCGTCATGCACAGCTTGCGCAAATTGATCTTCATCGGCGCCTGCGGTTGGATGCTGGTCACCGATGATGCCACCCAGCGGCGCAGTCGGTGACGCCTACTACCAGCGCGCGCTGGCGATGCTGAACACGCCGAAGCTGCGGCAGGCGTTCGATCTGACGGCGGAGCCGCCTGCAATGCGCGAAGCCTACGGCCGCACCACCTACGGCCAGGGCTGCC
>Ga0247727_10016794_pt1 | contig 11751 bp, 13 predicted proteins | sample WisWelCaveWW1625_FD_202498 | JGI IMG/M metagenome (GOLD analysis project Ga0247727, IMG submission 202498) | Biofilm microbial communities from Wishing Well Cave, Virginia, United States - WW16-25 | ecosystem: Environmental > Aquatic > Deep subsurface > Groundwater > Cave microbial mat | place... | reverse complement strand
TTTGCAAAAGTGCACGGAATCTGAAGGCCTCCCGAAAAAAAGCGTGCACTTCGATGACTCAATATAACGATGAAACGCCCCGCAGCAAAAGACGCTTTTCGCTTTTTGAGTTTTTCAACAAGGCCTATTTAGTATTGAACAGACAACAGTAGGCATTAGGTATTGGTCTGAAAGCCCAGCACCAAATTTACCTTATCCTGTAATCAATGTAGCAGAGTCAAAAACAAAGCTCGACTTGGAAAACTCAATCGCTACGCCAGAATCTATTTTAGCTAGTTTTGTCCAGGTCAGCGGCGTGTCACTTGCAACCAAATCGGTACTTATAATTGGATATGGTAAAGTTGGCAGTGGGCTAGCTGATATGAGTCGTAAGCATGGTGCAAATGTATCAATTATTGAGATTGACCCTGTAAGGCAAGTCTTAAGTAAGGCTAAAGGTTTTACTGCTTTACCGCCTCATTTTATCAACGATCTATTACCTCATCAAGATATAATCATTTCATGCACATCGAACTATGAAGGGCATAGCTTAGGTATAGAACAATTGCTACTGATGCATGATGGAGCAATAGTGTTTAATGCCGGTTCAGGACATGGAGAGATTGCACCAGAATTGGCGAGGTTAGGGGAATTTGAGAAGCACCATGCAAAAATAATCATTCAAGCTGAAGGGGATGATTTGCGCTGTGTTGTTCAGAAAATGGATTCAAAGAAGGAAATTAAAATCTTGTCTAGTGGCTATCCAATCAATTTGCGCAATCAGAAAGGAACACCAGAAGATATTATTGATTTGGTTTTTTCTGCGATGTTACTCGCTGCAATAAAGGCAAAGCCCGATACACTTCATAAGTCCATAAACAATCTAGATTATTCAATTGAAACGGAAGTTGCAAACCTGTTTAAAACGAATCTAAAAGATAAAACTTATAGCCCTGTACTTATGCATTCTACGGATTTAGAGTTAGACGAACGACCATATGGCGGGGTGGTTAAATTTGGGTTGCCAAGCGAGCATTTATCTCGGTTTTCTCTAGCAAGAGCTATGTTTCGACCAAAGTCGCAAACGGAAGGACATTATCATTCAAATTCAGAAGAGGCCTACTTTATTGAACAAGGAACGGCAGATATGATCGTGTGGCATTATTTATTGCCTGAAGAAAAAGCTATTTACCATTTAAAAGTGGGTGATTACTTAACCATTCCGACTGGATTCTTTCATAAGGTTTCGGTTACATCAGATGAAGATTTTGTATGCCTCGTTATTGCTTCACCACCTTTTTCAATTTGGGATCAGTTCTTTAGCTAATAGGTCTCTACATCAATTGTGTACTTAGCTGGTGCTACTATGGACATTCATATCACCATAAAAAATAGTACTTGGGTATCGTGTATGACGCCTAGTCAGGCGACATTTATTCTACATCTAGAATCACTAGCAAAATGGATCAAGCGGAATGCTTTCATCTGAGACGCCACTCCTTTCTTTCGCAGGTGAGAGCGCATATGTAGATAATGCCCTTACAACATATTCGTTTCTATTTTTGTGGATGACAGAAACAAGTAATTCACTATCGTCGCCTAACAGGATTTTAATTAAATTGTTGGCGTCATTATTATCAATGCATTGAGCTATGTTATCACTCTTGCCCGCTATGAGACTGTAAAAATAACTCTTTCTTTGTTTAGATAGCGGTCCTTTCAAAGACCAGTACCTTTTCCGTGCTGATTCCTTGGAATAAAATGGAAATGATTCAGATAAAAGCGACTCTGCAATCATCAGCGCCTCAAACTTGGCCTTTTTTTCAGCTTGCAGGTAATTGAGGCACAATGCAGAACCACAAACCCAAAGGTCTTTGCTGGGATAGTCCAAAACTGCTATAACCAATGGAATTCCGCCATACTGGGCAGAACAATAAAAAGAGAGAAATGCATCTTCTCGTAAAGAGATAGATTTTGTTGTAGAAAGTACCATAGATTTTTTGTACCAGATTGAGGCTAATAAATGCCTTTCACATACCTCCAGGATACTACGCATAAAAGCATCACGAAAAGATTCTCCGAATGCTAAACCTGTTGCGTCAGAGGAAACGGATTCATCAATGAATCGCAATAAGATGTCTTTTGCTTTAACTGCTTTTCTTTTCCCGGAGGGCCAAACATATGCATCGACGTCTGCATCAGGGGGCAAGCCAAGTGCAAAGGGGTACGTCGCCCAAAACCTTTCATACACTTCCCATCGAGATCTATTAGCTGCCAAGGACTCATCCTCGTCGGCTGCAAACCCAAGAATTACTCGAGTTCTCTCATTACCCGCTACTAATTTCGTAGCTGATTTTGACAAGAAGCAGTCTAAGGCAATCGAAGTCGGAACAACTAAGGTCCTAATAGGAATTTGTTCGGAACTGGACAACATCACTTAACGTCCATTAATGCTACTTTCCGCAAAGAGCCAAAAACAGACTTCCCAGCGGTAGTGAGGACGCCGTGACTTTGAACCGTCTGGAGGCCATGCTGAAACATGCTTTCGAACTTGCGGAGATGGTCTTGTAACAGTGGACTGGAATCATTTTGAGACCACTTGCGAAAAACTCTAACCATGCGGCTTAGAACAAATGATGCATGGAATATACCGAACATCGGACGCGGGTCGGGTCTGATAGGGGCATCAAAGAGCTGCTCATCATCGTTTAGCAGGAGTGGATCATGAATCATCAGAGCGTGAAGTTGCAGGTGTGATGTTTCGTGAACTAGGTGTTCCACGAAGTAGGCCACTCGCTGTGCTTTTGAGAATTCAGAACTAGGCTCACGTAAATATATTCCGCCAAATGCTCTCACACTGGTAATGCCAGTGGCAACTTTACCGGCGAATATACTTAACGAACGTACGTACTCATCAAATTCATCGATTACGCCCTCGTCAGTCTTTCGTACAACATCTATTGCTGATTCGGCAGAATCAAGAAGCAAATCGATGACTTCACTTGGAACCGGATACATCCGTGCATCTTCACCGGTAAGTGACTTCGGACCTTCCGGTCCGCTCACAAACTCGGCTATGGCGATGTCCGCATGAGAGTTATCCAGTGAACGTAGTTCGAAGCCTAATTTGTATATTTCACTTCGACTCAAATTGATAAATACTTTTAGCACTTCTTTCAGTTCTGATGCCATACCGGATCGAACCGCGTTCAGTAATCTCCAATAAAGTGCGTATAAATTTGGACTGAACGGCAATCCTTGTTCAAGCTGGGAGAAGACCCTCTTTACTGAGCTCAAATCTATACTTAGAAGCTCCTCCACCTTTTGAATCGATCGAACGAATTGTTCTTGAAGGTGGATGCGAAATTTCTCGTGCAGCACCTCCGCTTTACCTTCGATGGGTTCTGCGGTGAAGATCTCTTTAGTAGACTGTGGAACAGACATTGAGTAACCCTCCTAAAGCGAGAAAGGCTGGAGTTTACTCCAGCCTTTATTTAATTATACCAGTGGATGATCTCGAACATTAACTTGTCTGGCATGTCGCCGCCGCTTTAGACAGATAAGAATCATCTGCATCTTCTACTCTCACCTCAATTGCTCCAGTTTCCTCCCGCGCATTAGAGAGCACGGTGGCAAGAAGCGACACTTCTGCATCATCGAATAGATGAGTTTCTAATGATGCTTGCTCACGCTGGATCTCTTTCATAGCGACCTCCACGGGTTTTGTGAACATACTTGTCTCGTTTTTAGATAGTAAAAAAACAAATGTTCTGATGCAAGTACTTTTTCCATGTCAATTGGATATTTGCACGTAATGTTCGGGTGAAGTGAATGCCTTAGCGGATTGAAAACATCAAGCAGAATTCATGCTTGCCTTTTCGTGAAAGTTTACAGATATTTTCGCCACATGAATTTCAGACGCCCGTTTCATCGAATACCAAGTTGAGCGGACGATGGAGTTTGATGAAGCATCATATTCTCGATTGACGCACCGAGAACGCGAACGAACGTACTTGAGCTTAGAAAGGAGTTGCATGACCAAGCCCACCATCCCACAGGTTGACTGCGAGCAACACCACACTGGTTTGGAAGTCAGCGACGTTCTCGCAGCCGCCGAGTTCTACACGAAAAAGCTCGGCTTCCAACAGGCCTTCACTTGGGGCGACCCGCCGACCTTCGCGGGTGTGAATCTGGGTCGTACGCAAATATTCTTGCAGCAGGGCAAGCCCAATCCCCAAGGATGCAAGGTGTATTTCGTCGTCGGCGACGCCGACGAGCTGTACGAGTTCCAGCGCGCCAATGGCGTCGAAATCGTCGAGCCGCCTGGGGACAGGCCATGGGGAATGCGCGATTACACCGTCCGCGATTTGCACGGGTACCACCTCGTGTACAGAATAAAATTCTGAAAGCTTATCTACCCACTGATTGAAGAATCCCACTGATGAAGATCTTTTATCCGAGGGTTTCTTCAATCCGTGGGTTATTTCTGTTCGAAGAGCTTTCGTTTCAGCGTGATTGTAAACCTCAAGCAGATTTCGTCCTTGCCTTTTCGTGAAAGTTTGTTGATATTCTCGCCATCTCAAATTTCAAGTGGCCATCCTTTTTTGTCAGTCAGAAGTTTCTCAGTACACAACGAACGCTGGAGCGGAGAAAAAATTGAAATTAAGAATTGTTGTCCTCGGTGCAGGTTTCGGTGGACTCGAACTCAGTACCTTACTGTCTGAAGCGCTCGGCGATCAACTTGATCTCACGTTGATCGACAAGAGCGACACCTTTTACTTCGGCTTTTCGAAGCTCGACGTGATGTTCGGACGTAAACCCGCCGATGCCGTGCGCATCGCTTATCGCAACATTGTGAAGCCGGGCGTGCAGTTTCGCCAGGAGACGATCACCGCCATTGACCCCGACGCACGACGCGTCACGACTGGTAGCTGGACTTACGACGCCGATGTGCTGGTCATCGCTCTTGGCGCAGACTACGATCTATCCGCCACACCGGGGCTTCTTGAGGGTGGCAACGAGTTCTACTCCTTCGCCGGCGCTGAACGCTTGCGCGAAGTGATTCCCACGTTCTCGAAGGGTCGCGCGATTGTCGGAGTCACCTCGGCGCCGTTCAAGTGTCCGCCCGCGCCAAGTGAAGCTGCATTGTTGTTGCACGATCATCTCGTTACGCGTGGCGTGCGCGAGGCTTGCGAGATTAGCCTCATCATGCCGTTCGGCATCCCGATCCCTCCATCGCCTGCAACATCCCAAGCGTTGCTCGCTGCCTTCGCCGAGCGGGGCATCACATACGTCCGCGACCGGCTCGTGCGCGCGCTCGATCCGGCGCGCCGCGTTGCCATTCTCGATGATAAGAGCGAGATGCCTTACGATTTGTTCTTGGGTATCCCGAACCATTGCGTTCCAGATGTGGTTGCGAAAAGCGGTATGACCGAAAATGGTTGGATCCCCGTCGATCCAAAAACTCTCAAGACTCGCTTCCCGAATGTGTATGCTGTGGGTGATGTAACAAGCGTAGGAACGCCGAAGGCTGGTGTATTTGCCGAAGGCGCGGCGCGCACTGTGGCCGCAGAAATCATCGCTCATGCACGAGGCAGCGAAGAACCTTCGGCATATAGAGGGATGGGGTCCTGCTACATCGAGTTCGGAGAAGAACTTGTTGGCCGTGTCGATGTGGAGTTCCTTGCCGGGCCACCAACGGGAAGCTTTATGGAACCTTCAGACGCTCTCGTCGCCGAGAAGCAACTCTTTGGCTCCAGTCGCCGTGCTCGCTGGTTCGGACTGTAGAAGGTTTTCATTTGAGGCGACCCGCCGAAGATGGCGGGTGTGAATTTGGGTCGCGTGCAAATATTCAAGAACTCAAACTGAAGCACGGCATCGACTACGATAGCCATGCGAGCTACCGTTTTGTCGAGGAGTAATGAAAAAAATCTTCTTCCACCGAAGGCCGCCGAATAACGCCGAGAGTCACCGAATTTTTATTTTTGCTTTTTCTCGACGAATCTCGATGGCTTCGGTGACTTTCGGTGGACACGCTGTTTTAAAAACCCCGTAATGCACCCAGCAGAATTCGGACTTGCCTTTTCGTAAAAGTTTCCACATATTTCTCCCCGCTTCACCGCATATCGAATTTCATCATCGCCTCATTGGAATGCTGTCCGGCTCACATGAGCCTAAGCTTCGACCGCGCAGGAGATCGTCTATGACCACAATTCCCCTTTCCCACACGATGCCCGCCAAGCCTACGTCCCGCATCGCGCCGATTGATCTGCTCCGCGGCGCGGTTATGATTCTGATGGCAATCGACCACGTGCGGGTTTATTCGGGCCTGCCCGCCGGCGGCCCAACGGCAGGAATCTTCTTCACCCGCTGGGTCACCCACTTCTGCGCGCCGGCGTTTCTTTTTTTGGCTGGAACCAGCGCTTACTTCTATGGCCGAAAGCACGCCGGCCTCTCGCGCTTTCTGCTGACTCGCGGCGCCTGGCTCGTCTTTCTCGAGCTTACATTTTTCCGCTTTGCCTGGACTTTCAACTTCGATTTCGCGCACTACGAGATGGCGGGCGTCATCTGGGTCATCGGATGGTGCATGATCTTGCTGGCGGGGCTGGTGAAACTGCCGCTCACGGCGGTCGGGACGATCGGCGTCGTCATCATCGCAGGCCACAATCTTATGGATTCATTTCTCGGCGAGCTGATCCAGTCGCTTGGCGACAACAGCCTCTCCGGTCTTTGGAAAATTCTCTACGTGGGATTCTTCGCGGGACCAATCCAGTTCGGGGCCGACGGGCCGAACCTGATCGTGCTGTACTCCATCATTCCGTGGATCGGCGTCATGGCGGCGGGTTATGCTTTCGGGAAGGTCTTGACGCTGGAACCAGCTCAGCGGAATCGCATCTGCTTGGGTGTTGGCATCGGCGCCACCGTGCTCTTTCTGGTGCTGCGGGGATTCAACCTCTATGGCGATCCGCGCCCCTGGTCGACAGTCGCGCAACCGGACGGTCCGCCACCAATGCCGGCGTTGCTCGCGTTGCTGAACACCACCAAGTACCCGGCGTCGCTCAACTTCTTGCTCATGACGCTCGGCCCGACCATCGCGCTGATCCCGTTGCTCGAAGGAGCGCGCGGCGCTCTCGCGCGCTGGATCACCGTCTTTGGCCGCGTGCCGTTTTTCTATTACATGCTCCACATCCCGCTGATTCACGCGCTGGCGTTGGTGGTGTCGAAGATTCGAATGGGCGAGGTCAGCTTGTGGCTCTTCGCCAACCATCCGATGGGAAATCCGCCCGCGCCCGACGGATACATCTGGAGCCTCTCGCTGCTCTACTTGGTGTGGGCATGGCAATCGTGATTCTCTATTTTGCATGCCGCTGGTTTGCCGATCTGAAAGTTAGGAGGAAAGACTGGTGGCTGAGTTACTTGTGAGCCGACCCGCGCCGGTTACGCACGGCGACTCTCTCCATTCGAAAGCTGGGAACGGGTGCATTACGTAGTTGTTAAAGCATTACTCCCACCGAAAGTCACCGAAGCCACCGAGATTCGCCGAGAAAAAGCAAAAAAATTCGGCGACTCGCGGATCGCATTTCTATAGGTTAGCACTCGTAGGGGAGAATAATCTGAGGGAATTGACGAAGTTATTTGATTCGCTCACCAGATGGCAACACCCACGCTCGGGGATGATGCGTGAAGCCAACATGCGAGTAATAATCTTTTGCAGCAGGCGCGGCAAGGAGGACGATCATCGCTTTCGGCCCAAGCTCTGCCTGCGTTCGTCGCATCAATTCTTTGCCGATGCCTTGCTTCTGGTGGGACAAGCGAACTGCGAGATCGGACAAATAAGCAACGTAACCAAAATCCGTGAGTGAGCGCGAGATGCCGACCAGCAGGTCGCCGTGCCATGCGGTGATCATGAGATTGGCATGTTTCATCATCTGCGCCATGCACTCGCGATTGTCAACCGGTCTTCTCTCTCCGAGCGTCGAGGCTTTGTAGAGATCGATGACGGCGTCGAGATTAAGATCGTTGCCGAGTTTGTAGGTAATGTTCATGGCGGTGAAATCCATTTTTAGTTTATCAGTTGTTCAAAATTATGTTGAGGACGGTATCCCAACATCTTCTTTGCTTTGGCAATGACATAAACCCGGTCAATGCTCTCTGGCATTTCCCATCCACGCTGGCCGAAGGTTTTTTCTGCGCTTGGATGATAGCGGCGAATCACGCTTCGTGCATCGTGCAACAGTTCTTCGCAATCGCTTTCGGCGAAGGGCGATTGCGCCGAGATGTTGAATATCTCAAACTTCACGTCGTTTTTCCGCAAAGCCAAACAATGCGCCGCCGCTGCGTCTCTCACATCAAGACCTCGATAAAGTCTGTAGATCGCTTTCATCGCCGGTGTTTCATCCCAGAAGCGCGAGGTTCTCAAGCAGATGCACGGCAACCCGTGTTCAAGAGCAATGTTCTTGCACAACTGCTCGGCTGCCAGTTTTGTAATGTCGTAGATGTCGCGCGGCTGGGGCACAAGCTCTTCCGTCACCCAAACCGCTTTTTGCTGCGGCACCATTGCGAAACCATAAAGCGAAGTGGTGCTTGTATAAATGAATCGTTTGACTTTGTGTGTAACCGCCGCTTCCAAAAGATGAAGCGTGCCTTTGAGGTTGACTTCGATGAATTGTTCTTTTGGAAATTGACCGACGTGGGGAGCATGCAAAGAAGCGGTGTGAATAATGGCGTCGATTCCTTCGACAAGCTCGAACATGAGCTTTCTATTCGTGACATTACCGAGGTGAGATGTGAACTCATCAGCCGCTAAATCGACGCCGGTGATTCGATGGTCGGAGGAAAGCTGGCGCGCAATCTCAGCGCCCAGTTGGCCGGATGAGCCGGTGAGGAGAATCTTCATAGCCGGGCAGTCACCTCTGTCGCGGATTCTTCAAGCCGATGAAATCATATTGCGTTTGTCAAAATCACGATTGTCCATCGCCTCATGAAACTAACCCAGCTTGTGACAAGAGGGCTATCAAAAATAACCGTGACTACTGGTTACTGATCACTGGCCACTGTATTTGATCTATCCGCCAATCTGCGACATGTTTCTCTGCGGTTTCACAAACGTCGCCAGATTGATTTGATGCCCCGCCCATTTTCGCCAAACGTCTTGGCGAATCAGCTCTGCCAGTTCTTCATCGCTCGCGCCGGCGCGCATCGGGGTTTTGAGATCCGGCTCCTCAATCGCAAACAGGCAATTGCGAAAATGCCCGTCGGCGGTGATGCGAATCCGATTGCACGATTCGCAAAACGGCTCGCTCACCGAGCTGATAAAACCGATCTCTCCCGGACTGTCGGGAAAATAAAAAGTATCGGCGGGGACGTGATTCGCGCGTGTTTCTTTCGGTAAGAGAACGTATCGTGAATTGAGAACCTCGAGAATCTCTGCCGTCGTCATTACCTTGTCGCGGCGCCAGAAGTCGTCGCCATCCAGCGGCATAAATTCGATGAACCGTATTTGATAACCGCGCGCTCGCGCGAAATTGGCCAGTGGGATCACTTCATCATCGTTGAAGCCCTTGATGATGACGGTGTTGATTTTCACCGGACGGATGGGATACTTGGCCAGCTCATCAAGGCCGGCCATCACTTTGTCGAAATGATTGCGCCGTACCAGTTTCTCAAAGCGCTCCGGCGAGAGCGAATCCAAACTCACGTTGATGCGTCGCAGACCGGCTCGATAAAGCTCGCCAGCAAGCTCTTTCAACAAAAACCCGTTGGTGGTCATGCTCAAATCTTTTAGACCGGGCAACGGCGCCAGCATGGCCACCAGCTTGGCCACGTCCTTGCGCAGGGTTGGCTCGCCGCCGGTGAGGCGAATTTTGTTAATGCCCAACTTGATGAAGAGCTTCGCGAGCCGCACGATTTCTTCGTAAGCCAAGATCTCTTGTCGATCCAGCCAACGCATTCCTTCCTCCGGCATGCAATAGCGGCAACGAAAATTGCAGCGGTCGGTAATCGAAATGCGCAGATTGGTAGCAACGCGCCCGAAGGTATCGATGAGTGGAGAAATGTTCATGGGGTTAAATTGGCCTTATCAGAAAACTGATCAACGCATGACCTTTTTACGTAGCTTCATTGCTGCTGTGATTTGCGATCTTGATAGCGATCGTAGAAGAAAAAAATCATAATAACCAGAAGCAAGAAGCCGGCTCCAATAAGAAAATTGGTCATCCTTGCCCGATGTTCTTATGGTCGCTTAGAGCGCCGGTCGTGGTAGCGATCATATACAATGAAGGCATAGACGAGTACAAGCAAAAAACCGACTCCAATCAGAAAATTAATCATGGCTCTAGTTCCTCCAGTTTTTGGGTATGGTGCGCCTTCTGAATCAAGGAAATTCCGGCGACGATTAACAAAGCACCGGCCACCAAGCCTAGCATTTCAAGCCATGGCGAGACCCGCTCTCGGAGCAGCAAAGCAACGAGCAGAGCGATAATCACTCCCTGGCCTATGTTAAGCACAGTCTTTCCCAATTCTCGGTAAGCATCGCTAACCAGTTTCATCGCCCCTCCGGAATTTGTGTCATAGGAAACTAAAGAAATGGAATCACACCTGCAAGAGCTTTCTCGGAATAGAGAGAGGTTTCGTGCTATACGGCTGCTTTGGATGCAGGATTGTATCGCATAGCAAAACGGGGCTGGAACATTTGGGGAAGCTCCAGCCCCGTCTCATTTTTTGCTGAAAAAATCTCCGCAGGCACTGCGCTCAGAACCGGCGGCCGCCGCCGCGACCACCAAATCGATCTCGACCGCCGCCACCGCCGCCGCGCGGACCACCCCGCCCTCCTCCGCCACTGCGGTGTGTGTCTGCCTTTGGACGCGCTTCATTGACGATGAGATTGCGTCCCTTTAAGGACTTGCCATTGAGCCCCTCCATCGCGGCGCGCGCTTCGTTTTTGCCGGGCATCTCGACAAAAGCGAACCCCCGCGGCTGGCCGGTCATCCTATCCTTGACGATATTGACCGTGCCGACCTCGCCATAACTTTGGAACTCGGCCTTGAGCTCTTCTTCGGAGACTTCCGAAGACAAATTCCCGACGTAAATGTTCACCGCTTTGTCCTTCCTTCATGAAATGGAACGGTACGATACCTTGCGACTTTGCTACCCAACTCACGCCGGGTGGCCAGCCAGATTACTTGAATTGGAATGATGGCGGAACGTCTCCTTTTAGTGTTTATTCGACGGTCGTTTATCAAGTCCTTGTCGATCACGTAATACCCAAGACGGCGGCCACCGCCGTGAGCAGCCGCTCGAAAACATCGAGGGTGATTCCGAAAGCACAAACTTCTCGCGAAGCGGAATCGCGCGCCGCCGTGTAACGACACAGAGTCAGAGAGTGATGGCCGTCCAAGCGAATCTCAAAGTAGCTGATTCGATCTTTTTCGCGTAGCGGGGGTTGGCTGCGCAGTTGCGCCTTGCCTAAATGTTCGTCGAGCTCGATCAACTCGATCGTATCGCCCAGCCAAGGCCGGCGGGTGAGGGCATGCGCCTGACGACGCAGCCTTTCCACATCAAGAGCCGGCGACGGATTAGCGGCGCGCAACTCGATTTGCCGCAAGCGCAGGCTCAACTTGTCAAGGTCTTCCAGCTCGAGGCGCAGTTGCAACCCATCCCACGACTGCTCGATCAGAAAACTGGCGGCTTGGCCATTTTTCGCCGGCGCCGGCTGAAGATTCCAAATCTGCCGGGTCTGATGCAGGCGGTCCAGAATTTTTTCACCAAAGGTCT
>Ga0247727_10016793_pt1 | contig 11752 bp, 11 predicted proteins | sample WisWelCaveWW1625_FD_202498 | JGI IMG/M metagenome (GOLD analysis project Ga0247727, IMG submission 202498) | Biofilm microbial communities from Wishing Well Cave, Virginia, United States - WW16-25 | ecosystem: Environmental > Aquatic > Deep subsurface > Groundwater > Cave microbial mat | place... | reverse complement strand
CGCCCTGCCGAAGGGGACGAGCGGGATCCTGTTCCTCTCGGCGCTCGCGGTCGCGGGGGCGGACACCCTCGCGAGCGAGATCGGGGTGCTTTCGCGTCGCACGTACCTCATCACGACCCTCAAGCGGGTGCCTCCCGGGACGGACGGCGGGGTCTCGCCGCTCGGACAGTTGTGCGCCCTGGGCGCGGCCCTCTACACCGCCGTGATCGGCTGGATCGCGCTCTCGTACCTGGCGAGCGTCTACGGCCTCACGGCCACGGTGCCTCAGTCGACGACGCTCATCGCGATCCCCATCGTCGTGGGTTTCGTCGGATGCCAGGTCGACAGCCTCATCGGGGCAACCCTGGAGCGTCGGGGGATCGTGAACAAGAAGACGAACAATCTCGTGTCGACGGGCACCGGCGCCCTCTTCGCGTACGCGATCGCGGCCGCGCTGGGCGGCCTTACGCCCCTCTGAGCGCTCGGGTCACGAGGTCCACCCCTTCCGCGGCGAGGGCCTCCGCGCGGGCCGCGCTCTTCGCATCCGCGTAGATCCGGAAGATCGCCTCGGTCCCGGAAGGCCGGACGAGGACCCATCCATCCGGCTCGTTGATCTTCACGCCGTCGATGGTGTCCACCCTCCGACCCGCGGCGAGCTTCGAGATCGCGGAGAGCACCGACGTCCGGCGGTCGACAGGGACCGGGACGCTCGCCTTGCGCTGATGATAGGCGGGAAGCGCCGCGAGAGCCTGGGACATCGGCCGACGCCCGTGGGCGAGGAGCTCGAGCATCTTGCCAACGGCCATCGCGCCGTCCCGACAGAACTGGTGCTCGGGCACAATCACGCCGCCATTCTCCTCTCCACCGAACGTCGCTCCTTCCTCGAACATGGTCCGGGCGACGATCGGCGCCCCGACCTTGGTCCGGCGAACAGTCCCGCCCGCGGCCGTGACGACCTCGTCGAGAAGATTCGACGAACTCACCGGGGTCACGAACACACCGACACGGCGTCGTACGGCGGCGTCCGCAATTAGCGCGAGGGAGCGGTCCCCCGTGACGAAGGCTCCTGTGTCATCGACGAAGATCGCACGGTCCGCATCGCCATCGTGAGCGACACCGAGGTCGGCTTTCGACTCGCCGACGGTCCGCATCAGGTCCCCCAGATGCTCTTGGGCGGGTTCCGGAAGCCGGCCGGGGAAGGAGCCATCGGGCTGGGCGTTGAGGGAGAGGACGCTGCACCCGAGGGAGCGAAGCAGATACGGCGTGACGAGCGCGCCCGCGCCGTTCCCAGGATCGACCACCACCCGGAATTTCCGGGCCCGGATTGCGTCGACGTCGAGCTGGCCCAGGACCCCGCGTAGGTAGCGATCGATCGCCGTGTCGTCGATGCGCAGGTAGCCGACCTCCGCCCACCCGGTCTCCGCGACGCGGCCCTCGGAGTAGATGGCCTCGACGGCCTCCTCGTCCTCGCGTCGCATCTCCATCCCGCGCGCGTCGAACACCTTGATCCCGTTGTACTCCCGCGGGTTGTGGGACGCGGTGACCACGACGCCGCCCTTCATGCCCCCCGCCTTCGCGATGTGGTACTGGACCGCGGGGGTCGGCAGCACGCCAAGGTCGACCACGTCGCATCCCACAGACATGAGCCCGGAGGCCGCGGCGCGCGCCAGCATGGGTCCCGAGAGACGCGTGTCCCGTCCGAGCGCGACGGTCCCGCGCCCGAGGAACGTGCCCAGCGACTTCCCGACCCGAACCGCGAGATCCGCGTTCATGTCTTCACCCACGATCCCGCGGATCCCGTTCGTGCCGAACAGGCGGGTCATGGGGCCACCCTCGCGCCGACGAGGTCCGCGTGCGGAGGAATCTGGACGCCATCCCCCACGATGCTTTCCCGGACCCGGGCGCCTTCTCCGATTGCGGCGCGTGCGCCGATCACTGAGCCGAGGACGTGCGCCTTGTCGTCGACGCTCACACGATCGAACAGGGTCGCGTTCTCGATCGTCGCGCGGCCGATCCGGCAGCCCGCCCCCACGACGGAGTGCGGACCGATCGTGCCCTCGACGGACGTTGCGGTGCCGATGAGAACGGGAGGGTGCAACTGGGCCTTCCGCACGTCGGCATCGTTCGCGATACCCGCTCCTCCCGCATCGAGGAGCAGAGCTTGGGCATGAAGATAACTCGCGAGGGTGCCCGCGTCGGACCAGAGGCCGTCATACCGGTACGCGCAAAGCCCTTCCCGGGTCAGCAGGGGAAACACTTCCCGCTCGAGGGACACCTGTTTTCCGTCCGGGATCAGATCGAGCACCTTCGGTTCGAAGACGTACCGGCCCGCGTTGATCAGGTTCGAGGGCGCCGCGTCGCGGGGCGGCTTCTCGACGAACCGCGTGACGATTTCGCCATCGAGGGCGACGACGCCGAACCCGGAAGGGTCTTCCACGGGGACGACTGCGAGCGTGCCTGCCCTGCCGCGGGACCGGTGAAACGCGACGAGCGCGTCCAGGTCCAGGGAGTCGATCACGTCGCCGTTCACCGCGACGAAGGTCCCCTCGATCTGGTCCTTGAGGTTCTTGATCGCCCCGGCGGTCCCGAGCGGTTCGGGTTCGTGTACGACCGTGACCTGCGGTCGGAGGTGAATCTCCCTGAAAAAGTCACGGACCTCCTCGAACATGTAGTTCACCGCGACGAACACCTGGTCGACGGAACGGGGAACCCGATCGAAGAGGTGCAGGATCTGAGGTCGGTTGAGGAGCGGGACGAGAGCCTTCGGACGCCGAAGGGTGAGGGGTCGGAGCCGCGTGCCGAAGCCTCCGGCGATGATCACGAGCTGCATCCGCGCTCCGATGATGCGATTCGGATATCTAGTTTTCTTGCTGCGCGTCACTTCGGGACGATCGTCACGACGTTGTTGCCGCGGAGTACGACGGTCCCAACCCGGCGGACGTTGTCCTCCTTCGTCTCTTCCGTGTCCTCGAGGACCATGTTCATGTAGTCGTCGTATCCGACCAGCTTTCCCTCAAGGAGGCGGTTGTCCTTCAGGAGCAACTGGACGCGCTTGTTAATGGACTTCTCCAAAACGTTGAGAGGCATCACCAAAGAAAGACGTCCCCCTTCCGAAGCGACCGAACTCTATCACCGCATTTAAAACTTTCTCAGGAGCATAGTCCGCTAGAATCGGAACATCTCTTCGCGCCTCATCGCGATCCAAGCGCCGAAGAGGGCGAGGACGCTGGTCAGCGTCAGTACGACCAGGGCGGCATCGACCAAGGGGGTTAACCTCCTCGACTCAACGAGTGCACTGACGAACGTCATCTGCGAGAATTCCGAGGCCGGATTGTAGGTCGCCAGAAGAAACGCGAAGGAGACCAAGGCGGCCGCAACGATAGGTCGAATCCATACGTAGGGCCCGGCGCGCAATGCGGCCGCCTGCCTCCAGCCGCCCGAGGCGCCCGCGACCACGAAGCTGATGCCGATGGCGAAAGGCAATTGCGCGAAGAACGCCGGGGCGGCCCTCCAGAAGCCTTCCGCCTGGACCACCGGGTATCCCGGTGAACTCCCGACGAGGGACGCGAACACACCGACGAATGCGAACACGGTGACCGGAACGATGAGGCCGACATAGACGAAGGCACGGACAAGGCTGCGGGTCCGTTGAGGCATGCGGAAGACGCCGGCGGCCGCCGCGACCCCCAAAGGAGCGGCGACACCAGAGACGATCGCCGCGAGGGCTGTCGACCGGAGGAAGGAACTCCAATACGCCGGGAGGCTGAAGAGCCCTTCGCCGATTCCAAAGGTTCCAGGGGAATCCACGTACCAGCGAGCGGACCACCCCTCGAAAAACCAGAGGCTGTTCGCGGCGTTAAGCGAGAAAATGGCCGCCATCGCGATCGGGACGAATGCGGTCACGATCACGAATCCGAAGGAAATCCCAGAAACGATGAACGACGCGATCGAGAGTCCCCTCTGCCGCGGGACAGGCCGAGGCGTCTGCGCGACTGCCGTCCGACTCGCCGAGTGGAGGAGCGCGGTGAGCCCGAGAAAACCGAGGAATACGATCATGAACCCACCGAGCACAATGAGGAGCGCGGCCGACCCTTGTGGCACGCCCCCAGGGAAGATCACCTGTGCCTCGATGAAGCGAGCGACCGAAGGGACCGAGGCGCCACCGAAGGTCTCCGAGGCGAGGCCCACCAGGACCTCGAAGGTCCCCGCGAGGAGAATCCCGAACGCGATCCCGACTGTGGCGCGAGGGAGGGCCTCGGTCACGAGTCGCTCACTCCGTGTACCGGGCGAGCCAGGCCAGACAAGTCCGAGGAACTCGCCCCTAAGGGCCGAATACACGCCGAGGGCGATTGGGGGCATGGCGCTGGCGAACAGGACCGGCAGGTCCGCGGGGGTGTCGAACCGCATCCAGGGAAACCAGACGGACGCGGGAGCCTGCCAATACAAGTGGAGCGTCGCGATCAGGCGCGGGACCGTCAACGCCCACGCGGTCACCACGAGAAAGAGCCCCCACCGACGGACCGCGAGCGGTGCCTTGAGCGCGAGGAAGTAACCGGCCAGCCCACCGAAGACCGCCGCCAGCAGGAGCGTGGGGAGCACGTGGAGGATGGACGCAACGAGAAGGCTGGTGACGCGGGACGCGCTGTCGACGTAAGCCGAGGCCTCGGGGGGCCAGAACCGCAGCTGGTAGTTGCTGTCGTACCAGGCCAAGCTCGTGATCATCGCGACAAAAAAGAACACCGCGTAGACGGCGCCCAAGACGACGACCGCGGGCATCGCCGCGGGCAGCCCTGTAGGCCGGAGGCGGACCGCGGGACGGGCGTACTCCGCCGCGGGCCGATGCGTTCCCTCCATCCGCCGGACCATGCCGGGCGGACCTCATTAGCCTTGTGGGCGAGAATCCTGCTTATCCACGGATTCCCGATTCTTTTATCGGCCCACACGCCATTCCGTCTGGAGGAACATGGAACGAACCAAGCTGGGCGAGGTCTTTCACTATTATGGCAAGATCGGCGTCGCCGCGATCCGGCTCACGGACGGGGACCTGTCCGTCGGCGACACGATCGAGATCCAGGGACCTTCGACGAACGTCACCTCGCGGGTGGAGACGATGCAGATCGAACACGGCGAAGTCACGAGCGCCCGACGGGGACAGGAGGTCGGCGTCCGCGTGGCGGACCGCGTCCGGGAGAAGGACCTCGTCTACAAGGTCACGGCGCCTTAGTCGAGAAACGGCAACCGGATCCCGAACACGTCTCGGAGCAGCGCGTAGTAGAGGGCAGCGAGGCTTCCGAGCGCCGCGATGCCGTACAGGATCACGATCCAGAGAGGGTCCGCGCGCTTCAGGCCGGCGTCCAGGAGCATGTGCCGCAGGCGATGGGCTCCGTGGAAGAGGGATCCGCCGATGAGCGCGAACAGGAAGATTCGGAAGAGAGGATCCGCGAGTCGGCCTGCGTAGGCGTCGAAGCCGATCCGGTCCGCGGGCCATAGGCCCAAGGGCACCGCGAGGGACATCGCGAGCATCACCACGGGAAAGAGGAACGCGGTGACCATTCCTCCGAGGGAGAAGAGGCCCCAGACCATGGGCTCGAGGAGCACCTCCCCGCGCGCGCGGCGTCGTTCCGCGTCCGCACGGACGTTTTCCAGGCCTGGGTTCCAGGCGGACGTCGTATCGTCCATGTCACAGCCCCCCGAAGAAGAGGTAAAGGACGACAACGGACACAAGAATCCAAAGCACGACGGTCACCGCGAAGGCCTGGCGCCAGGGCATCGGTCGCTTCGTGAGAGCGACGGGCTGAGCGCGCGCCAGGGACTGGAACCACGTGAGCGCGTGCACCATGATGAATCCGAACACGACGAACGTGAGCAACACGACGGGCGGACTCTGGAGCATCGCCTGGAACCACTCGAACGCGCTCGGCCCGCGATGGAACTGCCGGAGCTGGTACAGGAGGACCAGGCCGTACGCCGCGGTGAGGATGCCCCCGACCTCGCGCGCCTGGAAGAGGAGGTACCGCGGATTGCGGAGCCACCACCCCGCGGGACGTTTCGACGTATACGGCAGGAATCGGGGCAAAGGGTCACCTCCGAGCCCATTTCGGCACGAGGAGCTCGCGCATCTGCCGGATCGACGCGAGGACCTTGAGGTTCTGGATCGCCCCCGCCGGGTCTACGTCCTTGGGACACACGACGGAGCACTCGCCGACGAACGTGCACTCCCAGATCCCCGTCTTCGTCGACAGGATCCCGAGGCGCTCGTCCGCGCCCTCGTCCCTCGAATCCCGGATGTACCGGTACGCGAGCGCGGAGGCGGCGGGCCCGACGAAGTGGTCGCTCGCCGCGAAGACGGGGCACGCCGAATAGCAGAGCATGCAGTTGATGCACATACTCTGCTGCCGGTACGCCTCGACGTCCTCGGGCGTCTGGAGGTATTCACCCTCCGCGAGGGGCTTCTCTTCCCCGCGGACGATGTACGGCTTGACGTCTTGGAGCTTCCGGAGGAAGTCGTCGAACTCGACGACGAGGTCCTTCAGGATCGGGAAGTTCGGCATCGGATCCACGGTAACGGCACGTCCGCGGACCTCCTTGATGAAAATCCCGCACGTGAGTCGCAGCTTGCCGTTGACGCTCGCCCCGCACGAACCGCAGATCCCCATGCGGCACGACCACCGGAACGTGAGCGTCGGGTCGATCTGGTCTTTGATGTAATTCAGCCCGTCCAGCACGACCATGTCGTCCGTGTACGGGATCCGGTATTCCTGGTAGTGCGGGGCGGCATCGTGCCCGGGCCGGTACCGCTTCACCCGGAAGACGACGTCCTTCTCGGCCATCTCAGTACACCCTCGCGGCGGGTTGCCATCGCGTGATCGTCACGGGCGCGTATTCGATGCGAGGCGCGTCTTTCGTGCGACTCACGAGGGTGTGCCTCAAGAACCGCTCGTCGTCCCGATCCGGGAAGTCCAATCGGCTGTGGGCCCCGCGCGACTCCTGACGTGGCAGGGCGCTGTGCGCGATCGCCGCGGCGACGTCGAGCATGAAGTCGAGCTCGAGGACCGCGGTGAGCGCCGTGTTGAACACGCGGTCCCTGTCCCCGACGGCGACGTTCGAGAAGCGATCGCGGAGCTTCGCGAGCCGGGCGCACGCCTCGTTGAGGCCCGCCTCGTCGCGGTAGATTCCGACCGTTCTCTCCATGAGCAGCTGCATCTCGACCCGGAGGCCCGCCACGGTCTCCGAGCCGCCCTCCCGTGCCAGGAGGCCGTCGAAGATCCGAAATTCCTCGGCCTTCAAAGCCTCGCGTCCCGCCGAGCCCGATGGCCAGCCTTTCTTCTTCGCATACACGGCCGCGGCCTGGCCCGTCGCCGCGCCGAACACGAGGCATTCGCTCAGGCTGTTCGAGCCGAGCCGGTTCGCCCCGTTCATCGAAACGCACGCGACCTCGCCGACCGCGTACAGCCCGGGCAGGCTCGTTTCGCCCCTGACGTTCGTGTGGATGCCGCCCATCATGTAGTGCTGCCCAGGCCGCACGGGAATCAGCTCGTGCACGGGGTCGATGCCCACGTACGTCTCGACGAGCTCGCGGACCATCGGCAGCTTTCGGTCGATCGTCTCCTCGCCGAGGTGGCGGAGGTCGAGGCCTACGTAATCCCCGTAGGGGCCCTTGAAGGACCGGCCTTCCCGGATCTCGGCCATGATCGATCGGGAGAGGATGTCCCGCGGGCCCAGCTCCATCTTCGCCGGCACGTATCGCTTCAGGAAGCGCTCGCCGTCCTTGTTGATCAGGTATCCGCCTTCCCCGCGAGCGGCCTCCGTGATCAGGATGCCCGTCCCCGGCAGGGCCGTGGGATGGAACTGGACGAACTCCATGTCCTTGAGGGGGACGCCGGCCCGGTATGCGAGGGCCATCCCGTCCCCCGTCTTGATGAACCCGTTCGTCGTGAACTCGTACACCCGACCGCATCCGCCCGTGGCGAGAACGACCGCCTTCGCGCCGATCCGTGCGAGCTCCCCGCCGCGGAGGTCCAAGGCCACGACGCCCGCGACCGCTCCGTCCTCGAGGATCAGGGACGTCACGAACCATTCGTCGAGGCGCTCGATCCGTTCGTACTTCATCGTCGTCTGAAAGAGCGTGTGGAGGATGTGGAAGCCCACCTTGTCCGCGGCGAACACAGTCCGCTTCACGGACATGCCGCCGAAGGCCCGCTGGGCGATCTTTCCATCGGGGTCGCGAGACCAGGGACAGCCCCAGTGCTCCAGGCGGATGACCTCCTCGGGGCACTGTTTGGCGAAGAACTCGACGGCGTCCTGGTCCGCGAGGTAGTCCGATCCCTTGATCGTGTCGAACGCATGAAGATCGAAGTTGTCGTAGTCCCGGAGGACGGCCGCCGTGCCGCCTTCCGCGGACACCGTGTGGGATCGCATCGGGTAGACTTTCGAGACGACCCCGACGCGGATCTTCGGGTCCGCGTCGACCGCCGCGATCGCTGCCCGGAGGCCCGCGGCGCCACCGCCGACCACGATCACGTCGAACGTCGTGCTGTCCACGGACGCAGGGATTTGGCGACTCGACATAAACGTTTGGAAGCGGCCGGTCTGGGGAACCTGACGAGGGGCGTTGTTCCGGCGATGTAATTACCTAAGGATGACGAGGTGCCCTGCCTCCTCCGCGACGCCCCCACCGTTCGGTGCAGATTTCAAGAGGTCGGGGGCTATCAAGGCGAACCGCCATGACCCTCGTCGACGAGCTCGCTCGATTCGTCGCGCGCCGCTCGTACGGGGATCTGTCGACCGAGGCCGTGGAGGCTCTGAAGGTCCGAGTCCTCGATTCCCTTGGCTGCGCGGTCGGCGCGCTTGGCGGCGGACCGATCCGGATGGCCCGGGCGCACATCGAAGACTTTGGGGGATCGCCTCGGTGCACGCTTCGTCTGGCTGAGGCAGAATCTCCCCGTGAGGCAAGGTTTTCGCGGGCATCCGCGAAGAAGTTTCAAGTATAGCCCACGAATTCGACGCCCGCGATGGAAGCGGTCCATGCGGAGAACCTTGGAAAGACGTACCCGGGAGGCACGGAGGCGCTCCGGGATGTCTCGTTCGACGTGGGCAAAGGCGAGGTGTTCTGCCTCCTCGGCCGGAACGGGGCGGGCAAGACGACCCTGCTGAGGATTCTCGCGACCCAGCTGAGACCCAGTGCCGGCCACGCCTCGGTCCTCGGATTCGATGTCGTCGATGAGCCGAAGCGAATCCGCGAGCGAATCGCGGTCGTCCCCCAGGAGGCGCGGCCCCAGATGCTCCTCTCGGCCTGGGATCACATCTACACGTTCTGCCTCATCCGGGGGATGTCCCGCGGGGATGCCCGGTCTCGGACGAAACAGATCATGGACGAGCTCGGCCTCTGGGAGCACAAGGACAAGGTCACCGCGGACCTCTCGGGCGGGTTGCGGCAGCGGGTCATCATCGGGATGGCCCTCACCGTGGACCCGGAGGCGGTCTTCCTCGACGAGCCGAGCATCGGACTCGATCCTCTCGGCCGCCGTTCCGTCTGGGCGATGATCCGTCGCTTGACGAAGGCGGGCGTCACCGTGCTCCTCACGACCCATTACATGGACGAGGCGGAGGTCCTTGCGGACCGCCTCATGATCATCGACAAGGGACGCGTCGCCTACGCCGGGAGCGCGGAGGACGCGAAGAACGCGACGGGGGCGAAGATGCGCGTGATCGTGGAGGCCGTCGCCCCGGGGGACGCGAACGGCCGGGAGGTCCTTACGCCCGCGTCCAACGAGGAGATCATCGGGATCGTCGAACGCAGCCTCCGCGAGGGTCGCAAGGTGACCTTCAAGCCGCCGAGCCTCGAGGACGCGTTCATTCAGCTCGTGGGGGGGTCCATTGAGGAAGAGGATTCGTGAGGCGCTCTACATCGGCCTGTTCGACAGCCTTCCCCTCCTGAGGGACCCCGCGATCCTCCTCCTGCTCTCGATGTTCTCCCTCCTGCCCGTCCTGTTCACGTTCGTCTTCACGGGCGGCGGATCGATGACCCAGCAGGCCCTCGTCGGAGCGATCGTGCTGAGCCTCGCGTTCACGGGGCTCTTCAGCGCGCAGTCCGTCTACTTCAACAAGCACTGGTTCCGCTTCCAGGACATGCTCGTGGCGTCCCCGGTCTCGCCCGCGTCGTACGCCTTCGGCCTTTCCGTGAGCACGTTCATCGTGTCGGTCCCCAGCCTCGTGATCGCCCTCCTGCTGCTGGTCGCGGCAAGGCCCGTTCAGCTTCTGGACGTCGGCCTCGCGATGGTCGTCTCCCTCGCGCTCTGGATCTCGATGCTCTTCACCGGGTTCGCGATCGGTGCCTCGACGAAGAACGTGCGCCGCGCGAACTCGCTCCCCCAGGTCCTGTCGTTCTTCCTCGGGTTCATCCCGCCCGTGTACTATCCGCTCAGCCAGCTGCCACCGGAGATCCAGCCCTTCGCCCTCCTCGCGCCCACGACCCACGCGGCCCAGCTCGCGAAGCACTACTTCGGTCTCGTCAGCCTGGGCGTGAACGACATCGTGATCGGCTGGACCTACATGCTCGCCTTCTCCGCGCTCATGGCCTACGTCGCGCTCAAGCGAGCCCACTGGGTCGATCCGTAGGCGCTAGGCGGGCCCGGTCTCGACGTCCGCGAGCCACTTGCGGACTTCCTCGACGGCACCGGGATCTTCGAGGGTCGTCGTGTCCCCGATCTCCTGCCCGGAAACGAGGGAACGGATCACTCGGCGCATGATCTTCCCGCTACGGGTTTTTGGGAGCTTGTCCGTCATGTAGAGGTCGTCGATCGTCGCGACGGCGCCGATCTCCTTGCGGACGTGCTGGCGCAGGTCGTCCCTCAGTGCGTCGGACCGGTTCTCGCCCGACCTCAGGACCACGTAGGCCACGAGGGCTTGGCCCTTCAGGGGATGCGGCCTCCCGACGACCGCGGCCTCCGCGACCTTCGGATGGCTCACGAGGGCCGACTCGACCTCCATCGTGCCGATCCGGTGGCCCGCGACGTTGATCACGTCATCGATGCGGCCCATGAGCCAGAAGCAGCCGTCCTCGTCGACCCGGGCCCCGTCCCCCGTGAAGTACTTCCCCGGGACCTGGGACCAGTACACCTCCTTGTAGCGCTCCGGGTCCTTGTACAGGGTCTGGAGCATCGCAGGCCAGGGCTCCGTGATGACGAGGTACCCGCCGCGATTCACGGGCACGGGGGCGCCCTTCTCGTCGACGACTTCCGCGCTCACACCGGGGAACGGGTGGGTCGCGGACCCCGGCTTCGTCGTCGTGAGCCCAGGAAGCGGCGTGATGAGGATCATCCCGGTCTCCGTCTGCCACCACGTGTCGACGACCGGGCAGCGCGCCCCACCGATCGTCCGGTGGTACCACCGCCAGGCCTCCGGGTTGATCGGCTCTCCGACCGTCCCGAGGAGACGCAAGGACGATAGGTCGTGCTTCTTCGGCCACTCGTCGCCCCAGCGCATGAACGCGCGGATCGCGGTCGGAGCGGTGTACAGGATCGTGATGTCGTACTCCTCGACGAGGGACCACCAACGGTCCTGTTTCGGCCAGTCCGGAGCGCCCTCGTACATGAAGACAGTCGCGCCGTTCGCGAGGGGCCCGTACACGATGTACGAATGTCCGGTCACCCAGCCGATGTCCGCGGTGCACCAAAACAGGTCGTCCTCCTTCAGGTCGAAGATGTACTTCATCGTCGCCGTGACCCCGACGAGGTAGCCGCCCGTCGAGTGCTGGATCCCCTTGGGTCGGCCT
>Ga0247727_10016792_pt1 | contig 11752 bp, 10 predicted proteins | sample WisWelCaveWW1625_FD_202498 | JGI IMG/M metagenome (GOLD analysis project Ga0247727, IMG submission 202498) | Biofilm microbial communities from Wishing Well Cave, Virginia, United States - WW16-25 | ecosystem: Environmental > Aquatic > Deep subsurface > Groundwater > Cave microbial mat | place... | reverse complement strand
CGCCTCGCTGACCGGATTCCGCAGCGCCGCCGGCTTCCACTCGCCGAATCGCTCCGCCTCAGCCGCCGGGATGAAGGCCAGGGTGACGGCCTCGTCGTAACCCAGCGAGCGGGCCACCTCGCGCAGACGCCGGCGCTGGCCGGCGTTCTCGGCCGGCTCCGCCTCGCCAGCCCACTCCGGCAGGCTAGTCGGAAAGCGGTCGTATCCCCAGAGGCGCGCGATCTCCTCGATCAGGTCGATCTCGCGCTCGACGTCCAGGCGTGCCGACGGCGGGGTCACCAGCCAGCCGGAGGCGGCCTGTTCCAGCGAGAATCCGAGAGCGCGCAGGATGCGCTCCACCTCGGCGGCGGAAATCTCGACACCCAAGTGCCGGCCCATGGAGGCGGCGCGCAATGGAATCGGCTGGCGCGCCCGATCCGCCGGGTAGCAGTCGATCCGGCCGGGAAGCAGCCGCGCCCCGGCCAGCTCGGCCAGAAAGCCGGCGACGCGGTCGGCGGCCCAGGGAGCGGCCTCGATATCCGTGCCGCGCTCGAAGCGATGGGAGGCCTCGGTGTGCAGACCCAGGCGCCGCGCTGTTCGCCGGATGGAGGCCGGCTCGAACCAGGCGCTCTCGATCAGGACGTTGCGGGTGCGGGCGGAGATCTCGGTATCGGCGCCGCCCATGACCCCGGCCAGCGCCACCGCCCGCTCGCCGTCGGCGATCACCAACTGGTCCGGCTCCAGCCCCCGCTCGACCCCGTCCAGCGTGGTCAGCCGCTCGCCCGGCCGCGGCCGCCTGACCAGGATGCGGGCCCCCTTCAGGGTATCCAGGTCGAAGGCGTGCGTGGGATGGCCGCATTCCAGCAGGACGTAGTTGGTCGCGTCGGCCACGTTGTTGATCGAGCGGACGCCGCACAGCTCGATGCGGCGCCGCATCCAGTCCGGGGCCGGCCTGACCGCCGCGTCCAACGCGACCCGACCCGTGTAGCGCGGGCACAGGTCCGCGGCGTCGATCTCGATCGAGGTCGCCGACGAGGCCGGGGGCCCCTCTTCGCGCAGCCGGATCTCGGGCCTGCGCAGCCCGCGGCCGTAGATCGCCGCCACCTCGCGCGCCACCCCCAGATGGCTCAGCGCGTCGCAGCGGTTGGCGGTGATGTCCATCTCCAGCACCGTCTCCCCGTGCTCCTCGACGACCGATTCGACGGCCAGACCGGCCATGGTCAACGCTCGGGCCAGCTCGCGGGCCGGCTCCGGCGCCTCCACGTACTCCCTCAGCCAGCTCAACAGGATTCGCATCGTCGCGAAGGATCCCCACCCGCTCCCTTCCGGTCGCGGCTCTGTCTCAGGGTGAGCCTATCTTACCGAAACTGCCGCAGGAAACGCACGTCGCCCTGGAAAAAAAGCTGGATGTCGTTGATGTCGTACTTCAGCATGGCCAGCCGGTCGGTCCCCATACCGAATGCGAAGCCGCTGTAGCGCTCCGCATCGTAGCCCACGTAGCCGAAGACGGCCGGGTCGATCATCCCGCACCCCAGCACCTCCAGGTACCCCGACTGCTTGCAGACGCGGCAGCCGCCGCCGCCGCAGAAGCAGGAGATGTCCACCTCGGCGCTCGGCTCGGTGAAGGGAAAGAAGCTGGGGCGGAAGCGGGTCTGGATGCGGGACCCGAAGAAGCGCTTCAGGAAATGATCCAGCGTCCCCTTCAAGTCGCAGAAGGAGATCTTCTCGTCGACGGCGAAACCCTCGATCTGGTGGAACATCGGAGAGTGGCTGGCGTCCGGGGCGTCGTGGCGATACACTTTGCCCGGCACCAGGTAGCGTAGAGGCGGCCGGCGCTTCTCCATGATGCGGATCTGGTTGGGGCTGGTGTGAGTCCTCAGGAGCATCTTGTCGCTGAGGAAGATGGTGTCCATGGCGTCGCGCGCCGGATGGTTGTCGGGAAAGTTCAGGGCCTCGAAGTTGTAGTAATCGGACTCGATCTCCGGCCCTTCGGCCACCGAGTAGCCCAGGGAGCGGAAAATCTCCCCGATCTCTTCCTCGACCATCAGGACAGGGTGGCGGGCCCCGAGGGGACGATCGGGACCTGGCAAGGTTACGTCCAGGGCCGGTTCCACACCAGTGGAGGCGGCCAAAGCCTGGCTGCGCTGGTCGATGGCTTGCTCGACGCGGCCTTTCAGAGTGTTTTGCAGCTTGCCGACGGCTGGCTTGAGCTCGCGCGAGGCAGCCTTGAGCCAGTGGTCGTTGGTGGCAGTGAGCAGGCCCTGCTTGCGGCCGAGCCAGCGGTCCCGCAGCTTTTTGAGCTGCTCGGGATCGCCGGCGCGCGCCAGCTCCTCGTTGAAGCCCCGGCCCAGCTCGTCGTAGAGCCGCTCGACTTCCTCTGGGCCGGCGAGGAGGTCGGCCAGGGTGCGAGTGGTTTTCTCCGCGATGGACATGACGCTGGGTCCGGCCGGGGTGGAGCGGCTTCGGTCACGCCCGGCTGGGGGCCAGCGCGGCCTTGGCCTTGTTGGTAAGGGCGGCGAAGACGGCGTCGTCCCGAGCGGCCAGATCGGCCAGCATCTTGCGGTTAAGGTTCACGCCGGCCAGCTTGAGCCCGTGCAGGAACTGGTTGTAGGAAAGATCGTGGCGGCGGGCGCCGGCGCCGATTCGGATGATCCAGAGAGACCGGAAGTCGCGCTTCTTGCGCCGGCGCCCGATGTAGGCGAAACGCAATCCCCGCTCGACGGCCTCTTTGGCCGCCCGGTGCAGCTTGCTCTTGGTCAGGAAATAACCGGAAGCGCGCTCGAGGATCTTCTTGCGGCGGTCCCGGCGTTTGGTTCCACGCTTTACTCGGGGCACGGTTTTCTCCTGTCTGGATGAGCCGCGGGCGGCAAGGCAGGCACGTGCCGTGCGCCTGCTCGCACGCCAGGGTCTGGCTCGGCTCGCGTTAAAGAAGCATGCGGTCGATGCGCCGGGCTTCGCCTCCGGTGACCTGGGCCGCGGTGCGCAGCTTGCGCTTGCGTTTCCGGGACTTCTTGGTCAGGATGTGGCGCCGCGTCGCGCGGTGGCGGAGGATCTTGCCGGTCGCGGTCCGCTTGAAGCGCTTAGCCGCCCCGCGATGTGACTTTAGCTTCGGCAAACCCACCTCCCGGGCGCACAGCCATCCTGCTGGACGCGCGGCCGCTCGGGAAAAGACAGTATACCATTATTCGACGGGAAACCGCCGAGTGCGGGACAGAAGCTGCCGGGCCCGCTCCAGGGCCTGCTTCTCGGCCTCTTCTCGGGTCGGGCCGGTCGTGCGCGCCAGCCAAGCGCCGGGCTCGACATTGTCCGCCGTGCAGTGGAAGGTGTCTCCCAGCCGGTAGGAAGTCAGCTTGACCTTCCAGCCCTCCCAGTCCAAGGTCCTGGTGGAATACTCTTCCGCTTTCATCGAGGGTCCTTTCCGGCTCGGCTTAACCGGCGGCGGCCGCCGCCCCCTTCTCGACCGGCGCGCCCACCAGGTTCCCCCACTCGGTCCAGGACCCGTCGTAGTTGGTCACGTTGGAGTACCCCAACAGATAAGTCAACACGAACCAGGTATGACTCGATCGCTCGCCGATGCGGCAGTAGGCGATGATGGGCCGGTTGCCGGAGATGCCGGCGTTCGCGTAGAGCGTCTTCAGGTCGTCGGCGCTTTTGAAGGCGCCGTCCTCGCCGCAGGCTTGGGCCCAGGGGATGTTGCGCGCCCCAGGAATGTGGCCGCCGCGCTGGCAGGTCTCCGGCAGGCCCGGCGGGGCCAGGATCTCGCCGGTGAACTCCGGCCCGCTACGGACGTCGACCAGGTCGACCTGCCCGGCGGAAGTCTTATCCTGCACCTGCTTGAGATAGGCGCGAATGCTGAAGTCCGGCGGCGAAGCTTTGTAGCCGACGGTGGTGACGGCGGGAACCTCCTTGGACAGCTCCCGGCCCTCGGCCAGCCACTTCTTGCGTCCCCCGTTCATCAGACGCACTTCGCGGTGGCCGTAGATCTTCAACTGCCAGAACGCCCAGGCGGCGAACCAGTTGTTGTTGTCGCCGTAGAGCACCACGGTGGTGTCGTTGGCGATGCCCGAGCTGGCCATCAGCAACTCAAAATCCGCCTTGGGGATGATGTCGCGCCGCACTGTGTCGCACAACTGGGTGTTCCAAGCCCAGCCGATGGCGCCCGGAGCATGACTTTCGTCATAAGCCTTGGTGTCGACATCCACCTCCACGACGCGGACGGCGGCGTTGTTGACGTTGTTCGCTACCCAATCCGTCGAAACAAGCACTTCCGGATGCTTGTAATCAGCCATGGAAACTCCTCCAGAAAATGGATCTGCCAACGATGGGGAAACCACAGATATTACCATAGGGGCCGGGCGGCTGTCAGGCGCTTATTGCAACGTCCGATGGGGATCGTTCGTTGAAACCGTCGCCCGGGGCGCCCTTGAGCTAGGAAGGGAAGACTCGATCCAGCGGGATTCTCAGACCGGGCAGCAGCTCGGGTTCCTCCAGGATCTGCCTGGATTCGAGCATCCGCGCTTCCCCTGACCGCCGCCGGACCAGAACGTTGCGCGTCTCCGGGTAGAAGATCCACGCGGCGGTGGCCCCGGCGCGCAAGTATTGCTGGATCTTGCGCTCCATGTCGATGGCGGTGTCGCTGCCCGAGATCACCTCGATGGCCAGGTCGGGGCAACCTCGCAGGACGCCACGAACGGTTTCCATCGCCTCGTACGAGGAGCGCCGGATCACGCAGATGTCGGGGGCGCGCTCGATGTCGGGAGCCAGCAAGAAACTCGTATTCTGGGAGACAAGGAAGTCTGCCCCGGTCTCGTCTAGGTAGACATTCACGAACTTCGCCGCCTGGGCCTGAACGAATCCGTGCAAGAAACTCGCATGAGCCATCTCCATTACCCGCCCCTCATCCAGCTCGCGGAAAACCCCTTCCACTTCGGGAAGATCCCGATACTGTTCGTAAGTAAGCAGCGTCTGCGTGGCCATCGCTTTCTCCTACAGCTATTCTACTACCCTGGCACGCCCGCCGGGCCCCCGCTTTTTGTCTAATGGCTGGCGATGACTGTCCCCGGCGCGGTGAGGGGGTTCGAAATGGCTTCCCGCAAGTTCGGTCGCCAGCCCTGGGCCGGCCGCGTCTGGAACCTGGGCGTCAGTTCAGTTCAGTTCAGTTCAGTTCAGTTCAGTTCAGTTCAGTTCAGTTCAGTTTCAGAAGCTGCGAAAAAACCCAGGTCTCACGCGAAGACGCCAAGACCGCCAAGAAAAACCTCTTTGTGGCCATCTCCACGGCTTCCAGATTCAGCCTGCCGCTCTTGCGGCGATCCTGAAAGATCACCTCCAGCAGCCGGCTTAGTTGTTGGAACTTTCGAAACTCCGCCACTTCGCGCTTCGCCTTACCCAGCGCGGCGGGGCTCGGCAGGGCCTCGGTGACGGTCTTACCTTCGAGCTTGTAAGTAAGCCGATCGGTGGGTCCGCTCACTTTCAAGTCGCCCACCCCCGGCTCAGCATACGGCCCACATTGTATAAGATAGAAGCGATGCCCCCCATCGGGTTGGCGGCTTCGGCCCAACGCGTCCCCTATTCCCGCATTCGCGAGCTCGGCGAGATGGCCATGACCATGGACGGCGTCCTGCGGCTCTACTTCGGCGAGTCGAATCTTCCGACCCCGCGGTTCATCCGGGAAGCCGCCGCCCGCGCCCTCGAGCAGGGACACACCTTCTACACCGAGAACGCCGGCTATCCGAGCCTGCGGCTGGCCATCGCCGAAAAGTACCGGCAACTGCACGGCGTCGAGCTGGACGGGCGCGAAGTGATCGTGGTCACCGCCTCCGGGGTTCAGGCGCTGAATGTGGGAATCCGCTGCGTGCTCGATCCGGGCGACGAGGCGGTCATCCTGACGCCGGCGTGGCCCAACGCCGCCTCCATCGTGGCCATGTGTTCGGCGACCCCGCGCGAGATCCCCCTGTGCCTCGAAGGCGACCGCTACCGAGTCGACTTCGACGCGGTGGAGGCGGCCATCGGCCCGCGCACGCGCCTGCTGGTCTACACCTCGCCCTCGAATCCGCTGGGCTGGGTGGCCACGGAAGCCGAGCAGCAACGGCTGCTGGACCTCTGCCGCTGCCGCGGGCTCTGGCTGATGGCCGACGAGGTTTACGAGCGGCTGTATTACTGCGGCTCAGTGGCGCCCTCCATTCTGAGGAAGTGCGCCCGCGACGACGCTGTCCTGGTCCCGCACTCGTTCTCCAAGAGCTACTGCATGACCGGCTGGCGCCTGGGATGGCTGGTGGCGCGGCGGGACCTGGCCCACCGGGCCGCCGAGCTGAACGAGTTCATCATCTCCCACGCCCCGGCCATGGCGCAGAAAGCGGGAGAAGCCGCCCTGCGCGACGGCGAGTCCGCGATCGCCGAGATGGTCGCGCGCCTGCGGGAAAACCGGGATTTCGCCCTGGCCGCGCTGGAGGCCATGCCGGGGGTCACGGTCCCGCGTCCCGACGGAGCGTTCTACCTGTTCCCCCGGATTCAAGGGCTCCGCCGCTCGTTCGATTTCTGCCGCCGGCTGTTGCTCGAAAAGAAGGTCGGCCTGGCCCCCGGAGTCGCCTTCGGCGCCGGCGGCGAGGGCTCCATCCGCATCTGCTACGCCGCCGATCGCACGGTGCTCGAGCCGGCCCTGGAGCGCTTGGGGGATTTCTTGCGCGATCAGCCGAAAAGAACCGGCGAGGATTGGTGACAAAATTGGTGACAGTCAAGACCCCGCCCCCAGCCCCCCCACCTTCCCGCAAGTCCTTGCTACAATAGCCCCAACTCCCCGTGGGGCGGTAGCTCAGTTGGTAGAGCAACGGCCTTTTAAGCCGTGGGTCGCGGGTTCGAGTCCCGCCCGCCTCACCAAGGATTGGCTCGTATCTTATCGTGTTCGCCCCGCTCGGGGCCCAGAATAGCCCCAGGGGATAGGTTGGTATATACTGGCTCATAACTGCATGAAACCACTTCACGCCTTACTGTGCAGTTCGCTGATTCTGGGCGCCGCCGAACCTGAGCACAACTGGCCGCAATGGCGCGGTCCGCACCTGAACGGCTCGAGTACCACGGCGAAGGGCCTGCCCGTGCGCTGGAGCCCGACCGAAAACGTCATCTGGCGGCTGGACACGCCGAGCTGGAGCGCGGCCACGCCGATTGTGTGGGAAGACACGATCTTCATCACCTCTGCCGAGAAAGGCTTCACCAATCCGCCCAGGTTCGCGCCCGCCGGACCGACCTCCGGAGGCGGAAGACCCGGCGGACCGCGGCCGGGTGGACCTCCCGGAGGCCCGCCTGCTGGCGGACCGCCACCCGGTGGGGGGCCGCGGGCTCGCGGAGAGCCGCAAGCCTACGATCACGACAATCTGGTTCTGATCGCCGTCAACCGCCAGGACGGATCGATCCGCTGGAGCCGCGTCATCGGGCCCGGGAATCGCCTCCACCGCAAACAGAATCTCTCCTCGCCGTCTCCGGTCACCGACGGCAAGCACGTCTGGTGGATGACCGGCACGGGGATCCTGTCCTGCTTCGATTTCAGCGGCAAGCTGATTTGGCAGCGCGACATTCAGAAGGACTACGGGCGCTTCGGCCTGAATCACGGCTACGCCTCGACACCGTTGCTTCATGGCGACCGCCTGTACGTCCAGGTAGTCCACGGCATGTTCACCGACGATCCGTCGTACGTCTTCGCCGTCCATAAGAGTACTGGCCAGACGGTCTGGAAGGTGGAGCGGCCGACCGAGGCGCAGTTCGAGTCGCCGGACAACTACGGTACGCCCGTGCTGGCGCGCGTGAGCGGCAAGCTGCAAGTTGTCGTCTCCGGAGCGGACTGGGCCACCGGACATGACCTCGACACGGGCAAGGAACTCTGGCGCATGGGCGGCTTCAACCCTAACAACGAGCGCGCCTACCGAACCATCGCTTCCTCACTTGTGGTCGACGACCTTGTGCTGACTTCCAGCACGCGGGGCAGACCGTTCATTGCCTTCCGGCCAGGCGGCTCGGGGGTGATCACGGATACGAACCGGGTCTGGATGAACAATCTCGGCCCCGACGTGCCCACGCCCAGCACCGACGGCAAGCGCGTCTACGTGGTCAGCGACAACGGGATCATGCGGAGCTTCGAGGCGCGTACGGGCCAGGCGATTTGGGACAACCAGCGCATCGAGCCCGGCACTTACAGCGCCTCGCCGCTGCTGGCCGACGGCAAGCTGTATCTGACCAGCGAAGACGGCGCTACCACAGTGCTCAAAGCCGGCGACGAGTTCGAAGTGCTGGCTATCAACAAGCTAGACAGCCATACGCTGGCCAGTCCGGTCGCTGTCGGCAATCAGATCTTCATCCGCACGGCGGAGCGCCTCTACTGTTTCTCGCAAAAGCCGGGCCGCTGAGTGCTGTGAGCGATAGCAGGCTCCCCGAACCGATGTAAGGCCATTACGCGCGCGCTCGAATGGCGGCGCCTGATACCGGAGAAGGGACATGACAAAACTCCGATTTCTGTCCATCGTTGCGGCGATGGCGATCTGCGCCACCGCATCGCCGGCGCAGACGAAATGGTATAAGATCGACAAGCAGTTCATCGACCGGAACTTCCCCCCGGACAGCGCCATCGGGGAGTTGCAGGCCAGCGAGTCCCATCCGGCGGCCAGCGTGCATCGCGTGGGCTGCGGCGGCGACGACGGCGAGCTCCACGTCGGCATACCGGGCCGGGCCGTTCTGCGCTCGAACTCGCGAGGACTCCCGGTGTCGGCGTCCGCGGCGGGGCCAGCGGGCGACTTCGGCATCGTGGCCGAGCCGCCCAACGCAACCAGGCAAATGAGAAACCTGCTGGCCGGCGTCCAGAATCAACAAATCGTTTTTGAGGGCTACTACCGGGTGTGGAACGAAGGGCACGATGTCGGGGCGGTACACCCCAGCAATCCGCACCATGTCCTGGAACTCCATCCGGCCTGGGCGTTTCGCGCGGGCGCCGCCCGGTCGGGCAGTCCCGCCGCGGTCTTCCCGATGGCCAACTACCAGGGATACGGGGCGAGCAAGTTTCGCCCCGTCCTAGAATCCGTCGTCGTCGAGCGCTGGCCGAAGGCCGCCGAGGACGACGACTTCTTGTACGTCCAATTGAAAAGGGCGGAGAATTTTTATCAGTTGCCGGTCCGAGTCAGGCGGAGAGCGACCGTTTCGGGGGGCAGCGAGTTTGTCGTCGACGTTTATTCCAGCGCCGCCCGAACGCGGCCGCCGGTCTTTCCGGGTCTCGCGGTCGTGGTCGCCGATGGTTCCCCGATCGCCGGCCAGCTCCGTGCTGGTCAAGACACGTTCCTGCTGGGGCTGTTCAGCGTCAACCCGAGAAAGGCCTTGACGGCCGCCAGGGGACGCCGAGGCATGACGCAAGCCGTGTTCGCCCGGGAAGCGCTCGAGTTTTTCGCATTCGGCGTTCCGCTGCGGCCGGCCGTCGGTTCGTGCAACTGATCCTGCAAACTCTGGCCGTCCAGACCTGTAACTTTTGGCGACAGAATTCGCCAGAACTTCTTTCGGTGAATGGCCTCGCTCTTCGGCAGTACTAGGACTTTGCCGCCAGGCCACGGAGAAAGGTCTCATGAATACTAGAAAAGGGTTCCCAACAGATTCCGCGCTCGCTCTGAGCAGGCGGACGCTCTTGGGCGGCGCTGCCCTCGTCTCCGCCGCGCGCCAGCTTCACGGGGAAGACGGATCGGACCAGAGCATAGCCGGCGGCGGCCAGCAGCGCCGCGCCGCGGCGTTTCAAGTTCGCCTGCGCGCTGCCCAAGCAGAACGGCAGCTCCCCTTGCCCGACCAAGTCGCCAACGGCGACGAGGATCGCTACGCGAGCCGGATCGCCAACTATTCCAAGGGGCTGCCACACAACCGGCTCGGCGAAGTCGATGGCAACGCCTATCGGGCGCTGCTCTCGGCAGCCTCTTCGGGCCAAGCCGACGCCTTCGAGAGCGTCCCCACCGGCTGCCCCGACCCGAGCCTCCAGCGCAAGTTCGTCAATCCCATGGGCGGCAAAGCCTTCGACTTGGAAGGCGCCGACTCCCATCACCTGGCCATTCCCCCGGCCCCCGCCTTTAGCAGCGCCGAGCAGGCCGGCGAGATGGTCGAGCTGTACTGGATGGCCCTGCTCCGCGATGTGCCCTTCACCGAATACGGCTCGCAGGCCCTGGCCGCGGCCGAGGATCTGTCACGCCTGAGCGACTTCCGTGGACCCAAGATCGGCGGCCGGGTGACTCCGGATACCCTATTCCGCGGCTTCACCCCCGGCGATCTAAACGGCCCCTATATGTCGCAGTTCCTGCTCCAGCCGGTTCCTTTCGGCGCCCAGACGATCGACTCCCGCATGCGAACCCTGATGCCCGGCATCGACTACGCGACGGGTTTCGGGGACTTTCTGGACCTGCAGAACGGCTGCCAGCCGTCGGCGCCGGAGGTATTCGATCCCGAGCTGCGCTATATCCGCAACGGCCGCGACCTGGCCCAGTGGGTCCACATCGACGTCTTGTTCCAGGGGTATTTCTATGCGGCCCTGCTGCTGCTCACCCCGCCCGAGGGCGGCGGAATCGGGGCGCCGCTGAACCCCGGCAATCCCTACAACTACCTGCGCAACCAGATCGGCTTCGGGACCTTCGGCGGACCCTACATTGCCACCGAGGTGGCCGAGGTGGCGACGCGCGCGCTCAAGGCGGTGTGGTTCCAGAAGTGGTACGTGCATCGGAAGCTGCGTCCGGAGGCGTTTGGCGCGCGGGTGCACAACCGCATCACCGGGACCGCCGGCTATCCGATCCACGTGGAGGCCCTGAGCTCAGCGGCTGCGGCCCAGGTCTTCAGCCGCTACGGGACCTACCTGCTCCCGCAGGCTTACCCGGAGGGAAGCCCGCTGCATCCGTCCTATGGGGCTGGACACGCCACGGTCGCGGGGGCGTGCGTGACCATCCTCAAGGCGCTGTTCGACGAGACCCACGTGATTCCAAACCCGAGGGTTCCGACCCCGGACGGGCTGGCGCTGGTTCCTTACAGCGGACCCGACCTGACGGTGGGAGGCGAGCTGAACAAGCTGGCAGCCAACGTGGCCATGGGACGCAACCTGGCCGGCATCCACTGGCGGAGTGACTACCTCGAATCGCTGAAGCTGGGTGAAGCAGTCGCCATCGCCGTTTTGCGGGATCAGCGACTGACCTACAAGGAAGACTTCCAGGGCTTCACCTTCACCAAGTTCGACGGAACCCCGATCACGGTGTAAAACACTAACAATGATCGGGTCGGGTGACGGGGATTGCGCCCCGCCACCCTCCCACACCACCGGACGTGCGGTTTTCCGCATCCGGCGGTTGAACCCAGCGGCGTAGCGACAGAACGAATGCCCTCGCCTCTCTAGTTCTCGATCCAGCGCATCCAGGTAGACGTTGGCTAAAAGCGGCGAAAGCACGGCCTGAACGCAAAAGATAACATGGCCCGGACTGGGAGTTGGGCGGCTGGTGACTTGGTTGACACCCGCCAGTCGGACTTGGCGCGCAGTTCCGGCATTCGGGAGCGTAGCTGATCAAGGGCCATCAGCCCTTCCTGATAGGCCGTCAGCAACCGATCCATGGTTTTGGCCAGCCGGGTGTGCTCGCGGCGTAGGCTCTCCTCTCGCTACCGCAGCGGATCGGCATTCCTGGCTGCTTCCATCCGCCGGTCCAACTCCGCTTGGATCCAGCCGGGATCTTCGAGCAACCGCAGTAGCTCCTTCCAGACCACCTCATCGAGGTGATCCTGGCGGATC
>Ga0247727_10016791_pt1 | contig 11753 bp, 9 predicted proteins | sample WisWelCaveWW1625_FD_202498 | JGI IMG/M metagenome (GOLD analysis project Ga0247727, IMG submission 202498) | Biofilm microbial communities from Wishing Well Cave, Virginia, United States - WW16-25 | ecosystem: Environmental > Aquatic > Deep subsurface > Groundwater > Cave microbial mat | place... | reverse complement strand
CCGGAAGACCGGCCAGGTCGCGCAGCGCGCGCTCGGTCCGCGCCGACCATCCGTGGAAGACCTCGATCACGATCCCGCTGTCGTCGAGCAGGACCGTCAGCGGCACGGTCGCCTCGCCCGCGGGATAGAGCGCCTCGAGCGCCCTCTCGTCCGTGAGGTAGATCGGATAGGTCACCTTGCGCGCGAGGACGTAGTCCGCAACGTTCGCCGCCGTGTCGAGATCGAGGCTGACGCCGACGAGGTCGATGCCGCTGCGTTGCAGGTCGGCCGCGAGCCGCTCGAGCTCGGGCATCTCGGCCGCGCAGGGCGTGCACCACGTGGCCCAGAAGTTGACGAGCCGGCGCCGGCCGGGCCGCTCGAGGTCGCGCAGGCTTCGCGCCTCCCCTGCCTGTGTGCGCAGCGCGATCTCGGGAAATGGCTCGCCGCGGCGGAGGCCGAGACGCGCCAAGAGCGCCTCCGCCCGCGGAAGTGGATCGACGAGGTGAATGCGCCGCTCGGCGACCTCCGTGTACCGCGCTTCCCCCTCCACGACGCGCAGCGTGCGGCCGGCCGGAACGTCCGCGAAGCGCTCGACGTGGCCCGCAGGCCAGACGATCTCGACTTCCGCGGCTCGTTCGTCGGCGCCCAGCCCGAAGAGCAGCCGCGCGTCGTGGTGCGAGACGAAGCCGCTGCCACCCGCCTTGAGCTTGGCCTGCACGCCGACGGAGCTTCGCACGCGGACCACCGCGCCGAAGGCGTCCCGGCCCGAGCGTGTGCCCACGAGCTCGATGCGCAGGAAGCGATTGGCGCTTCCCACCTCGTTGCGGAAGAGGTAGTGCGCCTCGCGCTGCGCCGTGGTGAGAAAGATGTCGAGATCGCCGTCGTTGTCGAGGTCGGCGAAGACCGCGCCGCGCCCGTCCGAGACCGAGTCCACTCCGCTCACGCCCGAGATGTCGAGGAACGTGCCGTCGCCCAGGTTGAGCGCCAGAAGGTCGCGCTCGAAGCCGCTGAACGAGAAACCCTCCCGGAAGATAGCGTCCATGTGGTCTTCGTGATAGCGCTCGTTGCCGGCGCGCTCGACCTGCTCGGAGGCAGCCACGACGTGGCGCCAGAACAGGCTTCACGTGTCGTGCATCGTCTTGCCGGAGACGAACCCGTTCGGTGTGTACAGGTCGACCCAGCCGTCGTTGTCGAAATCGAGGAAGCCGCCGCCAAAGGCCCAGCCCCCGGCCAGCCCTCCCACCTCCTGCGTCACCTCGCGGAAGCGGCCGCCGCCGAGGTTCTGGTACAGGCTGTTGCCCGCGGCCTGCTTGAGCAGCACCTGCCCGATCTCGTGCCCCTGCGGATAGAGCCGGCCGAGGATGCGCTTGCCGGCGGTCGAGGACATGTTGGTGACGTGGAGATCGAGATCGCCGTCGTTGTCGTAGTCGCCAAACGACACCCCCATGCCGAAGCCGGGGTCCTGCACGCCCATCTCGCTCGCGATGTCGGTGAATCGGCCGCCGTCGTTGCGGTACAGCCCGTCCTCGCCGAAGTCGTTGGCCACGTAGAGATCCTGGTCCCCGTCGCCATCCAGGTCGACGAAGCCCGCCGCGTAGCTCCAGCGCCGGTCGTCGACGGCCCAGCTGGCGGCAACTTCCGCGAAGGTCCCGTCGCCGCGGTTGAGAAACAGCAGGTTGGGTGTGCCGTTGGTGGCGCGAAGCCACGAGTTGGGCATCACGCTCCCGTAGCGGTTGTAGGAACAGACGTACACGTCGGTCCAGCCGTCGCCGTTCGCGTCGGCGGCCACGGCGCTGAAGCCGACGGCCGCCCGGGCCACCCCGGCCGCTGCGGAGACATCGCGGAACATCACCTTGCCGTCGGGAAGGAAGCGATTCTCGAGCAGCATCTGCTCGCCGACCGCGGCGAGGAACAGGTCGGGGTCCCCGTCGTTGTCGTAGTCGAGGAATAGCGCTCCGGAGCCCGGGGGCGTGAACTTCACCCCGGACGATGTGCTGGCGTCCCGGAACGAGCCGGTGCCGTCGTTGACGTAGAGGTAGTTCTGGTCCACGCCCGTCGCGGCGAGATCGACCAGGCCGTCGAGATCGACGTCCGCCGCGGCGGCGCCGTGGGCCACGAAGCCCTGGTTTCGCCCGACGCCGAAGGGCGAGAAGAGCGCGGCCACGCCCGCAGGGAGCGCGATCTCGCTGAAGAGGTCGGCCTCGCTCGACAGCGATTCGAGCGATTCGAGGTGGAAGGCGCCGATCTTCCACGGATCCGCGCCGGAGTGACTCACCTCGACGTGGGCCGTTCCGCGCAGCCACTCGCGCCAACCGCTCTCGGTACGGCCGACGAGGTAGAACGCGAGGTGCGCCTCGCCACCCACGCCATCCGGCGCGAACGTTGCCTGCTTGACCTTGAACCGCGCGTCGTCGATCTCCTCGAAGCGCCCGAGGAAGTCGCGAAGCTCGTCGAGGAACTGCGCGCGTTCGCGGCGGGTGGCCGACGCGTTCGAGGCGAGATCCCACCGGCGCCGCTGGATCCACTTGACCACCCGCTCGGGAGTCCCGGGTGCCCGTGGGAGCGGCGTCGCCACGAGCGACTCGTCCAGGTACCTCGCAACCGCGTCGAGGTTACGCTCGCGCACGGCCACGGAGAGCCCGAGCAGGTCGTTGGCCAGAGCCTCGCTCAGCTCCTCGGCTCGCTCCAGGTCCTCGCGGTCGAAGGTCGCCGGCTCGGTCCCGCATGACGGCAGCACGGTCGCCGAGAGGAGGACGATCAGAAGGAACGGATATCGGGTTGACAGGGCGTCGGCTCCGGTCGTGGATCGAAGTGGCGTCATTATACGAGACGCCACGGTTGGACAGGCCGGGCCGGACCTTCCGGGGCGCCCCGGGAGCGCCTTGCCCCGCCCCTCGCGGGGCGGAGCTACCGCGCCAGCTGGAACAGCGTCGACGGTACCCAGCCCTCGTTGCCGAGCTCGTCGGAGACCTTCCACCAGATGCCGTCCTTCTCGCCGGACGGGTAGAGCATCATTCCCGGATCGAGGTCGCGGATGACCTCGGCCTTCTGATCGGGGCTCGTGTACATCCGGCCGGGCTTCGCCATCGTGACCGACTGCGAGACGTTGTCCGCCTTGGGGTCGGGCGCGTTCTTCTGCGCCTCGTCGATGAGCTTCACGAAGGCGTCGAGATAGGCCATCGTCACGACCTGTCCGATCTCGGTGTTGGAGTAGCTGCTGGCGCCGCCAGCCGCGAATCCGCCGGAAAAACCGCTCCACCCGCCGGCACCCCAGCCGATGTCGGTCTTCTTGGCGTGACCTTGCGCGAGTGCGACCTGCTCCGTCGACCGCACGTCGGTCATCGTCAGAACGACGTCGGCCGTCTTGCTCTTGAGATTGACGCCACCGACCGCCGCTCCCGCCCGGCCGCCGACGAGGCCCCCGAGGATCCCGCCGACGCTCTTCCCCCCGGCTTTCGCGTTCCGGTTCACGACGTCCGGCACCAACACGTAGTCGGCCGCCTTCATCTGGCCCTTGCCGACGTTCGAGCCGCCCCGCAGCTCGCCGTCGGAGGCCAGCGCGCGCTCGGACTGCGCCGCCGCCAACCCCTTGCCGCGATCGACCAGAGTGAAGCACTTGGACTCCGAGACGAAGATCTTGATCAGCGCTTCGGGCGACTCCAGCTCGTACTCGCGCCACCAGTTGTTCTCGGGCTCGATCACCGAGAGCGTTCCCATCTTCTTCTCGCACACCGGGATCTCGGGCGGGGGTTGTTCCTTGGCGAACGAGGGTCCCGCCGCGCACAGTCCGACCACGACCCAGGACGCGACCACACGGAACTTCAAGCAGGCGCTGGACATCGTCTGACCCTCCCGGATGGTCCTGTGTTCCACCCTGTGATAAGGACGGAGGACCTCGGGAAATGTCAGGGCCGGTCCGTTCGGAGGAGAGTCAAAGGAGCCGAACCTTCCACAATTGATCCGCGAATACGAGCACGGTCACAGCGACGCTCGCAATCAGCCAGTTGAGCAGGTTGAATCGCAGCGTGTACTGCTCCCGGCGGCTGACACGCCAGGTGAGGCAGACCAGGCCGGCACAGACGAGCGCGGGCAAGCTGATCCAGCCGATCCCCAGCCATTCGCTGATGCGCGCTTCATCGTTGCGATGGAAGACGCTGACCGCGAACGCCAGCACGCGCGTGAACGCCGCACCGAATAGCAGCGGATAGAGCCGGCGATCACCGGTTTTCCGGAGGAAATGGGCGCCAACGAGCGCCTGGAGAATGGTGACCACGGGGCCGGCGGCGCTGACCCACATGGCATGCGCCACGGTCTGGTACGTGTCCGACGCGAGCGTCACCATGTTGAGCGTCATCTTCATCTCGTAGCCCAAGAGCGTGCCGGTGGCCAGGTGCGCGAACTCGTGCACGACGAAAGTCGCGAAGACGATCGGGATCGCGGTGAACGCGTAGCGCATCGGAGCTCCATCTCGCTCGGGCGACCCCGTCAGGGTAGCCGGCGTTGTCGCCCGCCTCCAGAGGGATCGATCCGGCGGTTGAACTCGATTCGAGATCAGCGTACCCTCGGCACCTCGTGCTCGTTCTTGCCTTAGTGCTGCTCGGCGCAGTCGCGGTCGCGCCGATCCTGGCCATCGTCGCCCTCGTCCGCGTGCATAAGCTCGAGCGCGCGCGCGCGGAGGCCGCGGAACTCGCGAATCGAGTTCGGCACCTCGATCAGCGGCTGTCGAGCCTCGAAGAGGGGCGCGTGCCGGCGCAGGCCGAGACGCTCGGTGCGGCCTCGGCTCCGATCGCTCCCGGCGCCGCGCCCGCGGCCTCGCCTGCACCGTCGCGCGCTCCGACCGCGCCTTCTCGAGAACCGCGCGAACGCGCGCCCGACGTCGACCTCGAGACGAGGATCGGCGGCCGCTGGTTGCTGCGCATCGGGATCGTCGCCCTGCTCCTCGCCGTCGCCTTCTTCCTGAAGTACGCGTTCGACAGCCAGTGGATCGGGCCGGCGGGACGCATCGCGATCGGGCTCGTCGCCGGCGTCGCGCTCGTGGCGTACAGCCAGTGGCTGCTCGGTCGCGGCCACGTGTACTTCTCCGAGGGCATCGCGGCAGCGGGCGCCGGAGTCCTGTACCTGTCGCTCTACGCGGCCTGGGGATTCTACGAGCTGGTCCCGCAAGCGGTAGCTTTCGCGGGAATGGTCCTCGTCACCGCGGCGCTCGCGGCGATCGCCGTCGGGCGGGACTCCGAGCGAATCGCGCTCCTGGCGCTCGCCGGGGGGTTGATGACTCCCGGCGTGATGAGCACGAACGTCGATCGACACGTCGTGCTGTTCGCCTACCTCGCCGTGCTCGACGGCGGACTCTTGGTGCTGGCCCGCGCGCGGGCCTGGAGGTGGCTCGAGCCGTTCGCTCTGGCGGGAACGGTGATCTACTTCGCGGGCTGGTACGCGGGCTTCTACACGCCCGACAAGCTCGCGAGAACCCTCGCCTTCGCGTCTCTGTTCTTCGTGGAGTTCGCGGCGATCGCCGTGCTCCGCGTGTGGCGCGCGCGGTCGCTCTTTCCCGAGCAGTCGGTGGTCGTGGTGGCGAATGCCGCGTGGTTCATGGTCGCGCTCCATGTCACGCTGTATCGCGAGCACCGCCTGGGCCTGACGGCTGCCGTGCTCGCGCTCGCCGCGGCACACCTCGTCGCCGTGCTCGCGCTACCGCGAGCCGCGCCCGGGCATCCGGCCGCGTCGCGCTTGCTGTACGGCGGTCTGGCGCTTGCGCTCGTCACGGTCGCCATCCCAATTCGCCTGGACGGCGAGTGGATCCCGATCGCCTGGGCCGTCGAGGGCGCGCTCTTGATCTGGAACGGATTCCGGTCGGGCAACCGCTCGCTGCGCTGGACCGGCCATGGCTTGTTCGTCCTCGTGGTCGTGTTGCTCCTGACGCTCGAGGTCGGAGCGCCACGCGCGATTCTCAACGCGCGGTTCGGGGCGTTCGCCATGGCCATCGTCGGTTTCGCGGCGGCGGTCGCGCTGGCCCACGCGCATCGCGAGCGCCTGCCCGCAGCCGAGCGTCCGGCTTTCGCAGCGCTCGCCGTCGGCGTCAATCTGCTGGGTGTCTGGGCTCTGTCGCTCGAAGCCTGGGACTACTTCGGACGGCTGCGCTTCGGCATCGATCACCGGCTTGCACAGCAGATGGGGCTCTCGCTCGTGTGGATCGCCTACGCCACGGCCCTGATCGTCACCGGCGTGCGGCGCGCGATCCCCATCTTGCGCTGGCAGGGACTGACGCTGCTCGGACTGGTCATCGTCAAGGTCTTCCTGTTCGATCTGTCGTTCCTCGAGCGTGTCTACCGCATCCTGTCTTTCTTCGTTCTCGGGATCGTCCTGCTCGTCGTGTCGTTCCTGTACCAGCGCAAGCTCTTCGGCGGCCGAGAAGGGGGCCGTCCGTGAGGCGAATTCTGCCCGTGACATGCGCTGTGCTTGTGGCCGGAGCCGCGGGGGGCACCGAGCTTCCGCACGACTGGGAGCACTGGCGCTACGCGCGTCCTGTGGTCGTACCGGCAGACGCGACGTGGGCCCGCGGAACGCTTCCGCTGGAGGTCTGGGCCAAGGCCGGAGCCACCCTCGCCGACCTGCGCGTGATCGACGCCGCGGGGAGCGAGGTGCCGTACGTGGTTCACGCTCGGATGGGGCATCGATCCCGGATCTGGCGCGACACGCAGCTGAGCGAGACCGGCTTCGTCCCCGGCACTTACTCCCAGGCCGTGGCCGACGTCGGCGCCGGAGCGGCGCGGCACAACATGCTCGAGATCGAGGTCGGCGAGCGCGATTTCTTCACGTGGGCCGAGGTCGCCGCGAGCGACGACCGCGTGACGTGGCGCATCGTGCGTGAGCGCGCGCCCGTCTACCGTTTCGAGCGAGAAGGTCTTGCGGGGTCGGGAGTCGTTTCGTACCCCGACACGCAGGCCAGGTGGTTGCGGCTGCGGCTCCTCGCCGCGGACGCAAGGCTCGACGTGCGACGGGTGCGGATCGCCGGCGAGGAGGTCGAGGAGCCCGAGCTTACGCCCCTTCCTGGCAACATCCGGCTCGCGGCCGACCCGCCGCGCGGGGAGAGCCGCTGGCTCGTCGACCTGGGCTGCATCGGGGTCCCCGCGTCCGCCGTGCGGTTCGACACCGCGCGGAGCGAGTTCCACCGCCCCGTCAGCATCGAGGCCAGCGACGATGAGAAGCGGTGGACCAAGGCCGGCGACGGCGACATCTACCGATACGCGTCGCACGGCGCCGGAGAAGGCGATGGCGTCGAGAGTCGCGAGCGACTCGAGGTTCGCTTCGCCGAGTCGCGCGGCCGGTTCTGGCGCGTCACGGTCTTCGACCGTAACGACGCGCCGATCGAGGACCTGGCGGTCGAGCTGCTCGGAACGCCGCGCCACATCGTCTTCCGGCCCTCGGCCGCGGATCCGGCCCACCTCCTGCTCTACGGGAACGGCCGGGCCGAGACGCCCCGCTACGAGCTGGCCCGGCTGACCACCGCCGACGAGCGTACGGCGGCCGTCGCCGTCGAGCCGGGTTCCGAGTCCGAGAACGCGGGCTGGGTCAGCCCCGAGCCCTGGTCCGAGCGCAACCCCGCGGTGCTGTGGTCCGCCCTGGCTCTGGCCGTCGTCGTGCTCGGCTGGCTCGCCCTACGCGCGCTGCGTTAGTTCGGGCGGGTTCGTGCCACTTCCCAAAAAAGGGTTGCGCTTGCGACGCTTCGGGGTACCTTCCGTCAGGGTTCGTAGAGTCGGGTCAAACCACCACCCAGGAGGGTAAGAGAATGAGCACATCGAGATTGGCAACGTTCGCGGGTTTGGCTGCCGCCGTGGTCGTCGGCGCGGCGCTGATGGTCAACCTGTCGACCGCCGGAGACAAGCACATCATTTGCCACTTCGACGGACAGGCGGGGACGACGAAGTTCCAGCAGATCGAATGTGGATCGGGCTGTGTGAACGGTCATTTCGAGAGCGGAAACCCGAAGGCCGGACATGAGCTGGACATCCTCGACCCCGCGGGCGGTGTTTGCCCGGGCGGTCCTCCGCCGAGTCCGACTCCGTAGTCGATTGGCACCTGACGGTCCGCCGGCGTCGTGGCATTCCCACGGAGCCGGCGGCTGGGACGCGGGGCCGCTCAGACATTCCGCCGATAATGCCGGCGCGCCTTGGCCCGGTTGCCGCAGTCGGTCATCGAGCACCAGCGTCTGGCTTTCGAGCGAGAACGGTCGAGAAACAGCCAGCCGCAGCCCCGGTCGTCCTGGCACTGCGCCAGCTGTACGGCTTGTGACGTGAAAAGCTCGGCCAGTGCGCGGACGATCGACTCGAGCACGGAGTCGAGCCCGCGCGCGGATTCCTCGCGCTTCCAGACGAGCCCGGCGCCGGACCAGGCGATCCGCGCGTCCGTTGACGCGGCCCCTACGAAACGGTTGAGCGTCTCGAGGTCTGCGTGCGCTGGCCTTTCCTCGCGCATCACCCGAGCCGCGATGCGATAGCCGGCCTCGCGCAACTCGATGGCTTCCGCCAGTACTCGCCTGACCAGAAGGTGTTCAACGACGCGATGACCTCGTTCAGCGCGGCGGTGATTCCAGCGGCGCTCGAGGCCTACTCGTTCGAAGGCATCGACACGCTGGTGGATGTGGCCGGAGGGCACGGCGATGACGCCCGACCATCCCTTCGGCGAGAATCATGAGCGGAATCGCAGCAAGGAAGAGCGCGTAGGCGTGTGCGGATCGCCGGCGAGCGCTCGTCTCTCGTCGGCGCCCGACGCCGCCACGAGCCCTCAGTGCCGTCGAGCGTCAGACCGTGCGCGAGGTGCTCCACTCGGAGCGCTTCGTGGACAAGGCGCCGGCCGAGCAGGGTGTCCTGACGGGCTGCGGTGATTTGCATGGGAGAAGGTCACGGCGTCTTCGTAGCCCCCGAAGCGTTGTTCCGCGCGGAGGGACCGAAGCCTCCGATCACGTTGTCCGACGAGTCGACGATGGCGACGCCGCTTCCTTCGTTCGACGCCCCGCGATCCTCCCCGGCGCACCCCAGGCGGTTCCCTTCGATCGTGTTCGATCCACCGCCCTCGATCCGGATTCCGTCGCCGTCGAAGCCGTGGATCCAGAGTCCCCGGATCGTACTCGAGCCGGCGATGACGAGCAGCCCGTCGGCAGGTCGACGGAGCCGGCCCCCGTCGAGCTCGACCATCAGGGTCGCGTCGCTCTCGTCCGGCAGCGAATTGCGGACAGCGCCGGGCTGGGAGTAGCCGTCGATCACGACCGGATCCGTGATCGCAGGCAATGGCGCCGCCAGGGAGATCGAATGAGGACCGGCACCCGGCAGCTTGAAGAAGATGAGGTCCGGACCGTGCCGGTTCGGAGATGCGTTCGCGTCGAGGATGGCCTGCGTCAAGGAGCCCAGCCCGTAGTCGCTTGTCGTGGTCACCAGAAAGGCCCGCCGTGGGGAGCCGCTGCTCGACCGCGAAGGGCTTCTCCTCCCGCCGCGAGCAACGAGAACAGGCCGAACAGCGCGACCGACGCCGTTCGGACCGTGACCTGCTTCCAGCGTGACATCACGAACGCCCTCCGAGCCCTGGAATGAGCTCCACAAGGAAGGACGTGCGCGGCGGAGATTCGTCAGGAGGGACGACCGTGGAAGACGACGCTTACGCTACACACGCACGGGGACCGAGCAGGTTCCGCGCCGGGGGGGTCACGGAAGGTCCGCCAGGAATCCATGCGCCACAGCAGCCGGGCTCTGGCCGTCTTCGTCGACCGCACGGTTCAGGGCCCGCATGCGCGTGATGTCGATCCGGCCTTCGAGGGCGGAAAGCGCCGCCACGGCCTCCGGCCGCTGCTCCGAGAGTGCGCGGCTCACGAGGACGACGGCATCGTAGGGCGGGATCGCTCCCCGATCGTCCTCGAGCGTCACGAGGTCGTACGCGGCGATCCGGCCATCCGAGGAGAAGGCGACGATCACGTCGACCTGACCCGCCGCAGCGGCGGCGTACATCAATGATGGATCGATGCTGCGGCGCTCGGCGAAGTCGATTCCGTAGACCTCGCTTACCGCGGCCCACTCCCTGCGGCTCCAGAACTCGTAGTCCCCGGCGGCGGCGAGGTGGCGAGCGTACGGCACGAGGTCGCTCAGCCGGCGCACGCCGCGCGCGTCGGCCTCCGCGCGCCGTATCGCGAACGCGTAGGCGTTCTCGAAGCCGAGACTGGCGACGAGACCGATCCCGTGTGTCTCTTCGAGCCAAAGGCGGACCTCGGCGAGCAGCTCCGCGCGGCCGGGCAGCTTCCCAGTCTTCTTCAGGATCGTGGCCCAGATCGTCCCGGTGTAATCCACGTAGGCGTCGATCTCGCCGCGCGCCAGTGCGTCGAACGCCACCGTCGAGCCGAGCGAGGAGACGACTTCCGTTCCCATCCTCGCCGCACGGCGCACCTGGCCGGCCAGGATCTCGCCGAGGATGTACTGCTCGGTGAACGTCTTGGTCCCGATGCGGATCGGGCGCTCTCCCCCGCCGCGCGCGCCGACGACCGGAACGAGGAGCGCCCATCCCGCAAGCAGCAGGAGCCCGACTGTTCCCGTCAGGACGAGCCCGCGCCTGCGCCGCTCGAAGCCGCGCGCCAAGGCGCGCACGAGACCATCGAGCAGGAGCGCGAGCGCCGCCGCGGCCACGCAGCCCACGAGCACCGCGTCGAGATTCCGCGTCTGCAGGCCGCTGAAGATGTAGTTGCCGAGGCTCGGCGCCCCCACCGGCGTCGAGAGCGTGGCCATTCCCACGGTCCATACGGTCGCCGTGCGCACGCCCGCGATCACGACCGGTAGCGCGAGCGGCAGCTCGACCATCCGGAGCCGCTGTCCCCGCGTCATGCCGACGCCGCGCGCCGCCTCGATCGCGGCCGGGTCGACCCCGGCGAGGCCCGTCACCGTGTTCCGCAGGATCGGTAACAAGCTGTAGAGCACGAGGCCGAGGAACGCAGGAAGCCAGCCGATGCCCGGGAGGCCGAACGCGGAGAGGAGCGGCACCATGATGGCAAGGAGCGCCAGGGCCGGCACCGTCTGGATCACGGCGGCAACGCCGAGCAACGACGCCTCGAGCCACAGGACGCGACGGACGAGAATGCCCGCCGGCACGGCGAGAGCGGTTCCCGTGAAGAGCGCGGCCAGCGTGAGCTGCACGTGGGCCAGGAGCAGCCCGGGCAAGAGCGCGAGCTGCTCCCTCACGTCGACCCCTCGAGCAGCGCGTCCACGAGCTGCGCCTGGCGGCGCGGCGTCTCGAGGAGCTGGGCCACGTGCTCATCGGCGGGGGCGCGCATCAGCTCGCCGGGCGACCCGATCTGCACGAGCCGACCCTCGCGCATGACACCGATGCGGTCGGCGAGCACGAGCACCTCGGCCACGTCGTGGGTGACGAACACCGCCGTCAAGCGCAGCTTGCGCCGCAGCGCGAGAAACGACTGCTGCAGGCGGTCGCGGGTCAAGGGGTCGAGCGCGCCGAAGGGCTCATCGAGCAGCATCAGCCGCGGCGCGGCCGCGAGCGCTCGGGCAACGCCGATGCGCTGCTGCTGCCCACCCGAGAGCTCGGTGGGGCGGCGGCGGCCGAGCCCGGGGTCGAGCTCGACGAGGTCCAAGAGCTCGGCCACGCGGACGCGGGCCCGCTCGCGATCCCAGCCGGCCAGCGTGAGCGGGACCGCGACGTTCTCGCCGACGGTCATGTGCGGGAAGAGACCGATCCCCTGGAACACGTAGCCGATCCTGCGTCTCAGCACGTGGGGCTCGACGTCG
>Ga0247727_10016790_pt1 | contig 11754 bp, 10 predicted proteins | sample WisWelCaveWW1625_FD_202498 | JGI IMG/M metagenome (GOLD analysis project Ga0247727, IMG submission 202498) | Biofilm microbial communities from Wishing Well Cave, Virginia, United States - WW16-25 | ecosystem: Environmental > Aquatic > Deep subsurface > Groundwater > Cave microbial mat | place... | reverse complement strand
CGGCGAACTGCCAACATGATCGCCGCGGTCGCCAGTGCAAAATTTTTTGTGGCGCGATGCCCTGATTTTGTCAGATCCAGTTTCGAGTAACGACTTTTTACGAATGTCTCATAAATGGATTGTTGGATAGATACTCAATTACTTCAGTAATCCAACACTCCATTCATCCATCACTCCAACGGTTTTTCTACACTTCAAACTCCTCCTCAAACAACGCTTCATCCAATTCTTTGGTCTTTTGGTATTCGCCTCGCGCTTGCAAGATTTGCTCGGCAAAGTTCTCGATGTTCTGCGCCAGCTCGTCTTTCTGCGTCGAGCGCAGCCAGATGTCCATGACGATGTCGGCGAACTCATCTTCGGTGTCGAGGTTTCCGAGAATGCTGTCGATCTCGCCGATAACCAATTCGAACATGTTGATCTTCTTGTCGAGGATGTAAAGAATGTGCTCCTCGATGCTGTCCTTGATGCAGAAATTGAAAACGAAGACGTCTTTGGTCTGGCCGATGCGATGGATGCGTCCGATGCGCTGCTCGAGCCGCATGGGATTCCACGGCAGATCGTAATTGATCATGGTCTGGCAGAATTGCAAGTTCTTGCCCTCGGCGCCGACCTCGGTCATCAACAAGAGATCGCAGTGCTCGCGAAATTTTTCGATGGCGGCATCCTTCTCGTCGTTGGTCATGCCGCTGCGAAATTCGACGAAGGGAATTCCGGCGTCGCGAAACAGGCCGGCGAGATATTCGAAGGTACGGAGGAAATTCGTGAAAACGATTTTCTTGGCCGAATTTTTTTGAACGAGCTGCAAAAGCTGTTTGCCCTTTTCGGTCTCACGCACGCCCTTCAGCAAATCGAGCATGGCGTCGATGTCGCCGGCGCCGCCATTCATGCGCGCTTTCAAATTGAGCAACGAATCTTCCAGCGCGAACGGGCAACTGCCGGCTTTCATCAGCAAATTGTTCAATGTCAGCTTCTCAAGGCCCTTGGCTTCGGCATAACAGCGCCGGACAAATCCGGCGATGCGCTCGTACATTTCTTTTTCAAGCAGCGAAGGTTGCACGGTGATCGTCGCCGCAAAGCGCTTGGGAAGCTTCACGTCCACCAAGCTGCGGGTGTTGCGGATCATCACTTCGCGCAAAAGCTCTTTCAGGCTTTCGCGATTCTTCGGCATGCGCGCGTCGCCGCGCGCCACATATTCTTTGCGAAATTGCGCTTCGGTTTTCAGAACGCCTGGCTTGAGCAGCGTCAGCAGGTTGTGCAACTCCATCAAATCGTTTTGCACCGGCGTGGCGGTGAGCAAAAAAATGAATTTCTTCTGCACCGCATTGACCAGTTTCCACGACAGCGTCGATTTGTTTTTGAGATGATGCGCCTCATCCACCACCACGAGATCGAACTTGATGTTGGTGACCAGATCAAAATTGGATTTGCTTTTTGCAGTATGAATGGAGGCAATCACCCAATCGTTCTCCTCCCAAAACTCAGGCCGCCGCTTTACCTCGACATCGTCCGTGGTGATGAATTCCATGCCGAACTTTTCGCGCAGCTCGCCCTGCCATTGCGAGACCAGCGCCGGCGGCGTCAAGATCAGCGCCTTCTTCACCAAGCCGCGCAAACGATATTCTTTGATCAACATGCCTGCTTCGATCGTTTTACCGAGACCGACTTCGTCAGAAAGCAGCACGCGGCCGCGAAAATGCTTGAGCACTTTTTTGACGGTCTCGATCTGATACCAATAGCGCTCGACGTTTTTCAAAGCGTCGAGGCAGAGCAGCTCGTTGAATTCGCGCAATAGGGCAAGATGGTAAAGATCGAGTTTGGCTCGATACGCGCGCAACGTTTGGTTTGCCGGCGCCTCATCTTGATTCATCGAAGCGGCAAAAGGCTCGAGCGCCTTTGGCGGCTGGAAGGAAAAGGTGACGGGAATCTCAACGGTATCGTGGGCTTGCATGGCTTTGGTTTGATCAGAAACACTTCACAGCAAAAAATGCCCCCACCTTAATTTGCCAAGTGGGGGCATCGAAATTTTTGTGGGGATGATTGTTTGATCGGCCAACCGAAGACACCCAACCACATCTGATGCCGACATGGTTGGCAGCAGGTAACTCGGTGGCCGTCAATCGATCCGCAGGAAGATTACGAAACCTCAAGCATTGATCACTTCGATATTCTTCAACAGGCAAAGCGTCTTTTCGTTTGGACGCGACGACAACTTAATGCGCCGTGGCCGTCGCCGGTTTTTTGGCAAATCCGGCGTAGAGGCCCCAGCCTGCAATCACCAAGTGGATGATGTTGTACGAGGTGTTGAGATGCAGCGCCAATCCAAACGGATTGCCGCCGCCAACGCCAAAGAGGCCGAGCAACGTCACCAAGCCATAGACGGCGCCGAAGATTTGCGCGCCCAGGCGCTGGCTGCTTTCGGAGCCATTGAATCCGAGATAAGCAAGCACGGCGCCGGAAATGATGTGAACCAAATTGTGCGTGGCGGAAAAATGCAGGCCGAGCAACTCGGTGCCGCCCATCAAAAAGCCGAGAATGCCGACGACCACGAGCACCACGCCGACGATCTGTGAAAATGTCTTCGCCATAAACGTTTCCTCCTCTCAAATTGAATTGAATACAGCATCTCCTACCTGCTACCTCCCGCGAGGGCTGCGAGGCATGATGAGGGAAGGGCGTCTTACGAACTACTTGGCGAAAACCATTCATAGAATGGTTGGCCGCTGCACAATCTAACAAGAATCTCGAAAATGTCAAGTGCGAGATAAATTTTTTGCGCGGTGCGCAAGTGAAGTCGGACTTTCACAGAAAGATTTTCAAAGATTCGGTAATCGGCCATGTGAAAGTCCGACTTGGCTCTTTCCTGGCCGCACAAACTCGCCGCTTCTCCCTCCGCTCTTTTTGATCAAACAAATTTCCCCGATCACCATCATCTTGTCAACCGCCTTGCACATGTCGTAAAGCGTCAACGCCGCGACGCTGACGGAAACGAGCGCTTCCATCTCCACGCCGGTTTTGCCGGTGCAGCACGCGGTCGCTTCGATTTCAATTCCATCATTCTTCAATTGTAATTTTACATCGACGAAATCCAATCCAAGCGAATGGCATAAAGGAATCAACTCGGCGGTTTTTTTCGCCGCGAGAATCCCTGCAAGCCGCGCCGCTTCAAGCGCATTGCCTTTTGGCAACGCATTTTTCTTCAGCAGCCGCAGCGTTTCTTTTTTCATAAAAATCTTGCCGCGCGCAATCGCCTCGCGAACGGTGACCGCCTTTGCGCCCACGTCCACCATGCGCGCCGTGCCCTCGACATTGATATGCGTCAGCCGTCTATTCGCCGAAGAAATCTCGTCGGAGGGCGATGGCCTTTTCTTGCGATGAGTGCTGTTCATTTTTCATATTCCTAACCCGGACAAGCCGGAACCAAAAAGAATAAAAAATCATTCGCTCACTGAATTGGAACACCCACAGAAGGGTTCTTTTCCATTTCCGTAAGAGTTCCTTTTCTGTGAGCTAAAAAATTCCCATTGCTTTTCTGCGCGCTGGCGTTTATGTTTTGAAAAATTCATCCGGAGAGAAAGTTGCAATTCGGCACCGTGAAAAAATGGGACAACGCCAAAGGTTTCGGCTTCATCACCAGCGACGATGATGAAGAATTATTCGTGCATACGAGCGACGTCGATGTCAGCGTTCCTGGGCGCAAGCTCAAAGTCGGCCAGCGCGTCGGCTTCGACGTGGTACGCGAAATGAAAGGCGACAAGGCAGTAAGAGTTCGACTCGCGAAGTGAAGCTTATCATCGAAGCCCCCATCATTCTTCGAAATTTTAACAGACTCGTTTCTATTTCGTACATTGGGGCGCAACTTGAAAGTTGCGCGACGTTTGGCAAGATAAGAAACTCTTCGCGGCTGCGCAAGCGCTGTGTTGTTCAGAAATGCAAATAGAATTTGGATAGAGCAATGTCCTTGAGAGTCGAGGCGGTCAATTCAGCACTCGTGAATACTGAAAGAGCGAAGCTCGTTCTGCGCCTCTTGCTCGCCGTCGTTTTTGTTTTCTCGGCGATCTCAAAACTGTTGAGCGTCGGGCTTTTTGAAATCACCATCGTTGAACAGGGCATCTTCTCAACGAGAGCACAGGCTGCCTATCCGGCGCGGCTGTTAATTGCCTTTGAGTTCTTTCTTGGCGCATCGTTGCTCTTTCCATTTTTCCTCAAAAAAATTTTTCTCCCACTCACGATCGCCACGTTAGCAGCATTCACTCTTTTGCAAGTTTACCAATTGATCTTCGGCGGGCAAACGGAGGACTGCGGTTGCTTTGGCGAATTAATCACAATGTCATCGACCGAATCGTTATTGAAGAACATCATCTTGCTTGGCTTGAGTGTTTATCTTTTCCGAACGACTCGCGATGAAAAACGCAACGTCGCCATTCCTTCGATTCTTGCCGTGAGCAGTCTTGCCGCTGTATTGCTCATCGCGCCGGTTCGCGGAAATCATGATGGAAACTTTACGAAGTTTACAAAATTTGAAAGAGCGGGTCTCGTTGACCTGACCAGCGGCGACAAGCTCGTTGCCGTTTTCAATGCCGACTGCGAGCATTGCCAGGAGGCCGCCCGCGAGCTTGGCGAGCTTGCAGAAAAGAGTGCGGGCTTTCCAAAAATTTATGTGCTGATGTTCAGCGAAAGCGATTCTTCGATTTCCGCATTTTCGAAAAAGACCGATACAGATTATCCGTACCATCTGATCACCGAAGATGAATTCTTCGATCTGATCGGCAACAGCCCGCCGCGCATTTACTGGCTGCAAGATGGAAAAATCAAGACGCAGTGGGATGATAATTTTGCAAAAAATATTCTCACAGCTTTTCATATTCAAACTGCTGTAATGTAACCGTAGTCCCCGCCCCTCGCGGGCGGCTGTTTCAAGTAACCAGTTTGGAATTCCAACATCGACCCACAAGGGGTCACGACTACTAAAACAACATGGAGGAACAGTCATGTCTATGAAACGCGCTTTGAGCTTATCGCTCGTGTTCGCCATCGCCATTTCTCTCAACGTTCTTGCTGACGACGGCGCAAAGGGACCCAAGATACAATTTGTAGAAAGCAGCTACGACTTTGGAACGACCGTGCAAGGAACACAAGTGAAGCACATCTTCAAATTCAAAAACGTCGGCACCGACACGCTGAAGATCGAGCAAGTGAAAACCTCTTGCGGCTGTACCGCAGCATGGGAAAGCTCGAAAGTTATTCCGCCGCAAAAAGATGGACAAATCGAAGTTGCTTTCAACACCAGCTCGATCGTTGGAAAGGCGTCGAAAACTGTTTTCATTCTTTCGAACGACGTTGAAGCGCCGAAACGTTCTGTTGTCATTCATGGCGTGGTCGAGGCCAAGAAGACTGAAGAAGCGAAGAAGTAGACGTGGGTCGAATGTGAAGAATGCATTCTTATTTCTATTGGTAATCGCGAGCGTAGCTGCTGCTCAAGAAAAAGATTCAGCCGGGGCCATAGCTCGAGATACCTCGTTCACGATTTACAGCGCGTACATCAAAGCACGGGAGCAATATCCATTCATCAGCATCGTCAAGTCGGAGCTCCCCAAAGGCGTCGTCGCTGAAGAGAATGTCGTTTATAGCAAAATTGGGAAAAGAGGGCTGCACCTCGATCTCTTTTATCCCGCTGAACAAAAAGCACAAACTTATCCCGGGGTTATCTTAGTGCACGGCGGTGGCTGGCGCTCGGGAGATATGTCACAGGCCGCGCCGATGGCGCAACGGTTGGCGGCGCGAGGCTATGTCACCGCGGCGGTTGAGTATCGCCTCTCGACGGAAGCATTGTACCCCGCAGCCGTTCATGATTTGAAAGCGGCAATTCGTTGGATGCGCGCCAACGCATCGAAATACAAAATCAATCCGGACAATATTGCCGCGCTTGGATGCTCGGCAGGCGGGCAGCTTGTTGCGTTGCTCGGCGCGACGAACGGCTTGGCAAAATTCGAAGGCACCGGCGGCCATGCGAATTATTCGAGCGACGTGCAGGCCGTTGTTGACATCGACGGCATTCTCGATTTCACCAAACCGGAATCGCGACTTTATGATAACGATCCGAAGAAGCCTTCGGCGGCGGCGTATTGGTTCGGCGGTTCGTATCAAGAAAAACCCGAGCTATGGAAAGACGCCTCTTCGCTTTTTTATGTAAATGAAAAAACCGCGCCGATCAGTTTCATCAACAGCTCCCTGCCGCGTTTTCACGCCGGCCGCGATGAGATGATCGAGAAGCTCAAAGTGCTCGGCATCTATTATGAAGTGCACACCCTTCCCGATACGCCGCATCCTTTCTGGCTCTTTCATCCGTGGTTCGAAAAGACCTGCGAGTTGGTTGTCAATTTCTTGGATAAGATTTTCAAGAATGATTAAACAGAATAATTCATATGAAGAGTTCATGCTACAAGGTGGCCACAATAAAAAACATTGGCACCAACGGATAGATGAACCCAACTGAAAAGCTTTTGTCCGTTGGGTTCATCTATTCGTTGGGAAAAATAGAATTTCAAAATCTTGCCCTGAGTCTGATTCGTTAATCCGTAAAAAAAATTGCCGCTTGACTTTTGACCGATAACCCACCATATTCACCGCCAACGTATTTCCCCGCTTCGATTTCCATTCGCGATTTGTTTGCCATTTCTTGACGCACCGTGTTTGAGTCGATATGATGATGCCCATATTTTTTGCCGAGGGAGATTCTGAAAATGAATGAACAAAAAGACAGCACACTGAAAGAACGAGTTGCGCGGCTGGAAGCTGCCGTCGCAGAGCTTCAAGCCATGCTGCAAAAAATCAATGCAGCGTTACCCAAAAGCAGGGAACCGATTTCGACATCAACTGCTTCCGCACAACCGCCAAGAGGCGCGACCCCGATCAACTTAAACCTCGGCACGCCGCTGCCAAAGAAAAGCGCGAAAGCTTTCGAGCTGCCGGAACAAATGCGCTCGAATGAATACTGGCTCAACAAAATCGGCATCGGACTTTTGCTCTTCGGCGTTGCGTTCTTGTTCAAATATTCCATCGATCAAGGCTGGCTGACGCCGCCGGTGCGCGTCGCCTTCGGTTTGGCGCTCGGCGTGGTCTTGATTGTGTTGGGCAGTCGCATCTATTCCAAGCGCAGACATTTCAGCCAGGTGCTCATCGGCGGCGGCATCGCGACGTTTTATATCACCGGATTTGCGACGTTTCAGATTCTTGAATTGATCTCACATCCTGTCGCGTTTGCGTTTATGGTTTCAGTGACCGTGCTGGCATTCGTTCTCTCGTTGCGTCAGGACGGAGTTGCGCTTTCTCTCATCGGCGCCATCGGCGGACTCGGCACGCCGTTTTTGCTTTACACTGGCGAAGGTAATTTGCCCGGCTTGGTCGGCTACACTTGCTTAGTGCTCAGCGGCACAAGCGCGATTTATTTTTATCGCGGCTGGCGCTCGTTGCTCTTGACCAGCGTTGTCGGCGGTTGGCTGATCTTCTTCATCGGCTTGATTAACGACATTCCCGGCGATCAGCAAGAAGCGATAACCGAACGATGGGCATTGCAAGCAGGAATCGTTTTTGCATGGATTGCATTCGGGGCGCTGCCGGTAGTCCGCGCGATCATTGCGCAAAAAAATCCTCAGCGATGGATGACGCGCGGCGATGAGACGGCAAAAACGTTTTCAGAAAAGCACGTTCACTTGCTATCCGTTTCGACACCGCTCATCACTCTCGCCATGTCAATGTCCACTTGGAAATTCTCCGCCGCGACATGGGGATGGATTGCATTGGCCGGCGTCGTGGTGTATGGCCTTGTTTCGTTGAGTCTGTCTCGCTCAATCATCGGCAGGCAGCATTCTTATACTCATGCCTTGGTCGGCATAGTCCTCGTGACCATCGCGCTCAGCCTGCTCCTCAAAGGCGACACGCTGCGCCTCGCGTTGGCGAGCGAGGCCGCGGTGTTGCATCTCATCGCCACACGGCTTTCATTCAAAGGCGCTGCCATCAGCGCTCACCTCTTGTTTGCCGGACTGGCGTTGTGGATGATTCCCCGTCTCTTTTTCAGTGATGCAAAAAGTACGGCTATTGTGAATGCGCAATCGTTGGCCGATCTCTGGACAATCGCCGCAGGCTTCTTGGTTACTTTCCAATTTTCTTCCGGCGACGAAAAAAAGATTTACCGCCTTCTTGTTCACGTGGCCGTTTTGGGATGGCTACTGAGAGAACTGTCACCGCTCTCACACGGTCAAGGCTTTGTCACTATCGCCTGGGGAATTTACGCCGTCACGCTGCTGATCGCCGGGCTGCGCATGAACAACAATCAACTTCGAAACGTCGCGATGGGAACATTGCTCGTCGTCGTCGGCAAACTCTTTTTGGTCGATCTCGCAGAGCTGGAAACGATCTGGCGCGTGCTGCTCTTCCTCGGCTTCGGTGGGTTATTTTTGTTTCTCAGTTATTATTTCCAAGCTTTGTGGAAAACAAACAAAAACCAATAAAAAAATCTCACGCAAAGTCGCGAAGGCGCAAAGTTATCGCAAAGAAAAGACGAAGGTAAAAGCATTGCTGGCAAAACTACTGGATTGAAATCCTGTCTTCAAAACGATGAAATTGTTTTGCCCTTAATCGTTTTGCCATTTAGAAGCCAGTAAAAAACTCTGCGCATTCTTCCCCGCTCCGCTTCCTATGGAGTCTATGGATGCGGGGCGGAGTGCGGCTCTGCGACTTTGCGTGCGCTTTTGTTTTTGATTTTTGGTTTAAAAGGAGCAAATGAAAATGTACAGTCCTTTGGATACGCGCTACGACACGATGCACTACAAACGCTGCGGCAGAAGCGGATTGAAGCTGCCAAGAATTTCCCTCGGACTCTGGCATAACTTCGGTGGCGTTGACACGCTGGAAAATTGTCGCGCGATGATCTGGCGCGCGTTCGATCTGGGGATCACTCACTTCGATCTCGCCAACAACTATGGCCCGCCGCCCGGCTCTGCCGAGGAAACTTTTGCAAACATTTTCCACCACGACCTTGCACCTTATCGCGATGAGCTGATCATCTCGACCAAAGCCGGTTATTGGATGTGGCCAGGCGCTTATGGCGAATGGGGCTCACGCAAATATCTCGTCGCCAGTCTCGACCAAAGCCTGCGCCGCATGAGACTCGATTATGTCGACATTTTTTATTCACATCGCCTCGACCCGGAAACGCCGCTGGAAGAAACCATGGGCGCGCTCGATTACATCGTCCGCAGCGGCAAGGCGCTGTACGCTGGCGTTTCAAATTACCCGGCTAAACAAACCCGGCAAGCTGCGCAAATCTTGAAGAGCCTGGGCACGCCTTGTTTGATTCACCAACCCAAGTACAGCATGTTCGAGCGCTGGATAGAACAGCCACTGGCTTCGACAAGCTCAGCCAGCGGAACAAGCGAAGGCAGTTTGCTCGACGTCTTGCGCGAAGAGGGCATTGGCTGCATCGTTTTCTCGCCGCTGGCGCAAGGCTTGTTGACTGACAAATATCTCACCGGCATTCCTGCAGACTCGCGCGCCTCCAAGCCGCATGGATTTCTCAAACGCGATCAAATCACCGACGACAAGCTGGAACAAATTCGCCGCTTGAACGAGCTTGCAAATGCCCGCGGCCAAACTCTCGCGCAGATGGCACTGACCTGGGTTCTTCGGCACCCCGAAGTAACCTCAGCAGTGATCGGCGCGAGCCGAGTTGCGCAGATTGAGGATGGGGTTGGGGCGTTGAAGAAGTTGGAGTTTGCGAAGGAAGAGTTGGAGGAGATTGAGAAGATTCTTGGAGAATGAGTGCATGTTGAAATAGTGTATGATAGATGGCAATCGCAAAAATTTATTTAAATAGATTGCAAATTTGTATTGACAATATGCAAAAAAACACATATACTTCACACGATTTTCATGCACTCCAAAGCATCAGAGGAATGTCATTTAGAGGATGAAAAGGGGGTAACGCATGTTGCTCGACCCATCTCTTGAAGTTATAGCTTATCTTTTATTTTCTTTCCTTACCTACAATTTCAAGTTTCACTTTGTTAGTTTCAACAACTAACATTAGCCATAATAAATTTCTTTGTGGCTAATTCTCTCTTTGCATTAAGTGCAATAGATAATTTCTTGAGCACTGAGAAAAGAGAGTCAAGCTAAACATAGCACGGAGGACTATCGTGACTTTTAAAGGTTTCCTAAAGAGCACCATCATAGGATTCACGCTATCATTATATGGTTGCGGCTTGTTCGGAGCCAAAAAAGTGAATCTACTAATTTCCTATAATTGTTCTGAAACAATTGTGGCAAACAACTTAATTGATCAATATCGCCTTTTCTCATCAAAACAGTTATCGGAAGAATATCGCAACCGTGGATACATTCAAACGATAGGTTTCGGCTATGAAACCACCAATTTCGAGAAGAATTCAATATATGCAGTCTATCGAGCAATTGACCAGTCACTACGAGCGCGAAATGTTGTCTGCTATACAGATATTTTAGGAGTACTGAGGAACCTCCCTCCATTGCAACTTGGTGTCGGTAATACTTACAAGCTCCAAGTTGGAATACCTGCGAATTCCCAGATAAGAATAAACTACGAAGTTAAGGTGCTGGAGGTTAAATCGTCATCAACAGCAGAATGCCCTGTAAGTGCATCTGCGGTGGTCGCGACGCGCTATGAAGATGAAAGCTATAATGCAAAATTCGGCAGCCCAGATCTGAAGCGTATTCGATACTCTGAATCGCTCAGCGAGGGGCGTAAAACTCTTTCAGATATTTATAATGACAGATTGAAAGAGGTTTTGAGAAGAAACAAACCAAAAGACAATAACCGAGAAAAAGTATTTGCTTCTATCGATTCTCTTGTTTTTGGTGATATGTTCAGTCTCATTTCGGAAGAAGATGTAGAAAAGGAAATTGATGCAATCTTTCTTGGCAAGGGAATATATGCCTTTTATTTGGGTTCGACGCAGGTATGTAAATTCGGCGAGGAAAGGTTATTTCATTTGCGCGTCAACACCAATTCATACTGGCGTCCAAGTGAATTATTCAAAGTAGAAAAGTACACTGCGCCGGAATCGTGGTTAATTTGTCTTTTTGAAAAATTTTCGTCTCGAAAAAGACAGTACAGCCAACTGGCTTTATGAGGAATTTGGTATCGCACGCATGAATCATTTGTCATCTTCTGGGCGGTATGCATTAAAGTTATCTCATCAGTGGGATAGCTTTTTAGCATCTGTTATGCTTCACACTTTACTTCCACTTTTGCCGATAGCTCTCGAACTCTGGCAAACAGGAAAAGTGGTAGAACGATCACTGACATTGACTGCATCAATGTATGCAATTTCCTGTGGCGTAACTTCTCGCAGTCAAATTATTTTCGGCTGTGCAATTGTTGCTAGTCTAATATTTTCAGTAGGCCATGGTTCGTGTGTAAGCGGTACTGCCGCATTTTCAAACTTGAAAGAATGGGCTTGGATTACAATAAGCGGAATTTTCGTCCTCAATTTGTTTGACAAATATGATAAACACGTTGTGGACAAAGAACCTTTATTTGAGTCTTGGGGCAACAAGTTTATATAATTTTTATGGACATTTCATTTCTACTTTTCCTCGGTACATTGATCATTGGAATAGCAGCAGTGTGGAGTATTGCTAGAATAGTATTCAAAACTCGGAATGGCATTTATGTGAAAGACACGAATGGTAAGCAACTCTCATTAAATGCAGATCAGA
>Ga0247727_10016789_pt1 | contig 11754 bp, 10 predicted proteins | sample WisWelCaveWW1625_FD_202498 | JGI IMG/M metagenome (GOLD analysis project Ga0247727, IMG submission 202498) | Biofilm microbial communities from Wishing Well Cave, Virginia, United States - WW16-25 | ecosystem: Environmental > Aquatic > Deep subsurface > Groundwater > Cave microbial mat | place... | reverse complement strand
TCGGCTCTTCGGGCTGCATGGCTTGAAACTTCTCCAGAAATGGCAGAAACCGCGGCTCCGAATCGAATTCGTCATGTTCGGCTCTGGACGGCACTTCCACATGCAGAATGTAATCCCGAAAACCGTCCTTCATTTCGCTACCATCCATAACGGGTGTCAGCGATGCGGAAATGAATTTCCCTTGAGCCTTGAATTCCTGCCATAGTGGATACACCTCCGTTTCGAATGCGGATTCAAAACGGTCTGCATCACCTTCGTTGAAGCGCAGGATAATTGCAACAGTTTCAGACATGGCGCCTCCGCTTTTATCGCCGGGCAAAATGGCTCCGCGACTTTAGAGAGCCTCCGGGATCATAATCACTACCCCTCGAGGGCCTTCTTGAGTCGTTGAGCATCGCCTTCCAATTGACTTTGTAGCTGCTTCTGCACCATGCCCTCAGCCAGTTTGAAGAAACCACCCGGCTCACCTTGCGCGACAAGGGAGATCTTTGTCCCGTCCCCGGCTGATTCAAAGGATTGCGTGATCTCAAACTTAAGGGGACCAGACACTACCTTCTCGGAAAACGTTTTGTTTGGCTCGAAGGCGGTCACTTCCAGTTTTGAATCCATGTCGCGGCCCAGGAACTTGCGGACGTCGGTGATTTGCGTGCCAACCCCGACCGGCCCCGGGGAGGTTAATCGCGATTCAACCAAACCCTCCTGCCATTTTTTGTTATTTGCCGGGTCAATCACAAAGGCAAACACCTCTGCGACCGGGCGGTTGACGACAATCGATAATTCAATTTTGATCATTTCAGACTCCTTTGGGTGCAAAACAATAGAATAGTTTCGACTAGGAATACTATACAACAATCAGCGTCCAAAAGCAATAATGAATCTTGCAACGGTTCTTCTTATTCCCTGCGCTCCTTGAGACTATAATATCGTCATGAATCTTTATGTTGGTTGTCCTATCTGGTCGTTCAAGGGTTGGGTGGGGAAATTTTATCCGCGAGATACTAAGCCCAAAGAATTCTTGCGCGAATATGCAAGGCGACTGACGACGATTGAAGGCAACACCACTTTTTATGCTGTGCCGGCACAGAAGACCATCGTGCAATGGGTTGCGGAAACACCGGATACTTTTCGATTTTGCCCCAAGATTCCAAAAGCGATCAGCCACGAAGGCAAGTTGATGGATTATGCGGATCGGGCACACGCATTTGTTGACGTGATGACGCAGCTCGGCACTCGTCTCGGGCCGATGTTCCTGCAGCTGCCGCCTCGCTATAGCCCCGGCTTGTTCGGCGATCTACAGGCTTTTCTCTCCACCTGGACAAAAGACGTGCGCCTTGCAGTGGAAGTCCGCCACTTGGACTGGTTTGAATCACCGCACGATGAATCGTTGAATCAACTGCTTGCCGATCACAACATGGCGCGCGTCGTGATTGACACACGTCCAATACGCGATCTGGCTGGGGACGCGAGTTTGGCAGGGTCAACCTATGAGAGTTTGCTCGAGGCTCGGGAGCGCAAACCAGATGTCCCCGTTGTCCCGAAGCGCACCGCGGACTTCGTCTTTCTCCGATATATCGGGCATCCGCATATGGAAGTTAATCGTCCGTTGCTTGATGAGTGGGGGAGTTACTTTACATCTCAAATGCAAGAGGGCGCAGATGTGTTCGCGTTCTGTCACTCGCCCGACAATTTGATCGCGCCCGATCTATGCCGCGAGATTCACGAGCGCGTATCAAAGCAATTGAACATCGAGCCTTTACCATGGGATGGAATCAGACCCGATGCTCCCGAACAACCAAAATTGTTTTAACTATTGTTTTCTCTTCACGTCCAAAATCGCGATCTTTGTGGAATGGTTGAACGGAGCGGGATCGGTGATTGGTTTCCCCACATTGTGATACCCAACAAAATCGTCCGGCACAGGGATAAGTTCCTTGATTTTCATGTAGCCATCTTTGCAAAGAGTTTCCAGCGTTTGTATGTATTCCCCGCCGCTGACGTATAACGCATTGTTCATCGCGACCAGATAGCCGCCATCGTTGATGAGTGGACGCAGTTTGTTAATCAGCCGCGCGCTTTCATGGACTTGATCCACTTTGCCTTTGGATGAGGATGAAAAGAATGGGGGATCAAGGATCGCGCAATCAAAAAATTGTTTTGAGTGTTTGAACCTGCTGACTGCCGGGAAAAAATCCTGCGCTAGAAAGTCATTTCTGTTGATCGAAAACCCGTTGAGTGTGTAGGATTCTTTCGCCAGATCAAGAAACTGGCGATTGTGATCCACCTGAACGACTCGGCTGGCTCCACCTGCGAGCGCGGCGACACCGAAACTGCCAGTGTAAGCGAAGGTGTTCAAGACGGATTTAACTTGCATGTTTTCGGTGAGCCATTTCCGCAGGTCGCGCGTGTCGAGATAGAAACTTGCGTCACGGTTCAAAGTCAAATTCAGCGCGTACCAAACCCCGTGTTCGCTGATTTTTTTATCAATGGACGCGCCGAATAAAAGTTGTCCGCGTTTTTCTTCCTGCGAAGTGCTGTTGCGTGTTTTGACAATTCCGGCGTGTAGCCAATTGAGTCTGTTCTGCAAAATCTCTTTTGCTTCTTGAACAAACAACATTCCCTCATCGGGATTATTTGCATAATTTTGTAATACCACTGTTGTGGCATACACATCAATCACCAGATCAGGACACCCTTCTACGAATCCGTTGAAGAGGCGGAAGGCTGATTCGTGAGGGGACCCGAACAAGGCCAGGCGGGAAGCGTTGTCCTGACTGGCGAAGCCGTGTCGAAGGGTGATCGCTTTTTCAAGGAGTGGTTTCAATGAGGAGGCCATATTGGTCTCGTTTGCGGTCGGAGAAACAGTTCAATTATAAAACCTTTTCGTGTGGTTTAATTGTTCGTACGTCTTTGCTTTCTGCGAGGCCGTTATAGCCTTCAAACTACGCCGGTTGCGCTTAAGAATTGGATAAGAATTGCCCTGTCTTGTTGTGTTGAAAATGCTTTTGAGGTACACTTTTTATATCCTGTCCAGGCAATCTATGAGGTGATTTATGTCAATGAATGAGATAACTCCGCAAGAGCCCAAGAATGATCTTGTGAAAGTGAGCGCTGAAAAGGCGAAGACGAATCGAGTGGCTTATACCGCGAAAGCCTCCAGTGATTTTTATGGCGGTGTCGGCTGGATCATCGGTTTATTTGTTACCCTCTTTGTTTCAACACCCCTCATCTGGTTCCTGACAACAAATGCGTCGCGCTCGACCCGCGCTGGCGTCCTTGTTTTGGGCATTGCCATTGCCTGGTGGTTCAATCCGCTTTCACTGGGCGCGCTCGGCTACATTTTTAGCAATCTTCGTTCGTGGCGATTTTGGACGATAGGAGCGTTACTGGTTTGGGCGGTTATTAACGTTCTCGTCTCCGCTTCGATTTTGAATGAGACGGCGCGCATCCTGACCGCCAACGGGCTGATCATCCTCGGATACGTCCTGCTTGGACTATGGTTCCTCTACATTCAATTACGCGTATTCATTTGGGCTTCCGCCGGAAAACCGGGACGCTTCTTTTTCGGGATCATGGGCTGGGCTGCGCTCAATGGGCTTGTGTACTGGGCGATCATTAACCCCGAAGTGCTTAACATCATCCTGGTTGTGCTTGGGCTTGCTCTTCGTATTGTCTTCGCGATCGTTTTCGTGGTCATTCAGTTCGTGGCGATCTTTTGGTTCATGGCGCAATCACGCGTGGAGACCATCCGCCCCGGTGACCCCAAGCAGGTTACATTTGACGATTACAAGGGCCAGCCCCACCTTTTAAAACTTGTGCAGCAGTGGATCTCCCTGCTTTCGGATAGAAGCAAATTCCAAGCGATGGGCGGTCAGTTCATCAACGGTTTGTTATTGTATGGAGAGCCAGGTACCGGTAAGACGTTGCTGGCAAAAGCGATGGCAGGCGAAGCAGGGATCGCGTTCATATCCATTGAGGGGTCTGGATTTCAAGCCATGTTCATCGGCGTGGATGTGTTAAAGATGATCCGCTTCATCAGCAGCGCTCGAAAATTGGCGCGTGAATATGGCACGTGCATTGCCTACATAGATGAAATTGATGCAGTTGGGGCCTCGCGCGGCGGTGTAATGGGCGGGGGTGGGATGATGGGTGGCGGCGGTATGGGCGGGATGATGGGCGGTGGCAGAGGTGCGCTCACACGCCTGCTTTATGAAATGGACGGTATTAACGAATTGACTCGTTGGGAAAAATTGCGGGCTCGCTGGTATCAATTTCGTAAGAAGCCCATCCCTCCGCGCGATTGGCATATATTGTTTATGGGTTCCACGAACCGGCCTGATGTGCTTGACCCCGCCCTCACCCGCCCGGGTCGCTTTGACCGCACGGTCATCGTGAATAAACCGGATCGCTCCGGTCGCCGTGAGATGGTGAAATACTATCTGAACAAGATCAAAACCGACGAGTCGGTGGATATTGAGGCGATCGTCAGTGATACAGCTTGGGCTACTCCCGCGAGGATCATGTCCGCGATCACCAAAGATTCAGTCCGTCTGGCGTTGTTCGATGATCGCGACAAAGTGGCACAGCGCGATATCGAACTTGCCTTCCAGGAACAAGCGATGGGGTTGGAGAATCCCATTGAAGAAATGGAGGAGGATCAGCGCAGGCAGGTGGCATATCACGAAGCTGGACATGCCGTCGTTCAATATCACCTTCGCCCTGATGAACGAATTGTACGCGTGAGTATCATTCGCCGTTCGGAGGCGTTGGGCTATGTGTTGCCGGTGCCAAATTACGATATTTATTCGTTGCCCCTGCGAACCTTTGTTGCTGATATTCTCGTCTCGATGGCTGGGCACGTTGCAACAAAATTATTCCTCGGCGAATATTGGACGGGCGCAACAGGGGACTTCCAAAATGTTCGCGGGCGTCTCTGGCAATTGGCTCACTACGGATATTTTGGTCCCCCGTTGGATTTGCAGACCGGCATGAACATGGCTAAAGAAAAAACCGAAGTTGTAGAAAAGTTCTGGAATAAACTGGAAGAGCAGACCGAAAAGGTTCTCACCAGACACGCCTTGGAGGTCCATGCGGTTGCGAAGGCGCTGTTGGACAGAAACGATCTAACCGGAAAAGAATGTATCGAAGTGATTCGCGCGTCCGCCAATGGCACAGAGCCTGTTGACAGCGAACTTTTGCTCAAAGCGTTGGTGGAGGAAACCATTGTGAGTAGTAATGGCAATGGAAAATCTCCCAAAAAGGCGAAAGCCAAGCCGAAAGCAAAAACGAAGGCTAAAGTGAAATAAACGATAACAGGCTGGAGAATTCTCCAGCCTGTTTTTTGTTTACTTTGGAGTCCAGAAGCTTGCTTCTGGATATCGACAGCAAGCTGTCGGACTCCAGATTCACTTCCACGACCAGAATGCGAGATACCCATTTGTCAGCAAGCGCGGCTCCAATTGACCGGATGCCGCGGCTATGGCAATGCCCGGGTTGCCATCCACATCTAGAAATGAAAGGACTACATTGTTGCTGTCTGGTGACCAGATCGTTGCAGACTGGTGATATTGGTCAAAGTAGGGCAGGATGGCAGAGAACTGGTTCGTTGGTTGGAAGGTGAACAACTTCTTGCTTTCGCCAGAGGCAGTGTCCAGCATATGCAACTCCAACAACAATTGCTGGTTTGAGGCATCGCCTTCCACGAGACGCGGTTTGAAGTACGCGAGTTTCTTGCTGTTCGGCGACCAGAAGAAAGCAAAGACATCGGTATCCTGAAAGAAATCCTCGGAGGCGGCTAGGTCCATCACGTGGAGTTTGCCGATCGCGCCGGCGTTGATTGCCTGTTCGCCCTCGATGTAGGCGACCAATTCGCTGTCCGTTGACCACGCGAAGGATGTGTTCACATCGAATGTTGCGAGTGTTTTTTCGAATGCGCCGGTCGAGTCGGCGAGAATGATTTCCTTTTTGTCTTCGTCGTTGACGCGCGTGAGAAGGATGCGGCTTCCGTCTGGCGACCAGGCTGGGGCTTGGAAAGAAGCGGGTCTTGAATCCAAGCCGTCTTCGATGATTTCCGAATCCACTTGCAGGAATGCCATGTGCTCCGGCGTCGAAGAAGCTTCACTGCCCGTGTGGACGATCATCGTGCTTCCATCCGGCGCCCACGACCAGTAATACGGCGAGCCCGCGTCCAAAATCACGCGCTCGCCCTTGATCGAAACATTTTGCAAAATGATGGATTGCCCTGTTGCATCGGTGCTGAGGAAGCTGACGTTTTCATTATCGGGCGACCAATATAAATAAAACGGATGCTCGTTTTCGCTTGAGTACACTTTTTGCGCCCGGTCTTCATCCACATGTTTTACAAACATCTCGGATAAATTTTGCGAATCGCCTTCGCCGCTCACACCAACGTAGGCAAGTTGAGCGCCGTCTGCAGACCAGGACAGGTATTGGTACAGACGAAATGTACTGGATTGGTTATTGGGAATCGCCGCATCATCCGTGACCGGGGTTGGGGTCTTTCCGCTTTGGTCTACCACATAAATATTTCCGTCAATGCCGATGTACGCGATCAAGCCCGATTTGCGTTCAAGGACTGAAAGTAATGGGCTTTGCGGCACTTGCACATCCTGCGGCAGGCACGCGGAAACCAATACAACAAGGATAAAGAGTGGGGTAATTTTTTTCATTTGTCTACTCCCAGGAGTTGAAGCGCGCTGAGGAGCACCGGGTCATTATTGGGTAGGACTTCATCCCAGCCCGCTTCAATCAGGACATCGGGCCGGACTCCGCTATTTCCAATTTCATCGCCGTTTGGCAGCCTAAACGATGTCGTCTCGACAAAGATTCGCGAACCATCCGGCAGATAAAATGATGTCGTGGTTTCCACCGCGCCTGGTGTGACGGCGCCGATGATTTTTGCGCGCTCGTTTGCCTGCAGGCTTGCCGCAAGGATTTCAGGAAACCCGCTCGTATTTTGACCGACTAAAATGATCAGCGGCACAGATTGCGAACTGTACAGATCCTGGCCTTGAACGGCAACTGTTTGTTTTTGTTTTGCGCTGTTGTAGAATTCCCCAACCCCACCGTCGTGGAAAAGTGTTAATAACTCTTCGAGGGGCCAGCCTCTGCCCGAGCCTGCCACACGCAGGTCAAGGATCAACCCCTCTAGTTTTTTATTCGTGGTGAAACCTTGCAGGGAATTCAGGACATCTTCCAGCAAGGTTTCATAATTGATCGGCGGGAAGAGAATGTAGCCATACCCTGTGCCGGTGATTTCGTGAGATTCAACTTTGCCTGTGCTCACCAGTTTGGCGCGTATGACTTCAATCGCGCGTTCCGGCTTTCCGGGAGTTTTTACATTCAAAATCACTGAACTTCCCGCGGGACCTCGAACGCGTTCCACCGCGTTCAAACCCTCCTCCAGCAACACCGGACTCCCGTCAATTTCAAAAATGCTATCGTGAGCCTGAATGCCTGCCTTTTCTGCAGGCGAGCCCTCGATAACTCCCAGGATCACAATGTGAGGCACATCCTCCGCCTGAAAGCCGACAAATGCGCCGATCCCCTCGTATGTGGAAGAGTCTGCCGTGTCCGTTTCGATACGCTCGGCGCGAGATTGATGGCTCAAACTTCCCGCGGGAAGATCGCCTTCCAATTCATCCAAGAGCGCAGTAAATTCTTCATTGGTCAGCCCTTCATTGATACGCGCTGAATATTCATCGTTGAGCGCATCCCAGTTCACGTCTGCACTCTCGAAATAAATATAGTTTTCGGTCACGTGTTTCCAGAGTGCGTCGAACGTCCGCGTCTGGTGCTCCTGTGTTGAATACTGCGGTCCAAAATCCCCTGTGATCGGTTCGTCACCCGCGCCAGTCAACCCCGCGCAAGCCGAGAGCGCGAAACTAAAAATCAAAAGTACCGATGGAAATGTTGTTTTCCTGTTCATAAGATTGCCTCAACAATGTTTTGCTCGAGCCGCCGTCCCTTCAACAGGCTTAGTACGAGCCCCGGCGGCGTGTTGTCGCGTACAATCAACCTGCTCCCACGCTATTTTGCCAGACAGTTTCGAATCGCCTGTCTTTACTCACGCAGTACGAAAGAGCCTTCGCGTTATTCATCACATTTTACTCGCGTTGCACGGATAAATCACTCTCACCATTAAGTTTTCCTAATATTCTTCGGGTTCAACACGGATATCAAACGCGCGCCTTTCCCCAGCATGGCCTCCATCTCCTCGTCCAGTTCCACCCAGACAAAACTGCGATTTTCCGTATAGGGATCAATGCGAACGACCGTCCCATCAAACCAACCTTCACTCCTCCAAAATTTTGTATCGAGAAAAATCTGCACACGATCCCCGATTCTTATTTCGTCAGCCATTTGGGGTTTTGGGGCGATTTGCAAAGACTAGGATGCCTGCCCCAACAGCCATGGCGATCACGCCGTTGATCGCCCATTGGATTTGCCCGGTCATGTAACTGCCAGGCAGAATGTTGATTCCTTGCAGGAACCAGACCAGCCCCGCAAGAATGAGCAGTGTGCTGAAAATGTTCAGTAAACTTTTCATTGGTCCCTTGTGCCTTCATATTTTGTGACGATTATACTCTCGCCTCTCCCTAAGCCGACATTGGATCCTGTTTCAAGAAACGGACTCGCCGCTTTGAGTTTTCGCGGTACAATATAGAACGTACGTTCACAGAACGTCCCGCAGGCTTCCTGCCGGAAAGCAAGACAATTCGTCGAAGCCTGCGGGACGATACACAATCCTATGAACTTCAAACTTCAAGCACCCTTTATCCCCATGGGCGACCAGCCCGAAGCCATCCGCGGACTTGTGGATGGCGTAAAGAATCGAATGAAACACCAGGTTTTGCTCGGCGCGACAGGCACAGGCAAGACGTTTACCATCGCGTCTGTGATCCAGGAACTGCAGAAGCCTGCTTTGATCATGGCGCACAACAAGACTCTCGCCGCGCAGTTATATGCCGAGTTCAAAGAGTTCTTCCCGCAGAACGCGGTTTCTTATTTTGTCTCCTATTATGATTACTATCAGCCTGAGGCGTACGTGCCGCGGCACGATCTCTATATCGAGAAAGAGACCCAGATCAACGAAGAGATCGAACGCCTGCGCCTCGCCGCCACAGCCGCGCTCATTTCACGCCGCGATGTGATCATCGTGGCATCGGTCTCCTGTATTTATGGTTTGGGCAACCCTGAAGAATTCGGCAAAGGGACGGTGACTCTCAGGGTGGGGGAGATGGTTCGCCGCAACGCGTTACTTCGTCAATTGATCGAATCGCAATACCAGCGCAACGACATGGATTTGAAAACCGGCACCTTCCGCGTACGTGGCGACACGCTGGAGATCATCCCTGCGTATGAAGACAAGCGCGGTTTTCGCATCACCTTCTTTGGTGATGAAGTTGAACGCATCATGCAGTTCAGTCCGCTGACGGGCGAAGTGTTCGAGGAGCCGAACGAAGTTTCGATCTACCCTGCCAAACAATATTTAACCGCCGCTGACAAAATGAAAGATGCCATGGCTGAGATCGAAGCGGAACTTGACGAACGGGTGAAGTTCTTCAAAGAGACAGGTAAATTGCTTGAAGCACAGAGACTCGAGCAACGGGCGCGTTATGATCTCGAAATGCTCAAAGAAGTTGGTTATTGCTCTGGCATCGAAAACTACTCGCGTCATTTGGATCGCCGCGCGGCAGGTACGCATCCGTGGACGATGATTGACTTTTTACCCAGTGATTATTTACTGGTGATTGACGAGAGTCACATGACCGTGCCGCAGATCCGCGGTATGTACAACGGTGACCGTGCCCGCAAGGAGACTCTCGTCGAATACGGATTCCGTTTGCCAAGTGCGATGGATAACCGCCCTTTGAAGTTCGACGAGTTTGAAGAGGTGATGGGCAATACGATCTACACCTCCGCCACGCCGGGACCGTACGAGCTGGAGAAGGCGGACCAGGTTGTGGAGCAGATCATCCGCCCGACGGGACTCGTTGACCCGCAGGTGGAGGTTCGACCAACCAAAGGGCAGGTGGATGATCTGGTTGGAGAGATCAGGCTAAGGGTGGAAAGAGGCGAGCGCGTCCTCGTCACGACCCTGACGAAGCGCATGTCTGAAGACCTGGCGGAGTACATCAAAGAGTTGGGAATCAAAGTCCGATATTTACATTCGGAAGTGGAGACGCTGGAGCGGGTTGCGATCCTGCGTGATTTGCGTTTGGGTGAGTTCGATGTGCTGGTCGGGATCAATCTTTTGCGCGAAGGGTTGGACCTGCCCGAAGTATCGCTGGTTGCAATTTTAGATGCGGACAAGGAAGGCTTCCTGCGTTCTGATACCGCGCTGATCCAAACGATCGGGCGCGCCGCGCGCAACGTGAGCGGACGCGTGATCATGTATGCCGATAAGATGACCGACTCGATGAAGCGCGCCATTGACGAAACTAATCGCCGCCGCGCCAAGCAGGTGAAATATAACGAAGAGAACGGCATTGTAGCGATCAGCATCACGAAGGCGATCCATGATCTGACCGAAGAGTTAAGCGCGAAGGCTGTTGGCGAAATGAAGGGTGAATATAAGGTGAAAAGCGACGTGCCGCGCAATGAATTGCGGCAGATCGTGCACGAGATGGAAAAGCAAATGAAGGAAGCGGCAAAGAACCTCGAGTTCGAACGCGCCGCCGCGCTGCGCGACGAGTTATATCAGTTGAAGAATCTGCTGGCTGAGGACGAGAATCTAAAACCGTGGGAACGGATCAAGTTGCTGGTGGGGGAGGAGTGAGTAGTCAGTTACCAGCGAGCAACTTTATTAATGCAGATTTCGATGCGCCATTGCAATATTGAGAATATCCCCAAGTGCATCAACGAGACCTATTCTTGGAATAGTAATCATCCGATTAACGCTAAACAACAATGCTCTCACCGCAATGGCGATAATGAGAATAATAAACAGTGTTACCGCGAGGGAAATGTTGAGTCCGCCGAACCCCGTGATTGTCTCCTTGATGGAAATGGCGATCAGATCTTGAAAGTCGAGAAGCAGACCAAGAATGCTTCCGACAATTGCCAGCGCCGAAACCCGTTGAGTAGTTTTTTCTTTTTTCGTGCGGTTACGCAGGCGGACCAGGTTCATATCATTTAATCTTGTGAGCGCTCTGATCGTTTCGTTATCGAACTTATCCAGCTTCTTTAGTATATCCTTCGCCCTGGGAAGTTCCTGAGCGAGTGCATCGGGTGTTTTCAAGAAGTTGGTAATATAAGGTGACGCGGCATACTCTGTCTGCCCCTTAATATCAAAGTAATCCTTGAATCTCGCCTTGAGAGAAAGATCGTAAGGATTAATCGATTCTGTCTCAAGCAATGCGACAAATTCGGCAAGAAGTTTATTGTATAGTTGTGGAAGCTGGGATGTCAAGATGGTCGGTATTTTCGGCTTGCGTCTAACAGCTTTGGAAATCTTACGTGTCATTGCAACCTCCAGAAGACCTATCATTCATCGAACAACTTCGGCTGACTCTTCTTTTCCTTCTTCGCCTTCTTGAAGTTCAACCCGCCGCGCGCCAAGGCAGAGTGTGTTCATAGGTTATCCCTGAATTGCCTGAATTATAAACCCTACTTGTTGACCATCAACACATCGTGGAAAGGGATCGCACATTAACAACCGAATAACCATCAAGACATCGTAGACGGAGCAGGCAAGGGGTGCCGAAACAAGGAGCGCAGAAGATGTTGCCAGGA
>Ga0247727_10016788_pt1 | contig 11754 bp, 10 predicted proteins | sample WisWelCaveWW1625_FD_202498 | JGI IMG/M metagenome (GOLD analysis project Ga0247727, IMG submission 202498) | Biofilm microbial communities from Wishing Well Cave, Virginia, United States - WW16-25 | ecosystem: Environmental > Aquatic > Deep subsurface > Groundwater > Cave microbial mat | place... | reverse complement strand
ATTGCGATGAACGGCCTGGAAGTCGGCATCGCGTTCATCCAGGCGTACATCTTCACCATCTTGACCTGCGTGTATCTGGGCGATGCGTTTCATCTGCATGGCGCCGAGGGACACGCGCATTGAGTTCACGTCTCTGATTATTTAAGGAAGGAGTCTACGACATGGATGCAGCAGCAGCAGCGTTGGTGGGCATGGGATTGGCGGCGGCGGGCTTTGCCGGAGCCGGCGTCGGGATCGGGTATATTTTCGGCAAGATGATCGAAGCGGTGGCGCGCCAGCCGGAAGCGGAAGGGCGGGTCGGCAAGTACATGTGGATCGGCTTCGCGCTCGTCGAAGCCATTGCATTGTACGGGCTGGTCATTGCGTTCATCATCATGGGTCTGCGCAAATAGGAGACAGGCTAAGGTTCAGGTTAAGGTTGAGTGAAGATTTGCGCGGATATTTTCTCAGCCTCAACCTCAGCCTTAACCTTTCTGTGTGACATATGCCGCAATTTGACACGCATTTCTTTTCGTCGCTGATCTTCTGGGAGTTCATCTCCTTCGGCATTCTGTTCTGGGTGCTGTGGAAGTTCGCCTTCCCGCCGATTCTCCAAACCCTGGAGGAGCGCGAGCGCAAGATCAAGGAGAGCCTGGAGCAGGCGGACCGGCATCGCGCCGAGGCCGAGCAGAAGATGCAGGAGTACGAGGCGAAGCTCAAAACCGCTTCCAAGGAAGCCGAGACGATGCTGGCGGCAGCCAAGGATCGGGTCCAGCGGATCATGGAGGAGAACGAGCAACGTCTCAGGACCGAAACGCAGCGGTCCAAGGAAGATGCGACGCGTGAAATTGATCAGGAGCGTCGGCGGGCGATTCAGGACATCCGCAATCAGACGACCGAGATGGCCTTGCTGGTGGCCGAAAAGGTGGTCGGCCGCAGCCTCAACGACGCCGATCACAAGCGGATGGCCGACGAGGCCCTGGCCTCCGTCGCCAAGCAGTTCGACAAGAACTGATCGGTTTCAAGAGACGATGACGAAAAGGCCCGGCATCCGCCGGGCCTTTTTATTTGGCGGGAACGTTGCCGCCACCCTGGCGGTAGCCGGCCGGATCGAGGGTGACGGAGGCGAAACCGATCTGCCGAAGATACTCGGTAATTCTGGCTCCAAGGGCCGGCTCCAGGAGACGCGGCACCTCGGTTGACTCCACTTCGACCCGCGCGGTGCCTTCTGAGTCCCGCACGCGGACCTGCCGGAACCCCTGTCCCAATAAAAACGCTTCGGCCCTCTCAACGCGCGAGAGTTTCTCGACCGTGATGGTTGTGCCCCGTTGAATGCGGGAGGAGAGGCAGGCCGCCGCGGGCTTGTCCCAGTTGGAGAGCTTCAATCCCCTGGCCAGTTCGCGCACCTCGAACTTGGAGAGTCCGGCTTCAACCAGCGGACTGCGCACGTCCCATTCACGGGCGGCTGCATGGCCGGGCCGCTCGTCACCCAGATCGTCGAGATTGGTGCCATCCACGACCGCGCGCATGTTTAATTCCTGCTGCAGGCTTCCCAGTAGTTGATAAAGATCCGTTTTGCAGTGGAAGCAGCGACTGGCGTCGTTCTGCACGAAAGCGGGGACTTGCAGTTGATCGGTCCGGACGATCCGATGGCGCGCGCCAATTTCAGCAACGAGCCTCCTGGTCCAGTCGAGTTCAATGTCAGGAAAGGTCGGCGAGACCGCCGTGACGGCGAGCGCCCTGTCGCCCAGCGCGTCCTGCGCGACTTTCAGCACGAGCGTGCTGTCGATGCCACCAGAAAAAGCGACGAGGACCGAGTCCATGTCCTCCAGCAATTGTTTCAGCTTGGTCAGTTTGTGTTGCAACATGGCTACTTATGCACAGCTAGGACTGAGTGCTGAGGACTGAGGTTAGATCTTCCGAATTCGTCATTCTCTCAGTCCTCAGTCCTCGGACCTCAGTCCTGAACATCCGCCTCACGGCTGCTTCAGCTTCGCCTCGCCCATCTTGCCGACGGCGACGAGCGCGTAGCGGTCGGGGTGCAGGTACTGTTTGGCGACCCGCAGCACGTCGTCTGCCGTGACTTTTCCGATCCACGATGGGTACTGCGCAAAGTAATCGAGGCCCAATCCATAAAATTCGACCTGGCAGAGGACTTCGGCCAGCTTGTGCGTCGTGTCGAACCGCATGGGGAAACTGCCCATGAGATAGGACTTGGCCTCGGAGAGTTCCTTGGCCGAGACCGGCGCCGCTTTCATCGCGTGCAGTTCCTTCAAGACGCCGGTGAGCGCCTGGTTGGCCGTCGCGTTGCGGGTTTGGAGACTGACCAGGAAGGGGCCGGACGCGGCACGGGGCTCAAACTGGCTCATGACGCCGTAGGCCAGGCCCTGCTTGTCGCGGATCGAATCCATCAGCCGCGAAGAAAATCCGCCGGCGCCCAGGATGTAGTTCATAACGGTGACGGCGTAAAAATCAGGGTTCGCCCGGCTGATCCCGACGTGCCCGAGGATGAGCGTCGTCTGGGTCAGCTCCTTGTCGATCAGCTTGACGACCGGCTTGTCGATGGCCGCCGGCGATGCCGCGGTCCGCGCCGGTTCGGGGCCCTTCTGCCACGATCCAAAATGTTTGTCGGCCAGCGCGCGGGCCTGCTCCACGGTGATGTCGCCCACGACGGCGAGAATCGTCCGGTTCGGCAGGTATTCACGCGCATGGAAGGCCTGGACATCGGCGCGGCTGATGGCGGGCAGCGTGTCGTCCGTTCCGTTGACCGGCCAGCTATAGGGGTGGCCGTTGAACACGAGCTGGCTGAAGGCCTTGCCGGCCACGGCCCCCGGATCGTCCTTTTGCGCGATGATTTCGCCGAGGATGAGTGTCTTCACGCGCTGCAATTCGGGTTCCGGAAACGACGGGTGCAGCAGAATATCGGCCAGCAGCTCGAAGCCCAGGTCCGTGTCCTTGGCCAGCACCCTCGTGGAGGCTGTGGTGAAGTCGTGCGTCGTCTTGGTCTCAAGCGTGCCGCCGACGAATTCGATCTGTTCCGCCAACTGCGTGGCGTTCCGGGTCGTCGTGCCCTCGTCCAGCAGGCCGGCTGTCAGATTGGCCAGTCCGGCTTTTTCCGGCGGGTCCTGAGCCGAGCCGGTTTTCACGAGCGCCTGGATTTGCACGATCGGCAGCGCGTGCTGCTCGACCACGAGGACCGTCAGGCCGTTCGGCGTCACGAAGCGATGGGGCGTGATATCCGCTGCATGCAGCGGCGCGGCGAAGAGGAGACTGATTATCAGAAAAAGCACTCCGCCCACTTGCCTCTCGCCCCTCGCCTCTCGCCCGGCTGGCCGCATCATCGCGCCTCCGCGGCGGTCGTTTCTGTTTGTGGCGGCGTCGGGATCAGGATGCCGACGGTCCGCCCGTCTTCAACGAGATATTTCTGCGCCACGCGTTTGACGTCATCGGCTTTCACGTCGCGGAGTTTCTTGACGAACTGTTCCACCTGCTTCCAGCCGGCGCCCGTGGTTTCCGCCTGGCCCATCAGCATCGCCTGGCGGAAATTGGAGTCCTGTCCGAAGATGTAGGCCGCCTCCACCTGATTCTTCGCCCGCTGCAGTTCCTGCTCGGACGGCGCTTCCTGCTGCAGTTTCTGAATCTCGGCGTAGACCGCGCGCTCGACCTGCTCGGTCGCCTGTCCCGGTGCCACCGCCGCGAAGCAATAGAACAAATCCGGATCGGTCTGCAGCAGGCTGTATTCGGCGCCGACCGCCAGCGCCAGCTTCTGCTCATAGACGAGGCTGCGGTATAGCCGGGACGTTTTCCCATGCGAGAGGATGGATTCCAGGATCGTCAGCGCGTAGGCGTCGTCGCTGGAATAATTCGGCGTCCGGTAGCCGATCATCACGGAGGGTAACTGGGCGTCGCGCTTGACGACGATACGGCGCTCGCCCTTCTGCTCCGGCTCGGGCGTCACGTGTTGCGGCGGCAGCGGTCGCTTGGGAATGGCCTCGAAAAAACGCTTGATGGCTGGCAGCAGCCTGGCGGCCTTGATGTCGCCGACGACGATGAGTGTGGCGTTATTCGGGACGTAGTAGGTGTCGTAATGCCGTTTGAGATCCGCCCGCGTCATGGCGTTGAGATCGGGGAACCAGCCGATGATCGGCCAGTGATAGGGATGCATCTGAAAGGCCTGGGCGAAGAGGGCTTCGGCCAGGTAGGATTGCGGATCGTCTTCGGACCGCAGACGCCGCTCTTCCTTCACCACTTCGCGTTCGAGCTGGAATTCCTTGTCATCCAGCAGCAGGCCGCGCAGCCGGTCCGCTTCCAATTCGAGGGCCAACTCGACCTTGTCGGCCGCGAGGTTCTCGAAATAGGCCGTGAAATCCTGGCTGGTGAAGGCGTTGTCGTTGCCGCCGTTTTTCTTGATGAGACGCGAAAACTCGCCCTGGGCGTGTTTCGGCGTGCCTTTGAACATCATGTGCTCGAGCATGTGGGACAGCCCGGCGCGCCCCATCACTTCGTTGCGCGAGCCGACCTTGTACCAGATCTGCACGGTGACGACCGGCGCCTTGGGGGATTCGACCAGCAGCACCTTCATGCCGTTGGCGAGCTGATGTTCCTGGACTTCCAGTGCAAAGGCGGACGGACTGCCGCTACCAATCCAGAGGATGGGCCAGAGGATGGAGATGGTGAAGACGGTCAGGACACGCACCAGGCCAGACGGCATGCCACACGCTAACAATCGGCTTACGCGGGTGTCAAGGTGGAGGGAGAGCGAGCTGGCGGCTTGGTCCCCTCCTGTGCTCGCCGAGGGCGCACGATCAGAATGTGCTCCCTCAATGCGCGCAGTTGGAGGAGACCAAGCCGCACTCGCAAGAGGGAAGGCGTGGCGGGGACAGACCGCTGATGGGTCTGTCCCCGCTCGGAATGGGTCGCATGTACGGAAAGCCCTTGCAGGGTGAGGGGTGCGCCGGGATGATTTCGCCACGAACTATTATGAATGTTGCAGGCTGACCAGTTCGCCCAGCTGGCCGCAGGCGCCGAGCACGTCGCGGCCCTTGCTCTTGCGGATCAGCGCGTCGAAACCGGCCTTCCGCAGCACGGTTTGGAAGCGCAGCACGTCGCTGTCGGTCGGACGGCGGTACGGGCTGCCGGGGAAGGGATTAAATGGAATCAGGTTGACCTTGCAGCGGATGCCGTTGAGCAGTTTGGTCAGCCGTTTGGCGTCCTGTTCCGAGTCGTTCTCGCCGGCCAGCAGCACATATTCGAACGTGAGTTTGCGATGGGGCGGCAGCGGATAGGCTCGGCAGGCAGCCAGCAGGCGGTTGAGCGGATGCAGCCGATTGACCGCCGGCATGAGCCGGTTGCGCTGCACATCGGTCGTCGCGTTGAGCGACACGGCGAGATTGACGCCGAGTCCGGCGACATCCTGCAGGTGGGAGGCCAATCCGGCCGTGGACAGGGTGATGCGCCGCGCCGGAATGCCGAGCCCCCAACGTGTGTTCGTGAGGCGCGTCACGGCATCGGCCACAGCCTCGAAATTCGCGAGCGGTTCGCCCATGCCCATCAGGACGATGTTTGTCAGCCGTTCGCCCGGCTCCAGGCGGTCCTGCACGGCCAGGGCCTGTTCGACGATTTCGTGCGCGGTCAGATTGCGCTTCAGTCCCATTTGCCCGGTGAGACAAAATCCGCAGTCCAGCGTGCAGCCGACCTGGGTGGACAGGCAGAGCGTCAGTCGGGCTGCATCGGGGATCAGCACGCTCTCGATGACGAGGCCGTCCACCAGACGCAGTAGAAGCTTTCTGGTGCCGTCGCTCGAGCGGCGGACTTCGCAGTCGGTCACCCGGTCGATGACGGCGATCGAGGATAGACGCACGCGTTCGGCCTTGGACAGGTCGGTCATGCGATCGATCTCGTGAACGCGTTCCTGATAGAGCCAGCGGAGCATCTGCCGGGTGCGGAACTTCGGCCAGCCCAGGTCCTTCACGTATTGTTCGAGAGCCGGCTCGTCGAGCGCGAGCAAATTGGTGCGCGTGGCGGCGGAGGCGGCGCGGGAGCGGTTCTGTCGAGTCATGAACGGAGCCTAGCATAGGGTTCGAGAAGCAGACAAGGACGGTGGTTCTTCTGCAATCGTACCCTCGCGATGGCGACAAGTTGGTATATAATTGACCCAGTGAATCCCCTCATGTTCCATAGGCACGTCCCGATCCTGCGTGCCCGAGGTGCTATGCGTATCGCGAGTCTGCTGTTCATGTTGGCGCTGTCGTCCGTGCCTGTCTCCGCAGAGGAGGGCACGCCGCCGCCTGCACCAATCGACACCTCGTGTGAAACGGCCGAACAGTGTTTCCGCAACGCCCTGGCGCCGGATGCCGCGGCCGTGTCGGCCGACGAGCGGCTCGCGCGCAAGCTGGAGCGTCTCAAGCGAGTGACGGAGCGCCATGCCGGTTCGCTGTGGGCGCGCCGCGCGACGCTCGTGATGGGCGTGCTGCTGATCGAACGGCAGCCGGCCGAGGCGCTGGCCTACCTGCGCGCCGCGCAGCGTGACTTCCCTGTGCTGGAGGATTACGTGCGTCTCTGGATCGGGGACGCGCTGCTGAAATCCGGCGATGTTTCAACCGCCGCATCGTTTCTGGACATCATCCCCAACGTCGTGCCCGACACGCTGTTGGGGACCCGGATCGCGTATCGCGCGGGCGAGGCCTGGTTCCGGGTGGGGCAATGCGCCTACGCGACGGAGCCGTTGACACGGAGCGTAGCGCAGGATCCTCAAGATTCCGGCGCGGCGCGCGCGTTGCTGATGCTGGCCGAGTGCCAACATCAAGATAGCCGGTCTCCCGACAGTACCGTCACGCTGCGGCAGATCTGGATGCGGTACCCGAAGACGCCGGAAGCCGATGAAGCAGAGAAGCGGCTGAACAACGTCCAGTCGTGGAAGCCGACGGCGGACGAGCGCTATGCCCGGGCGTCGGCGCTTGCCGCGGCCGCGATGAATGAAGAAGCCGTGGAAGACCTTAAAGCTTTTCTGGCCTCGGCCCCCGGCCATTCGAAGCGGGAGGAAGCTACGCTGAGGCTCGCCATGGCTCTGACCCGGCTGAGGCGATACGACCAGGCGAAACTGGTGTTTCATGAACTGGCGTCCAGCGGGCCTTCGAACGAGGCGAACGAAGCCGCGGTCTGGCTGGCGCGCAGCTATCTCAGGCTGGGCGAAGGCGACCGCCTGGTGAGTCTTCGCCAAGCCTATCCGAAACTGACGCTGACGCCGGAGCAGCAGGCGCTGATCCTGATCGTGCTGGGCACGTGGTTCGACGATCAGAATCAATTCGACCAGGCCGTTGCGCAGTATCGCCAGATTGCGCAGCTTGGCGATCGCACGGAGCAACGCGCAGAAGCGTTATGGCGGATCGGATGGATTCAGTACCGCACGGGCCAGTATCGCGAGGCGGTCAAGACGTTGCAGGACCTCGTCGCCGTCCGGGAAGATCCCGCCAACAATCCGCAGGCGCTCTACTGGACGGCGCGGGCACTCGAGCGACTCCAAGATTCGAAGGCAGCCGAGGTCTACCAGACGCTCTGCCGGAAATATGCCTGGACCTACTATTGTCAGTTGACGCGCAGCCGGCAGGAGGTGCCGCCACCGGATCCTGCCAGCGGCATGCCGGGCTCCGAGCCGGGCGAGGCCGGCGGATCAAGCATTGCGCAGGATGTCCATTACCGGCGGGCCGTGGAATTGCGTGCGCTCGGTCTCGAGCAGGAAGCCGGCCGCGAAGTCACATGGTTGTTGGATCGGTATGTGCGGAATCGCGCGGCGCTGGTCGAGTTGATTACGCGTTTGAGCGAGGCCGGCGGGTACCACCAGGGGCTCCGGCTGGCGCGGCTGCATTTCCGCGATGGATTAGAACGCGGCCTGGAACCGGTGCAGCCGTCGCTGTGGAGCGTGGCCTACCCGACGGTGTATCTGCCGACCATTCGCGCGTTCGGCAGCGACCGGTTCGATCCGTATCTGGCCGCCGCGGTCATCCGCGAGGAGAGCCAGTACGATGCGCGCGCGGTGTCGCGCGTCGGGGCGATCGGGTTGATGCAGTTGATGCCCACGACGGCGCAGGCCGTGGCGCAGCGGAACGGCGGCACGGTCGGTCGCGAAGAGTTATTCGATCACGAGACGAACATCCGGTATGGCGTGCGTTACCTCGAACAATTGATCGGGCAGTTCAACGGCAACCTCGTGCATGCCGTCGCGGCCTACAACGCCGGGCCGCCCATCGTCACGACCTGGATTCAGAAATTCGGCGACAAGGAGCCGGACGAATTCGTGGAGTTGATCCCCTATCAGGAAACGCGCCAATATGTCCGACGGGTGCTGCGCAGTTACCGCGAATATCGCCGTCTGGGCGGCGAGGCCTGTGCGGTCCGTTCCCTTGACAAGGCCTGCTGAGGATTTTATAGTACCTCCATATCTGGGCCGTGTGTGGATTGAGCACCACAATATCTGGTGGTAACCGATGGCGGGCGACAAACTAACCGGGCTGGAAGCGCGCATCCGGGAGATGGTCGAGCTGATCCAGACGCTCAAGCGTGAGAACGCCGGTTTGAAGAACGATCTGCGCGCAGCCAGGGAACGACTCGTCACGCAGCATGCGTCCGGGGATCAGTGGGTGTCGGAGCGCACGGATATCAAGGTGCGCATAGAAAAGGTCTTGAGCGAACTGGACGCTCTCGAGTTCATCGAAGAGTCCAAGGAGGTGGCGCTTGACTAAGACCATCGAAGTCGAAATTTACGGGCAACGGTATGTGGTGACCGGCGCGACCGACGAGGAGTACGTCAAGCGCTGCGCGAATTACGTGGACACGCAGATCCGGGTGCTGGCGCAGGGGATGAAATCGGCGACACGCGCCAAACTGGCGGTGCTCGCCGCGCTCAACATCACGCACCAGTTGTTCCAGGCGGAGCAGACGCGCCAGGCAGGCGATGCCGAGCTTGACCGGCGGACGTCGAGCCTGCTGGAATCCATCGAGGAGCAGTTGGAGCCGGCCCGTAAGCGATAGCGGGCGATCAGGATGCTTGCAAAGGTTTCGTGTATTTGATACGGTACACACAGCCCCAGTTGAGGGGAATGCAGTAGGGTAGAATATTGTGGCAGCGGGAAGCAGGAACGAGAAGGCTGGCGGTATTCCAACGCGGAACTTGTCGAACGTGCTGAAAATACTGGAGTTCATCGCACGGTGGGTGCGGGTTTCCGGGGTCACGCTGGGCGGGGCAGTTCACACGATCAGAGACATGATGGGAACGCCTGTCCGGCCGGCAGTAGTGAGGGCGACGCGGAGCGTCGCGCAACGACCACGACGAGATCAATCCCGGCCCGTGTAACAGCGTACGTTCTTCAGTCTGCTTGACCGGCCTTTCCTTTCTTGCGACCTCTAGGTTCGATCCGGTTCCTTCGTGCTGATCGGCTGCTGACCACTCGCATTTCACCCTGCTCACGCTTTGTACGATCCAATCGAACCGCGCGCGTCCAACGGGCGCGGCACGGGTGAAGGGAGTACCCCGCTGTGATCGAGACTATTCTGACATATGTGATCGCTGGAATATGTGGCGCGCTGGCCGGTGTCGGTGGCTATCTGGTGATCCGTCGCAACACCGTGGCGGCGCAACAGCGCCAGGCCGACGAACAGGCTGCCCGTGCGAAGCAGAATGCCGAGCGTGAGGCCGAAACGCTGGTCAAGGAAGCCAGGGTCGAGTCGAAGGATCTGCTGTTGCAGGCCCGGACCGGCATGGAGAAGGAGCAGAAGGAAAAACGGGCCGAGATGGGTGCCGTGGAGAAGAAGCTGCTCCAGCGCGAAGAGCAGTTGGAACGGAAGGCCGGCTCGTTGGAGCGTGGCGAAGCGGAGGTGCAGAAGCGCGAGGTGGCGCTGGCGAAGCGCGACGCGTCGCTGACCACGTCGGAAGCCGCCTGTGAGCGCGCGACCAAGGAGCACCGGCAGGCACTGGAGCGCGTCGCCGGTCTGACCGTCGAAGAAGCCAAACGGCAATTGATCAGCTCGGTGGAAAGTGACGCCAGGCTGGAAGCGGCCGGGGTGTCCAAACGCATCGTGGACGGGGCGAAGGAAAGCGCCGAGCGGGAGGCGCGCGAGATCATCGCGCGTTCGATTCAGCGGGTGACGCGCGATTACGTGGCCGAGGCCACGCTCTCGGTGGTGCCGATCGCCAACGATGCGATGAAGGGCCGGATCATCGGCCGCGAGGGGCGCAACATCCGTGCGATCGAAGCGGCGACCGGCATCGACCTGATTGTCGACGAGACGCCGGAAGCCGTGGTCATTTCCGGCTTCGATCCGCTCCGCCGGGAAATTGCCAAGGTTTCGCTGGAACGGCTGATGCACGATGGCCGCATCCATCCGACCCGGATCGAAGAAGTCGTCGACAAGGTGAAGACGGATATCGACAAGCTCATGATCGAAGAGGCCGAGAAGATCATTTTCGAACTGGGATTGTCTGATTTCAACCCGGAGATCGTCAGGGTGCTCGGCCGCCTCAAATACCGGACCAGTTACGGACAAAACAATCTCTACCACTCGCGCGAGGCCGCCTATATTTGCGGAACAATGGCGGCTGAATTGGGCCTGGACATCCGGCTGGCCAAACGCGGCGCGCTGCTGCACGACATCGGCAAGTCGGTGAGCCATGAGGAAGAAGGCACGCACGCGATGCTGGGGGCCGACATTGCCAAGAAGTACGGCGAGTCGGCCAAGATTATCAACGCGATTGCGGCGCACCACGAGCAGGTGGAGCCGATCTGCCCCGAAACGGTACTGGTCGCCGCGGCGGAAGCCCTGTCGGCGGCGCGGCCCGGCGCGCGGCGAGAGGCGCTGGAGTCCTACGTCAAGCGGCTGGAGAAGCTTGAGTCGCTGGCAACGGGGTTCAAGGGCGTCCACAAAGCCTACGCGATCCAGGCCGGCCGCGAGATTCGCGTGATCGTCCGGCAGGAGGAAGTCAGCGATACGGAATCGTCGCTCATGTCCCGCGATCTCGCGAAGAAGATCGAACAGGAGCTGACCTATCCGGGGCAGATCAAAGTGACCGTGATCCGTGAAAGCCGGTATACGGAGATCGCAAAATGAAGGTTCTGGTCATCGGCGACATCATGGGAGAGCCGGGCCGGCGGGCCGTGGAGCGCCGGCTGCCCAAGCTCGTCGCCCAGCACAGCATCGATATCGTCATCGCCAACGGCGAGAACATCGCAGGCGGCTTCGGTATCACGCCGGACCTGGCACAGGAACTCTTCGACTGGGGCGCGGCGGTCATCACCACCGGCAACCATGCGTGGGACAAGAAAGAAATCATGGAGTACATCCGGCATGAGCCGCGATTGCTCCGCCCGGCCAACTACCCGGATGGCGTGCCCGGCAAGGGCTCGATCGTGGTGGAGACGGCCGGCGGCGAGCGTCTGGCCGTGCTCCATCTGATGGGGCGCGCTTTCATGCCGACGCTGGATTGTCCGTTCCAGGCTGCGCGCCGGGAGCTGACAAGGCTGAAGCAGGAAACCACCGCGATCGTCGTGGACATGCACGCCGAAGCGACCTCGGAGAAGATGGCCATGGGCTATTTTCTCGACGGCGAGGTGTCAGCGGTCGTCGGCACCCATACGCACGTGCAGACGGCCGATGAGCAGATGCTGCCGAAGGGAACGGCTTATCTCACCGACATCGGGATGACCGGCCCGGTGCATTCCGTCATCGGCGTGAAGAAGGAACTGGTCATTGAAAAATTTCTAACGGGAATGCCGCGCCGCTTCG
>Ga0247727_10016787_pt1 | contig 11755 bp, 9 predicted proteins | sample WisWelCaveWW1625_FD_202498 | JGI IMG/M metagenome (GOLD analysis project Ga0247727, IMG submission 202498) | Biofilm microbial communities from Wishing Well Cave, Virginia, United States - WW16-25 | ecosystem: Environmental > Aquatic > Deep subsurface > Groundwater > Cave microbial mat | place... | reverse complement strand
ACAATTGCGCACGGCGGCATGTTCGGAAGATTGCGCCAATTTTTGTCCGATGGCAAGGAAAGACGCTTCGCGCTCCCAGGCTTCGAGTTTCGTCAAAGACGGCCAATGCTCGACCGCCGCCCACAAAGCCGTGCCCGGCCCGCTGCCGAGGTCGAGCAATGAAAACGGCTGCCAAGCCGGCGCTTGCGCTTTCGTCGCAGCCATCGCGCCATAAAGCTGCGCGTAGGTGGCCGGAAAAATTTGCGCCAGATATGCCAAAGCCTGTTCATCGCCCCGCGCAAAGCTTGACGGCAAAATCTCACGCTTGCCGCGATAACGCCGGCTCAAAGCTTGCGCCTCACACCGCCACTGCTTGGCCGGCATCGTTTTCAGAATTTCACGAAGGGCGGTTTCGAGATTTTCGGGAAGCGACAACATATCTTTTCGCAAAAACGACTTGATTTCTACCGGCGGCTTTCTTATCTTGTGATCAAGAAAAGGAGATGCTTATGAATCGCGAAGTTACACTCCAACTTCCGGAAGACGTTTTTGACGGCGCACAGAGCTTGGCGCAAGTTTCCGGCTTTGCTATTGACGAGTTTATCGCAAAACTCTTCAAAGTGCTCGTAAAGCCTGATCATACAACTCATCAAAATCGCGCTTTGATCCAGAGGTTGTTTGCTTTCCTTCCTGATGATGAAATCCTCGCTCTTGCCAATCTGAAATTGGATTCGGAAAAACTCGATCTTTTCAATCAACTGCTTGCGGCGCAAAAGGAAAAGGAGCTTTCCACAGGTGATGCAAACGATCTTGAACAACTTGGCTTGCAATATGATCGTATCAATCTTGTCAAATCGTATGCGATGGTTGAAGCCGTTAGAAGAAATTTGATGACGATGCCAGAGCCAACATGAGTCAAGATTCGTTTTGCGCCTATTGCCACAGCCCGCGTCACTTTCTTGCTGCCGGCTTGGAAAAAGATCACATCATTCCCCTCAATTGGCAAGAGTTCGGTTGGAAGCCGGAATAATCTCATAACGCCCTCCCCAGCGCAAAATACCAGCGATATTGCTGCTTTTTTTCACCCGGCAGCGGATGGCTCAGCCAAACCGGAAAATAGAGCCGGAACGAAAAATCCGCCAACAATCTCGCGCCGAACACGCGCGTTTGGGAGCCGCCGAAATTGAGCGCGAGGCCGGCGTCGGAACGCGTGTAAGAGCCGGCGTCGCGCATCGGCCAAAAAACGCCGGTGCCATAAAAAATGAACGGCGAAAAACCGGCGACAGCAAAATTAGGAACGAGTGAGAAATTCAGTGTCGCTAATTTTTCCGCCAGCAACGGCGTGCCGGTATAGCCTCGCAAATGGCCGCCGCCCGTAACCAAGCGGTGTGCGCCGCCGGTCCACTCGCCAAAGGTTTTGAGTTTGTCATTCCGAAAACGTGTTCGCGCGTCCGCCCCTTCGCCGTGAAACAAATCCTGCAGCGGCAAACGATCCGGCCCGAAAGAAGTGCCGGCATTGCCTTGCAGGTGCGCCCACATTCCGGGAAGTCGATAACGTGTCATCACTTTGCCGCTGATTTTTGTGAACCGCGATTCACTCGACGGCAGCGCGCTTTCAATTCGCCATTGCGTTTCGCCCGTCAAACGCCCGCGGCTGAATTGCGCCTCCGCTTGCAAATAGGCCAATAAAATTTTGCGATCCTCCCATTCCTGCACGTTGACTTTCCCGGTGTCATTCGCGAGCGAACGGAACGTGTAACGATCATCGAGCAAATCCGAATAACTCAATCCGATCTGCCATTCCGCACTCGTCGTCGAAGTCAAACTCCGCAAGGCTTGAAATTGCAAACGGCCGTCGGCTTCAAAACGGCCCTCGATTTTGCGCGCGAAAAGCGCGTAGCGATTGCGCAAATTGCTTCGGCGCAAGGGGTGGCTGTAGCCGATAACGCCGTCAATTTCCCGCGAGAGAAAGGCGTAAGCAAGCTGCAGCGTCACGTTGTTGTAGAAAGCGCGATAACTCGTCCGCGTTTGCACGCCGAGTCGCAAGCCATCGACGCGATTGTAGCCGAGGTCCGGTTTCCACAGCACGACGTAGGCATCGCCGGGCATGAAAATATAGCGCATGAACGGCAGATCGGGTTTGAACTCCAAGCGCCGCCGGCCGTTGTTGAGCAAGTTGGCGTCCATGATTTGATCGTGGGGATCGACCACGACGCGGCCGGGTTTCTCCGGCGTTTCAAAAACGACTTTGCCGGATTCGCTTTTGCCGTCCCAGCGCTTCACCTCTTTTTGGCCGTTGCTGCGCTCCAATTCAACTTCCACCGGCATGATGCCGTCGCCTTTGCGCTTGATTTCGACCTCGGTGACCCACGCGCCATCGGCGTTTTGTTTTTTCGTGATCCCGCCTTTTTGATAATCGACGGTCGGCGTTTGATGCAGCCATTGATTGAAAAACCAATCCAATTTTTGGCCGCTGGTCTGTTCGCAGATCTCGATAAAATCGGCTTCACTCGCGTGTTTGAATTTCCAATCATTATAATAGCGGCGCAAGATTTCAGTGAACGCTGAATCGCCCACGACGTAGCGCAGCATTTCGTACAACAAATCCGCTTTCACGAAGGAATTAAAAAACATGCCGGGCGGATCTTTGTACTGGTGAATCGCATTGGCAATCGGCTCGTTCTGGCCGGAGCTCATGTAAAGGCGCGTGAAATTTCGCATGAGATCGTTGATCGACGGCAGGGGATAAAGCTTGGCGAAGACGCCCAGGTCTTTTCGCGCGCTGTCGGCGTTGTAGCCCAATTGGCCGTGCTTTTGCTCCGAAAAGTCTTTGGCAAAAAAGAGCGCCAAACCATTCGCCATCCAGCTTTCGCGCACGCCGTTGCTGCCGACGAGGCCGGGAAAATAGAGGCGGCCAAACGCAAAGATCAAATTGAAAACATCGCCGTCTTCGAGCAGCATCATCGGCGGCTGGCTGATTTCACGCCGTGACGAATGAACGATGTCGAGCTGTGAAAATGGATAGTCGCCGGCATAATTTTGGAGGTAGCGCTGCACGGCGTCCAAATTTTCGGCAATTTCCTTGACGAAGCTTTGCTGCGCCTCGCCACGGCCAAAAATATTGACCGGATACCGCGACGAAAATGTCGTGCGCACAAACGCCGGCGAAAGGCTCCAAATGAAATTTTGTGCATGCGCGGCGCGGAAGCGGACTTTTCGCGTTCCGGATTTTTGTAAAATCTGCCGCACGGAATCCTGCCAGGCGATAAACTTTTTGCCGGTCAACGTCGTGTCGACGGTGACGGCATTCCAACCCGGATCGCCTTCCACCAATTCGCCTGAACCAACCACGACAAAATTTCCGGGAAAGGTGATCGCGGCGTCAATCGCGGCAAACTCGCTGTAAACGCTTTGCGCGTCCATCAAAAAATGAAACGGCTCGGCGTTCCAGCCGTTGCGATCATAAACCGCGAGGCGAGGGAACCAGTTCACAAAGTCGATTTGAATTTCATCCGGCGTTCGCGCCGCGGCACGCCGCCGGTTGCGGCGCTCGTTAGCCGGACGGCGCTCAAAAACTTTTTTGTAATCCTGTGTATAATTCAAGCTCAAAATCAACGAGTCGCCGGGAAGCAAGCTGGCCGGCAACGGCAAATCCAAAATCGTGTCATGGAAATTGAAGGCGCGCAGCGGAAATTCCGTCGCGTGTCCGATCGCGTGGAATTGCACGCTCTGAATCGTGAGCTGATAATCGGCCTGCTGAATCACGCGCACGCTGCCGCGTTGAAATCGCCGCATCTCGCGAACCGCGGTATTCTCTTCATCCAAAAAAGCGTTCGCCGGAACCTGCAGGTAAATTCGCGCGAGCGTATCGGGCGAGTTGTTTTTGTAAGCCAAAACCAGATGGCCGTTGAGCGTTTTGCCGGTGGTGTCAAATTCGGCTTCGATTTGGTAGCGAACGCCTTGCTGAAAGTAAGGCCGTCTATCCGATGCGGCTTGGCTGCGGCTGATAAAAGGAACGAGCAAAATGAAGATGAAAACCGAAAAGCTTTTTTTCATTATTTACCCATTTTGGATTGTACTCGTTAAGAGTTAATTTTGAGCGCTGGCGCCGTAACTCGACATTCATGTCGAGACTGCGGGCGACATGAATGTCACATTACGAATATAACGCCTCTTCTTTTGAGCGCTGGCGCCGTAACTCGACATTCATGTCGAGACTGCGGGCGACATGAATGTCACATTACGAGTATAACGCCTCTCCTTTTTTAACGCCCCACATAAAAGCAAACGCAATGCCGACGGCGATGGCGCCGTACAAAAACGCGACGCGGTAATCGTTGTGAAAAATCGCGATCGTTTTTCCCGCCAAAATCGGCCCGGCGATTGCGGAAGACTGCGACGCGAGATAATACAAGCCGGTGTAAGCGCCGAGGCGTTTTTGCGGCGCGCTGTCGATGACCATCGGCAATGAATTGACCAAAATCAACGACCACGCGATGCCGGCGAGCGAGAGCAAAATTCGCGCTTGCCACACACTGTGTACGAAATAGCCACAAGTTAGCAACAGCGCAAACGCGATAATGCCAAACTGAATCGTGCGTTTGCGGCCAAAACGCGCGCCGATCAAGCCGCCCGGCACGGAAAATAAAATGATGCTCAAGGCAAAAAATGCCAATAGCGAGGTGGCTTCGCCGCTATTAATTTTCAAAACATTCACCGCAAATGATGTGAAGAAAACCTCGAGCGCATTGAAACTGAGGAACCAGAAAAAGATCGCGGCCAACAAGCGCAGCGCCGAACGGTCGCGATCGAAAATAACGAGACGCAAGCTGTCCAAGAGTTTCGGTTCCGGTTCGCCCGGTTCGAGTTTTTCCGCCTGCGGCTCGCGGAGGAAGATCAACACCACGGCGCAGGCCAGCAGCATAACCACGCCGCCGAAGTAAAACGGCGCGGCGGCGGAAATCTTGAACAACGCGCCGCCGGCCACCGCCGCCAAAATGCCGCCGATGCCGCCCATCAAATTAATGACGCCATTGGCCTGCGAACGTTGCGGCGACGGCGTGATGTCCGGCATCAGCGCGATCACCGGTGTGCGAAAAAGATCCATGCTCAGCAGCATGAAGATGATCGCCGCCATAAACAAGCCGAGATGATTTCCCAGCGCGTGAGGAATGGCGACGAAGCTGATCATCGCCAGCGGCGCGCCGGCGGCGATGAACGGCTTGCGGCGGCCCCACGAGGTGCGCAGGCGATCCGACCACGCGCCGACATAGGGCAAAATGAACAACGCGGCGAGATTGTCCAACGTCATGATGAATCCGGTCAACGTCGTGCCGAGTCCGAAGCCGGTTACGCCGGCGCTGGCCGAGAAATCCGGCCGGCCGGCTTGCAGAAAGATCGGAACGTAGGCGTTGTAAATGCCCCACAAAAGCGAGATGCCCATGAAACCGAACCCGAGCAGGATGAGTCGAAGATAGGAAAATTGCAATTCAGCCTCCGGGTGAAACCCTGTTCGCAAAGGCGCGTATAAAATTTGCAAAAAATGCCTTGACAATGAATATGGCAATGCGTATTTTGGAAACGAGATTTTAATAAAAAGTTTCCACAAAAATCATACAGGTCATCTTTGGCCTTTTATTTTTCTTATGTGGAAACCTTAAAAACAATTATCGTTTCCAAAGTTTAAATTTCATGAGCGAACAAAACCGCGAAATTCGCGAGCGCATTTTTCTGAAAGTCAAAGAGAAGTTCGCGGCCATCGGGTACGGCAAAACCTCGATGGATGAGGTCGCCGGCGAGTTGGGCATGAGCAAAAAGACGCTCTACAAATTTTTCCCGACCAAGCTCAAGCTGGCGGAAATGCTGGTGGAGCACGTCCTGGCCGAGATCAACCACCGCTGCGACGCCATTCTGGCCAGCCCGCTGCCTGCCGTTGAGAAACTGCTTCGCATCGTGCAGATGATCACCGAGCAGCAGCAGCGTTTTGTCACCAGAACGTTGCTGGAAAGCTTGCGCAATCATTTGCCGCATCTCTGGCGACGCATCGAAGCCTTTCGCCGCGAGCGCATGCGCAAAAATCTGGAAGTCATTCTCGAGCAGGGCAAGCGCGACGGCACGGTTCGCGCCGGCTTCAATCGCGAGATGTTTTTCCATTTTCTCAGCGGCGCGATCAACGAAGGCATCAATCCGGAAGTTTTGATTCATTCGTCTTACTCGATGCACGACGCGCTGTCGGCGTTGATCGACATTTTTATGAACGGCACCTTGACGCCAAAAGGCCGCGAGCAGTATCAAAAACTCAAAGCCGCGAATCTCTCATTAAAGTAAATGCCGAAGCACCTAAATTTTAACTAACCATTCAGGCCATTTTAAAAGGCAAAACAATTAGGGGCAAAACTATTAAAAGCTGAGGGACAATTGTTTTGCCCAGAATGGTTTTGCCTTGATTTCTTCACTTTCAACAGTATCCTTTGAGTAGTTGCAATTTTAAAAGCTTTTTTCGTTGCGGTTCTCTTTTCGTTGCAGAATTTTGGAGCAAAGAAATGAAAAAATATTTGCCGTTCATCGTCCTGCTGTTTGCTGCGGGTTCCGGCCGCGCGCAAACGCCGCTTGGCCTTGACGAAGCGTTGCGTCTCGCCCGGCAGAATAATCTACAACTTCAAAAGCAACAACAAAAGCAAAAAATTGCCGAATTGGAAACGGCGATCAAGCGCGGCCAGCGGCTGCCTTCGCTTGATTTCAGCGCGACGGCTTCGTATACCGACGAAATCGCGAAACTCGATATCCCGATTGACAAACTTGGTTTGACGTTGCCGCCTAATTTCGTGCAGCCCCGCATCGAGCTTGGCGGGCACGATCGAACGGAGATCGCGCTCGGCGTGCGCCAGCCGATTTTCACCGGCGCGAAGTTGCGCACGCAAGTCGAGCTGGCGCAAACTGCGCTGGAAGCCGAGCAGACGCGGCTGGCGCTTTTGCAGCAGCAAACCGCTTATCAAGTTCATCTGCTTTTCTATCAAGCGCAAAGCCTGAAGAAAGAACGCCGGATTCAAGAAGCGAGTCTGGCGCGCCTCGACGTGCAACTCCGGCAAGCGCGAAGCCTGTTCGCCGCGGCGCAGGTGATGGCTTATGACACGCTGCAAGTTTACAATCAAACGCTGCAGCTCAAAATTCAAATGGATCAAAATCAGCGCGATCAACGCCTCGTCGATTTGCAGATGGCGCGCCTGCTGGATTTGCCGGAGGCGCGGCCGATTGCTGAAACGGAGCTATCCAAACCGCCGGCGTTTCGCGCGCCGCTCGACAGCCTCAAGCACAAGGCGATTCAACTTCGCGCGGAATTAAGCGGCGTGCGGCTCGGCCAACGCAGCGCGCAGCTCAGTCGCAAGCTGGCCAAAGCGGCCTATTTTCCCGATATCGGTGCGGAGGCAAAATATCATTACGGCAAGCCCGGCCTCAATCAAGTCACCAACGAATGGATGGATTATGCGACGGTCGGCGTGAGTTTGCAGTGGAATTTGTGGCGTTGGCAACAGGATCGCCGTCGCGTCGAAGCGGCGGAAGTCGAGCAGAATCGTTTGACGCTCGAAGAACGCGAATGGCTTCGCGCGATTGATTTCGAAGTCGAGCGAAGCTGGGAAGATGCCAGGTTCGCGGTGAAACAAATTGAATTGGCCGAACGTTTGCTCGCGCAGCAACGGGAACGTTACCGCATCGTGAGCGCGCAGCAGCGCGAGGGCGTGGCGACGACAAATGAGGTGATCGTTGCTGAAGCTGATTTGACGCAAGCCGAGCTGCAGTTGCAGCGCGCGGTGATTCAATATTATTTATCGCAAAGCGGAATTTTATTGGCAACCGGAACGATTGCCGAATAATGCGTTCGTAGTTACGCCTTCAGGCGTCGAGTGTTCACTGAGCTAAAATATCTGAAGGCTACGCCCAGAGGGCATCACTACGGACTCATTACATTTTCTATGGTAAATGTCGAACAAATCGGAGCAAACGATGCGACCAAGCACAAAATCTTTTTTGCTTACATTTTTGATCTTGGCAGGCTGTGAGAAGAAAAATAATTCCACGTTTCAAGCCAGCGCCATCATCGAAGGCACGGCTATCAAAGTGGCGGCGCAAACCGGCGGCTATTTGCTGCGAGTGAATGTTGAGGAAGGGCAGGATGTCGAGGCCGGCGATACGCTCGCGGTGGTTGACGCGGAAAAATTGGGTTATCAGTTCGCGCAAATTCAAGCCAGCCTCGACGAGCTGAATGTGCAGCATCGTCTGGCGGCGACCAATCTCCGGCGCGCGCAAGAGGATTACGATTACGCCAAAACCAAACATGAACGTTATCGCGATCTCTTCGAAAAGAATGCGGCCTCGCAGCAGACGCTTGATGATTTAAAAATTGTGCATGACCGCGCGACAACGGCGCTGGAATCGGCCAAACAGAGCCTGCAAGCGCTCGGCAGCAAGGAAAAAGGCCTCGCCGCGCAAGGCAAACTGTTGCAGCGCCAGATCAACGACGCAATGGTGAAGGCGCCGATCAGCGGCACGATTACGACGAAGTTTTATGACGCCGGGGAAACGGTTCCGCCGAACGCGCCGGTTGTGGAAATCATCGATCTCGCCAAGATGTGGACGAAAGTTTATGTCTCGGAAACGTATTTGCCGCACATCAAAATCGGCCAAACCGCGCAGGTGAAAATTGACGGAACTTCTCAAACGCTTGTGGGGACGGTAGCGTGGATCAGCTCGAAAGCCGAATTTACCCCAAAAAATATTTTGACGCCGGAAAGCCGCACGGCGCTGGTGTATGCGGTGAAAATCACCATTGCGAATCCCGCTCGTATTTTGAAACACGGCATGCCGGTTTCGATTGCGTTACACTCAACGACAACGTCAAATTGAAAATTTTAAATTGAAAATTTACAATTTAAAATTTTTAAAATTATGCCAGACATCATCACCATAGAAAACTTCAGCAAAAGCTACGGAAAAATTCGAGCTGTCGACAAACTCTCGCTGAAAATCGCTGCGGGCGAGCTGTTCGGCTTGATTGGACCCGATGGCGCGGGAAAAACGACCACGATGCGCACGCTGTGCACGCTGTTGCCGCTGGAGGAAGGTCACATGCGGATCGCCGGTTTCGACGTGCGACGTGAGGTGGCGCCGATTCGGAATCTACTCGGTTATATGCCGCAGCGTTTCTCGCTTTATCCCGATCTTTCAGTGGCACAAAACCTGATGTTCTTTGCCGATTTGTTCGGCGTGCCGAAGCCGGAAAAAGAAAAACGGCTGAAGCAGCTCTATCATTTCAGCAAGCTCGAGCCGTTCAAAGACCGGCTGGCGAAACAGCTTTCCGGCGGCATGAAGCAAAAGCTGGCGCTGTCGTGCACGTTGATTCACACGCCGAAAGTTTTGATTCTGGACGAGCCGACCACCGGCGTCGATCCGGTGTCGCGGCGCGAGTTTTGGCAAATTCTCCGGCAGTTGCGCGAGGAGGGCGTGACGATTCTGGTTTCGACGCCCTACATGGATGAGGCCTTGCTCTGCAATCGCGTGGCGTTCATGCACAAAGGCAACGTGCTGGCGCTGGATGATCCGCGTTTGATCACGAAACATTTCCGGCATGCGCTTTATGAAGTTGCCACGCCGGCGCCGCAGCTTGTAGCCCCATATTTTGCAAAGGAAACCCAATGCCAATCGGCGCAGGTGTTCGGCGATCGCTTGCACGTGAGCTTCGCGGCGCCGCTTACGAATAAGATGATCAATCGCATCATCAAAAGCGCGCCGCATGCAATTGTCGATATGCGACAGATTGAGCCGGGGATTGAAGATACGTTCATGGCGCTAATGAAAACGAACAATCTATCCTAAAAAGCCTTCCGCCGAAATTCCCCGAAAACACCGAGCTTCGCCGAATTATTTTTTATTGTGTTTTTCGGTGAGACTCGGTGATCTCGGTGGTCTTCGGCGGGAAAATAACTTGTTAGAAATTTTTATGTCCGAATACGCCGTTCAAACCCAAAATCTCGGCAAGCGCTTCGGAAAATTCGAAGCGGTAAAAAATCTCAATCTTGCCGTGCATGCAGGTGAAATCTTTGGCTTTCTCGGCGCGAATGGCGCCGGGAAGACGACGGCGATTCGCATGTTGTGCGGCTTGTTATTGCCCTCGTCCGGCGCGGGCCAAGTTGCCGGATTCGATATTTATAAAGAGAATGAAAAAATCAAGCAGCGCATCGGCTACATGAGCCAGAAGTTTTCGCTTTACGAAGATTTGACGCCGGCGGAAAATATCGAATTTTACGGCGGCGTTTACGGCTTGAAACGGCAGCCGTTGCTCAAGAAACGCGCCGCGCTGTTGGAAGAATTGGGTTTGGCTGCGCAGGCGAACATGACGACGCGTTCGCTGCCGTTGGGTTTCAAGCAACGTCTGGCGTTGAGCTGCGCGTTGCTGCACGAGCCGTCGATTATTTTTCTCGACGAGCCGACCGGCGGCGTCGATCCCGAGGCGCGGCGGAATTTTTGGGATTTGATCTATCACATGGCGCAACAGGGCAAGACGATTTTCGTCACGACGCATTACATGGACGAGGCTGAATATTGCAATCGCGTGTCGATCATGTATCAAGGCGAGATCATCGCGCTCGGCTCGCCGCTAGAGCTGAAGCGGAAATTCGCCAAGGCCTCGATGCAGGAAGTTTTTATTCATTTGGTGGATCGGTAAAACTCGTACTCATACTCGTACTCTTTCCCGCTTTTTCACATTTATTTTTAAAACCGAATAAAGAGTAAGAGTATGAATTCGAGTAAGAGTCGATAGGAGACAAAAAGTGTCATCCCGCATCATCCCCATCATTCGCAAAGAGTTCATCCACATCCGGCGCGATTTTCGGACGCTGATCATCATTTTTTTCATGCCGGTGTTCATGCTGATGATGTACGGCTACGCGATCAATATGGAGATTCAGAATATCGATCTGGCGGTGATCGATCACTCGAACTCGCCGGCAAGCCGCGAGCTGGTGGCGGCGTTTCAAGGCAGCCGTTTTTTTACGGCAATTGATTTTGGCGGCGGCGAATCCGCCATTGAGCAGCTTTTTCAACAACGCCTGGCAAAAGCGGCGTTGATTATTCCGCCTGATTTTGCGCCGGCGATCAGCGGGCCGCTGCCCACCTCGGTGCAAGTGTTGATCGACGCCGGCGATTCCAATACGGCGCAGTTGATTCAAAATTACGTCAACGGCGTGCTGCAAATCTACAACACTGAGCGGGGCGTGGCCGCGCCGTTCGAGGCGCGCACGACGATTCAATACAACCCCAGCTTGAAAAGCGCGTATTTTTTCGTTCCCGGCCTCGTGGCGTTGATTCTCATGATGATCTCGGCGCTGCTCACCAGCCTCACGATTGCGCGCGAGAAAGAAACCGGCACGATGGAGCAAATTCTGGTGTCGCCGGTGCGCCCGTTCGAGATCATCGTCGGCAAAGTGGTGCCGTATCTTTTTCTCGCGTTTGCGGACGGCATTCTAATTTTGTTGATCGCGCACTTTTGGTTCAACGTGCCGATCACCGGCAATTTGGCGCTGATCCTGCTCGCCTGTTTTCTGTATGTCGGCGTGGCGCTGTCGTTTGGACTTTTGATTTCGACGCGCGCGCGCACGCAACAGGTGGCGATGATGGGCGCGATTAGTCTGACGATGTTGCCTACGATCATACTTTCTGGTTTTATCTTTCCAATCGCCAACATGCCAAAGGTTTTGCAGTTCGTTACCTATCTCATACC
>Ga0247727_10016786_pt1 | contig 11755 bp, 14 predicted proteins | sample WisWelCaveWW1625_FD_202498 | JGI IMG/M metagenome (GOLD analysis project Ga0247727, IMG submission 202498) | Biofilm microbial communities from Wishing Well Cave, Virginia, United States - WW16-25 | ecosystem: Environmental > Aquatic > Deep subsurface > Groundwater > Cave microbial mat | place... | reverse complement strand
AGCGTCAACACGAACGGCGCGGCCAACATCAAAATTAACGCCGCCCGGTCGCGAAAGGCGAGGGTGACATCTTTGAGGGCGATGGTGAGAATCTTGTTCATGATTGCTTCCTCGAGAAACTGGATAAGCATCCTGAGCGGAGGCCTGCGTGCGGCGCGAAGCGGACGGGCCGCAGTCGAAGGATGCGATTCTTGAGGATAGCGGCCTCTTATTACAGGGCCGCACCCTTCGACTACAGAGCGGAACTGCACCGCTCCTCCGCTCAGGATGCTGGTTTTCAATCCCGCAAAGCTCGGCCCGTAAGTTGCAGAAACACCGCTTCCAGGTTCGGCTCTTGAATGTCCACCGACCGAATCTTCACGCATAGCTCGTTGGCTTTGGTGACGACGGGGGCCAGCGCATCGGCGGCGGAAGGAACCATGAGGGCCACTTCGTGATCGACGGCTGATGATTGCAGAATGCCGGGCAGGGCGCGCAAAGCCTCGGCCAGTTTGGCCGCCTCGCCGCCCTCGCCGATGTGCAGGCGCAGAACGTCGCGCTCGCCGACTTGCCGGGTCAATTCCTTTTGTGTGCCCAGGGCGATCATTTGCCCGTGATCCACGATGCCAACGCGATCTGAAAGCTCGGCGGCTTCTTCCATGTAGTGGGTGGTGTAAAGCACCGTCATGCCCTGCTTATTCAAATCTTTCACCGTGTCGAGGATGTTGCGGCGGCTTTGTGGATCAATGCCCACCGTCGGCTCGTCCATATACAAAACGCGCGGGTTGTGCAGAAGCCCCACGCCGATGTTCACCCGGCGCTTCATGCCGCCGGAATATGTCTTCACCCGCTGATTGGCCTTGTCGGCCAAGCCGATCTGGGCCAGCACTTCATCGGCGCGCTTCTTGAGTCGCGCGCCGCCCATGCCGTACATCTGACCCCAGAAGGCCAGGTTTTCGCGCGCGGTGAGTTCCTCGTACAAGGCGATTTCCTGCGGCACGACGCCGATGAGGTTGCGCACAGCCATCGGGTCTTTCGTCACCGAGTGGCCGCCGATGACGGCCTCGCCGCCAGTGGGTTGCAGGAGTGAGGAAAGCATCGAGATCGTCGTCGTCTTTCCCGCGCCGTTCGGGCCGAGCAGGCTGAAGATTTCGCCTTCCTCGATGGCAAAGCTAATGCCATTGACGGCGGAAAACTCGCCGAATTTTTTGCTGAGGTTGTTGACTTCAAGTATGGCCGCCATAAGTTGCCTCCAACTGTGGGTGTTACGGTATGGGGCGATAATAAGATAGTGCAGGTCATATTGCGAAGTGCCGGAAGTCATGATGCGGGTCATATCAGGGGAATTAAAAAGCGCCGGGGCGGCTCACCTTGCCGCCCCGGCTAAACCCGAGGAGCACCCTCCAAAGACCTGCCAGTGTTGCACAGCTGTCAGGCCCGGTCAGGTCTAACCACCCACTTATGTCATTGGCTTTGGCCGGGTGACCAGCATCGAGCCGCGGAAGCCGCGCAGTATCTTCTCGGTGACACTGCCATACGCCCAACGCTTCAAGCCGGTGCGCCCGTGAGTAGCCATCGCAATCAGCCCCACTTGGTGGGCTTCGGCAAAGTCTAAAATCTGGCTGGTCGGCGCGCCGATTCTTACCAGCGTTTGCATGGTTAGCCCGTCGCGCAGGTTGGCTTCGGCCACGGTCTGCAAATAGGTTTCTGCTTCTTTGTACAATTCCTCTTGTAACCGGCCGCCCAGGCCGCGCTCGGCAATTTCGAGCTGGGCCAGCTCGTCAAATCTCACCTCTTCGGCTACCCGCAATAAGGTCACTTCGTCGGCCAAAGCTGTCGCGGCTTCAATGCCCGGCTTCAAAGCGCTCTCGGCCAGCTCCGAACCGTCGAGCGTAATCAGCATTTTGGTCAGCGGCTCGGCTGAGCGGATGACCAGCACCGGGCACGGCGCGTCGCCCAGCACCTTCTCGGCCACACTGCCCAGCACCCAGCGGGTAATGCCGGAATAGCCATGCGACGACATGACAATTAAATCAACGTGCCCGTCAATGGCTGTCTCCACGATGACTTCGGCTATGTCGCCTTCCGGAGCCTTAACGTTCACATTCAACCCGGCCCCGACGGTCAACTGTTGAATATGATCCAAATAGTCCTTCGCTTCCTGGCGGGATTTGTTGAGCGCCTGGCTTGGGTACATCAGGTCGTAACCGCCATACAGGTGAGGCGCGGCAACTAACAGTGTCTCCGGCAACGGAACACGCAACAGGAGGATTTCTGCCTCGAAATGTTGGGCAGTTTTCAGGGCTGGCCTGAGCGCTCGTTCGGCCAGTTCCGAGCCATCCAACGGGACAAGGATTTTGTTAAACATAGCGGCCTCCACCTCGGATGATACGGTTCTTGGTGCAATCATCTAACCAACCGGCTTGTGCTTGTAGTGCCGGATGTCATTGAATCCAGGTGAAGTCTGTTGATTTTGCGGGCTATTTTCAGGCCGATATATAGTTAGATAGACACCTTATTTGAGTGATGAAATTCAGGCGACTTGAGGCATGAGTTGATATACAACAACTATAGTCGCCTTTTCTGTCGGCAGACCGGGCGGCGGTGGAGACTGCCTCTGGCCATTAGCGGCCCGGTTCGAGCAAGTACGCTGTTGTGCGGGAGGGAACAATGAAGAAGCACAAGATTTTCGCCAAAGCCCATCACAAACCGAATGTCTGGCGCAGGCTGTGGCTGAGATTGGGCCTGCTCGTCGGGCTGGTTCTTATTCTGAGCGCATTGAAACGGATGCGGCTCGCGCCCAAGAAGCACGAAGCGCCGGCGTCGCCATGACCCTCGCCCTGACCGGGTTGGTCGTTACCCTGGAAGAGGATTTGCGCCACCAGCATGAGAAAGCCGCGGCCCGCTACAAGGTCAATGTGGGTAAGCAGGCGGTTGGCACGGCGCATCCCAACCTCGTCAAGCTTTGGCTGGATGCGCTGAAACGAGTCAAAAGGCGAATACATACAACCCCGCTGGCTCGCCCAAACCGGAAGCGGTGATTGACGGCATGTTCGCGCTGTTGGAAAACCTGAAGACGTAGCCTGGATACGATGGCCGACATCATTATCTTTGCGCTCTTCGGGTTCCTGGCCCAGATCGTTGACGGGACTCTGGGCATGGCCTACGGCGTCAGTTCGACCACTCTCCTGCTCAGCATAGGCCTCTCTCCCGCCGCGGCCAGCGCCAGCGTGCATCTGGCTGAGGTCTTCACCACGGGCGTCTCCGGGTTGTCGCACCTGCGCTTAGGGAACGTCGATCGAAACCTGTTCAGACGGCTGTTGATTCCGGGAGTGCTGGGCGGGGTGTTAGGCGCATACATTCTGACCACCGCGCCTGGGGACATCGTCAAGCCATTCGTCGCCGCTTATCTGCTAGTGATGGGATTGGTGATCCTGGTCAAGGCGTTCAGAAAGCCGACGCCGGAGACCGAAGTGACGACCCACCTTGGGCCGCTCGGTTTTATTGGCGGCTTCTTCGACGCCATCGGCGGGGGCGGCTGGGGGCCAATCGTAACTTCCACCCTGGTCGCCAGGGGCAAGGACCCCAAATTTGCGATTGGCTCGGTGAACCTGGCCGAGTTCTTTGTGACGGTGGCTGAGTCAATGCTCTTTCTGCTCACCATCGGTCTGACGCACTGGCAGGTGGTCGCCGGCTTGCTGATCGGCGGGGTGGCCGCCGCGCCAGTGGCGGCCTACGCTTGCAAGCGCCTGCCAGCACGGGCCTTGATGGTGTTGGTGGGACTGCTTATCTCCCTCTTGAGTATCCGAACAATTTACCTTACCATTCGGTAAAAGCAGGTTGGCAATGATTCTCAAGAATCTCTGGCGGCGCAAAACGCGCACTCTGCTCACCATGCTCGGCATTGCCGTTGGCGTGGCGGCGGTGGTCGCCCTTTCGGCGTTTGGCGAAGGGCTGGCCAGCGGCTTCGAGTCGATGTTCTCGTCGTCCAACGCCGACCTGACGGTGGGGCAAAAAGACGCGGCCATGCTGCTGATCAGCGCCGTGGACGCAGAAGTGGGCGACGAGATCGCCCGCCTGCCCGGGGTGGACGAAGTGGCAGGCACGGTGATCGGCATTGTGCAAATGCCGGAAGCGCCTTACTTCATCGTGATGGGCGAAGACCCGCACGGCTTTGCCATGAAGCATTACCGCCTCATCGCCGGAAGCCCGCTCACGGGCCGCAAGCAAATTCTGCTTGGCTCGATCACCGCCGAAAATTTCGACAAGAAGGTGGGCGAAAGTTTCCGCCTCAACCAGGTGACGTATCGCGTCGTGGGCATCTACGAGACGGGTGCGAGTCTGGAAGATGGCGGCGCGGTGATGAGCTTGAGTGACGCCCAGCGCGCCTTCGACAAGCGGTATCGGGTCAGCTATTTCAACGTCCTGGTCAAAGACAAACGGCAAATTGACAATCTCAAGCAGGAGATCGAAACGCGCTGGCCGGATTTGGCCGCCGTCCGTTCAGGCGAGGTCACCCAGCAGACCGAGGCCATCAACATGTATCGCTCGTTCGGCCTCTTCCTGGGCATCTTTGCGGTGCTGGTCGGCGGGCTGGGGATGATGAATACGACGCTGATGAGTGTGTTCGAGCGCACGCGGGAGATCGGCGTTCTGCGGGCGGTGGGCTGGCGGCGACGGCGCATCATGTGGCTGATCCTGGGCGAGTCGCTGGCGCTGGCGGCAGGGGGAGGCGTCATCGGCGTTGGGCTGGGAGTCGGCCTCACCGAGTTGGCCCGGCTGTCGCCGGCGGTGGAGTCGATGTTGAGCGGCGTTTACACGCCGGCGATATTTGTTCAAGCCGGGGCGATTGCTTTGATGCTTGGCACGGCAGGCGGCCTGTATCCGGCGTGGCGGGCGGCCCAACTTGCGCCAGTGGAGGCCATGCGTTACGACACCGGCGCGAGCGTCAAACTGGGGCCGGTCGGGCGATTTCTCTCGCGACTGGTGAGCGGCAGCGCCCTGCGGAATTTGTGGCGGCGGCCCACCAGAACCCTGGTGACGGTGGCCGGCCTGGGCATTGGGGTGGGATTCGTCGTCTCGCTGTTGGCGATGGTCGAAGGATTCAGGGTCTCGTTCACTCAGTTGGCGACTGCCGGTCAGACGGATTTGCTGGTCGAGCAGGCGAACGCCTCTGACCTTTCATTGTCGGTGATTGACGAGCGGTTGGCCGACCGCATCGCCGTCCGCCCTGAGATTAAGTCGGTGTCGAAGATGGTCTTGGGGATTTCGACGGCGCCGGGTTTGCCCTATTTCATGATCTACGGCCTTGATCCGGCTGAACCTTACCTCCAGCATTTCCGGGTGCGCGAGGGGCAGTTGATCCGGCGGCCTGGTGAGGTGATCATCGGGCGGTTCGCGGCCAACGGGTTGGACAAGACGGTGGGCGACACGTTGCGGGTTTCGGGAGCGTCGTATCGCGTGGTCGGCATTTACGAGAATGGCTCGGCTTACGAAGATGCCGGGGCGGTGATTTCACTCAAAGAGGCGCAGGCGATGTTCAACAAGCGGCGGCAGGTGTCGTTCTTGGCGATTGCGCTGGCCGACTCGGAGCGGGATCGCGCCGACGAGATCGTGAGGCAGTTGGAGAGCGAGTATCCCGAATTGCTCGTGAGCAAGGCGACGGAGTTCACCGAGCGCATTCAGGACTTTGCGACGACGGAAGCGATGTTGAACGCGCTGGTTCTGCTGATCGTGATCGTGGGCGGCATTGTGATGATGAATGCGATGTTGATGAGCGTGTTCGAGCGGACACAGGAGATCGGGGTGCTGAGGGCGTCGGGGTGGCGGCGGCGGCGAGTGGTGGGCATGGTGCTGATCGAGTCGCTGGCGCTGAGTTTGTTGAGCGCGCTGATCGGCACGGGCATCGGCGTGGGGCTGAATTATCTCTTCACGCTGGAGCCGACGATGGGGATGTTCCTCGCTCCGGCCTACTCGCCGGAGTTGTTCGGCGAGGTGCTGGCCCTGGCGCTGGTGCTGGGTGCGATTGGCGGCGTGTATCCGGCGTGGCGGGCGGCGGGGTTGAGGCCGATTGAGGCGTTGAGATATGAGTGAGCATATCGCGCAAGGCATATCGCATATGGGGCGAAATAAATGACCGGGCAATCAGTTGTCGTTGAGACTCGCAACCTAACTAAAATTTATGGCGACGGAGCGGACGTGCGGGCACTGGACGGGGTGAACTTGATCGTGCGCGCCGGCGAGTTTCTGTCCATCGCCGGGCCGTCGGGATCGGGGAAATCAACTCTGCTCAACCTGATCGGGGCGCTGGACAGGCCGACTTCCGGCGAGGTGATCATCAATAGCACGCCGCTGACGAAGGTGCGTAACCTGGATCGCTTCCGCAGTCAGACCGTCGGCTTTGTATTTCAGACCCACAACCTGATTCCGACGCTGACCGCGCGTGAGAACGTGGAAGTGCCAATGTATGAAAGCGGCCTGAGCGGCGGCAAGCGCCGCGCGCGGGCGAAGGAATTGCTGGAACTGGTCAGCCTCGGCCAGCGCATGAATTTTTTGCCTAACCAGATGTCGGGCGGCGAGCGCCAGCGGGTAGCCGTCGCCCGCGCCCTGGCCAACCACCCGGCCATTATCCTGGCTGACGAGCCGACGGGTAACCTGGACTCGGCCAACACTGCCGAGATCATGGCCTTGCTGTCCGAGTTGAACCGCTCGCAGGGCACGACGCTGATCGTGGTGACGCACAACCACGAGGTGGCGCGGGCCACCCGGCGGGTGATCACTCTGCGCGATGGCAAGATTCAAAGCGACGTGGCGGTGAAGAGCGCGTTTGAGAGCGACCTGATTGATTTCAAAAGCTCGGCGCTGGGGCAGGCGATTCTGCAGAACGACGGCTTGCCGGAAGAGATACGCGACATTGCGCCGCGGTTGAGGGAACTGCTGGAAAGGGTGTAAACTGTGGTTCAGGAGGCCGCGTCATGAACAAGTTTCCCAAAAAATCATTGCCAGAGATGAATAACTTGCCCGTTGACGCCACCGACGAGGAGCGGATGCAGTCGTTGATCGAGACGCTCAGCTCCTACATTGAGTATTTTCACGGCGGGGCGGTGGAGATGGCCGGGTTCGACGGCGAGACCTTGAAGATCAGGATGCGGGGCGCGTGTGTCGGTTGCCCCCTGTCGCCCGTCACCCTGCACGGCTGGGTGGAGGGCACGGCGCGGCAGTTCTTCCCGAATCTGAAGAAGGTCGAGTCGGTTTGAATTGTAGGGCCGCTTCGCGTGCCAATTCGCCCTACGGGGCTTCGACGAACGGATCGTAGTTGGGGTTGAGGCCCGACCAGCGGCAGGCGAACCCTTCGAGGTTGCACTCCAGGCCCTGCGAGCACTTGCGGGCGTGGACGTGGTAAGGCATGCCAACGTCTGGCACCGGCTCGTCGGGATAAATCCGTTCTTCGAGCAGGTCTACTTCCTCCTTGACCCGGCCACACCAGATTTTCTTTGTCACTTCCCAAATAATTTTGGGCATGGCAACCTCCCGCCTTTTCCTCCGCAGATTTACACAGATTGACGCAGATTAGAAATAAATCTGCGTCAATCTGCGTAATCTGCGGACAACTTTTCTGCCAATGCGGTCTCGGCCAGGGCCGCGCCCCGGCGCAGGGCTTCCTTGTTGGCGCCCAATAATTTGCGATGTCGCTCCGGCAGGTGCGCTTCGAGAGCGCGCTCGATAGCCTCCAGCGGCAGGGCGCCCGTGGCGGCCAGCATTGCGCCGGTCAGCACGATGTTGGCCAGCTTAGCGCTTCCCAATTCTTCGGCGATGGCGTTGGCCGGCACTTCAATCGCGCGAATGTCGGTTCGGGTCGCGGCGTGGGTGGTGAGCGACGAGTTCACGACCAGCACGCCGCCCGGCGCGACCAGCGACTCGTACTTATCGAGCGAGGGCATGTTCATGGCGATGACGGCGGCGGGGTTGCGCACCAGCGGCGAGCCGATCTCGTCGTCGGAAATGATGACGGTGCAGTGGGCGGTGCCGCCGCGCATCTCGGGGCCGTACGATGGAATCCAGGTGACGTGTTTGCCTTCGTCCATGGCCGCGTAAGCCAGCAGTTGCCCGGCGAACAACGCGCCCTGGCCGCCAAAGCCGGAGATGATGATTTCGGTTTGCATAGCCTTCTCGGGTGATGAGTAAACAGTAAACAGTCAACAGTGAACAGTGAACAGTGAGCAGTGTTTACTGTTTACTGTTCACTGATCACCGTTCACTGTTCACTTCAACGCTTCCACTTCCGGCCTCACTTTGTAATCGCCAAGCGGGTAATAGGGGATCATGTGCTCCTCGATCCACTTGAGCGAGTCGACGGCGGGGATGCCCCAGTTGGTGGGACAGTTTGAGAGCAGTTCGACCATCGAGAAGCCCATGCCCGCCAGTTGCACCTCAAACGCTTTCTTAATCGCCTTCTTCGCTTTGTTGATCTCTTTGACGTTGTGCAGGCTTCGCCGGACGATATAGGCCGTGCCGGGCAGAACCGCGAGCAGTTCCGACATTTGCAGGGGCATGCCCATCGTTTCGATGTCGCGCCCGCACGGCGACGATGAGGTCTTCTGGCCGGGGAGGGTGGTGGGGGCCATTTGCCCGCCGGTCATGCCGTAGATGGCGTTGTTGATGAAGACGACGGTGATGTTCTCGCCCCGGGCCGCGGCGTGGGTGATCTCGGCCATGCCGATGGAAGCCAGGTCGCCGTCGCCCTGATAGGTGAAGACGACATTGTCGGGCCGGACGCGCTTGATGCCGGTGGCCATCGCCGGCGCGCGGCCATGCGCCGCCTCGGCAAAATCCACGTTGAAGTAGTTGTAGGCGAACACCGCGCATCCCACCGGAGCCACGCCAATCGTCTTCTCGCGGATGCCGAGCTCGTCAATCACCTCGGCCACCAGCCGGTGGGCCACGCCGTGCGTGCAACCGGGGCAGTAGTGGGTGAACGTGTCGGCCAGCGAGGCGGGGTAGGTGTAGACGAGTTCGTCGGCGGTTTGGGCTTGTGGTTCTTTTAGCATAGATACTCCAATTGTCTGTCTCCGAATCTTTACTTCATATTGACTTCTTTGCCACACCCATCGCAAACGAATTTTCTCTGGATTCTTTCTTTTCCTTCTAACGGTCAGCGTCAGGCGCGGGGGCGTTTCGCCTGAACCTTCGCCGGAGAATGAGAGCTGGATTTTCGATCAGTTGCCCCCGTCGCCTGCACCCTCCCATACTCACGAGCATTCCTACCCAGAGAAACCGTCATGCAGTGTCATTTATCGTCAACTTGCCCAACGGTTTCTCAGCATGCGGGGCTGGGCGGCCTTTTGCTATGAGTGTAATAGTCATGGCAGGGAAATTGTCACCGAATAAGAGCCTGCATTGTCGTTGATAACACAGCATTCATTTACGGCTAGGAACAATTCGCCAGCCTCAACTGGTGTAAACTGCCGTGATGCACCAATCAGAAACGGCACACTACTTCCGACGCGCCCTATGACCGCACCCAATGGGGCCCCAGTTAAAAAGCAATCAATCGTGAAGGTTCGATTCGCCAACTGCTCTAGTGCGGCTTTGTCGCAAAGGGTTTCACTTCCGTTTGGGGATTCTACGTTGCCCATCACGCCATTGCCGATGTTCACGCTACCATTGGCAGTTACGCCAACAGATTGACTGGCCTGCAAATATGCGCCTGTCTTGAACCATCCAGCACTTGCAGGCAGGTTCAATGTTATTGGAAAGGTAAGTGCTTGGGTGGGTGCAAGAGTTGGTGCAACCGTTGGCAGAACGGCTGGCTTCTTTGTCGCAGTTGGTACAGGCGTGTCTGTCGGCGGAACTGCTGTCGTTGGCACGGATGTAGGCGATGGAGGAAGTGTTTCTGTGGGCAAGGGAACTGAGGCCGTGAGAGTCATCTTAACTGCTTGCTCAACCGCGGCTGTCGCGCTTTGACCAGCGGCAATCGTGGCGGCAACCTGTGTCTCAACCTGTCCGGCTGGTGTGACTGACTGGCAGGCCACTAATAGAACCGCAAATACAAACAGTGCAATAAGCGAATAAGTCTTCATGGTGCGCGGCCCTCCTTTAGGCCGTTGTTACTGACGACTCGCACTCCGAACTCGACGATTCGCTTCGATTGCGACGAGCCGCCGAACACCGGTTATGCCGAACCGATTGCCTTCCCTCTCACCATCCCCTCAATCTCCCTCAATACCTCATCCGGCAGTGGCACCATCCCGCCCATGCGCCCATAAAATTGTACGGGCGGGGTTGCCCCGCCCCTGCCGTTCCCACTCACCGCCAGCCGCACGTCGTCAATCATTTGCCCGGCGTTCATTTCGACGACGAGGGCGCCGCGAATCTGCCTGGCTAATTCTGCCAGCCGCTGTTCGGGGAAGGGCCAGAGGCTGATGGGCCTCAGCAGACCAACCTTGAGGCCCTGCGCCCGCGCCTGCTTCACCGCCGTTTGGGCCACCCGCCCCGATGTGCCAAAGCCAACCACCAGATACTCAGCATCCGCCGTTTCGTATTCGGCGTAGCGCACTTCATTCTCGCGGATGCGGGCGTACTTCTCTTGCAGTTTGCGGTTGAAGGCCTCTTCGACTTCGGGGTCGAGGTAGATTGAAGTGATGATGTTCTTGGCGCGGCCTCCGCTGGCGCCGGTGAGCGCCCACTCCGGGCGATGGTAGCCGTTGCGGCCAAAGGCCGTCTTCATCGGCGGCAGTTCTGCCGGTTCCATCATCTGGCCGATGTTGCCGTCGAGCAGGATGACGACCAGGGTGCGATATTTTTCGGCCAGGTCGAAGGCAGTGTAGGTCAGGTCAATCGACTCTTGGACAGTGGCCGGGGCGAGGACGAGCATCTTGAAGTCGCCGTGGCCGCCGCCTTTGACGATCTGGTTGTAGTCGGCTTGTGAGGGGGCGATGTTGCCCAGGCCCGGCCCGCCGCGCATCACGTCCACCAGCACGCACGGCACTTCCGAGCCGGCGATGTAAGAGAGGCCTTCCGTCATCAGGCTGACGCCGGGGCTGGAGGAGGAGGTCATGACGCGTGCCCCGGTGCAGGCCGCGCCGTAGACCATGTTGATGGCGGCCACTTCGCTTTCGGCCTGGAGGAAGACGCGGTGAAGCTCCGGCATGCGCCGGGCCATGTATTCGAGCAGTTCGGTCTGGGGGGTGATGGGGTAGCCGAAGTAGGCTTCAACTCCGGCGCGGACGGCGGCTTCGGCGATGGCTTCGTTGCCTTTGAGAAGTTGTTTGGTCATGGGTTTTTACAACGGATGAAACGGATGAAACGGATTTGTTTTTATCTGTTCAATTCGTTACATCCGTTGTCTAAATCAGACTGTGACAGGAGTGTGTTGTAAGCGCGGCTGAGGGAAGCGTTTTTGACGGTAAACGGTGATGCACACGTCGGGGCAGATGACGGCGCACAGGGTACAGCCGGTGCATTTGCCTTGCGGGTCGTCGTAGCGGGCGGGGTGGTAGCCTTTGGCATTAAGCACCTCGTCGGCCATGACGATGACATCTTGCGGACAGACGGAGGTGCAAAGCGTGCATCCTTTGCACCGCCTTTCGTCTATGATGATGTGACCTTTGGCCATGGATAAACTCCTTGATTTCAGCGGCTTTTAGACCCTAAAGGTTTCATCCCCTATCAGCGAGAAACAGACAAGAGGTCTGACAGAAGCATTCGAGAATGCATCTAACTACGATAGCCACCCAGAATTCACGGCCCAGCTTGACTGCCATGAGTGATTTGGCCT
>Ga0247727_10016785_pt1 | contig 11757 bp, 9 predicted proteins | sample WisWelCaveWW1625_FD_202498 | JGI IMG/M metagenome (GOLD analysis project Ga0247727, IMG submission 202498) | Biofilm microbial communities from Wishing Well Cave, Virginia, United States - WW16-25 | ecosystem: Environmental > Aquatic > Deep subsurface > Groundwater > Cave microbial mat | place... | reverse complement strand
GCCGGTAACGCGGGCGAGCTCGGTCCTCCGCTCCTCGAGCCAGTCGCGCAGACGGCGGTTGCTCTCCACGTCGTCGCGGTTGTAGGCTTCGATCCGCCTCAGGTGATCCGCTGAGGGCCGCTCGCCATGGCCAAGCTCGAGCCACTCGGCGAAGACGGCGATGCTGCTCCCCGCCTCGCGCAGGTCGATCTCGCGCGTGAAGCCGTACAGCGGCTCGATGCGCTTGATCGAGTAGCTCTCGACGCTGGCCCGCAACCCCTGCCGCACGGCGCGGTGAAGATCAACCAGGACGCCGCCGCGCAGCAGCCGGTCGACCGTATCCTCACGTGTGGCGTGGCGACCCATCAGGCGCTTCAGCGCGGTCGGCTCGTACGGCGCGTAGTGGTAGACGTGCATGGCGGGGTCGCGATCCAGCCGCGCGGTCACGAAGTCCATCACCTGTTCGAATGCACCCTTCTCACCGGCAAGCGAAAATTCGCCACGATCATCACGCGACCAGAACGCCTGAAACTGCCCGTCGCCGCCCAAGATGCCGAACAGGTAGTCGAGACCATCTTCGAAGGCGTATGGGTCTCCCTCGATGTCGAGAAACAGGTCGCCGGCGGACGGCTCCGGCAGCGTGGCCAGGCCGCGCTCCGGATCCACGGCCTCGCCCGAGGGCGGGAGCAGCAGCTCGTACATCAGCCGGCCGGCCCGGCGCCCTTGCAGTTGAAGGCGCGCCTGTTCGCGGACGCGCGTCAATGCCACCGGACTCGTTCCATCCAGGGGCGGGACCATCGGCAGGGTGAGCTCACCCAGTGCCTCGAGCGTCGAGACCGCCCGCGTAGTGAGCGCCTTGCGCTGCCGCCGCGTGATGCCGGCGACGAGACTCGTGTGATCGTCGGCGCGCCGCCGGGCCTCGCACTCCGCGCTCCAGCGGCAGACCTCGCAGTGCTCGACGGGTTCGGGGTAGGTCTGGGCCGGCGGATAGCTCGGCTGCGGCGCATCCGCGCCCACAGCGGCCTCGAAGCGCGCCTTCACGGTGCGGTAGTAGGCCATGTAGTCGTCGACGCGGAGCCGCTCGACCGTGCGGGCCGACCCACCGAGCGCGACGTACATGAATTCCGACTGCACGCCCTGCATCGCTGTGAGCAGGTCGATATAGGAGCACAGTTGGAGGACGGCTCCGGCCTTGACGTGACGCGCCAGCTTCGTGTCCACGATCTGGTAGTGGTAGGTGCCCCAGCGGCTAGGCCGTTCCGGTGACTCCACCCGCAGCAGGAAGTCGGCATGGCCGCGCCAGCGGCCGTCGAAGAAGGTGGCCTGGTAGATGACGTCTGCTGACTCGGCCATGGCGCGCACCGTGGCCGCCGCAGCGAGCCGCAGCCTCTCGCCGGCCTCTGCGTCGTACCCATCCGGGTCGATAGTCACGACGCCCCGCCCCTCGTCCCGCCGTTCGTTCAGGTACCGCGCTTCGTGCTCAACACCACGCCGCCGAATGATCTCGAGTTCGGGATCCACTCGGCTCGGACGCTCCACGAGCCCGCGCAGCGCCGCCCTCTCCAGCGCCGTCAGATGCTCGCAGGCCAGAAACCCCACAAGATCTGTCGCGGCATAGACCGGCGCGCCGTCAATCAGCTGCATCGATTATCCAACTCCGGCTCGCTCAACTCCATGAAGCGGCATGGTTCGATGATCCGTGCCGCCTTCAGCGGTTGGGCGGACACCACCGGTTGGGATAGAATGTGGGCAGCAAGGGGGATACCCATGGGGCGCAGACCTACCCTAGGTGTCGCCTCCCGCAAGAGGGGGAGGCGTTTGGTCGGACGAAAATCGACCAATGGATTTGGTCGATCGACCAAGTCCCTTGGTATAGGTACATGGGGGCAGATCTTCGCGTCAAGGACGCTGGTCGCCCTGCTCAAAGTGTTTCTGCTCAACCCCGAGAACGCCTTCTACCAGCGAGAACTCGTCGCCGCAGCCGCCGCCAGACTCTATGCGGTCCAACACGAACTTGGCCGGCTGGAGCGGCTTGGTCTGATAGTCAAGACTCCTAGGGGCAACCGCGCCTACTACAAGGCTGATCGAAGCCACCCGGTATTCGAGGACTTGAAACGGGTTATCGTCAAAACCGTCGGCCTGGGCGACGCCCTGAGGGATGCGTTGACCGGGCACAACGGCTCTGTGCGGGTAGCGTTCATCTATGGTTCCTACGCCCGTGGTCAGGAGAAACCCGGCAGCGACATCGATCTCCTGCTCATCGGCAGTCTGACTCCACGAGACGCGGCAGCGGTCCTTGGGCCTGTCGGACGAGAGCTGGGACGGGAGTTTAACAGTGTGGTGTATTCGCCCGACGAATTCCGTCGGAAGGTCCAGGCGGGCCATCATTTCCTTACCGAGGTCCTCCGGGGTCCCAAGATGTACCTGATTGGGAGTCAGGATGAGCTTGCGAGCCTTGCAGGATCAAGGGCATCTGCGTCCGCATAAGACCTCGACAAAGGAAGTCGCTGATATCCTCCGGGTTGTCGATCGCGACCTGGCCGATGCCAGGGTCGCCCAGGTGTCCGCTGACCGACGTTTTGTGATTGCATACAGCGCGGCGTTGGAACTGGCCACCATAGCCCTTTACGCGGTCGGATTCCGGACTGCCGGAGCCGGCCATCACTGGGCGACCTTTCAGGCCCTGCCGCACATCATGGGATCCCAGGCGCAGACACGGGCCGACTTCCTCAACGCGTGTCGCTCGAAGAGGAACATTACCGACTACGACCGCGCCGGGGAGATCTCCGAGAGCGAGGCCCAGGAGCTTCTCACTGAGACAGAAGCTTTTCGCGGTGATCTGATCGCGTGGCTCAAGGCGAATCACCCCTCGTTGGTCCCTCAAGGCGCAGCCTGACGGGTAGCGTGCCAGGGCCGCCCGCTCAAGCGCGGTCAGGTGCTCGCAGGCCAGAAACCCCACGAGATCTGTCGCCGCATACACGGGCGCACCATCAATCAGCTGCATTGCTAGGAATGCTATCAGATCGACGTACTACAGCGGGCGGTAGTCCGTTGGATCTCGACACGCATCGTACAGGGAACGGTCGATGTGAATCCAGGTGCACCCGGGGATCCCCCTTGGCGACCCTCTGCCTTCCTCATGGGGAAAGGCTGATTCGAAGATCAGCGATCGCCCTTGAGCCTTCGCGATCTTTTTCGCCAGCCCGACCGCCGGTCCCAAGTCACAGTCCTGACTCACAGTGACTGCGACTTCGTAGGCCCGGTCGTATGCGAGCGCGACGAGATCGACCGCGATGCTCACGTCCACGCCTTTTTCCTGGCCGCCAACGCTGATCCGGCCGCGATAGACGTATGTTCCTCGGCTTCGAAGGAAGCGGAGATTGTTGGTCCAGAAGCCATGCCAGAAAGCGTTCTGCTCGGATAGCCGTAGGGAGAGCCTGGCGCCGCGGGGCCCGAAGACCAGGCCGCCCGAGCGCCGTGATAGAGATTCTGTCCATCGATGAGGACGACCGCCCTCAATAAAACACCCGCCCGGGGTCGTCCCAAGAAGGGGACGTCCGGCGGGCGGGGAGGAAGTCATTTCGCATGATATCCAAACAATGGCCGGTATGCAAGGACGAAAGTCTCTCAGCCCCTATTCGCGCTGGACGCCATGAGGCCGCCCATTCTCAAGCATCGACACGTGGCCGTCGTTTTGCAGGGGACGTTGACTAGCTAGGGGATAGTGCCTCAGCGCACCAACTCTGCGACTGGCACTCCAAGCGCTTCAGCCAGTCGCTCCAACGTGTCAAGATTGGGCATGTGCCTTCCACTCTCGCTGCGCGAGATATTCGGCCTTTGGATCCCTGAGCGGGCAGCGAGCGCGCTGGCGGTCAACCCCAGGCGCGTTCGTACTTCCTTCACGCGGCGCGCGATTCGATGGGCGGCAGCGGCTTTCGAGCGCTTCCCAGCGCTACGCCCCTTGTAATACGGATATTCATGTTCGAGATGATAGAGGACGAAATCCCAGGTAATCTCAGACGTATTGCCAGACCCCTGCCGCACGAGGAGAGGGGCTACTTTGGACTGGTGGATGGCAATGAGCTCTTAGTCTGATGCTCCAACAGTACGAGAAGTTTGACTCGCGTTATGAGGGACTCTTGCCGGCGAAACGCGTCTATGTGCCGGAGGCCCTGGAGGAAGGCGAAGAGTAAGAGCCCGGAACTCAGGCTGCTGCCCAAGCCTCCGATAGGACCTCAGCCTGCTCCAACACCGTCAACGTCGCCTTCTCCTGCTTATCCGGTGGGTATCTATGCTTTCGCAGGATGCGCTTTACCAGCACCCGAAGATGCGCCCGGACGTTCTCGCGCACCGTCCAGTCGATCGTGACATTGGCGCGCACAATCGCGACGAGTTCCCGAGCAATCGCCCGCAGCGTCTCGTCGCCAAGCACCTTTACCGCGCTGTCGTTCGTCTCCAGCGCATCATAGAATGCGACTTCGTCTTCGGTCAGCCCCAGCGCCTCGCCGCGCGCGTTGGCCTCGCGCATCTCCCGGGCGAGCTGAACGAGCTCCTCGATCACCTGCGCCGCCTCGATGGCTCGGTTCCGGTACCGGCGCAGGGCCTGGTCCAGCATCTCGGAGAAGGACTTCGCCTGCACCACGTTCTTGCTCCGCCGCGTGCGGATCTCGCCTGAGAGCAGCTTCTGGAGGAGTTCCACGGCCAGATTGCGCTGCGGCATGCCCTTGACCTCGGCCAGGAACTGCTCGGACAAGATCGAGATATCAGGCTTTGCAAGGCCGGCGGCAGCGAAGATGTCGACCACGCCCTCAGACACGACGGCGCGTGAGACGATCTGGCGGACGGCGAAGTCGAGTTCCTCTTCGGTCCTGGCCTCGCCAGGGGCGCGCTTTGCGAGGCCGGCCCGCACGGTTTGGAAGAAGGCGACGTCGTCGCGGATACGCAGGGCGTCGTCGTGCGGCACCGCGAGCGCGAACGCCTGTGACAGCTCGTGCACGGCCTGCATCATACGATCCTTGCCGTCCCGTTGTGCGAGGATGTGCTCTTGGGCGAGCGGCAGGACACCCAGCCGTTCAGTCGGCGCTCCAGTGGTCCAACGCGACCAATCGAAGCCGTGGAAGAGGCCGCGGCAGATCTCGTATTTCTCCAGCATCACCGCGACCGCCTCGCTCTGATCGACCGCGGTGCGTCCAGTGCCTCCGCTCTCCGTGTAGGTCGCAAGCGCGGCTTTGAGCTCGTGCGCCAGGCCGAGGTAGTCCACCACCAGCCCGCCAGGCTTGTCGCGGAAGACGCGGTTCACCCGCGCGATCGCCTGCATCAGCCCATGCCCGCGCATCGGCTTGTCGACGTACATCGTGTGTAGCGACGGTGCGTCGAAGCCTGTCAGCCACATGTCGCGCACGAACACCAGCCGCAGAGGATCGTTCGTGTCGCGGAATCGGTTGGCGAGCGCCTCGCGCCGGGGCTTGTTTCGGACGTGGGGCTGCCAATCGAGCGGATCACTTGCCGAGCCGGTCATCACCACCTTGATCGCGCCCTTGTCATCATCATCGGACTGCCACGTCGGTCGTACCGCCACTATCTCGCGGTACAGCTCCACGCAGATGCGCCGACTCATGCAGACCACCATGGCCTTGCCGTCCATCGCCTCCAGACGCCGCTCGAAGTGCTCGACGACGTCGTGAGCGACGAGCCGAAGGCGCTTCTCCGCGCCAACGACGGCCTCGAGCTGCGCCCACTTGCTCTTGAGCTTCTCCTTCCGTTCGACCTCCTCGCCCTCCGTGGCCTCCTCGAAGTCGGGGTCGATCTTCGGCCGCTGGGTTTCGTCCAGATCGAGCTTTGCGAGGCGGCTCTCATAGTAGATTGGGACTGTGGCCCCGTCCGCCACGGCCCGCTGGATGTCGTAGACGCTGATGTAGTCGCCGAACACGGCTCGCGTGTTGGCGTCCGTCTGCTCGATGGGCGTGCCGGTGAAGCCGATGAACGAGGCGTTGGGCACCGCGTCGCGCATGTGCCGAGCGAAACCATCGATGAAGTCGTACTGGCTGCGGTGCGCCTCGTCGGCGATCACGACGATGTTGCGGCGGTCGGACAGTACCGGGTGCCGGTCGCCCTTCTCGTCAGGAAAGAACTTCTGGATGGTGGTGAACACCACTCCGCCGCCAGCCACGCGCAGCTGCTCTCTCAGGTCTGCCCGGCTCGCCGCCTGGACCGGCTCCTGCCGCAGCAGGTCGCGACAGCGGGCGAACGTGCCAAAGAGCTGATCATCGAGGTCGTTGCGGTCGGTAAGGACGACGATGGTCGGGTTTTCCATCTCGGGGTGAAGGATCACTCGACCAGCGTAGAAGGCCATGGTCAGGCTCTTGCCTGACCCCTGTGTGTGCCAGACCACTCCGACCCGACGGTCCCCCCGTTCGCCGCCCGGGCGTCGTCCCGCGCCATATCTGGCAGGCGCCTCCGCGACCCGCTGCAGGGTGGCCGCACGCGCCGCGCGGAGCGTTTCCTCCACGGCGACGTTCACCGCGTGGAACTGATGGTACCCCGCTATCTTCTTCGCCAGGGCTCCACCGCCAAGATCCTCAAACACGATGAAGTGCCTCACGAGGTCGAGGAACCGGCGCTTCTCGAACACCCCTTCGAGCACCACTTGAAGCTCGGCCAGTTCCGACCCTGCGATCTCGCGGCCCGCGATCGTGCGCCAGGGCTTGAACCATTCACGCCCGGCGCCGACGACTCCAATCCGCGCTTGCATGCCATCAGAGACGACCAGGGCCGCGTTGTACGCAAAGAGCGACGGGATCTGCACCTGGTAGGTCTGGAGCTGCTGGAAGGCGGTCCAGATCGTGGCGTCCTCGTCGGCCGGGTTCTTGAGCTCGATAATCGCAAGCGGCAGCCCGTTCACGAATAGCACGACGTCCGGGCGCCGTGTGTATTGGTTCTCGGAAACTGTGAACTGGTTAACGGCGAGCCAGTCATTGTTTTCGGGATCCTCGAAGTCGAGCACGCGCGCCTGTGCACCGGCGATGGAGCCGTCCTCGCGGCGATACTCGACCGTGGCACCGTCCACGAGCATCCGATGCACCCCGCGATTGCGCTCGATGAGCGAGGGCGCATCGAGCCGCGCCAGCTTACGGTAGGCGTCTTCAAGGGCCTCGGGCGGCATGTCGGGATTGAGTCGCACGAGCGCCTGACGCAGTCGACGTTCTAGCGCCGCGTCGCGGTAGTTCGGATCGGTGCGCTCGGCTGCCGACTCACCGGCTGCGATGGCCGGGCCGTGGAGCACAGCGTAGCCGAGCGCCTCCAGCCAGGCGAGGGCCGCATCCTCGACGACGGATTCGGTGAACGCGCTCATCACACCAAGCCAAGCAAGCCGACTACGCCAAGCAGCACATACAAGACCACAAAGATGATCGGAACCCAACGCTCCAGATGTGATAGGGGGTGATACGCTTTGCCGCGGCCCTCTTCTGCCTTCTTCCACTCATAGTCATAGAGCGCTGCGGGCATGTGCCGCTCAAGCTCGTGGATGACAGCGAACTTCACAGTGTTCAGATCGCGATAGGAGATGATAATCCGATACCAGGTCAGCGAGACGAGCAAACCCGCGACGGGCACCAGGATCGCCCAGTAGGTGTTGTACCTGCTTGCTGCAACAATGCCATATAGCGTGACAAGGAAAGCGTTCACTGTGAGCAGGTAGTTGTTCGCGGAGACCCTCCGTTCGCTGATCTTCTCAGCGGACTCGACGTAGTGCTTGTACTGCTCGAAGAGATCAGCCTTGAAAGAATCGCCGTAGGTCTCTTTCGTGTGACGGATCAACTGCGGAGGGGCATGGTCACCCATTGGTCATCTCGCCCCTCCGATCAATGCCTTGAGGTTGTCCCAGCTCCAGTTGTAGATCTTGTCGGACGCGAGCGCTGTGGTTGGCTTAGTGCAGTTCTTGCCACTACGACCTTGGAGAAGGAAGTACGGCCGGTCTGCCTCGCGAGCGATGGTCAACTCGGCAGCGACGCCCCTTGCAGTATGGGTATATTCGCCGCAGATGACGACCACAACGTCGATATTGTCCATGCGCCGTCGCACTTTCTCCTTCCAGTCCCCCGTCAGCGGTTCCTTGAGCGACCGGTCCTTGATCTCGAACGGGGAGTCTGGGTGCTTCGCCTGCCCCGCTAGCATGGTGCGAAGATCCTCGTCATGGTCAAAGTCGAAGCTGATAAACGCTCGTTTTGCCGCCATTGGTCACTCCTTACTGTAAGCAAGCGCATGCAGTGCTACGAGCCGGCCAGAATCCTTGAAAGTGCAGCGTGCAGGAAAGGAGCTTGGGCGACAGCGTGTCAGTCGAGTACCGAGGGGCTGGTTACTTCTCCGCGCCTGCGATCGGGCACCCGCCATGCCGATCTTCAACCACGACTCGGCGGTCCAGAACGCGTAGATCGTCATCTTGCCGGCGGGCGGCGACGACGGCGGCCGATGGGGCGCTTCCCGGAAGTCGGCAACAAGATCCCGTCGGATGGGCGCCGCTGCCAGGTCCGCCACGGTGAGGAAAGCGACAAGAGCCTGGGTCATCTCCGCCCTCCAGTCGCTCACAGCGCTTCCTCCAGAACCTTCTCCTTACCATTCACCCGTAGCTCCCCTGAAATGAGTTTTGGCAGCAGCGTGTTGCGAATGGCTGCGAGAGTGCCGGCTTGTTCGTCGTTGCGATGGCCGCGCCTGAAAAGCGGACCGGCGCGGCTGTCGAACTCGTCCAAGACTGCCGGGGATGGAACTAGCTGTTTGCTCATGTAGGCAATATTCCGATTCAGGCCTGGAACAGCTGAATCGGCCCCCAACAAATCAAGTCTGTGATCGCGCAAGGCATAGAAAAGGAAGTAAAGGCTGCGGCACGCGGCCTTGGGGACGACGTAGAAGGTTGTGTCGATCGCGAAGAAATCGGTCGGCGCCCACCTGACGACCCCGGGGTTGCCTTTTCGCCCCACGATGATGGCTGGACCATCCGCGAGCTTCTCGTTGTGCCAGCCAACTTGGCCGTTAGAGCCAAAGACCGGAATCTGCCCAGATTGCCGGTTCTCTTCCTTCAACGCCTTGCCGTAAGCAAGCTCGATCAAATCGCCCAAACTCGCAACCGCCCACCCCCTCGGAATCTCCCCCAGCTCCGAGTCCTCGAACGAATCCGGAAACAGGTCCGCCAGATGCTTGGGCAGGCAGGGGTCGCGGCCTTCGGCCTTGGCGCGGACGGGGTCGAAGTCGACGAACCACGACTTGAAGAGTGCCCGCGCGATCGCCTCCAGCGTCTCGTTCATCCGCCGGTTCAATTCGATCTTGTCGTCTAGCGTGCCGAGGATGTGGGCGATGGCGCGTTGCTCGGACTCAGACGGGACGTTGCACGAAAGCCCAACAATCTGGCCATGCGAGATGTTCGGAAAGGTTGAGCCGGTGGCTTGAGCCAACAAATCCTGGAGCCGGTAATCAATGAGCGCCTTGAGAAACGGCTGAAACTCAAGGCCCTTCTTGTGTCTGATCGCGGCAACGCCACGGCCAATCGCATACTCCTGATCCGCCCAGTTCATCCTTCCAGTCGTGGAGCCGCGGACACAAAATAGGATGTCGCCGCGCATAGCACGCTTCCTCGGGTCGGCAGTGAACTGGACGGGTGTCGGGTGGTGGAGGCCAAACTCTGTCGGGCCATTCAGTAGCGGCAGACCGTCACCCCTCTCGTTGCACGTATCGCCTGGAGGCGATTGACCCATTACGACTTCTGCGATCTCGCCCAGGAGCTCACTCACCATACCCGGTCTCCCTCAGGTTGGCGCGGATCGTCGCGTCCAGACGCGCGGCCTCGACGGCCTGCTCTCGCAACTGGGTGGTCAACCGTCTCATCTTCTCCTCGAAGGGCTCACCGTCTTCCTCGGCCGCCTCCGCCTCGACGTAACTGCCCGGTGTAAGCACGTGACCACGCTTGCGGATCTCGTCGAGGCTGGCGACCTTGCAGAAGCCAAGCATGTCGGCGTACTTCTGCTTGCTCTCTTTGTCACCACGCCAGGCATGGTAGGTGCCTGCGATCTTTGCGACCTCCTCGTCCGTAAGCTCCCGATGCACCCGGTCGATCATCGTGCCGAGCTTGCGGGCATCAAGGAAGAGCGTCTCACCGCGCCGGTCACGGAAGCGGCCATTCCTCTTGTCCCGGGCGAGAAACCATAGGCAGACCGGGATCTGCGTCGAGTAGAAAAGCTGGCCCGGTAGGGCCACCATGCAGTCCACGAGTTCCGCCTCGATGATGGCCTTGCGGATCTCGCCCTCGCCCGACTGGTTGGACGACATCGAGCCGTTGGCGAGCACGAAGCCTGCGACGCCCGTAGGTGCCAGATGGTGGATGAAATGCTGCACCCAGGCGAAGTTGGCGTTGCCCGCGGGCGGCATGCCGTACTTCCAGCGTTTGTCGTCCTTCAAGAGGTCGCCCCGCCAGTCACTGTCGTTGAAGGGCGGATTTGCCAGCACGTAGTCGGCCTTGAGGTCGGGGTGTCGGTCGTTGTGGAAACTGTCGCCGTGGGCGATCTGCGCGTCGATCCCGCGGATCGCGAGGTTCATCTTGGCGAGGCGCCAGGTGGTGTAATTGGACTCCTGGCCGTAGATGGAGATGTCCCCGAGGCGCCCGCTGTGGGCCTCGATGAACTTCTCACTGCTGACGAACATGCCGCCCGAACCGCAGCAGGGATCGTAGACGCGGCCCTTGTACGGCGCGAGCATCTCGACCAGCACGCGCACCACGCGGGACGGGGTGTAGAACTGGCCACCCTTCTTGCCCTCGGCGCTCGCGAACTGGGCGAGGAAGTACTCGTACACGCGGCCGAGGATGTCCTTGGCGCGGTCGGCCGGACTGCCCAGACCGATGTCGCTGACAAGGTTGATGAGCTGGCCGAGCCGCTGCTTGTCGAGCCCCGGCCGGGCGTAGTCCTTGGGCAGCACGCCCTTGAGCGACGGGTTGTCGCGCTCGATGGCGGTCATCGCGTCGTCCACGAACTTTCCAATGGTCGGCTGGGGCGCTTTCCCCTTGAGGAACGACCAGCGGGCCTCCTTCGGCACCCAGAAGATGTTGGCAGCCCGGTACTCGTCGGGGTCTTCGGGGTCCGCCCCCTGTTTGCGCTGCTCTTCGAGCTCGGCGTGCTTGGCTTCGAAAGCGTCGGAGATATACTTGAGGAAGATCAGGCCGAGGACGACGTGCTTGTACTCGGCGGCGTCCATATTGTTGCGTAGAGCGTCAGCGGCTGCCCAGAGTTTGGCCTCGAACCCGAGGTTGGCCGACGTGGTCTCTCTCTTGCTCGCCGGTGCCGCTCGCGACCCCCGTTTCGCCACGCCTGTTCCTCCTGCTGCCCGAGAGACCCCAGGTTACTGGTAATCAACTCTTCTTCGATGTGCCCAATTCAGTCCCTGGCGACGTAGCAGGCACAACTACCCGACAAAGCGGCGCTCGTTGTGCCAGGCGAGAAAGTCGCGGCTGGGACGCCAGGCAGGGCTCCTCGGGACTACGATGCGCTGGCCGTGGCGAGCGAAGTACTCTTCTCCGTTGTCGAACTCTTTCTTCAGGCGGCGGCTCACTTCCACCCGGTATTCGGGTGTCACGGTCATGTACCCGCGGTCGAACAAGATGTGTAAGTCGCTGCGCAAGAGGAGCCCGTTGTCCACGCGGTGATCGCCGCCTTCGGCGTAAGGACGGATGTGTGCGGCTTGCAGAACTGGCAAGGCCCTTTCGCCGGTCACCGCGCATCGCCGGCTGTAGGCGTC
>Ga0247727_10016784_pt1 | contig 11757 bp, 4 predicted proteins | sample WisWelCaveWW1625_FD_202498 | JGI IMG/M metagenome (GOLD analysis project Ga0247727, IMG submission 202498) | Biofilm microbial communities from Wishing Well Cave, Virginia, United States - WW16-25 | ecosystem: Environmental > Aquatic > Deep subsurface > Groundwater > Cave microbial mat | place... | reverse complement strand
GCTGCCGAAACAATACGACTTCCGTCCGGAGAGAAACTAAACGGGGCATATGCCCCCTGGAGAAAGTTAATCAGTTTTCCGGTGGCTGTATCCCACAGCGCTAACGTTGTCTGGTCATATGGATACGCTGCCTCATATCGCCGTTTCAGGGATTTCGAAACAGCAACAATTCGACTGCCATCCGGCGAAAAAGCAGGCGACTGCAGGGAATCCTCGCGGCCTATAATAGTCAAAACCCCTGAATCGCTACGGACGGGTTTGTTGATACGACGTACCCACGGGAATGTTGCCGGTCCTGCTTCAAGACGCTTTGCTGCTGCGAATGCAGGTGCGCTGTTTTCAGGCTCATTCGCAGCCTGCTGAAACAACAAATCCGCGTGCCCGGCAAACGTGTTTGCTTCACGCCTTACGAATTCACCAAAATCAGCCACAGCACCGGAGAGTTGTGCGTCAGAGATGTTTTCTTTGATTTCTTTTTTTCGTTTTTGTTTGCATGGCGGCTGCTCCAGTGCCAGAGCAAACGAATTTATTTTCAATTCGTTTTGACATCCCGGGCAGTTTATGAGCGATCCCAGGCTATTTTCGGTAATGGTGAACGCAAGGCAACAAAGCGGACAGTGAATTCCTGATTCCCCTTGAAAAGCCCGCGCGGTCAACACCGGCGCTCCGGGAGTTATGCGCACGACGCCTGAAGACTCGTAGTCAGCCAGTAATTCGTAAGTCAGTCCTGCGGAACACTTTGATTCGACAAATTCAAGATCGGTCAATACCTGCTCAAGGCGGGTCCAATCCCTTGACTTGATGAGCTGATGCGGCAATTCCTGCAGCGCTCGCAAGTATGGCTCTTTCCAGCGAGTTTCAAAATAGGATGCGATCGATTCGTGCGCAACGCGGCGCTCTTCCTTTTCGTTCAAATAGCGCTTGCCGACAGCTTCCTTTAACTGCAGGTGGAAAAAATCGATCACTCCTGAGCGTTCAAACAGGTAGCCGCCGAAAGCGCGGTAAAGGCGCGCCCACAGCATGTCGGGCAATTTGTGAACTCCCACCGCATGAGATTTTAATAACGTCTGCAATTCTTCTGCTGTCATTCCGTAACGGCCGCATGCCAGATACGACATGCAATCGCGTACGATCGAAGAAGTAAAATCAGCTTCGATACGTTCAAGAACCTGATCAAATAATTCACTCAACTCATCAGGCAGGCGATCGATTCTCCGGGCCAGATCCTCAAACTTTCCAAATACGCGCAACTCTTCAAGCGCCACCATCGTATACAACGGATTTCCGCCGGAAACTTTTTCGTAAAAGCTTATTTCCACTTTCCGGTCTGGAAAATCATGACGAATTTCTTTTAGATATCGTTGAACAAACTCCCGGACTTCCGACGCGCTCCATCCTGTCATTTTTTCTTCAAGCGGCTTTACGTGTCGCGCGCGAAGTGCATCCAGAGTATCGGATTCCAGTGTGCTGATGATCATGCGCAAGTTTGCCGGAAGGGGCTGTGGCAACCATTTCATTCCCTGAGCATCATTCAAACGTTCTAACTGGTTGGCGGCATCCAGGATCAACACAACCCTCTGACGTTCGGCGGCTTTGTTCAACAGAACGCTGAATAGATGCAGAAGATCACCGAGTTCCTCCGGGATCCTTTCGTTCGGGTCCACAGCGCGGACCAGTTGCAGGCAGAATCTGCGGAGCATCAGGCGCAAATCGCTTGAATAGGACGAGGCGCCTACAAAATGGGAAATGATTAACCATTCAGGATGTGCATGAGCCGCTTCTTCAGCAAATTGAGCCATCAGCGCCGACTTTCCGCAGCCCGGTTCGCCCGTGATCAGGAGCAAAGATGCGTTTGTTTCGGCGATGCAATAGGTGTGCATGCGCTCGAGCAAGTTCTTTCGTCCGACAAAACCGCGCGCGCGATCGACAGCAAACAGATCATGCAGCTCCCTTTCCTGATCCAGCCAATCTTTGGTTTCAACCTGGCCTCGTGTCCCGGTTTCTATCTTTTGCCACACCACCTCAAGCACAGTTTGTCCGAATACTTCCAGGTCATCGTAGTCAAATACGGAAACGCCTGAATCAACGATTTCTCGTTTGAGAAGGTCCAGATTCAATTGATCTTTCAGATCGAAAAAATCATCAGGATTACTGCCTGCCAGTTTTTGTGTGAGCGACTCCTTTCGGAAAAAGAAGAAACTGCGGTCGCGGCTGTAACGCGAATTTCTTTGAAAGATCTTACGGATGATTTCATATTCTCCAGGAGGCATATCCTGGTTAAGAAGGTATTTCGATCTCCCGGCATCCCAGTTGTAGTTGCGTGCCAGGCAATCTTTTTCTTCGGGCAAAAGTGAGTTTTCATCTCTCTTTTCATCAAGCAATTTGCGAAGATCCACGATTTGTTTCGGAACGCCATCGTGCAAGACACCATGATAAATTTCCTCCGCTGTTATGGAGCGCATCTGGCCGGGTGGAATCCAGCCGTATCGATGGCCAAGGATACCGATAAAAAAAGGGCGACAGGTATCGATTTCATCAAGACAGATGTCGAGCGCTTTACCATCGTGGGCATCTTGTTCGCTGACTCCCCATCGCAGGTCCACATCAACAAGACGAACCCGTTTCTTTTTGCATCTTTCTTTCAGCTCGGGGAATACAACGCGCACCAGATGGTCACGCTCACCATGCATGTCTCGAAACGTGGATGAAATGAAAACGCGGACCGTTTGCCACATGATTGTCTGTATTTATCGTATCTCAATTCATCGAAGCAACCGGATTACTTATCAGATGAACAGCGGTGTTGCCTGCTCAGAGGCAATCGATTGAAGTTCGGGTAAAGGGGACTATACTTTTCACATGATGATACTGTTAGCGATTTGTCATCGAGAAATTTTGAAGGATCCGGACACATCCGGAAGGCAACCGGATTGACACTTCAGCTAACAGCGCTCTTCCTTTTTGTTGCGATCTTCGTTGTAGCAACCCTCCGCAAGGTGCATTTAGGCATCATCATGTTCGCTTCCGCATGTGGCGTTGGAATCTGGCTGGCCGGGATGCCGCTGAAGAACGTGGTGGGTGGCTTCCCCATCAGCATCATGATTTTGCTGGTTGGTGTCACGTATTTTTTCGCCATCGCCCAGGCCAATGGTACGATCGATCGCCTGACAGAAGTTGCTATTGGAAGAGTTGGGAACCATGCGGTACTGCTGCCTTTCGTTTTTTTTGCTCTTACAGCGTCCGTGTCTGCGATGGGCTCACCTCTGGGGGGTCTGGTGATGGCGCCTGTCGGTATGCCCATCGCCAGGAGATACGACATCGATTCCATGCTGATGGCGCTTGCAATTGGAACCGGCTTTAGCGCGGGCGCTTTTGCTCCCACCAGTCTTTTTGGCATTGTCAGCTACGGAACCGCACACCAGGCGAATATCGAACTGAATCCGCTCACGCTTTTTGCAGTTGCGGTCGTCGCCAATCTTGTCCTGCTGTTTGCTTCATTCTTTATCTTCGGGGGCCCTGAACTCATCAAGCGACGAAACGCCGGCACATCTAATCCGGCCTCACCCCATTTCGCTGAAGACCGTGTGGCTCTATCTCGAGTACCCTTCACCCGGAACCAGATCTCGACTGTCATTTGCATGATCGGTCTGATTGTCAGCGTTGTCGCCTTGTCGCTGGCAGGTCTGGATCCCGACATTGGAGTACTCTGCTTTGCATTCGGCGCGGTGTTGACCCTCATTGATCCTGTCTCCAGTACGACTGCAGTTTCCAGGATTGATTGGTCGACTGTGTTGCTGGTTGGCGGCATCATCACTTTTGTTGGTGTGTTGCAAAACATGGGCGCAGTTGACCTGCTTGGAACAGCCGCAACTAAGATTGGAGTGCCGATTCTGTCTGCGCTTGTCATCTGCGTTATCGCAGGACTGGTTTCTGCTTTTGCATCCACCACGGGCATCCTTGCCGCGCTGGTGCCGTTGGCCATACCACTGGTGGCTGCTTCTGATTTACCAGGCTGGGCGATTATTTCCGCACTCTCTGTCTGTTCCTCAATCGTGGATGTATCACCGTTCTCCACTGTGGGGGCGACCCTGGTTGCCACCGCGGCCGAGGAAGATCGTCCGCGCATGACATCGCTGCTTACTCGCTGGGGGATGTCTATGGTTGTGATCGGTCCCATCGTGCTGGTCGCCATTCTCGTGCTGCCAGGCCTACTGTAGACCCGGTTTTTGATTCTTGTAACTGTGAGACATCTGTTTCGCCGGAATGTCGGTATCCTGTCAGATTGTCCGGTTACAGCGTCGGTCTTCCACTGGAATCTCTCGAGAGATTCTTCGTGGCATGCCTCTTGCTCAAAGAACCACTGCTAAGGCGATTGGACTCAATGAATCCTTCGGAACGTACCGGCGGCTGGACATCGAAACTCTCCCTCGTAACAGCCGCGATCCTTTTTTTCGAGACCGTGAGCGGCCTGGCCATATGGCTGTTGCCGTTCAGTATATCCAACCAGTGGATGGTTCTTCTTCATACGATTGCAGGACTGCTGTTTCTGCCGCCGCTGGCATGCTACGGCTTCCGGCACTGGCGCTACTACCGCCCCAGCAACATGTCCCACATCAAACTGCTGGGATACGCCGGCATCCTTGCGCTTGCAGTCATCTTCATTTCAGGTTTGATACTAACCGGGCAGGGAATCTTTTCGAGTCGTATCAGCTATCTGTGGGACACGATCCACATCATCACGACATTTGCAGTTGTCTTCTTTATCTTGCCGCATGTGGTCCTTCTTTTGTTGAGGGACCGAAAAAGCGATGCGGGACTCTTCCGCGTTGAACTGAAGTATTTTGGAAAAGGCGCCGGCGGAGCGCTTTTCTTGCTGCTGATAGCAGGATCTCTTGCCTGGTTTTATCGTGGCCCAAAACTCCATCATGAATTTCCTGCGGATTACAGTTATAAATACGGGCCCGGTCGCCCGTTTGCTCCAAGTCTTTCGCGGACGGAAAGCGGCGGACCTGTTGATTCTCGTCTGTTTGCAGGATCCGAATCCTGCGGGACCGCCGGTTGCCATGTAGAAATCGTGGATGAGTGGAAAGTCAGCGCTCACCGGTATGCGGCCATGGACGCCGGTTTTCAATCCATCCAGTTGAACATGGCAAAGCAGAACGGGCCGGAATCTACGCGTTACTGTGCCGGATGTCATGATCCCATCTCGCTGTTTTCAGGAACGAAAAACATTTACACGGACGCAAAGGACCTGACGAATCTTTCGGGATATCAGGAAGGGGTTTCGTGTCTCGTCTGTCATGCAATCAAGAAAACCGATGTCAAGGGGAATGCCGCTTACTTGATTTCCGCACCGGACAGATACTTATTTGAGCTGGAATACCAGGAAGGAAAAAGCGATACGGCGCGCTACTTCCGCGATTTTCTTATCAGGGCATATCCGCGACATCATGTGCAGAGTTTGAGCAAACACCTGTTCAAAGCTCCGGAATACTGCGCAGCCTGTCACAAACAGTTCATCGATCAGGAAATCAACAGTGTCGGCTGGGTGCAGCTTCAAAACCAGTATGATAACTGGCGGAAGAGCCGTTGGAATCATCCCGGTGATCCAGAGAAAACGATTGAATGCCGCGAATGTCACATGTATCTTGAAGATTCAAATGACCCTGCTTCAGGAGATGCTTCCGATTACAACAGGAGTGCGGCGGATGAGAAACATCGCAGCCACAGGTTTATTGCCGCAAATCAATTCATGCCGGGTGTGTTGAAACTGCCGGGATGGGAAGAGCAGGTGGATCTGATTCACAAATGGTTGCAGGGCGGGATCGAGATTCCGGAAATAGCGGATAAATGGGAGCGTGGTCCCGCTGTGTCTCTCGAAGTTCTTGCGCCCGACCAGGTCCACTCCGGCGAACAGGTTGAAATTAAGGCGATTTTGACATCGAACAAAGTGGGACATGATTTTCCCACTGGACCATTGGACATCATCCAATCCTGGGTCCGGATGGAAGTCACAGATGATACCGGCAACATACTCTACGCCACCGGGCAGGTGGATGACAAAGGATTCATCCAGCCCGGTTCATTCATCTTTAAAGCGGAGCCGGTGGATCAGTATGGAAATCTTGTCGACCGGCACAACCTCTGGGAAATGGTGGGCGTCCGCCATCGTCGCGCGCTCTTTCCTGGTTTTTCGGATACAGCAGACTTCCGTTTCTTTTGCCCTGATCTTTACAGGGCGGAGGCAAGCAGTGGAGTGAAGGCTCCGGGGGAGCATCAGTATCAGATAACAACGCCGGAATCCACTGCCGGCAGTTTGACGATTCGTGCAACCCTTTGCTATAGAAAAGTAGACCAATTCCTGCTGAATTTCATGTTCGGAGAAAACTCCGGAATCACATCACCGATTACCGAAATGGCACGCGTAGAGCGAACCGTGACGATCATTCCCTGATATTCCGTAACATGCTTTCCCGGCGCAAGAAACTGATCGTTCGTTCTGCGGTAATCACTGTACTTCTACTTACCGCTGTAAGTGTTGCTATTCTTCTTACGTTGCCGAAGTCAAAACGCTATACACCGGGTGAAACACCTGAAGGAATTATTTCAGAACTGGAGCGCAATCTTCCTCCCGGCTATCCGAAAGTTCAATTCAAAGACACAACTCGAAAGGCGGGGATTGATTTCATTCACTTTCACGGAACCCGCTCCACGCAGCTTCCTGAGGACATGGGATCCGGCGCGGCATGGGGCGACTACGATAACGATGGAGATCCGGATCTGTTTCTATGCAATCTGGCGGGACCTCTTACGATGGCGGATCATGAAATCCAACAGAGTCCCGCAGCCAATCGTCTCTATCGAAACAACGGCAATGGCGCTTTTACAGATGTGACCGCAGTCAGCGGTTTGGATGATCACGGATGGAGCATGGGCGCTGCGTGGGGCGACAGCGATGGCGACGGATGGCTGGACCTGTTTGTAAGTAATTACGGGATGAACAAACTCTACCGCAACCGCAAAGACGGGACATTTGAGGATGTTACGCAAAAAGCAGGAATCGGCAACGACCGCGGCTTCTGGACCGGGGTTTCGTGGTCCGATTATGATCTGGATGGCGACATGGATGTATACGTCTGCGGGTACGTGAAATACACTTTCCGGCCGGAAGATCGAAACCGAACTGCGGGGCAATATAAAACGGTTGTTCCTTTTACCTTGAATCCTTCTTCTTATGAGCCGGAACGGAATCTGCTGTTCCGGAATAACGGAGACGGTTCCTTTCACGAAGTAGCAGAGGAAGCGGGCGTCTCCAACACGGCGGGCCGAAGTCTGTCTGCGGCATGGTGCGACTTCAATAAGGATGGTCACCCGGATTTGTATGTTGCAAACGACATCTCCGACAACGCCATGTTTATGAATCAGGGCGACGGAACTTTTACGGACGTCGCGGAAAGTTCGTGGGTGGCCGACTACCGCGGCGCCATGGGGCTCGCAGCCGGCGACTGGAATAATGACGGAGACATGGACATCTTCATTACTCACTGGATTGCGCAGGAGAATGCAATGTTCGACAATCTGTTGATCCCGATGGGGCCACAAAACGGATTTCCGCGCTTTTCCGATATCGCGGACCGGATTGGTCTTGGACAGATTGCTCTGGATTACATCGGCTGGGGCACTTCATTCTTTGATTATGATAACGACTCGCGACGGGACCTGTTTGTTGTAAACGGCAGCACTTTTCAGGAGGAGAGTAATCCAGAGCATCTGATTCCGATGAAAAACCTGCTGTTCTGGAATCAGGGCGAAGACGGCTATTACGAAACCGGATCCGTCAGCGGGGAAGTCTTTGCACGAAAGGCGGTCGGGCGGGGCGCCGCTTTTGCCGACTTTGATCTGGATGGTGATGTGGATGTCGTCGTAGTGAATCATAGTTCCGCACCACTGTTGCTTCAAAATGAAGGAGGGAATCGCAATCACTGGCTTCGCGTGCGCGCGCAGGGGAAAAGGAACCGTTTCGGAATCGGAGCACGGGTTGAAGTCGTCACCGCAGGCGGCCGGAAACAGATCGACGAAATCGGAGCGCAATCTTCATACCTCTCGCAAAACGACTCTACTGCCTGGTTCGGACTGGGAAATTTGAGTCACGCGGAACAAGTCTTCGTTCGGTTTCCCGGTGGAAAAATCGTCGAACTTCAGGATGTTGCAGCCAACCAGACTCTTACGGTTGCTGAAGAGTAATGTTCAGGTTTGCGCGGTCCTTGGTCCCCATGCTGTTATCTTTGTTCCTGTTTGCCTGTCATGGCAAAGAGTCTACCGTGCAGAAAACGGAAGACATAAAAAAGCAGGAGATTCGCGTTTTCTGGGAAACATTCAATCGCGCTACGTCTCTCCGCACTGCGGGGAAATTCGAAGACGCAGCGAAGGCGTATGAGAGCGCCTTACAACTCGATTCCAAGCATGAGGAATCGCTTTACTATCTCGGCAGTTCATTGCTGGAGCTGGGGGAGTATGAAAAGGCGATTCAGATCTACCGCCGGATGGTGAAACTGAATCCGAAAAGCAACCGCGGACTTTCGCAGCTCGGTTTGTTGCTTTCAACGCCGGCTCCGGGCGCCGTTCTGAATGAAGAGGAAGCGCGCGGAATGTTCGAGAGGGTCACGCGGGTGAACCAGGAGGAATCGGGGCCTTTCTTGCGGATGGGATTGTTATCGCTGCGTCAGGGTGATCGCAAATCTGCATGGAAATATTTCCAGATTGCCGCCGGATTCAAATCGCCGGAAGGACTTTTCTTTTCAGGATACCTGCGTTTTCAAGAAGGAAATTACGTAGAGGCAGCATCCCTGTTTCAACGAGTGCTGGAGATCAACAGGAATGAAAAACAGATTACAGGACGCGGTGTGTTTTCGGAGGGAGACATCAAGACATCAGGGAGTTCTCTTTCTCTCATGGAGAAAGCCGGAGTAAAAGCGCTGATTTTTCTGCACTGGACTTCTCTGAAGCTGGGACGATATCCCGACAGCGTTCCGGCGGAATTCCGCGTGACCGGCAATCCGGCTCCCGTTGCCGTGAATCTCGCAAAGCAGCCCGGCCCGGGGCGCGTTGTGTGGTGCGACCTGGACTCCGATTCTGTTCCGGAAATGGTCCTGATTGAATCCGGCAGAACATGCATTTTTGAAAATGCGTCCGGAAAATTTCGCGAGTTCGCTGCGCGCCTGGCGGGCGGTTATGACGGCGCATGTGCTGATTACAACGGGGACCACAGGCCGGATCTCTATATTATTAGTAATGGTTTTACGGGCGAAGGTCAAAACACTCTTTATCGCAATGAGGGTTCCGGCGCTTTCCAGGATGTCACGGATTCGAGCGGACTTTCAGGCCGGCGCGCCACAGCCGCAGCCGCTTTTGCGGACATGGACGGCGATTCTGATCCGGATCTGCTGGAAGCAGGAAACGCGGCCGCTGGAAATGCCCCTCTGCGCATCTACTGGAACAAAGCCGGCAAATTTCAACTGGAACAACTCGCTTTTCCGGGCAACGCCGTCTCGTTCTCCATTGCGGATTACAATCAGGACGGCGCTCCGGATCTTTTTGTGTTGCGCTGGAAGCGGCCCGCCGTGATGTTTCGGAATGACGGCAAAGGGCGCCTTACAGATGTGACCTCCAGCGCCGGACTGCAATCCGCCGGAGGAAACAGCTTTTCAGCCTCCTTCTTCGATTATAACCACGACCCGTGGCCCGATCTTTTCGTTTCACGGCACGCATCCTATGAGACCGCTCTGTTGCGCTTGATCCAACCGGGATTGCCACAATTACAGGAGGCGCCTCAATTATATGTAAACGTTGGCGGAAAAACATTCGGAGATGCCGGCAAAGAAGCAAAACTTCAGCATGCGTACGGGACCATGAAGTCGATTGCTGTTGATTGGGACCGGGACGGCTGGACCGACATTGTTCTGGCCAACGGCGGTCTGGACTCGTGGCGACTCGAGCCTTCCGTTGTCCTGCGCAATCTGGAAGGCAAAGGTTTCGTCGAATGGGCACAGTTTCCTGCCAATCAAGCCGCTAACATTCTTTCCTTCAGTATTGCGGAAGGAAAGTCCGATGGCGTCCCCCGGCTTTTTGCTGAGAGCCTTTGATCCCAGGCGCTAATTCGGATTACCGACCAACTGGAAGGCGGCCCAGTAAAACGGGTTCTCATGGTTTCTGCGAATTTCCTGACGCGCTTTATGGAAAGCTTCCGCCTTGCTCAGGCCGGAAGTCCACAGACTGTAAAATCGATTCATCAGAAGGCGAGTGGTATCATCCGGGATTTTCCATAAGCTAAGAATTAAAGTTTGAGCTCCAGCCAGAACGAATGAACGTTTGAGTCCAAAAACACCTTCACCCCCACGAACCGTTCCCACTCCGGTGTCGCAGGCCGATAGAACAACGAGCTCAGTTCCATGCAATTGAATCCCTTCGATTTTCATTGCGCTCACCAGACCTTCGTCGCGACCTTCGGCTAATGAGCGGTTCGCTCCCGCGAGAACGATTCCGGACCGCAACGAAGGATCTTCCCAGTCAGCATCCGGAATGCCGGGCAGAAATGACTCCTGGCCAATGTCATCCTGGCGCTGGTCTTCCAGAAAGTAGCCGTGAGTTGCGAGATGCAAAACTCTCGGAGATTCCACAGAAAGCAATACCTCCTCGAGTGCCTGCCGGGCCGTGTAAAGTTGAACCGGAATCTGCTTCCCTCTTAAGAAATGAGCAACTTCCCGGGCTTCCAGGCTTCCCGCAGGAAGATTTTTAAAGCGAAGATTACTCAATTGTTTTGAAACACTACCGCGAAACGAAGACGTTTCCATTCCGGGTTGTGCCGGCGTGGCCGGGCGCTTTTCTTCGCTGAGATCCAGGTCAGGATTCGCGATCACCACAGCATCTTTACCCTGTCCGCCACCTTCCCATCTCAAAATATCGCGACCCGACGAAAGATAGGTGATTTCGAACTGGTCCATCAGGGTTCCGCGATCCGAAATTAATACTTCCAGCGGAATCAAATGCAGCGGTCCGTCCGGGCTGATCAAGATACGTTTTTTATTATTCAACACTATTGCAAATGGCTGAATCAATTTCCGGTACAGTTCCATACCGTACTTTCGCATCTGTCGTGTTTGTTTCCGGTCCGGACGGCCCTGTTCAACAATGAATCCGATTTCGGTTCGATAGGAATGAATGAGATTATCAATCTCTTCCGCAGGCCCGAGGTCAAACAACCGGACGTTGATTGAGGGACTTCCGGTCAATACAAAAACAAGATAGTGAGTCCGTACTGGCTGGTCTTGAATTGAACTGCCAAAGCCGATCCGCGCATAATCCAGATATACGCCGTCCAGCGGCAGGTGGCCCGCGATTCTTTGAGGAGTGGCTCTTCCCACTCGCTTTTCCAGAGCGTAATCCTGACTCAGACTGCTCAATTCGGCCTCCAGTGACTCACGCTTTTTTTCTTCCTGCATGAGGAGGCTTCTGTACAGCTCCGGCTTCATCCGGCCCGGACCCTCCAACCACATTCTGGCAATCTGCCGGCGCGTTGCCTGAAGCAATTCCCACTTCTTTCGAATTTCTTCATTACTGGAATGAATCAGGGCAGTCAGGTAACGCCCCTGCGCTTCCTGCACGGACCCTTTCCAGAGCAACCAGGACGAAAACGTTCCTTCTACAGAATTAGAATTGTTTGACAGAAATCGAGCTGTGTGGCTCAGAAATTGATGGAGG
>Ga0247727_10016783_pt1 | contig 11757 bp, 11 predicted proteins | sample WisWelCaveWW1625_FD_202498 | JGI IMG/M metagenome (GOLD analysis project Ga0247727, IMG submission 202498) | Biofilm microbial communities from Wishing Well Cave, Virginia, United States - WW16-25 | ecosystem: Environmental > Aquatic > Deep subsurface > Groundwater > Cave microbial mat | place... | reverse complement strand
CATTAGCTGCATTAATACGGAAGTAAGCCTGAAGTGGCATGTCGACATTAACTCCCTTAGGCACATAAATAAAGGAACCGCCGGACCAAACAGCAGAATTTAAGGCCGCTAGTTTGTTGTCTGCCGGTGGAATAGCCTTACCAAAGTATTGATCGAAAAATTCTGGGTATTGTTTCAAGGCGCTATCAGTATCGAGAAAAATAACTCCCTTTTTCTCCCATTCTTTCTTGATAGAGTGGTAAATGACCTCACTTTCATACTGAGCTCCAACTCCAGCCAAGTATTTCTTTTCGGCCTCAGGAATTCCAATCGCGTCATAGGTCTCGCGAATTTCTTTTGGTAAGCCCTCCCAAGTTTTACTTTTCTCAACCGTCGGCTTGATATAGTAGTAAATATCATCATAGTTAATGGTGGAGAGATCCGCTCCCCACATTGGTTGTTTCTTCGACTTAAAAATCTCATGAGCTCGCAACCGGAATTTCAACATCCACTCTGGTTCGGATTTGTGATGAGAAATTTCTGCCACAATCTGCTCATCTAAGCCTTTACGTGATTTGAAAAAGTAATTTTCCGGTTTAGAGAATCCGTATTTCTCCTTATAACTTGCGTTGACTTCAACTGTAGCAACAGGCTTAACCATAAAATCAACCTTTAACTGGTTCGTAACCTTTCTCTTCAATTTGGAGCGCTAAATTTTTGTTTCCGCTTTTGACGATTCTCCCGTCCATCAAAATATGGACAAAGTCAGGTTCGATATAGCGTAGGATCCTTTGGTAATGAGTAATCAGGAGTATCCCTAGTCTTGAGTTCTGCCTTTTAGACTCAACAATACCCTTGGAAACTATCTTGAGGGCGTCAACATCTAGCCCTGAGTCGGTTTCATCTAGGACTGAGTATTTTGGCTCAAGTATCGAAAGCTGAAGAGTTTCCATCTTCTTCTTTTCCCCTCCAGAAAAGCCATCGTTAATCGAACGTCCCGCAAAAGCGGGATCCATCCTGAGATTCTTAAGCTCAGCTTTGACTTGATTCTGAATCTCTAGGGCCTTAACTTGAGAACTCTTAAGATTCTTGTAAGCGCTCCTCATGAAGCTACCTACCGAAACTCCAGGAACTGCCACTGGGTACTGCATTGCTAGAAAAAGCCCGAGTTTGGCTCGCTTGTCCACAGCTAAATTTGTAATATCCTCTTTATCCAGAACGATTTTTCCCTTGGTGATTCGGTAACGCGGGTGGCCCATGAGAGCTAGGGAAAGCGAGGACTTCCCTGAGCCATTTGGCCCCATCAGGGCGTGGATCTCCCCTGGTTTAATGGTGAGAGAAACTCCTTTGAGGATTTCTTTGTTTTCAGTAGAAACGTGGAGAGACTTAATTTCTAGCATGGTAACTGAAGTTACCACAAATCGAAGCTGAATTCAAGGAAACTAAGCAGCCGCCCGAAGGGCGTCTTCCACTTCTTTCCAATCTTCTTCCGTCAAATAATGAATTTGGCCTTGGAGAGCTAGTTTCCAGTGTGACCCAGCTCGTCTGCGAAAGATAGAAAGTTTATCTCGAAAATTCTCGATTGGAACCCAGCGCTCTTCAGCAAGCGCAACTACTGTTGAGCACTTGAAGCGCCAGGGGTAAATTTCTCCAGGAGTTTTCATGGTAAACAACTCTTCACGCTCTTCAAACATCTCGGACTCAATTTTTACAATTCCTCCCACTTTGCCAAGGCCACCAATGTAACAGGCAAGAAGGTCTCCTGGGTGTGTCTTCAAAGCGTAGTTTTTGCGCAGTTGTTTAAAACCAACAATTCCTTGCTTGGTAAAGATTTCAAAGTTTTCTTGATTGGTAACAAAGAGTATGTAATTCACGACTCTCGCAGTTTAACCCTTCTCTTTTATTTCCTCAAGAGAGCGTTCTGAAACTGCGGAAAAATTGTAGTCTTTAGCATCGTAGCCCTCTCGAACAGCTTGGTCGGCATGTTTGATGAGCAGCCAAGCATTTTTCCCGGCTTTTCCGGGTGGAAATCCTCGAGTTTTAACTAAAGCGAAGCTACCCTGAAGTTTTTTTCCGTATAAAAAGAACTTAACCTCGCCCTTCTCTATTCCCTGCCTCATGATTTCATTTCCCTTTTCTTTACCTTTTATCTGCTCTCGCACACCCTTGGCGACCTCAACTTCAGCTATGTAATAGCCTTCGTCCCAGATCATGACTGGCCCACCACCATATTCACCCGCTGGTATTACACCTTCAAAATGGCGGTAGTCGAGAGGATGATCTTCAGTCTGCATAGCCAGTCTTTTTACTTTGTTATCTAGAGACGGCCCTTTGGGAATAGCCCAACTGGGCATGGCACCATCGACTTCAAGTCTAAAATCGTAATGGAGTGCTGTCGCTGAATGTTTTTGCACTACAAAAGCGAGTTTTTCAGGATCAATGTCTTTTGAGGTAAAGGGTTCCGGAGTTTTTTCCGGATCCCTCATTGATTTGTATTTTTCTAATTTTTGCATTAGGGGTAAATCTGAGTTCCATCATCCTCTTCGAGGATAATAGCTAACACTGGGCAAGATTTGGCGGCGTCTATAATAGTATCCTTATCGTTGCCATTTGGATTCTTCACCACCGCTTTCAGCTCACTATCGAGCTCAAAAGTTTCGGGGGCAATGACGCTGCAAGAACCAGCACCAATACAGAGATTTCTATCGACGCGGATTTTCATCGGAGAGGCCTAAGCCTTAGTCTAACAAAATTCTTGACCTGCGTAAAATGATAAACAAGATAGTAAGCAACTAAAGCGTAAATCACTCCTGGAATAATATCGACAACATAATGCTCCCCGGTGTAAACGATTGCTAGCCAAACCAAAATTGGGTAGAGGGAGAAAACCCAAGCCAGCCTCTGTGAATATCGTCTTAAGGCTAAGAAAACCAACACCGGGTAGGCGGAATGGAGCGATGGAATAGCGGCTACTGGGTTGGGGTTGAGTTGTGAATAATAAGACGAAAGATTCCAAGTCCAGCCGATTTGATCAATGGTCAAGTTAATGATTTTATAAACCCCGTTGAGAGCCCCAACGTTGGCGGCGTACCAGGGAGGGGCTGCGGGAAAGAGTAGATAAGTCAAAAAAGCAGCAAAACTGAGTAGAAGCAGGGCAGTAACAAATTTGTAATATTCCGCTTTTCTCCGGAGCCAAAGAAAAAAACCCACGATTAAAGGCAACGGGAAGTGTAGGAAGTAAATTACAGAGGCGGCTATATCGTACCAACTTACCCTTTCTGGACGGTAGAAAAGATCCTGCAAAAACTCGGTCGCCGTATTCCCGAAGAACAAAAGTCGCTCCGCAGCAACAATATCTTCGATGTGAACCTTGAAACTTGTGGTAGCAGCGAAACCCCGAAGCATTTCGTAGCCAAGAAGCAGAGCGACAAAGGGTAGCCAGTCTCTTAAGAAAGAAATTCCCCTACCAGCGATCACCGCTCCGATCAAGAGGAAAACAAAAAAGCGGTCGGGAGTAATGGAGATGTTGCGGACAACCATAAAGATCACTATTCCCAACAAATAGATAATGAGGAGAGCTGTAGTTACATTTTCTCGATTGAGCTTAATTGTAGGCATTTGCTACCAAACCCCGTAATTTTGAAGATAAGTCTCTAGATCCCAGCCCAAATTGTTCATTTGTTTGGCTGCTGAAACTCCAATGTAGCGAAAGTGCCAAGGCTCATAAGCATAGCCCGTTATCTGCTCCTTACCGTACGGATAAGAAAGCACATAACCATATTTATACGAATTAGCAGCCAGCCATTTTCCTTCGGCAGTATTACCAAAGTCTGGTGAAAGATTGTTACTTATAGTGGTTGAAGACAGATCTACTGCCGTTCCCAATTGGTGTTGGGAATGACCGGCACGTGCACTTATTTGACTCGCCGCGGCGAGTCCAGCAACCGAAACCCAGTAATTAAAGGTTGCTTGCTGAGATGCATAGCTACGGTAAGCTGAGGTAACAGTAAGTGTATGACCTGATTTTTTCGCGGAAGCAAACATTTCTGCCAGCTTATTGGCAGCTCCCTTTCGCAACAAGGCTCCTGGATAGGAGGTTACTGAATTATTGATATTGATCAGATCCTTTGGATAATAATCGGCGGGTAATCTAATAGTTTTGTTTACCAAGACCAAGAGATTGTCTCCCTTATAAGTAACAGTAGTCGTGGTACTAAAACCCCGAGTCGAAGTGATAGAGTCTTTAATGATAGGCACGGCACTGAAGGTGGCGTTCTGAATTGAAATCGGAAGAACTTGCTCCTCTCTTTCCGCCGGCAATGTCTGCACTTGCGTTTCCTCGTCTCGGAAAAGAATGCTCAAATAAATTCCCCCTACGACCAGAGGAAGAGAAACAAGCAGCAATAAATAAAACGTCTTTGAGGAAAATTTACTAACCATTAGTCTTGAAGAACTCACGTCTAGTCAATGTTAACAAGGCTGTCAAAAAGCCTAGGGCAAAAAGCCAGATGATCCAATCCGGTTGATCGTAGTTAAACTCTACCTTGCCCTTAGTCACAACTAACATCAAATTTGGTGAGACTCGATAGATTGGGATTTCTTTTCCTTCATTGTTTGCCCGCCAGAAAGGAAAGTAAGAAAATTTCACCAGGACTGGAATTTCTTGGTCTGAATCAACCTTAAAGTCAAAAGTCGACCAAGTCTCGTTGTGGGAAATTTCTACGATTTTCCCCTTTGCTTTCTCATCGACTTTCCCTAAGGTTCCTTTTGGATCGGCCACCAAGAGTTCCGAGAAGCTGTCTGTCTGCCTCCACCAGGATTCAAAGGCCTCTTCCCAATTGTCTTGAACCGAACTTAGGGGCGTGTTAATAGTCTCGATTAAGTCAATGCTATCTCGCTGTTGCAGATGATAGTAGCCCTTTTGATCTAAAAGGGAACTTTCTCCGACTGCTCCCGGACCTTCCTCACCTAAAATGAGCAAATGGTCCACCCCAAACAGATTTAAGGCCTGCTCTACTTTCTCTTCGGATATCACTTGGGTTTCAATAAATTCGCTTCTTTCTGGCACCAATTCTTCTTGAGAAAGGGAGTAAGCCACCGATCCAAGGTAAGGACCTGTTCGGACTGAATCAGTAAACAAGCCATAGGCCCACTGCGAACCTCGCATCCCTAGCTCTTCTTGAGAAGCGTAGATAAAAGGGTAAGACTCTTCTCGAGAAAAAGCTTCGATGAAACGTTCTCCAGGGGGGTCCTTTTCTACAAGGTTAAAGCGATCTCCACTACTCAAAACTGGATTTCGTATCAAGCCATAACCTGCCAGTAAAATGACTCCAACACTACCCAGCATTAGGGCTTGTTTAGAAGTTATTTTTAGAAATTTAAAAATTAAACCAAAGGCTAAAACACTGAAAAAGATGGCTAGGTAGGCTTGGAAGCGGTAGAGATGAAATGAATAGATCTTCTCACTAGCAACATTTGGTAGTACTTCCCCCAGTTTATCGATAAGCAAAAGGGCAGCTAGTGCAATCGTAATCAAATAAACTGTTTTGCCTTGAAACTTATTTATAAAAGCCAGAGAGATGGCTATCCAAAAGACGGCTAAATTGAAAAATAGATATGCTTCGGGATGTCTAGAAACTGAGATCTCAGAACTAAAGATCAAGAACGGGAGCCAAAAGAAGCTGGTGATTACTAGACTTAGTCCTAAAACCTTTACCGCACTGGCTCGAGTTTGCGTATTAAGCAAGCTAGCCGCAACGTAGAGAACAGCTACTGCGGCGGCTACCAAGTGCAAGAGTATTACCGCTGAAAGTAAAAGTACACTAAGTCGATATTTACCCCGATCAAACAGTCCAAAAAGGGCCAACAAAATTGGCAGAGAGACGAAGCTGGGAATCAGTCCAATCTGCACCACCCCCTTCCAACCGGCACCTAGATAACCCGGTAAGACGATCAGTAGACAGCTCACCAAAATGGTTCCCAAAAGAGCTTGCTCAGACAGCTGGAAATATTTCCTGATCCAGAAGTAGGCCGCGATCGGTGTACCCAACAAACTTGCAGCGATCATCCCTTTGAAAACAAGCTTTAGATCGAAAATGAAGCCTAAAAAGGCTGCTAACCAATGCAATAGCGGTGGGTAAAAAAGACCCTGGGGAAAGCCGAGCAAAGAGTTTGGGTTCCAACCCAAATAAGAAGGGAAAAGTTCGTCTCGCAGGAATCTAGCCAAGGCAAGCTGAGAAGGTGCATCGTAAACATCCAAGGAGTTTGGGTGCAAAAGGTAAGGAAGAACAAAAACAAAGAACAGGACCAGCTCAAGTGCTGTCCAAAGCAGGAATAGCTTTTTGGCAGGCTTCATCGCCCTAGACTCCTCACTAGTGGTCTTCCTACCTCGAGCAAACGGTGCAAAAAGTATTTAGGACTCAAAGAATAGTCCAAGCTAGGGTGATAACAAACCGTTTCAGGGGCAAAACCCATCTTGAAATCAGTCACACCAACCCAAGGGTGGTTGGTTGTTCCTTTAGGGGCGACTCCCCAAAAATCAAAAAAGCGACTGCCGGTCTTTTTACCTTCTAAAATAGCTCGCCAAACCATAAGGTACGACTGACGTAATTTAACCTTAGTTGTTGAGGCCGCATGAAGGTAAGTAGTCGTGTCTCCAAAACTGGTAACTATAGAGGCTGCCACAACCTCACCTCCACTCTTAGCTAGAAGTAATTTCCCCATCCCAGCCCTTACCCAAGCGCCGAATTGTTTTCGATAGTAACCCGAATCTTTCTGTTTCACAAATTGATGCCGAACGGCAGTTTCACCCAACAACCTTTCGAATTTATCTATATCGTCAACCGCCTCACTCACCTCAACTTCAATACCCTTACGCTTACTCCAACCAATGTTGTAGCGAGTAGAGTCACTCATACTTGAGAGTAACTCCGCCTCACTTTTTTCCAAATTTAGAAGAGCAGTACATTCTGGTTGAATAAAGGAATTGGTTGATCGACACTCTTTAAACAAACTTTTCTCAACTATATTATTTGGCCTCTCCACACGAATAAAATCGACCTTTTCCTCTATGGCAGTACCCAAGACTTTCTCCTTCCAGACTTGAACAAACTCCTGATTTACCGAAACTGGACCAGCCGGACAGTAGAGAAACTTACCCAACTTTGTCTTCTCAACGATTAACAGTGAAACTCCAGCGGTTTTTCCTTTGTTATTGGCTTCAAGACGTTGAATTTTTTTCCCTAAAGAAGCCTGGAACTCTCCCCAAGCCCAAGACTGCAGAAGGCTCGAATGCGCTTCTTGTCGAAGAAAGTAATCCCAAGCTCTTGCGTCCTTTGCTGTGGAAATTTCCATGGTTAAAAATTCAAATCTTTCTTTGAGAGCTTCGCAACCCCAATCACTTTATCCGCCGCACCGTAGTAAACAAGAATTTCCTCTTCTCTTTCTACTGCCCCGCAACTAAAGACCACATTAGGAACGTGTCCGACCTTCTCGAAATCAGTTTCTGGCTCGAAGATGGGCTCGGGGCTACGATAGAGAATTTTAGTTGGGTCAGCTAAGTCAAGTAGCATCACCCCAAGACGGTAGATGTGTTTGTGATCAACACCGTGATAAAAAAGAAGCCAGCCTTTTTCGGTTTTAATCGGCGGCGAACCAACACCAAGCCTCTCACTGTCCCAAAAACCTTCCCTGGTTTCAGCAAAAACTTGATGATCCCCCCAAGAAGTCAGGTCTTCGGAAAAGGAGATGTTCATGTGCGGATAGATGCGGTGAAAAAGGACGTACTTCCCCCCTATCTTTTCGGGAAAAAGAGCCAAATCCTTGGTATCAAGATTTTTCATGATTATTCCTTCTCGTTTAAAGTGTTTGAAGTCCTTTGTGGTCATAAAGCTTGCCCTGACTCTCCAGGGAATCTTAGAAAAAGCTGGGGCTTGTTTTGGTTTTTTGGCATCTTCAGCCGAGTAGACCGAGGTCTCGGTGTAAAAAATGTAATAAGTCTCCCCGATTTTAGTAATCCTTGGATCCTCAATCCCAAGTCTTTCATAAGGGTCTTGTGCTTCAGCGTCGACTGCTGGATCGTTAAAGCGCTCAAAATGGTAGCCGTCCTCGCTGATAGCCAATCCGAAACGAGAGATATTGTCGAGTCCTTGCGCTCGGTAAAGTAAATAAATCTTGTCTTGAAAAACACTCGCTCCTGGATTAAAGACAAACTGTGTTTCCCACCAATTTTCCGAGGGCTCCAAAATGGGGTTCTTTTCGTAACGAGTTAGCTTCATCAAACTCAGTATAACTGCACAGGCTCTTGCCAGCAAGAAACTGGACTAAACAGAAAATAAATACTAAACTCTACTTGATCCTAAAAAGGGCTGGCAGGCCCTGCCCATGGCCACTATCCGTCATTTTGTTGACTACATTGAGGATAAATCTCACCGTAGATACCTTTTCTGGTTCTTCTCTCTAATTTTAGTTCCATTACTGGTTTTTTTTGAAATAGTCTCTTTCTTACCCCCTAGAGTCAGTGCTGAGGAGTACCAAACTATTCAACCGCTTGACCAACCTTTTGTCTTCAAATTTTTTGGCTCCCTGGATGAATCCTCTGTTAAAGTAATGATCGAACCTAAAATTGACTACGAGCTAGTCTGGACTCAAAACTGGAATCCTTTTGAAAGCGAATTAAAGATAATTCCTAAGGGACTTTTGCGGCCCAATACCTCTTACACTATAAATGTCGAAGTAACGAATTGGTTGGGACAAACTCAAAACTCCACTTATCAAAGCGCAACACCCGACCTACCGAGAATAAACTCGGCGGCTCCCAAGAACGGCCAAGAAGGTGTCTCTCCCAATGTAAAAATCGCCTTCAACCTTGCTCGACAATTCGAGCGCTCAAGGTTTTTGTTTCACAGTGAGCCTAGTTTTGAGTTTGATCAACACTTTGAAGACGGCCAACTTCTTATTTATCCCAAGAACAAGCTCTCTCAGGGCCAGAAATATGAGATATCTCTACTTCTGGATTCAGCTACTCTTCCAACCCAACCACTCTACCTCGGAACCTTTACCACCATTTCTCCCCTTGAGCTCGTTACCTCCTCTCCTAGCAACGGACAAAAAACGGTTCTGAAGACCGCTGGGCTCTCCTTTAGTTTTAATAAGGCAGTCCGAGCGGAAAGTCTGCAAACCACCTGGAGATTAGAACCAGAAACTGCTGGTACCTTCACTTGGAACGACGAGAAAACTTTGACCTTTACTCCAGAAAAACCCTTGCTGACTAACACTGGCTACAAGGTCACCCTACTCTCGTCTTTAACTGCGCTCGACAACTCACAGCTTAATTCTGACTTGAGCGTGAATTTTAATACCGCTGGTCCAGTTCAGGTAGTCTCCATTTCTCCTTCTGGTACCCTTGTCGGCTTAGGATCAAATGTTGTGGTTAAATTCGATCAGCCAGTCGACAAGGCTTCGGCTCAAAAGAACTTCACAATCAGCCCAGATGTTTCCGGAAGTTTTTCCTGGAGAGGCAGTACAATGATTTTTGACCCTACTAGTCTCGGCCTTCTTCGATCCTACACAGTGAGTGTCTCGAAAGGTATTGAGAGTGTCGGTGGGGAAGATAGCAACAAAGACTTCTCGGCAAGTTTCACCACAACTAGTGAGCGAGTCAGAGTGATTGGTTATTCAGTACTAGGTCGCCCCATCTACGCCTATTATTTTGGTGTTGGAGCCAAGAAAATCCTCCTCGTCGGCTCGCTTCATGGCTCCGAATCCAATACCGGCAACATGCTTTCAAGCTGGGTCAGTTACCTTCGTAGTAACCAAGGCAAAATAAAATCCGACCGCACTTTTATAATAGTGCCTTATGCCAACCCTGATGGAACGGCTATCTGGGCACGTTTCAACGCCCATAATGTCGACCTCAACCGCAATTGGGGAACACCAGACTGGCAGGCTCTGACTTGGCTAGGATACAACTCCTATCCCAAGGGTGGTGGATCCGGACCCTTCTCTGAACCAGAAACTAGAGCTCTGCGCGACCTAATTAACAATGAAAGGCCCAAGATCTCTATCACTTATCATTCTGCTGCCAACTTGGTCCTGGGAGATGGCGTTGCAAACTATTTAGGAGACTGGTACGCCAGCAAAACCAGTTACACTCGCAGCCACGGAGGAGGAGACCCCGACAGCTGTATTTCCGCTCTCGGCTACTGCATCACTGGGACCATGGAAGAGTGGACCACCTTACAAGGAAGACCAATTATTGTGGTTGAATTTATCACTCATTACGGCTCAGAGTATGAACGCAACTTCCCCGCCTTATTGGGATTAGCGACGAGTTATCCTCTCTAGAAAGGCTCTCACTTTGCTATACTAAATAGAATGGATTCCGTCACCTCTGATGTCAAAGTTGTCAGTCCCCCTTCAGCCAGAAAAATCATTCTTACCAGCTTTCTTGTCAATTTAGTCGATGTTCTGTTGGGATTAATTGCTGCTTTAATGACCGGCAGTGTTACTATGGTCGCCCAATTTCTTGAGGGCACTGTTGATCTGATCTCATCTGGTCTCCTGATGATCGGGGTGCGCCAATCAAACAAAAATCCCGACCGGGGTCACCCTTTTGGGCACGGGAGAGAAATGTTCTTCTGGGCAATGATTTCTGCGCTATTGATGCTCGGTGTGACTGCTAGTCTTTCTATTTACTTTGGACTGCAACGTTTTCTTCATCCAGAACCCTTGGAAAACCTCTTCTTTGCCTATTTGGTCTTGACGATCTCTGTTATCTCCAACGGCTACTCTCTTTCGCTGAGCTTTAAGCGCTTGTTGGGTAAAAATAACAACAAGAAATTTCTTTACAGTTTCTTTTATTCCCCTTTAATCGAAACTAAAACTACTTTTGTCTTAGACCTCATGGGCACTGCCGCGGCCGGATTAGGGCTGATCTCTCTGGTCTCCTTTGGCATTACCGGGGATAGGAGACTTGATGGGGTTGGTGCGGTTCTGATAGGAGTCACTCTCGCTATCCTGGCTCTGCTACTAATAAAAAGTGTTAAAGATTTGCTTGTCGGTAGAAGTGCCGCCCCAGAAGTAGAAGAAAACATTCGTAAGTCCGCCTTAACTATTCCTGAGGTAAAGAATATTCTCGATCTTAGGACTATGTATATTGGCCCGGAAAGACTTTTGGTGAATCTAGAAGTTCATTTGGAGGACAATCTGAATACTGACCAAATTGAGTCGCTGACAGACAAAATAAAGCATGTGGTTCAGACGGAAGAGCCGACCGTGCATCATATCCAAGTCGAGCTGGAAACTCCTGAAAGTTAAAGGCGGGGGTTTGTAGGGTTGGCTTTCTTCTCAACAAGATTTACTATTTTTCTCTCTAGTCTAATTGACTATAAGATCTATAATTGTCTCTAGTTTTCAATGAGAGGAGGACTTGGTCTAGGCACCCTAGCAACAAGCAGGTTCAAGATCAACACCAGAAGCAAGGAGGTTTCCCATGGGAGCGTTAGATGGCAAGGTCGCCATCGTCACCGGTGCATCGCGAGGGATCGGCCGCGCCTGCGCGCTTGAGTTGGCACGTCATGGTGCCTCGGTTGTTGTGAACTACAACCTCAACTCACAGGCAGCTCTTGACGTCGTCCATGAGGCTGAGTCCCTCGGTGCCAAAGCAGTCTCAGTACGCGCGGACGTGAGCAAGCCCGTAGGTTGTGACCAAATCATAGATGTTGCGCAGTCAAACTTCGGACAGATCGACATCCTTGTCGCCAACGCCGGCGTCAACCG
>Ga0247727_10016782_pt1 | contig 11757 bp, 10 predicted proteins | sample WisWelCaveWW1625_FD_202498 | JGI IMG/M metagenome (GOLD analysis project Ga0247727, IMG submission 202498) | Biofilm microbial communities from Wishing Well Cave, Virginia, United States - WW16-25 | ecosystem: Environmental > Aquatic > Deep subsurface > Groundwater > Cave microbial mat | place... | reverse complement strand
GATACTTGTCCGCCAATTCAAACGCGAGCAAAGTGAGATCGCACATTTCCTGCGCGCTGTTCGGCGCGAGGACGATGACGCGATAGTTGCCGTGGCCGCCGCCTTTCACGATTTGAAAATAATCGCCTTGCTCCGGTGCGATGTTGCCGAGTCCGGGGCCGCCGCGCATGATGTCGACGATCACCGCCGGAAACTCCGCGCCCGCCATGTACGAGATGCCTTCCTGCATCAATGAAATGCCGGGACTCGATGACGCCGTCATCGCGCGTACGCCCGCCGAGGCGGCGCCGTATATCATATTAATCGAAGCGATTTCGCTCTCGGCCTGCAAAAACGTGCCGCCGAGTTTCGGAAAATATTCCGCCGCGGATTCGGCAATCTCGCTCGCCGGTGTGATCGGATAACCGAAGTAGGCGCGACATCCGGCGAGCAGCGCCGCTTTCACGACGGCTTCGTTGCCTTTGATGAGTTGCATACTGGATCCTTGATGCTGGATGCTGGTTGTTTGTATGAAATTTCAAATCTTTGCTTAAAAAACGCTTGCAAAGCTCGTTGCACAATATTACATTATTCTAAACTGGAGACTATGATGGCGACAATTGCGATCAACATTTCGAAAAATCTTCGCGAAAAGCTTGGCGAAGAGGGAACGCTTGAATTCGTTTCCGTTCTCAATCAGATCAACACGGCGCAAGTCGAAGAAATGGAGCGGCTGAATGACCGCACTTACGAAAAATTTCAGCGCGAGCTTGTGCATAATCGTGAACTTCTCAGCAACCAAATGGAGCGCGTCGAGGAACGGCTTAGTGGTGAAATCAAGCGGCTCGACGAACGTTTTCTTGGTGAAATAAAGCATACCGAAGAACGGCTCCGTGGTGAAACCGACAAAAAAGCTGCCGAGTTGCGCGCCGAGCTTATCAAGTGGATGTTCATTTTTTGGTCAACCTCGATTATCACTATTGTCGCGGGTTACTTGCTCAAATAGTCATTTCACACTGTCGTTTAGCAAGGGGACTACTGGCTATGAACAAAATCAAGAATCTTGGATCTGAGCATCTACAAGCGGATGATCAGTCCCGAAACGGAATTAATCAGCCCATTCCGAGCATGGATGAAATATTTGCCAAGCACACAACTTATCTTCTCAGATGGATGTTCTTCTTTTGGATAACCCAAATGATTACCATTCTCGCCGGTTACTTCATCAAATAGCCTTTCAAGCCGTTCCTTCCGCAACGGTTATTTTTGACTCCACTCTTTTGTACACCGTAATCGCCGCCGGTTCCGGGCAGACGTAAAAACACACGCCGCAGCCGGTGCATTCAATGCCCTTGTATTCCGCGGGATGGTAGCCCATGCGGTTGAGCGCCTCGGAAATTTTCAGCACCGTGGGCGGACACACCTCGACGCAGAGACCGCAGCCTTTGCATTCCTCGGCGTTGATAATAACCATACCGCGACTTCGGCTTACTTTTCGCACTGGTGTCATTGTTATGCTCTCACGATGATTCAGACCCATAGAAAAGCGGTTTACTCAATAAATCAGAAGGTCAAACGATATGCCACAACATTTGGGGATACCCATAAATAAGGAAATGGCACTAAGTTTTTGAATTTTAGAAAATATTCCCACTGCGGTTTTATTTGGGGAGTACATTGAAGCGCTGTAGTTTTTTGCAAAAACAGGAAAAGTAGCCGTTGATTTCTCAAACTTAGGAATATAAGGATGCCAGCGGCAAAATCTGATTTGATTAAGTAGAAGGGAAAAGCGAAAATTTTTCAAACCACGGGAATATTTTTAGAGATCAATAGTAGATTAAATAGCGACACCGCGTGCGAACCAACAAACCAGGGAGAGTTACAGGATGTTAAGAAAAGTTTTTTTGTTGATCGTTTTCCCATGTCTAATCGGAGCGACGATGGCGCAACAAACAAAATCCAATAATGCAGTCGATGGCCGTTTGACCGCGGGCAACAGCCGCTTCAGCTTCAAACTTTTCGAGCAGCTTGCAAAAGCGCAGGCTGGAAAAAATATTTTGGTCTCGCCGGCCAGCGTGGCTTTGACGTTAGCAATGATTTACAACGGCGCGAGCGGTGAAACGCAGGAGGGCATGGCCAAAGCGCTGGAATGGCCGGGAATGAGTCTCACGGAAATCAATCAGGCTAATGCGGTGTTGCGGACGATATTGGCGAGCGCCGATGCGAAAGTGCAACTAAATATCGCCAATTCATTGTGGGCCCGAAACGGCCTGGTGTTCAAGCCGGAATTCATCCAGCGCAACCAAATTTTTTATGCGGCGGAAGTTAACAATGTGGATTTCGCCGCAGCGACCGCGCCGGCGTTGTTGAATAATTGGGTGAAGCAAAAGACCAACGGCAAGATCAACAAGATTGTCGACCGGATTCCGGGCGACGCGGTTTTGTATTTGCTCAACGCAATTTATTTTAAAGGCAACTGGGCGACGCCATTCGATAAAAGCAAAACGAAAGACGGGCAGTTTACGCTGCCGAGCGGTGCGAAGAAAAAACTTCCGCTGATGTCGCAGAACGGGCGCTTTCGATATTTTGAGAATGAAAAATTTCAGGCCGTCAGCCTGCCTTACGGCGCGGGCCGGATGAGTATGTATGTTTTTCTACCGGCGAAAAATTCGAATCTCAAAGCTTTTCAGGCGGAATTGAGCGCGACAAATTTTGAAAGCTGGACGTCGGAATTGCGCTCCACGGAAGGCAATATCGCGTTACCGCGTTTCAAGCTGGAATACGAAATCACGCTCAACAACACGCTCAAGGCGCTCGGCATGGAAACGGCTTTCGATCCTGAGCGCGCGAACTTTGGCGCGATGTACACCAAGCCTCCCAGCGCGAATGTTTTTATCAGCGAGGTCAAACACAAAACTTTTGTCGAAGTCAACGAAGAGGGGACGGAAGCCGCGGCGGTGACTTCGGGCGGCATGCAAGTAACCTCCTTTGTGCCGCCATTCAAGATGACGGTTGATCGCCCGTTTTTCTGCGCCATTCGCGACAATCAAACCGGGGCGATTTTGTTCATGGGCGCGATCGTCGAACCGTAACCCAGCCGGCCCGACTGGGCGCTCAAGATATGAATCTGATTACTATTTTTTCTCTTCATACTCAACCAAACAGACCGGCCGCTCGCAGCGACCGGTCTGTACACAAGGAAGGATTAGTTTTAAAATCAGGAGTCCCGAAATATGCGTCGCACATTTTTAATAACAATTGTTCTATTTATTGCCGCTCTGCAAGTCCACGCGCAAGGCGTCATCATTCGTCCGGATTTTCAACCCGCCGATCTCGAATTACGCCAGCATCGCGTCAATGCCGACATTCAAGAACAGGTTGCCGTCGTCACGGTCGAGCACGAGTTTTATAATCCGAGTTCGACAACGGTCGAAGGCACGTTTCTCTTTCCACTGCCGCAAAATGCGCAGGTCTCGCGTTTTTCGATGCATGTCGATGGCAAAGAAATGGCCGGCGAGCTGCTCACCGCGGATGAAGCGCGGCGCATTTATGAAGACATCGTTCGCCGCAGTCTCGATCCGGCGTTGCTCGAAATGGCGGATTATCGCACGTTTCGCGCCCGCATTTTTCCAATTCCGCCGCGCGCCACTCGCCGGTTGACTTTGCGTTATGATGCCACCTTGCCGATCGATGGAAAAACCGTCACGCTGCAATATCCGCTGCAGGGTTCGCTGTCGCATCGCGGCGTCAATGCGCCGCCGCCTTTCTCGATGCCCCAATCTCAACATGATCAGCGCCGCGAGCCAGAGCAAATCCGTTCGCAGCAGAGCACGATTCAAATTCAAATCAACACCACGACCGCGGTAAAAAATATTTACTCGCCGTCACATCGCGTCGAGGTGCGGCAGGAAAACGACCGCCGCGCCACCGTCACGTTTGAGGCGAACCATGCGATTGATGGCCGTGATTTTCTCCTTTATTATTCGCTTGATCCTAATGAGATCGGCGCGACCGTGTTGACGCATCGTCCGTACTCGGATAAATCCGGTTATTTTATGTTGCTCATTTCGCCGCAGGTCAATCCCGATGCGACGCAGGTGCAGGGCAGAGATTTGGTTTTTGTGCTCGATACCTCGGGCAGCATGGCCGGCGAGAAAATTCAGCAGGCAAAGGCGGCGTTGCGTTATTGTTTGCAACGTCTCGGCCAACGTGACCGTTTCGGCCTGGTCACCTTCAGTTCGGAAGCACGCAAATTCCGTGAGGCCCTCGTGACCAGTGACGCCCGTGAGGAGGCGCTTTATCATGTTGATCGCCTCGAGGCCACCGGTGGCACGAACATCAACGAAGCGTTGCTGGCCGCGACGGATTTACTGCGCAACAGCCCAAGCAGTAACAGCCCCGCCTCGGCGGGACAAAGCATGATCATTTTTCTAACCGACGGCTTGCCTTCGACGGGCATTCAGGATGAAGGCACGATTCGCCGCAATATCAAAGACGCCAATCGCGGCGGCATTCGCGTATTTTCGTTCGGCGTCGGCTTTGATGTCAATACGCGACTGTTGGATGGGCTGGCAAAGGAGAGCAACGCGTTTTCCGATTATATTTCGCCGCAGGAAAATATCGAAGAAAAAGTCTCGACTTTCTACGAGAAAGTTCGTCATCCGGTGATGAGCAATATCGAGTATTCATTTCGCGGCGTTGAGGCGCATGCGCTTTCTCCCAATCGTTTGCCCGATCTTTTTAAAGGCGGGCAGATCATTCTCGCCGGGCGTTATCGCGACGGCGGACGCGCGACCCTGGTGTTGCGCGGACAGGTCGGCAGCGAGCGCCAGGAATTGCAATATGATTTTACTTTCCCGCGGCAGGAACGCGAGCGTGATTTTGTCGCGCGTTTATGGGCTACGCGCCGCGTCGGCGATCTGCTCGATGACATTCGTTTGCAGGGAGAAAATGCGGAATTGAAAAATGAAGTGATCGCGCTGGCAAAAGAATTTGGCCTGGTGACGCCGTACACCTCATATCTCGCGCAGGAAGAAGAGCACCTGACCTGGCGTGAACAGCGCGACGATCGTGGGCGCATGATGCCGCCCGCCGGAAGCGGCCGCCGAATGGAGGCACCACCAACCGTTACCGTTCCCACGATGGACGCGATAAATCAAGCCTCGGGCGCCGGCGCGGTGCAAATGAGCAAATCCATTCGCGCCATGAAAACGGCCGAAGCGGTGCCGGAAGCTGAATCGCCAAACGCGGGATTCGTGGCGATCAAGGGAATCACGCTGCGCCGGCAAGCCGATGGCGCGTGGAGGGATATTGAATATAAAGCCGAGGCCGCTGCGCTCAAACTCGCTTTTGCCTCGGAAGCTTATTTTACGTTCCTGCGCGCTTTCCCCGAAGCGCGCGAATTTTGCAAGCTTGGCAACAAAGTGATCTTCAAGTTTCGCGGCCAATTCGTGCAGATCGGCGATGGCGGCGAGAAACAGATGAGCGAAGTAAAATTGCGGGAGATATTTCGGTAAATCGAGCCCTGGGTGGGAAAAAGCAAAAGCATTCACGCCAAGACGCAAAGGAAACGCCAAGCAAATCTTGGCGTTTCCTTTGCGTGCGCTTTTTGTTTTCAAAATTTTATTTTGAGCACTTCGTTGGTCCCCGCTTTGACAACCACCTTTTTGTTTTCACCGGTTTCGCTTTTAATTCTGAAATTAAAAACCGCGCGGCCGGAATCAGAAGCCGCTTTCCATTGCTGCACTTCGCCGGGATAGGCTTTGATCGCCGCGGTTTCCGCGGCGTCGCGTTCGGCAAGATCGACCTTCCACAATGCCGCTTTGCCGGCGGCGGAGTCCTCGCGAAATTTGAGTGTGTTATCCTCGGTCTCCACCACCTGACCGGTCTCCGAGTCAATCATCATTTCGTAAACGATATTTTCGGATTTGACTAAAATTTCGTAAAACATTTTGCCCGCTTTCCATTCCAGTTCGTTCGCGAGCAAATACCCGTCTTTATAGCGCTTCAGCACTTTTTGCTCGGCTTCGGCGCGAGTCACCGGGCCGTGCGCTTCTTTTTTGCGCGCGCCGCCGCCTTTTTTCTTCCCGGGTTTATCGGCGCCGTCCGTCTGTTCGGTTGAATTGCAGGCCGCCAGGTTGAACAGCAGCACCGCCAACCCGCAGGCGCCGATGACAGTTTTGCAACTTTTCATAATTCCGTCTCCTTGCTTTTTAGGTGCAGTTCATGTTAAATAAATGCCGGAGCAATAAGAATAAATATATAGCAACAAAAATCCTGAAAAGCTGAAAACCGCCGCGGCGAAATCGTTGCCACATTCGTTATCGTCCTGAAATGACCGTTAATTTAAGCAATTGCGGTTTGAAAGTCAAGAAGCTTGTCGTAAAAAACAAAAGCCCCGAATTTGTTTCGAAGCTTTTGTGTTTGATAAAAATTTTTAACGGCGTTTACCGGCTCGACAGCGAAGTCGCGCCTTTCGGCCGTGGCGCGCCCGGAATATTCAGCCGCATCCGATACAACCCGCTGCGCGCGCATAAATACAGCGTCTTGTTGTCCTCATCACCCCACGCCATGTTGTGTGGGTGCTTCGGCGCGATGATAGTGCCGAGATGCTTGCCCGCCGCCGAAATCACCCACAGCCCGCCCGGGCCGGAAACGTAAAGATTCCCCTGTTGATCGACTTTAATGCCGTCAATCGCATCCTCGCCCTTCGCGCCGGTCATGTCAAAAAAGATTTTTCCATTTGACAACGTCGCGTCGGCGTTCACTTCATACCGCATGACGACGATTTTCTTTTCATCGTCTTTGCCGGAAGTGTAAAGATTCGCGTCATACCAATTGCCCACATAAAGATATTTTTCATCCGGCGATAACGCGATGCCGTTTGGCCCGCTCAAATCCGTGCTCAACAATTGCAACTTGTTTTTGTAGATCGCATAAACGCCGCTGAACGGCAAGGCCTTGCGTGGATCATTAAAAAATTTTGGAAACCCGAATGGCGGATCGGTGAAGAATAAAGTTCCATCAGAACGATAGACTAAATCATTCGGACTATTGAGCCGCTGGCCTTTGTAATTATCCGCCAGCACGGTCACGCGGCCATCTTTTTCCAAACGCGACACGCGATGATTGCCGTGCTCGTTGATCGTGAGCCGGCCTTGCGCATCCAGCGCCAAACCGTTCGAGCCAGGTTGATGATACTCGGCAATATCGGCGCCGGCATAACCGCTCGGCGTGCGAAAGACTTCGAGCTTGCCGGCGTTGTTGCCGTTCGGCGTGTATTTGTAAATGATGTTGCTGTTCGGATCGCTGAAGAGCAAATAATTGCCGTCGCGCACCCAAACCGGACCTTCGGTAAATTTGAAGCCTTCGGCGAGTTTGAAAATTTTCGGATTCGGGCCGACAATCGTGTCCATCGCCGGATCGAGCCGCATGATTTCAACGTTCACTTCCGCCGGCGTCAACGCGAGCGGAACGGCCGGAACATTGTTTTTATAAAACTCCAATTTGGCATATCGCATCCAAATAAAATTCGTCGGCGGGTTCGACAGCGGACCGTTTCCGCCAAACACCGCAAGCTGAATTTGCTGGCCCGGTTTCACATTGCGGCCAACGACGAGACGATTTGCCGCATTCCAACCTGTGATCACCGAGCCGCCCATTTGTCCGAGCGCGCGCGACAGCTCACCGTCAACCCAGATTTCGGCGTAATCATCCAACGCCGTTTCAAAAACAACCGTCGCGCCCGTCGGGTCAAAATTGTCGACGCGCTCCGGAATCGTGATCTTGAGGCGATACCAATTGAAACAAACGCGTCCGGTTCCACGCCGCGCCGTGAGCGTCGTCGCCTCGATAGCCTGCCACTTCGAATCATCGAAATCCACTCCGCCCGCGTGTGGAACAATATCATACGTTTTAACCGGCGCGCCCGTCGGTTGATTATCCGGGCCGGGGCCTTTGAAATCGATCTCAATGATTTTTGTATCGCTGTAGCGCCACTCGCCTTTGACCAGCGTTGCGCCTTCGGCAGTGGCAAGGTTGATCGTCGCCTCGGGTTGGCCTTTCGGCGTGTCGGCAGTCGTCTGGGCGAAACTGCTCGAGCCGCTCGCCAACCCGGTGGCGAGAATGAGAAAAAAAAACTTTTTCATTTGTTGTCTCCGCGTTGGGCGAAGTCGGACTTGGTCACGACGATTTTTCAAGTTTAGAAAATTTGCCTGACCAAGTCCGACTTCACTTTGTCAGTTGATCGACTTCACCACATAATAATTAAACGGCGTTTTCAAATCCTTGAACCAGTGCGGCACGCCCTGCGGAACGATGACCAAATCGCCTTTCACCAGCTTACGCGTTTCGCCGCCTTCTATGCTCGCGCCGCGAATTTCGCCCGGCGAAATCATTTGACCGTCGATGACTTTGCCGCCGGTGACAAATGTGGCTGTGCCTTCGAGCACGTAAATGATGTCGGTCTCGTGCTCATGCACTTCCGATTTGCCCGGGCCGTCGCGATGGCTTGCATGCACTTTGTATTGATTGTTTTCGACCAGCGGTTGTCCTTTGACAAAAGCCGCGGCCACGGTTTTGCTGTCCATAAAAGTTACCGCCGGAGTCATCACTGTGCCGTTGGTCATGCTCAGCACATTCGCGCCGGCAATCGCCAATTCTTCATCCTGTTGCGCGCTCGCCGCGCCGCTGACACCGACCGCGCCGACGACTTGTCCGTTCATTTCAATGGGAACGCCGCCCTGCAACGGCGTAAAATCATTCAGCGCCACCATCGGCGTGCGGCCTTCGCGAATGATTTTTTCAAACACCGCGGTCGGGCGTTTGAAAATCGCCGAGGTGCGCGCCTTGCCGTAAGAAATCAGCGCGCCCGCGGCGAACGTGTTGTCGAGCCGTTCCAGCGCCATCAGATTGCCGCCATCATCGACCACGGCAATCACCGCGCCCGGCGCATTGAGTTCCTTCGCTTTCGCCACCGCCGCGGCGATGACTTTCTTCGCGCCCGCCAGCGTCAACATCTGCTTTTGCGTGACCGACTGCGCCTGAAGCATATTCGCTGCGATGAGCAGCAGAGCCAGTGTAAAAGTTTTTACCGTTTTCATTTTCATGTCTTCTTTCGCGATTGAATAGGGTCGCTCTGGATCATTCTTACAATGTCATTGCGAGCGCTTCTCAGCGAAGCAAGCTGTTGCTAACGAGCAGATTGCTTCGGCAAAAAGCGCCTCGCAATGACTGAAGTTTTAATCCTGAGCGAGTATAAAAGAATTACAGTTTTTTTCCCCAACACTCCAACAATCCAGTTTTCAAAAAAACCCGGTTGATCAAGTTTGAGAACTCAACCAACCGGCAGCACGTGGACGAGATAAAGTTATTTTATCGCTTTTTCAAACGCAACTTCGCCCAGCAGCACTTCGGCAAACGCGCACCAGATTTGCACTTTGGCCACGTCTTTCACATACGCCGGCACGATGAGCGTTTGGTTGTACTTGTCGCCTTTGATCTTCAAGCGATTCAAGAGATAGGTGTTGCCTTTGGAATCGACCAACTGCCAATGCGGCGCCGGGGCGTCGGGAACCACGAAATCATCGGACAACCGCAGCACGAGCTTGCCGTTTTCCCGCATCGCATCCACAAAACCGGTGTTGGCTTTGACGCCGGCAAACGCGCCGCTTTTCGCCATGTGATTTTTCGCGGCAAACGCCAGCGTGGTCAACATCGCGACGGCGACCAGAGCCGTCAGCACGGACTTTGAAAAATTATGCATGATAAATCTCCTTAATGAGGTTGTGTTGGTGGTAACAACTTGTGTTAAATTTGTTGTCTTATTTTGTGATCGAGGTTTTTATTATTTTCATCTCGTCACTTTCTGTATGTATGTCGAACGAAGCGGCGAATCCTTACGGGGAAATTTCGCAAAAAGTGATATTGACTGAATCGAAGGCGACAAAATAAAAAAACTAAATCATCCTTGAAAAAATGAAAGAATATTGCCATACTTATTTATGGAATTCATCTGGGACGAAAAGAACATGAACAAGAAATATACTTCCAGAGCATCTCAAACTGATTGGGATCGTCTTAAAAAGATGCGCGACGAAGATATCGATTTATCGGAAATCCCCGAAATCACGGCAGAGCAAATGGCTCGCTCCGTAATGCGTGTCGGAGGCAAACCCCTGTCCAAAGGTAAGGTTCGCATCAATCTTTCACTCGACGCCAATGTTGTCGCATATTTCAAAACACAAGCGCGCGGGCGCGATTTTCAGAAACTCATCAACGAGGCTTTGAAGACAAAGATTCGCGACCAGAACTTTGAGAGCATTCTACGCCGTGTCATTCGGGAAGAATTGCAAGGGGCGGGTTGATGCTGAATCTTTAGATTTCATGAACCCTCAGCCGAGCACACTTTAAACAGGAATTTCCCTTTGTTTCTTAACGCCGCGTTTGCTATTTTTCCTCATCATAAACCACGTTGTGCCGGGTGAACCCGTTTATTAAATTCGGGGCAGAACCATGCTCTTTCTCGAAATTCTCGCGGAATTTTTGGCCGAAGACCTGCTTTATAACAAGGTCAAAGATTATCTAACCATTCGCAAAGGCGATCTCAAAGATTCCGCCTTTGAAAAATTCTACAAAACTTTTGCCGTGGCTTTCGTTGAGACCCACCGCTGGCCGGACACGCAACACGCCGAAAAGTTTTTCAACGATGAAACCACCCTTGAGGGTGTGCTCGCTTATCTCTATCGTTTCACCGAACCCGAGGCCGCGTTGCGCGACAAGACGATTGTCGCGTTGAGCCGGTGGGCAGATGAATTCGGGCTGGGCAATTATTCCTCGCTCACGAATCCGCAGCTTATCGAACGCTTTCTCACCAGACTTGAAATCGAGCTGCGCCGCGATGTCAACAAATCATTGCTTCCCTACTTTGGGGACATTCTCAGCGGCATTGCCAAACTTGATGAAAAGCTCGAAGGACTGAGCGAGCAAATAGAAAAATACGCCGCCGAGCAAAAAGCCCGCGCCGAGCGAGCGACGCAGATCGACCCCACTGGCGAGCAACTCATCGTCGCCGGAAAACTGGTTTACGATTCCACCCAAAAAGTCGAGCTGGCGCCGGCGCTGCCCATCATTCGCTGCGACCTCGAAGCCATTGACGAGGCGAATCACCTCTATCGCGCCGTCATCATCAACGAAGCCGGCAAAGAGCTGCACAAGCACAATTTCACCCTCAAGCCCGATGACGCTTTTCTGCTCGAGGCCAATCACTTTCTCGAACATGACGGCTTGCGTGAGTATCGCACTCACTTCGCGCTCGAATCCGACCGTACTTTCACCAAGCGTTTGGGAAATCATTTCTACAACCTCATCATGGGCGTGAATGGCGCGCTTCGCGACAAAGTCGAAGATGGCGCATTGGAAACGGGATTTCAATTTGTCCTCACCCTCGACATGCAAGCCGAGCTGCTCTGGCAGGTGCCGTGGGAATATCTGCACGACAGCGAAGAGTTTCTCGGTCTCTCCGGCAACGCGCACGTGGTGCGAACGCCCAAAGGCGCCGGCAGTCTGCGCGTTTCGGCGATTCCGCAGCCGCTGAAAATTTTGGTGGTGGTTTCCAATCCCAGCGGCGAGGGCGAATTTGACAGCGAGCGCGCGTTGGCCGCGATTCAAGAAGCGCTGGATTACAGCCGGCGCATGGGTTGGGTCGAGCTGGATTATCTCGAAGAGGCGACGTTTGCGCATTTCCAAAGCCGTCTTGCCGCGTTCCAACCGCACGTGGTG
>Ga0247727_10016781_pt1 | contig 11758 bp, 11 predicted proteins | sample WisWelCaveWW1625_FD_202498 | JGI IMG/M metagenome (GOLD analysis project Ga0247727, IMG submission 202498) | Biofilm microbial communities from Wishing Well Cave, Virginia, United States - WW16-25 | ecosystem: Environmental > Aquatic > Deep subsurface > Groundwater > Cave microbial mat | place... | reverse complement strand
TCACAAGGACGGCGTGTAGGCCAAGGAACGGACGATGCCGGTGTGGCCCGGCACCCCCGAGAGCGAGCGCGCCGGCAGCTCCCAGGTGCGCACCACGCCGTCCTTGTGACCGGTCACCAGGAGCCGCCCGGCCGGGTCGAAGGCGATGGCGTTGACGGCGCGCTCGGGCGGATCGAGCCGCGCCCGGCGCCTGCCGGTACGCGCGTCCCAGAGCAGGACGGTCCCCTCCCAACTCGCCGAGCCCAGCCACGATCCGTCGCCCGAGAACGCCAGCGCGTCGACGACGCGATCGTGCCCGTCGAGGATGAGCGGCGGTTCGCTCGCGTCGAGCCTCCACAGGCGGAGCACGCCGGTGCCGCCGCCGACGGCCAGCGTCCTGCCGTCGGGCGAGAAGGCGAGGCTGCGCAGCTTGATCTTGGGCAGCTCGAGGACGCGCCCCGGCTTGCCCTCCCGATCCCAGAAGCGGACCTTGCCGTCGAAGCCGGTGGTGGCGATGGCGAGGCCGTCGGGGGAGAAGGCCACTCCGTCGGTGCGCCCCTGGTGGGCCTCGACGCGGACCTGCTCGGCGCCGGTCCGGGCGTCGATGACGCGCAAGAGGCCGTCGTCGCTGACCAGCGCCAGCTCGCCGCCGCCGGGTGCCCAGGCCAGCCCCTCGATGCGCACGCTGGTCGAGTGGAGCACCGCCACCTTCTTGAGCGTCGCCGGGTCCCAGGTGATGACCTTGCCGTCCCAGGCCGCGGAGGCGAGCCGCGCGCCGTCCGGGGAGAAGGCGAGGCCGGTGACGCGCGCCTGGTGGCCGAGGAGCCGCCCCCGCTCCTGGCCGCTGCCCGCGTCCCAGAGGAGGATGGCGCCGCGGCCGGTGCCCGCGGCGAAGGCCCGGCCGTCGGGCGCCATGGCCGCCGCGGTGGTCTGGCCCGGCACCGGCAGCCGCCGCAACGGCCGCGGCGCCAGCGCGCCCGCCAGCGCCTGTCCCCAGCGCGACTCGGAGCGCTCCTCCTGCACGCGGGCGGCGGCCCAGAGGATCTCGGCGTTGGCCCAGCGGTGTTCGCCCTGCGCGGTGCGCGCCTGGCCCTGCAGCGCGTCGGCCAGGTACGTCACCGCCTCCGCGTGCGCGCGCGCGATCAGCACCGAGGCGAGCACCAAGAGGACCAGCGCCGCCGCCGCCACGCCGCTGGCCAGCTTGTGCTTTCCCACCACGCGCTTGATCAGCTCCCAGGTCGAGTACTCGTAGGCGAGGACGCGCGCGCCCGACTGGAAGGCCTCGATCTCCTGCGCCAGCTCCCGGGCGCTGGCGTAGCGCTGGTCGCGTTCGCGCCGCAGGGCGCGCTCGGCCACGGCGGTCAGCTCGGCCGGCGCCTCGGGGCACACCTCGCGCACCGGCCTCACCGCCTGGCTCAGCACCTGGACCAGCACCGCCGTGGCCTTGGCGCCGAGGAAGGGCGGGCGCCCGGCGAGGATCTCGTACAGCATCGCGCCCAGGCTCCAGACGTCGCTCCGCTCGTCGACCAGGTCGAGCTTGCCCCCGGCCTGCTCGGGGCTCATGTAGAGCGGCGTCCCCAGCACCGCGCCGTCGCGGGTCATCTGCGCGCTCTCGTCGGCTGCGGGGAGCTGCACCGCCGGCGCGACCGCGCCGTCCTTGTGCCCCTTCACCTTGGCGAGGCCCCAGTCGAGCACCACGGTTTCGCCGAACTCGCCCACCATCACGTTCTCGGGCTTGATGTCGCGGTGGACCACGCCCCGCTCGTGCGCGTAGGCGATCGCCTGGCAGACGTCGACGAAGTGGCTGAGCAAGCCCAGCCGATCCTGGATGGTCTTGCAGCCGTCGAGCGCCTTGCGCAGCGTCCGGCCGCGGACCAGCTTCTGCGTGTAGTAGACCGTGCCGTCGCCGCGCCGGCCCAGCTCGTAGACCGGGACGATGCTCGGGTGCTCGAGCTGGCCGGTGATGCGCGCCTCGCGGAGGAAGCGCGCGGCCGCGGTGGTGATGCCCGCGCCCGCGTCGTCGCCCCAGCCGGCGGCCTCGCGGCCGGGGAGGAGCTGCTTGAAGGCCACGTCGCGGCCGACGTGCGCGTCGTGGACGAGATAGACCACGGCCTGCCCGCCGCGGCCGAACTCGCGGCGGGTCTGGTAGCGGCCGGGCTCCTCGCGGGTGACGGGCGCGCCCATGCCGGTGAGGCGCACCGGCGCGCCGCCGCTCGCGGCCGCGGCGCCATCCGGCTTTGCGAGATCCCCGGCGCGGCCCGCCTCGTACACCAGCGTGCCGCCGGCGGGCGTCAGCGTCTGGTCGGGGACTGCGGTGATCCCGCCCTCGGGCGTGAGCGTGGCGCCGCCGTCGCGCTGGACGGTGGCGGCGCCGTCGGGGTCGCTCTGGACGGTCGCGGTGGAGTCGCTCCGGACCGTCGCGCTCGCGTTTTCCGCGTCGGTGTCGCGGCGCTGGCCCACGGCGCCATGCTAACACCGGCGCGTGCGGCGCCTGGGACGCATCGCGATGCTGGTCCGCTGGCTGGGGCCGTGGGCCGGCACGCGCGCGCCGCCGCGGATCGAGCGGACCGAGCTGACGGTGGGCGGGATGCGCGCGTGGCTGTATCGCGGGCGCCGCGCCGACGGGGCATATCTGGTCGCTCCCGGGCTCCATTACCTGGGCCCCGCCGATCCCCGTTTCGATCGATTCTGCCGCGCGCTGTCCTCCGCGGGGTTCCTGGTGCTGGCGCCGTTCCTCCCCGATCACCTGGCGCTGCGCGTGGCCCCCTCGGCGGCGCGCGATCTGGAGGAGGCGTGGCGCGCGCTGGCCGCGATGCACCCGCGGCCGGCGATCTTCAGCATCTCGTTCGGATCATTGCCGGCCATCGAGGTCGCGGCGCGCGTCGACGCCTCGGCGCTGGCGTTGTTCGGCGGGTACGCGGATTTCGACGCGTCGGTCCGCCACGCGTTGAGCCGTTCCGGCGATCCGACGAATGCGCCGCTGGTGTTCCTGCACCTGCTCGAGCAGCTCGCGGCCCGGCCCGCGACCCCGACCGCGACGGCCATCGACCGCGAGGCCGTGGCGCGCGCGTGGCGGGCGATGGTCGAGCGCACCTGGGGCCGCCCGGAGATGAAGGTGGGGAATGGGCGCGCCGTGGTGGCCGAGGAGATCGCGCGCGGGCTGGGGGCCGCCGAGCGCCACTTGTTTTTCGCCGGCTGCCTCTTGCGCCCCTTCGACGTCGAGCCCGCGCTGCGCGCCGCCGCGCCGTCCTTGGCTTTTGCCGATCCGCGCCCCGCGCTGGCCCGCGTGCGCTGCCCGGTGCTCATCGTCCACGGCCGCGACGACGACGTCATCCCCTGGACCGAGGCCGACAAGCTGCGCGCCTGCGTGACCTCGCGCTGCCGCGTCCACTTCACCGGCCTCTACGGCCACAGCGAGGCGGCGAGCCCCACGCTCGGCGCGGCGCTGCGCGAGCTGCGGACGCTGCTGGCGATCGTGGCCGCCCTAGCGGATGCTCCCCTCGGCGAGCTCTGAGCGTCACACTCGTCGTTCGGGCCGGTCGATCCCGCATGACGGCACTCCTCGGTCTTTTCCTCTTCCCCGCGGTAGCCCTCGCTGTTTCCTCCGTGCGCGAGGACGAGGTCGTGTTGGACGACGGCGCCGTGATTCGCGGGTTCGTACTGCTGGACGACGAAGACGCACGGCGTGGCTTCATCTCCTTGGACGATGGCTCCGCGATCGTGTTCTTCGATTCTTCCTGCGCCGTGCGCCGCATCCCTCGCGGGCAGATCCGCAAACTATCGCGCCTCAAGCGGCCGCCGGATTGGAAGCCTCCCTGCACCCTCCAGCCTGAACCACCAAGACAGTACCGACCAAGACAGTACCGTTGGTACGGATACCAGACGCTCCTCGTCGACGCGGCTTCGATAACGGTGGGGGCTCTCGCCCTCTTGCATGCGGGCGATCCCTATGCCGGCCACCTCGACTCTCCCGCGCGTGTGCTGGGCATGATCGCCGGCGCCGGATACCTCTTCGGGCCGGCCACGGTGCACGCGCTGCAGGGGCGATCCGAAGTTGCCTGGCGCAGCATTACTCTCCGTCTCGGGCTGCCGCTCGCCGGGGCGCTGATCGGTCTCGCCCTTGGGGCCGGGGGGGGGCTGCCTGGCCCTACGTGGGGGGTGCTGCAGGAGGGCTGATCGGGCTTGCCACGCCCATCATCGTGGACGCTGTAGTCCTCGCCAAGGAGGGCGTGGCGCCAGGCGATGCGGCCCCCGCGCCGCGAGCTTTGGTGATCCCGCTCGCTCGCCGCGGCATCGCGCTCGCATGGGCGTTCTGACGGTTCGGCGCGAAAAGCGTCATGCCGGCACCACTGTCATCCGGATTCCATTCCTCGGATACAAGGTGATGGCATCCTTGGTTTCGACCATGAACCCCCGAGTTGGCGGCACCGCGATGATCGACTCGGTCGAGCAGGCGCTGGCCGAGCTGCGGCGGCGCGGCGCCCTCCCGATGCGCGCGCTGGTCGACGCCGTGGCCGGCGAGGCGGTGCGCGGGAGCTGGTGGGGCCATCCGCGCGGCCAGCGGATCTTCGCCATCGCCTCCGCGCTGGAGGACTCGGGCGAAGCGCTGGCGGTGAAGCTCGAGGGCCGCGTCGCCTTCCTGCACCGCTCGTTGTGGCCGGCGCTCCGGCGCGCCGTCACCGACCCGGCGTGGCGGGGTCGCGCGTCGCGCGGTCTGGGCCCAGCGGCCCGGGCGCTCCTGTCGCGGGTGCAGCGCTCGGGCGAGGTGGTCGAACCGGATCGCCACGCGCGGCGCGAGATCGAGGCGGCGCTTCTGGCCTGGGTGGGCCAGGAGCACACCGCCAGCGGCCGCCACCGCGCCGTGGTCCGCTCGTGGCGGCGCGTGCTGCCGGAACAGGACCAGCCGTCGCTGGAAGAGGCCCTGGCGCGCCTGGCGGCGGCCGGCGTCGCCTTGCCCTGAGTCAGGCTTGCGATCGGCCGCCGGGCGCGTACAACGACGGCATGGTCCGGCCTCCCGCGGTCGCCGGCACGTTCTACCCTGCCGATCCCGGGGAGCTGCGCGCCACGGTCGATGGGCTGCTCGCCCGGGCGCCGGCTGGACCCGTCCCCAAGGCGCTCATCGTCCCGCACGCAGGCTACGTCTATTCGGGCGCGGTGGCGGCGGCAGGTTTTGCGCGCGTCGCGGGCCGCCCGTTCGCGCGCGTGGTCCTGCTCGGCCCCTCCCACTTCGCGCCGCTGCGAGGGCTGGCCCTGCCCCAGGCCGATCGATTCTCGACGCCGCTCGGCGAGGTCGAAGTCGAGTTCCCCGATCTCCCTCACGTGGTCCAGAGCGATGCCCCGCACGCGCGCGAGCACTCCCTGGAGGTCGAGCTGCCGTTCCTCATCGCCGCGCTCGGCGCCTTCCGGCTCGTCCCGCTGGCGGTGGGCGGCGCGGACCCGGAGACGGTGGCGGAGGTGATCGAGCGCGCCTGGGGCGGAGCGGAGACGCTGATCGTGGTCAGCTCCGATCTCTCGCACTATCTCGATTACCGATCGGCGCGGGCGCGCGATGAATCGACAGCGCGGTCGATCGAGTCGCTGCGGCTCGTCGATCCCGACGACGCCTGCGGCGCCGCGCCCGTCAACGGGCTCCTCACGGCGGCGCGGCGACGCGGGCTGCGCGTCGAGCGCATCGATCTGCGCAACTCCGGCGACACCGCGGGAGACAAGGCGCGCGTCGTCGGCTACGGCGCCTTCGCGTTCCTGGAGGCTGCGTGAGCTACCGCGGCCGCTGGTTCACCAGGCTCGAAGACGGCCGCGTGCGCTGCGACGTCTGCCCGCGCTACTGCACGCTGCACGACGGCCAGCGCGGCTTCTGCTTCGTGCGCGCCCGCGAGGGCGACGACATCGTGCTCACCACCTGGGGCCGCTCCAGCGGGTTCTGCGTCGATCCGATCGAGAAGAAGCCGCTCAACCATTTCCTGCCGGGGACGGCTGTGCTTTCGTTCGGGACCGCGGGCTGCAACCTCGGCTGCCGCTTCTGCCAGAACTGGGACATCTCCAAGTCGCGCGAGATGGACACGCTGGCCGACGCCGCCTCGCCGGAGCGCATCGCCGCCGCGGCGGTCGAGCTGGGCTGCCGTTCCGTCGCATTCACCTACAATGACCCGGTGGTATTCCTCGAATATGCCATCGACGCCGCCCGGGCCTGCCGCGCGAAGGGCATCAAGACGGTGGCGGTGACGGCGGGATACATCTGCGACGAGCCGCGCGTCGAGATGTACCGCCATATGGACGCGGCCAACGTCGATTTGAAGGGATTCACCGAGGAATTCTATCACAAGGTATGCCTCGGCCATCTACAGCCCGTGCTCGACACCCTGGTGTACTTGAAACGCGAAACGTCGGTGTGGCTCGAGATCACCACGCTGCTCATCCCCGGCGAGAACGATTCCGACGGGGAGATCGACAAGCTGACGCAATGGGTGATGCGTGAACTGGGGCCCGACGTCCCGCTCCATTTCAGCGCCTTCCATCCCGACTTCAAGATGATGGACAGGCCGCCGACGCCGCCGGCGACGCTGACGCGGGCGCGCGCCATCGCGCTGAAGAACGGCCTCCATCACGTCTATACCGGCAACGTCCACGACGAGGAGGGCGGCAGCACCCGGTGCGCGGGCTGCGGCGAGGTCCTCATCGGCCGGGACTGGTATCGATTGACCGCATGGACGCTCGACGAATCCGGTCATTGCCGGAAATGCGGCGCCGCGCTCCCCGGCCTCTTCGAGGGGCGGCCCGGCACCTGGGGCCCGCGCCGCGCGCCGGTGCGGCTGGGCATCGTCTGATTCACTCGCCCACGTACCGCGGCGCCGCCAGGCTCGACTTCCACTCCGACAGCACCGGCCGGCAGATCATCTCGACCACGTTGTAGACGTAGGTCTGTCCCTTGGCGCGCGCGTACTGGCGGTCGGCGTCGGCCTTGGCGGAGCGCAGGCGCTCGAGGCGCCCGGAGGGGTCGCCCATGTAGCCCGCCTGGCCGGGGCCGATCTTGCGCGCGGACTGGAGGATGGCGACCGCCTCGTCGTAGCAGGCGGTGGCGCGCTGCCGCTCAGCCGCCGGTCCGGCCTTGCCGCCCTTGGGCGCGGCGTCGGGCTTCTGGGCCCCCTGGGCGCGCTCCTTGCCAGCCACGGCGCTGGCGCGATCGCGGGCGGCGTTGTTGCGCGCCTGCCAGTGGCCGTAGCACTGGTCCTCGCAACGGCGCCGCTGATCGATGTTGCCGGCATGGCGCTGCGCACAGTTCGCGCCGCAGGCGTTCAGCTTTGCGCCCGACTCCTTCAGCTCGCGATCGAGTCCCGACTGGGACTGAGACTGAGACTGGGACTGTGACTTGCCCTGCTTCGCCGCCGGTGCGCCGCTGCTCGAGGCGCGGCACTGGGCGAAGCAGGAATTGCGCTTCTGCGCGTTGGCGACGGTGCGGTTGCAGACGCCGTAGCAGTCGACCAACTGCTTGCTGGGCGGCGCCGCGGCGGCCGCGAAGGAACAGGAGAGAATGGCGATGGCGATGCGCACGGCGGCCTCCTCGGGGGCTGTGGGCTTGTCCACATTAGACGTCACGGGCAAGCGGGTGGCGCATCGGTCAGCCGGCGCGGCCATTGTACGGGGCTGCGCCCCGCCCCATCGGGCAAAGCCCTCTGGGGCCCCACCTTGCTACGGCCGGACTCCCGGCCGGGCCGCGCCGTGCGCGGCCTGGTCTACACAGGCGAGCGGTTGTGAGCGGTTGGGTCAGGGGCGAAGCTCCCCATGACACGCCGCTGACGTTCGCCGGCTAGCCTGCGCGATCCATGCGACGCATCGGCGATGGCAGCGGGCTGGCGGTGCTCTTCAACGGGCGCGCCCGGCGCGTCGGGGCCGCGGTGGTCCACGCGCTGTCCCGGGCGCTGCCCAAAGCGATGGTCCTGCTCTCCAGCGATCTCGACGAAGCCCGCCGGCACGCGAGGAAGCTCGCGGCGGCGCGGCCCGAGGTCATCCTCTCCGGGGGCGGCGACGGCGCCGCCGTGCGACTGGTCAACCTGCTCCGCGAGGAAGGGGTCTCGCCGCTGCCCCCGCTCGGCATCTTGAAGCTCGGCACCGGCAACGCCTGGGCGGGAGTCACCGGCGCGGGAAGGTACGGCGCGCTGGTGGCGGAGCTTCCGCGGCTGCCCTCGCCGCTGCCGACGCAGCCCTACGACCTGGTCGAGGTGGAGGGAACGCTCTGCCACTTCGCCGGCGTCGGCTGGGACGCGCGCATCCTCAACGACTACCAGCGGCACCACGCGGGCCGGCCCGGCAAGGGGATGCTCGGGTACCTCGCCGCGCTCTGCCGCATCACCATCCCCGAGGAGTGGCGGGCGCTGCGCCGCGAGGGCCAGCCGCGCGTGCGCGTCGAGAGCGACGACGCGGTGTCGACCCCCGACGCGGAAGGCAACCTCATGCCCAGGATCGGCGGACGGCTGCTCTACGAGGGGCCGATCAGCGTCGGCGCCGTCGGGACCACCAACGAATGGGGATTCGGTTTCCGCGCCTTCCCGCTCGCGCGCAAGGCATCGGGCCGCATCAACGTGCGCCTCTACGATCGCAAGGTGATGGAGGCGTTGCGCAACGCCGTCCATCTCTGGAGGGGCCGCCATCCCCAGCCCGGGATGCACGACTTCTTCACCCGCCGGGTGACCATGAGCTTCTCGCGGCCGATGCCGTTCCAGATCGGCGGCGACCCCGCCGGCCTGCGCGAGCGCGTCGAGTTCGCGCACGCCTCGCAGACCCTGCCCGTCGTCGACTGGCACGCGGCGCGCGCCGGGGCCTGACGCCGTTTCAGGCTTCGTCCGGCGCGCCGCCGCTGCGGGCCAGGTCGTCGCCGCGGATCTTGCTCTCGTCCATGCCGCGCGCCCGCTTCTCCATCGTCGCCATCAGCTCGTCGAACGGCGGCGGGTCGCCCTTGATGAAGCGGAGCGGATTGATGCGCGCCACCACGAAGGCCTTGAGGTACGGCGACGTCAGGCCGCGCGCCTTCAGCCGCTCCACCGCCCCGGCCACCGCGTCGTCGAGGCGGAGCAGCGTGGCGGCGCGGCGCTCGCGCTCGGGCACCGCCGCGCGCAGTGGCCCCGGCAGGAACGCATCGACGCGCTTCAAGGCGGGCGCGTAGGCACCGCCCGAGAAGCGGCCCCGCTGCTGGTAGGCGAAGCCGAGCGTGATGAGCGACGGCTCGTCGAACTCCAGGGCGAAGGCCTCTTCGCCCTTGTCGGTGGCGCCGGCGAGGTCGCGGTGCATGCGCGCCACCTCCAGCGACTTCTCGCGGAGGTTGTGCGCCTTCTCGATGTTGAGCGCGAGGATCTGGTAGGCCACCGCCGGCTCGGGGACGAGGAGCGCGAGGATGGCCCTGGCCCCCAGCTCCTTCACCGCCGTCAATCGATGGCCGCCGTTGGGCGTCAGGTACTTCTCGCCCTCGCGCACGGCGATGATCGGATCGAGATAGCGGCGCGTCTTGTCCATCGCCCGCGTCAGCTTGCGCACGTGGGCGTCGGAGACGTCGCGCTGGAAGGCGGTGGGCTCGACCTTGTCGACCGGCAGCGAGACGAAGAGGAGCGCGTGGCCGCCCAGCGGCTCGCGATACGCCGCCAGCACGGCGCCGCCGTCGCGCTGCACCGCTTCGATCAGCGGCGCCAGCTCCGGCGGGGGCTCGCCGAAGCGCAAGTCGGCCGGGCCGAGTTGCGTCGGCTTGAGCTTGACGCCCTTGCGCGCCCGCGGCCGCCCCGATTTCGTAGCGGGCCGCGCTTTCCTGGCCGGCATGCGCCGGAGCCTACTACGCGGCGCGCAATTCTTGCCGGCACGGCGCTTGAAGAGGCCCCGGACGTGACGCAGAGTGCACGCTTCGCACAGGAGGCTCCCGCATGATCCGCCTCGCGCTTCCGCTCCTCATCGCGGCCGCTCCCGCCCGCGATCAGGGCGTTCCCAAGGGCAAGGGCGAGAAAGTCGCCACCGTCAACATCACCGCGCCCGCGGGCGGCTGGACCGTCGACCGCATGCTCAAGGTGGAGGGCGAGGTCTCCGATCCGACCATCGATCCCATCGTCCTCAGCATCAACGGCGATCGCTATCTGATGAGGACGCGGCAGGGCCGCTTCTCGCGGAAGTTCCCGGCCGCCAGCGGCAAGAACGTGGTCACCATTCTCGCCACCAACGTGGGCGGAACCGCCGCGGCGCAGGTGACGACTTACGCGCAGGTGCCGCCGGTGCCGCTCAAGGCGGTGCTCACCAGCGACACCGACGGCGTCTACACCGATCTACACATCTACGAGCCGACGAAGGACTCGGCCGAGCCCGACGGCAGCCTCAAGCCGCGCTCGATGGCGCACGTCTACTGGGCCAACACCGCCAGCCCCTCGGGCGGCACCTTCTTCCTCAACGAGCAGGGCGGCGACTTCGATCAGCCGGGGTACGGGCCCTATCTCTACGTGCACCGCGCGCCGCCGCGGGGCGTCTACCTCATCGCCACCAACTACTGGCCGAGCGGCGACAAGGCGCACACGGTGGCCACGCTCAACGTCTCGCTCTACGAGGGCACGCCAGGGGAGCTGCGCCGCTCGGTGCGCATCCCGCTCGCCACGCGCGGCACCACGCGGGTGCTGGCCTGGATCAACGTCCTCGGCGACGGCCAGGCGCAGGTCTACGTGCCGTCGATCGATCCGGCGCCCTCCGATCCGCGCTGGCCCAGGAACCTCGACGCCGCGCTCGATCAGCTGAAGGGCGGGATCTACTGATGCTGGCCGCGCTCTTCATCGCCGCCGCCGTCGGCTCGGAGGCGCGCGAGGATTTCCTCCGCCGCCGCGTCGCCGAGGTGGCACTGCAGCAGATCGAGAAGCCCGATCCGCGCTGGATCGAATCGCAGCGCGACTGCGCGGGCCTGGTCCGCTTCGCCTTCCGCAGCGCCTTCCAGCTCCTCGATCCAGGGCGGCTCGCGCTTCCGCTCTGGGAGGACGACGCGGGCCGACCCGCCGATTTCGCCGACGCCCGCGCGCTGGTGGGGCGCAGCTTCAAGAACCTCGGGCGCGACCTTCCCCGGCTGCGCAGCGGCGATCTCCTCGCGTTCCGCCAAGGCGACGACGACTTCCACCTCATGATCGCCGTCGTCCCGCCCGACGGCGCGCTCTCGGGCGCGCTGGTCGTCTACCACCCCGGCTCGCCCGGAGCGCAGGTGCGGGCCGGCACGCTTCGCGCATTGAGCACGGAGGCGCCGCGGGAATGGCGGCCCGTCGCGGAGAACCCGGCGTTCCTCGGATTCCTCAGATTCAAGGAGTGGGCGCGATGAATCGTCGAATGGTGATCGCCGTGGCGCTCCTGCTCTGCGTGCAGACCGCCACCGCCAAGAAGCATCACGGACCGCAGCCCGATGCGCCCATCCGCGTCGAGGCTCCCGCGGAGACCGTCCCGCCCGCGATGTGGATCGACGTGCGTGAGCCGGCCCGCGCCCGCGACGCGCTCAGGCGCAACGCCTGGCTTTCGCGCGCGCTGGCGAGGCCGCTGGGCGAGGGTTTCCTCGGATCGTGGCGGGCGTTTTTGGGCACGCGCGGCGAGGACATCCGCGCCGCGTTCAAGGGGGCCGTGGCCGACGCGGCCCTGGCGCCGCTCTTGTCACAGCCGTTCCGCATCGCCTGGTATTCGGCCCGCGGATCGACGCAGAGCCCGGCTCTGATCGTGCCGGCGCCGGGGAGCGCGGCGCTCCTCGCCCATGCGGCCCTGGGCGAGGCGGCGCGCCGGGGAACGGCGC
>Ga0247727_10016780_pt1 | contig 11758 bp, 10 predicted proteins | sample WisWelCaveWW1625_FD_202498 | JGI IMG/M metagenome (GOLD analysis project Ga0247727, IMG submission 202498) | Biofilm microbial communities from Wishing Well Cave, Virginia, United States - WW16-25 | ecosystem: Environmental > Aquatic > Deep subsurface > Groundwater > Cave microbial mat | place... | reverse complement strand
GCGCTCAACGCCGTGATTCTCGCGGCCGCCGGCTGGTTTGCGCTCGCAGAGATCGGTCACGAGACGATCGGCAAGCTGTTCCTCGCCGCGCTCGCCAGCGCCCACGTCGCGATCGGGCTGCGCCCGGCCCGACTCGCGCGGGTGTCGCGCGAGATCGGGCTGCTGCTCCTCGCGCTCGGGGTAGCGCTCGCCGACATCGCCTTCGCGCTCACCGTCGACGGCGTGGCGGTCGGACTCGGCTTCACGGCGACGGGCATCGGCTTCGCGGCCCTGGCACGCAGGGCGCGACTGCCCGGCGACGCCGTCGCGCAGCGTGCCGGCCTCGGCGGCCACCTCGCGCTCGCGCTGCTGCACGTGCTGATGGTCGACGCGCCGCCGGCCCTGATCGCGGACGGAGCGTCGGCCTCGCCGGCCAGCGCGACCGGCGTGCTCGCGCTGGCCGCGGGCTGTCTTGTCTCCGGGCGACTGGCCGACGACGGACAGGGGACGCTCCGCAGAGCGCTCGACGCGATCGGCCTCGCGGCGGTCGCCTACGTCACCGCGCTGACCCTCGGGGGGGCGGAGCTCGTGCTTGCCTGGTCGCTCGAAGGTTGCGCGCTCGCGGCGATCTCGCGTCGCCGGCGCGACGATCTGGCCGGCCTGGGAGCGCTTGCCTTCCTCGCCGCCGCGCTGCTGCACGCCCTGAGCCTCGACGCGCCGGCCGCGGCCCTGCTCTACGGCCTGGACCACCCCGGCCCCGCGGCGCTCGCGCTCGGCGCCTCGGCGCTCGCGCTCGCAGTCTGCGCTCGGCCTCTCGAATGGCTCGAGGCGAAGCTTCGGCCGTGGCTGCTGACCTCGAGTGCCGTGGTCGCGCTCTACCTCGTCTCGGTGGAGATCGCTACGGCGTTCCAGCCCACAGGCGCGGCCTCGGACTCCGCGCTGCTCGACCTCGGGGTGCGTCAGCAGGGCCAGGTCGTGCTCTCGGGGTGCTGGAGCCTGGTCGGCTTCGCGGCGCTCGTGACCGGGCTGGTGCGCGACAGCCGCCCGGTTCGCATCGGTGGCCTGTCGCTGCTGCTGGTCGCGGGGGCCAAGGTGCTCCTGTTCGACCTCGCAACGCTGGATGCGCTGTACAGGGTCGCGTCGCTCGTCGGCCTCGGCGTGCTGCTGCTCGTGGGCGCGTTCCTGTGGCAGCGCGCCCGGCCCGCGTCGCTGCCCGACGTGCGTCAGGCGCCCGACGGCGCGGGCTGACCCCCGGGCGCCCGCTCGCGTCGACGGCGCGAGCGCGCGAGCGAGACGCCCAGCACGGCCGCGAGCGTGGCGAGCGCGCCACCCGCGGCCCACAGCGGACCTCGCCCGGCGCCGCCCGCTGGCGGTGCCGAGCCCGCGGAGGGCAGGCTGGCCCGGAAGGTCCGCGTGTCGATCGCCACGGCGGGGGCGCTCCCAGCGGCGACGAGCACCCGGCGGCCGTCCGCGCTGACGCGCAGGCGCAGCGCGAAGAGGTCCCTGCGGCCGGCGAGCGCGTCGAGGTCGACGCAGACGGCAGTGGCGCGCACGGTGTCGAGGGCGTGGACGAACGGGTGCTCGCTCTGCCCGTCGTAGAGCGTGTAGGCCCAGCGGCCGTCGGCGCTGCTCGCGCGCGAGATCGGGTAACCGCGCATCGCCTCGCCGGCCTCGCGCGGATCGACGACGGGCTTCGGCAGCAGGCGGCCGTTGACCGTGTCGTAGGCCCTGACCTGGTAGCGGTTGTAGTCCCGCCGCGAGAGGTACTCGATCAGGAAGAGCCGCTGACCGTCCGGCGAGATCGCGTCGATCGAGAAGTCGCCGCGCAGCGCAACGCTCCGCCGACGGCGCAGGGTGCGAGCATCGAGGACCGCGAAGCGCGTTCGCGCTGCCGGGAACGCGCGCCGCGGGGCGATCAGCACGAGCGTGCGGCCGTCGGCGGACAGCCCGCTGGCCGACCCGTCGGCCGCCACCGCGGGCACCGACAACCGCTCACGCACCGTCCGGCTTGCCAGCAGGCGGCCGCTCGAGCGCTCGACGCGCGCGATCACCGAGCCGCGCGCGGCGGGCAGGGCGAAGTAGCGCGCCTCGCCGCCGGGCGTGGAGACGCCCTCGGCGCCGACGTCGACCCCGCCCACCGGCAGGCCGTCGCCGCCCGCGGCCTGAGCGCTCGCCCCGGCGGCGAGCAGCCCGATCCCGAGACCTAGAAGCCATGACCTGTTACGCACCGCGATCACCTCGCTGCTCGAATTGGCCCGCTGTCACTGATACGTCGCCGGAGCGCGAAAAGGTCCCGGCCAGCAGCTACCGATCCGCGGGACAGCACCAGCCCGCGAGCGCGGGGAACCGCTGCGGGGCGCTGTGGCCGGGGGCGAAGGCGCGCGCGATGTGCGACACGGCCACTAGCCGCCGCACGCTGGCCGAGCGGACGAACAGCCACTGGTCGGCGTCTCGCCAGGCGATCAAGAGCCAGCGCCCGTCGGGTGACCAGGCGAGGTCGCTGAAGGTCCCGGCCCCGCGGAACATCGTCCGCGGCCGCGTCGCGGCTGGGGAGAGGCGCAGGGCCAGCACCTCACCGGCGCCGCCGGTTCGTGCGCGGCGCGCGATCGCCAGCGTGCGACCGTCGGGGGAGAGCGCCGCCGCCAGCACGGCCCCACCGACGGGCACCCCGACCTCGGCCACGAGCCGGCCGCTGCCCGCGTAGCTGCGCACGGTCGTCGCCGTGCGCACCAGCAGGCTCCCCGACGGCGACCAGTGCAGCCCGACCACCCCGCCGCCCGCGCGCACGCTCCAAAGGCGCCGCCCACTGTCGGCGTCGGCCACGACGGCGCGGCCCCGCGCGGCGAAAGCCAGCACGTGCCCCGCGCCCGGGCGCCAGGCCGGCGCGATCGGCGCGACCGTGGCGCGCAGCAGGTGATCCTCTGCGCCGTCGCCGCGCACGAGCCGCAGCGCCCCGCCGCTGCGGTAGGCGATTCGGAAACCGTCGGGCGACCAGCGCGCGTCCGCGATCGGTCGCGCGCGGGCGAGGGACCAGCGCACGCGGCCGCGCGGGTCGACCGCGGTCAGCTCGCGGCCTCTGCTGACGGCCGCGAACAGGCCGCGTGGAGACCAAGTCGCCTGATCGTAGGCGCCGAGGAGACGCTTGGACCCGTCGCGCTGCACGATCCACGCCCCCTGCGCGTTCGTCACCAAGAGCCTTCCGGGAGCCGGCAGCGAGACTAGCGCGGGGCGCGCGTCCCGCCGGCCGAGTTCGAGCACGTCACGCAGCCAGTCGGCGACGGCGTCGCCGGGCGAGGTCACGGCACCGATCGCGATCGCGAGCGCGACCGCGGCGCTCGCGAGCACGACGCGCAGCCTGGTGGCGCGGCGGGGCGTGGGCGCGCGCGACCGGAACGCCGCGGCGACCAGCGCGCTCGCGCGGGCCTCGGCGTCCGCCTGGTCACCGACCGGCAGCTCGCGCAACCGCTCGCTCAGCTCACGATCGTGCATCGAGGTCCTCAGCGATGGTGGCCCCGAGCCGATCCAGCGCGCGACGCAGGCGCGAGTTGACGGTGCCCCGCGGCAGCGCCAGCAGTGCCGCAATCTGCCCCGGCGTGTAGCCGAGCAGGTGGCGCAGCACCACGACCGCGCGCTGCTCCGGCTCGAGCGAGGCGAGCGCCGCGAGCAGGTCGTCGGCGAGCGCGGGCGCTACGGGCGGGGCGGCCTGCTCGCCGCCTAGGTCATAGCCCACCTCGGCGCGCAGCGTGCGGCGGCGCGCCCAATCGATCGCGCGGTTCACGACGATGCGGTGGAGCCAGGGGGCGAACGGGCGCCGCCGGTCGAAGCCGTCCAGCGCGCGGATCGCCGCCAGGAACGCCTCCTGCGCGATGTCCTCGGCCGCCGTGGCGTCGTGGACCACGAGGTAGGCGGCTCGGTGCGCTGCCCGCCAGTGGCGGCGGAAGAGTTCCGCCATCGCCTCCTCGGAGCCGCGCTGCGCCGCGCGGATCAGGCTCGCCTCCGCCCGGCCGCGCGCGCGCGTGTCGCTCGTGTCCCTCGAGGCCAGCTCAGCCACCCGTCCCACCATCATCACCGGTCCGCTCGTCAGCTCCGAGGCGAACATCGCACAACGCGCTGGTCGGGCGCGGGCCGGGAGGTCGCGTTGTGCCCACCGGCCAGGCGGATGATCGCGCGCGCGTGACGCTGGGCCCACCGCGGCGACAGGCGCCCGCGGGCGAGTTCGACGACGAACGACGCGCTGCCCGCGAAGCGCCGGTTCTGCCAGTGGGGCGCCGTGCCGGCTGGCCAGCGCAGGCGCCGGAACGGCAGCGCGGCCAGGCACGCATACCGGCGCGCCGCGGGGACGCTCTGCCCCCAAGCGCGCACGAGCGCCGTTCGCTGCTGGTGGAACCAGACGGTCACCTGCGGGCGAAGACGGGCGATCAGATCGCGTGCGAGTCGAGTTTCGGGCTCGGAGAACGGCCGCGGCCCCGAGTACTGGAGATCCCAGCGCCGGCCGATCAGCCGCCAGCCGGCCGCGAAGTTGCGGTTGAGATCGACCCCGCGTCCGTTCAGTCGGGTGGCACGCCATGCCCCGTCGGGGTTGAGGTTGGGCACAAGGGCGATCGGACCCGCGAGCCCGAGCTGCGCCCGCGCCGAGCGCAGGCGATGCACCACCGCGAGGCCGGCGCACTCATCGCCATGGATGCAGCCGACGACCAGCATCCGCGGAGTCCCTCCCCGCGCGCCCAGGCGCACGAACTCGATCGACCGCCCCAGCGCCGAGCGGCCGATCGACGCGGCGTGCGCGGCGCCACGGGTGTCATCGGCCTCCCGAGGGGCCCGTGCCGCTCCGCTCGTCTCGCGCCACGGCTGCGCAGCGAGCGCTACAAGAGTGGCGGCGAGCGCAGCCGCGGTGGCCTGGTGGCGATGCATGTCCTCGATACGCGCGCCGGCGCCGGCGAGGTCCTGGACACCCGTCGGCCGTCGCCTCGACGGCCACGTCATGCACGCCGGGTCGATCGAGCGGAGCCCCACGCCGGTCTGAGCAATCAGCCTGGATCCACCGCAGACCGGGCTGATTCTCGGCGACCACCGGCTTCGCCGGCGGTGCGGGCGTTGAGGTCGGCCCACCCACCCATGGGTTCGACCGAGCACCCGTAGGGTGACCCCTTCGGGTCGAGGCCGAACCCGCATGGCGACGGTAACAATCGCCCCCACCCGCCCACGAGACGACCTCGCGAGCTTCCGCTCGAACCGCGAGGGGATGCTCGAGCTGCTCGTGGGGCTCGACGAGCAGCTGCGTCTGGCGCGCGACGGTGGCGACGAGAAGTACGTCGCCCGCCACCGCGAGCGCGGCAAGCTGCTCGCGCGGGAGAGTGTCGAGCTGCTGCTCGATCGCGACTCCGCGTTCCTGGAACTCGCCCCGCTCGAGCCTGGTTTGCGGGCCGAGTTCGCCGGATGCGCGGCTCAGCCGAGGTCGAGTGCCACCGTCAGCGCATCGTCCAGCCGCGCCAGCGCCTCGGGGCCAAGCCTGCCCCGGTAGCGCCGGAGGTAGGCCTTGGGCAGCGTGAAGATCTCGTCGCAGTTGGCCACCGACGGATGATCGAGCCCCTCCGCCTGGTCGAGTGCCACCTCGGCGCGGTGCCCCCTGATCGTGCTCGTGATGCCCGCGACCGTGATCCCCGAGAGCACCGGGATCGCGCTCTCGCGCGTCACGACGACCGCCGGGTGAGCACCGGCCAGCGGAAACTCGGCGTCGTAGACGTCGCCGCGATGGATCATCCAGTCGCGCCGTCGCGCTCGAGGATGACCTCACCCGCGAGCGTCGCGCCGGCTCGGAGGAGCGCGTCGTCCTGCGGATGCTTGGCGTAGGCGCGGCGATATTCCTCGGCGATCTGGCGATCGCGCTGCTCCTTCCAGAGCAGCGCCAAGCCTGCCCGCACCGCTTCCGCACGGCTGGCGAACACCCCGCGCTCAACCGCTTCGTCGAGCCGTGCGAGGTCCGCGTCGGGCAGCCGGACTGCTATCTGATGGCGCATCCCGTTTAGTATACCCAGATGGTATGAGGACGCGCACGCCGCTCCACACCGGCGCCTCCGGGCCGCGCTGCCTGGCCCTGTGGGCCACTAGCATGACCGTCCCGTGGCGATCCTCCAGACACGCATCGACCGCGACTCCGCGAGCTTCCGCTCGAACCGCGAGGGGATGCTCGAGCTGCTCGTGGGGCTCGACGAGCAGCTGCGTCTGGCGCGCGACGGTGGCGGCGAGAAGTACGTCGCCCGCCACCGCGAGCGCGGCAAGCTGCTCGCGCGGGAGCGTGTCGAGCTGCTGCTCGATCGCGACTCCGCGTTCCTGGAGCTCGCCCCGCTCGCCGCCTGGGACACCCCGTTCGTGGTCGGCGCGAGCGTCGTCTGCGGCATCGGGGTGGTCGAGGGCGTCGAGTGCATGCTGATCGCCCACGACCCGACGATCCGCGGCGGCGCGTCGAACCCGTGGACCTTCCGCAAGGTCTTTCGCGCGATGGAGATCTGCGAGGAGAACCGCCTCCCGCTGATCAATCTGGTCGAGTCCGGGGGCGCCGACCTGCCCTCGCAGGCCGAGCTCTTCATCCCCGGCGGCGAGATGTTCCGCCGCATCACGCAGCTCTCGGCGATGAAGATCCCGACGCTCGCGCTCGTGTTCGGCAACTCGACGGCGGGTGGCGCCTACGTGCCCGGGATGTGCGATTACACCGTGTTCGTCAAGGAGCGCGCCAAGGTCTTCCTGGGCGGCCCTCCGCTCGTAAAGATGGCGACCGGCGAGGAGTCAGACGACGAGGCGCTCGGCGGCGCCGAGATGCACTCGCGGATCTCGGGGCTCTGCGACTACATGGCGCTCGACGAACACGACTGTCTGCGCATCGGGCGCGATGTCGTCAGGCGCCTGAACTGGCGCAAGCTCGGCCCAGGGCCGACGCTGCCGCCCGACGAGCCGCTCCACGACCCGGAGGAGCTCGCCGGCATCGCCTCGATCGACCTCAAGGTCCCCTTCGACATGAACGAGGTGATCGCGCGAATCGTCGACGGCTCGCGCTTCGACGAGTTCAAACCGCTCTACGGCACGGCGCTCGTGACCGGCTGGGCCTCGATCCACGGCTATCCCATCGGGATGCTCGCCAACCAGCGCGGCATCCTCTTCTCCGAGGAGGCGCAAAAGGCGACTCAGTTCATCCAGCTCGCCAACCAGGTCGAGGTGCCGCTGCTCTTCATCCAGAACACGACCGGCTACATGGTCGGCAAGGAGTACGAGCAGCGCGGGATCATCAAGGACGGCGCGAAGATGATCAACGCGGTCTCCAACTCCAGGGTCCCGCACCTGACGGTGATCGCCGGCGCCTCCTACGGCGCCGGCAACTACGGCATGGCGGGTCGTGCCTACCGGCCACGCGTGCTCTTCAGCTGGCCCAACGCCCGCTCCGCCGTGATGGGCCCGCAACAGCTCGCCGGGGTGCTCTCGATCGTCGCGCGCACCGCGGCCGAAGGTCGCGGTGAGCTCTACGACGACGCGGCCGACGCGAAGCTGCGCGCCAAGGTCGAGTCCCAGATCGAGACGGAGTCCCTCGCGCTCGCCAACAGCTCACGACTCTACGACGACGGCATCATCGACCCGCGCGATACGCGCACGGTGCTCGGGATCGCGCTCTCGGCGTGCCACTCGAACGTGGTGCAGGGCGCCGAGCGCTTCGGCGTCTTCCGGATGTGAGGCGATGAGACCGATCACCAAGCTGCTCGTCGCCAACCGCGCAGAGATCGCCTCGCGCGTGATGCGCAGCTGCCGCGAGCTGGGCATCGCGACCGTCGCCGTCTACTCCGACCCCGACCGCGACGCGCCGTTCGTGGAAGAGGCCGACGAGGCTGTGGCGCTCGGCGGCTCGGCCCCGGCGCAGTCCTACCTGCGCATCGACCGGATCGTCGAGGCCGCGCGGCGCGCCGAGGCGGACGCGATTCATCCGGGCTATGGCTTCCTCGCCGAGAACGCCGACTTCGCCCGCGCCTGCGCGGAGGCCGGCATCACGTTCGTCGGGCCCGCGCCCGAGGCGATCGAGCGGATGGGATCGAAGCTGCGCGCCAAGGAGCTGATGGCCGACGTCGGCGTGCCCGTCCTCGCCGGCCTGACGGTCACCGGCCAGAGCGAGGCCGAGCTGAGGACGGCGGCGGAGCGGCTCGGCTGGCCGCTGCTCGCCAAGGCCTCGGCCGGCGGGGGCGGCAAGGGCATGCGGATCGTGCGCTCCCCTGATGAGCTCGCGGGCGCGATCGCCGCCGCAAGGCGTGAGGCCGCAAGCGCCTTCGGCGATGAAACCATGTTCCTCGAGCGCTACCTCGAAGCGCCGCGCCACGTGGAGATCCAGATCTTCGGCGACTCCCACGGCAACGTCGTTCACCTCTTCGAGCGCGAGTGCTCGATCCAGCGCCGCCACCAGAAGATCATCGAGGAGGCGCCCTCGCCGGCCGTCTCACCCGAGCTGCGCGAGCGCATGGGCGCGGCCGCCGTGGCGGCCGGCAAGGCGCTCGGCTACGAAGGCGCGGGCACGGTCGAGTTCCTGCTCTCGACCGGATCGGACCCGCCCGAGTTCTTCTTCCTCGAGGTCAACACGCGGCTGCAGGTCGAGCACCCCGTGACGGAGGCGATCACGGGGCTCGACCTCGTTCGGCTCCAGATCCTCGTCGCCGAGGGTCAGGCTCTGCCAGGAGCGGCGCTCACCCCCGCGATCGACGGCCACGCGATCGAGGCGCGCCTCTACGCCGAGGACCCGGCGAACGACTTCCTGCCGGTGGTCGGCACGCTGGGCCGCTTCGACGTGCCCGACCTGCCCGGCTTGCGAGTCGACAGCGGCGTCCGCGACGGCTCGCAGATCGGCGTCCACTACGACCCGATGATCGCGAAGGTGGTCGCGCACGCGCCCACCCGCGCGGAAGCCGCCCGCGTGCTCGCGCGCGGGCTCGCTGAGGCCGAGCTCCACGGCATGCGCACCAACCGCGAGCTGCTCGTGCGGGTCCTGCGCCACCCCGAGTTCCTCGCGGGCCAGACCGACACCCACTTCCTGCTGCGCCACGCGCCGGCCGAGCTCGGCGCGGCGCTGCCCAGCCCGCAGGAGGAGCGCCTGCACGCGGTCGTGGCGGCGCTGGCCGCGCAGGCCGAGCGCCGCGCGAAGGCGAGCGTCCAGCCGAGGGTGCCGAGCGGCTTTCGCAACAACCCCTCGGGAGCGCAGGAGGTGGCCTTGCAAGGCCCTCGCGGCGCCATCCCGGTCGCCTACGACTTCACGCGCACGGGCCTGCACGTGACGGTCGCGGGCGAGGCCCTCGGCGCCCCGCTGCTGCACGCCTGCACGCACGAACTCGTCGATCTCGAGGTCGCCGGCATGCGTGGGCGCTACCGCGTGCGGCGTGACGGGCAGACCGTCTACGTCAACGGCCCGGGCGGGCAGTCGACGCTGCGCGAGCTCGACCGCTACCCATCGGCCGAGGGCGAAGAAGCGGCCGGGACACTGCACTCGCCGATGCCGGGCGTCGTATTGCGGGTCGGCGCGGCGGCGGGCGATCGTGTCGAGCGCGGCCGTGTGTTGGTCGTGATCGAGGCGATGAAGATGGAGCACGAGATCGTCGCCCCGACGGCCGGCACCGTTTCCGAGCTGCGGGTCGGCACCGGCGAGCAGGTCGATGCCGGGATGGTGGTGGCCGTGATCGAGGAGGAGCACCAGGACGGCTGAGCCTGGATCGAGCGCCACGGAGAGACGCGCGCACGCACCTACTGCCCGCCTTCGGTGATCGGCCCGTCCGCAAGATCACCCGTGAGGACCGATCTTCAACTGGGCGGCGGAGGAGTACGGGCTCGCTCAGAACCCCGCTGACGGCATCGGAAAGGCCCCGGAGCTGAGCTCGGAGCGGCCGAGCGGACTGCGCCGAGGAGGTCGAAGCGCTCGTGCGCGCCGCCGCCGCGACCGGGCCGGCCTCCCGCCGCTGCGCTTCCACGACCTGTGCCACGCCTTCGGCAGCCTCGCCGTCGACGGCGATGCTGCTCGGCGCCGCGTTCACGAGCGACGCGTTGGAGCAGGTCGAGCAGGTAGTCGGCACGCTCGAGTAGGCGTGCGCAGGATGGCGCCGGCGCCCTTCGGGCGGCCTGCGGCTCGGGCTCGAACTCCTCGACGGGCACCGCGTCTACGTGGATGCTGCGCGCCGCCCGTGGCTCGAGCCCGGCTGCGGCCGCTCCGTCGGTGAAGATCAGCGTGCCGCGCTCAAACGCTTCTTCTGCGTTCAGAGCGTCGAGCGAGAAGACGGCGTCGAGAGTGCGATGTCGCAGGTTGGCGCCCGCGACGGGGCCAACCTCCGGATGCGCCGAGAGGAGCCCGTCGAGCATCCGAGCGGATGCCTCTTCGATGTCCTCCCCGGCGAGCGCCGGGAGGATGATCGTCAGCCGGTATTCCATCATCGTCCCTTCCACTTGAAGCCATAGCGTCGCGTGTACGCCACCGTGTTGGCTAGCCCACGGCTGCCGCCGGGGGTGGAGCGAGCGAGCGCCTAGCGCCCTTGTATCTACGATGGAATCAACGACCTGATCCGCGGCCAGACGGCCTCGAACGCGGCGGCATACGTTGCGCCGCCGGGGAAGACGAGCGGGATGGTCGCGTCGTAGTCCGCCCCGATGGTGAGTAGATTGGACTCGATCCGCGCGACCCTGTTCGCGCGGCCCTTCGCGACGAGCGTGAACTTCTCGGCCGCTACGCGGGCGATGTCGTCGTCGCGAACGTCGTTGCGGGCGAGCACCACGACCAGGTCGGCGAGATCCGTCGGCCGCGCACGCTGCGCGAGCGTGCGCAGCTTCTCGGCAGCGATCTCGTGGGGCTGCATCGCGAGGATCTCGAAGGGCCCGTAGAACGGCTCGCCGATCAGGCATGGCAGTGGCTCGTCGATGACCGCCCCGCGGTAGGAGACCTCGACCTGGATGTCGCTGGTCGGTAGCAGCGCACCCGCGACCCCGACTCTGTCGAAGTCAAGGCTGCGGGCGCTGTCGGTCGCCGGGTCGCCGACCTCGAAGCGGATCTGATCGCCGATGCTTGCCCCGCGGATCGCACCCGCGACCTGCGCGGCGTCGAGCTTGTGCTTCGGCGGCCTGTGGCGCGTTGCGTCGATGTCCTTGCTGAACCGCAAGACCCCGAACGCATGACGCAGAACGAAGCCACCCTTGAACACCAGTTGGCCGGGAAACTCACCGGCCAGGCGCGCGGTCACCGTCAGCAGCGCGAAGTCGCGCGTCGCGAGTTCGAGGCTGCCGGGCTGCGCGTCGAGCAGATCACGCAGCTGAAAGTCATCGCCCCACAGGCGGCGTGTCATGTCGCGCCATGGGTCTCGATGGCCAGATCGAGATCCGCGTTGACTCGCACGCGCCAGCGCCCGTCGAGGGCCCCCGAATCCGCGCCCCCCGGGCGCAGCAGAACGGGGGTCGGGCTCGACCCGACGAGTTCGCGGAACGGGGCCGCCGCCGACTCCCCGGCGATCCGCTCGACCAGCAGCCCAGCGCGACGCGACACGGCCGCCACGTCATAGCGACGCGCAGCAGTGGCCAGACGCAGCACGAGCTGGGAGTCCCGACCGATACCGACAAGCAGCGCCCCTGCGGCCTGGCCGAGCGTCACGCCGAAGCGAGGATGCGCGATCACATCAAGAATCGCGCGCTCGGCCGTCGCGACCACTGGCCGCGGGCGAGCACGTGACCCGGCCACTCGCCGCCCGCCCCACACACGCTCGGGGGCGACCTTCTGGAAGCG
>Ga0247727_10016779_pt1 | contig 11759 bp, 7 predicted proteins | sample WisWelCaveWW1625_FD_202498 | JGI IMG/M metagenome (GOLD analysis project Ga0247727, IMG submission 202498) | Biofilm microbial communities from Wishing Well Cave, Virginia, United States - WW16-25 | ecosystem: Environmental > Aquatic > Deep subsurface > Groundwater > Cave microbial mat | place... | reverse complement strand
TGTTCCTAATTTTAAGCTATACCACCGATGGATCCGATAGCCACCAGCACAGAGAACGACCGCCAGGAAATTCTGAATAAATACCGCGGGCTCATGAGAAGCTGCATGGATTGGACCTCCAAGACAGAACGGAGGGAAATTCGCCGCGCCATGGTATACGCGATGAACGCCCACAAAGGAGCGCGGAGAAAGTCGGGAGAGCCTTATATTTTTCATCCGATTGCGGTCGCGAAAATCGTTGTGACCGACATCGGACTTGATTCCACTTCGCTGATTTGCGCTCTCCTCCATGACGTTGTTGAAGACACTTTCGCCGAAATTGAGGACATCCGTGCGGAATTTGGAAGTGAAGTTGCTTCCATCGTTGACGGGCTCACCAAAATTGCAGGAGTATTTGATCACAAAAGTTCGGCGCAGGCCGAGAACTTCAGGAAAATGCTGCTGACGCTTTCTGCTGACATCCGGGTGATCCTGATCAAACTGGCCGACCGGCTTCATAATATGCAGACTTTGCAGCATATGAAGCAGGAAACCCAGCTCAAAATATCCTCGGAAACGCTTTACCTCTATGCTCCGCTGGCAAATCGGCTTGGGCTTCATGCCATTAAAACAGAACTCGAAGATCTCGCTCTCAAGTACACAGAGCCGCAGATGTTTATCGAAATCAACCAGGCATTAAAGCAAACACAGAGGCAAAGCCGGAATTATATCCAGAGTTTTATCCGGTCGATACGCGACAAACTGAATGAAGGACATCTGAAATTCAAAATCCTCCACAGATTCAAATCCGTTTACTCTATCTATTCCAAAATGGTGAGGCAGGGAATTCCCTTTGATGAAGTGTATGACCTTTTTGCCATCCGGATCATCCTGGAAAGCACCTCAGAAACTGAAAAGGCCGAATGCTGGAAGGCCTATTCTCTTATCACCGAAAAATACAAGCCGAATCCCGAGCGATTCCGGGATTGGATTACGATTCCAAAGGCCAACGGATATGAAGCGCTCCACTGCACGGTAATGGGCCCGCGCGGAAAGTGGATCGAAGTACAGATCCGATCTAAGAAGATGGATTATGTAGCAGAAAAGGGATTTGCGGCGCATTGGCGTTATAAAGATTCGGAAGCAGCATTGGACCCTGGCTTACAGAACTGGCTGGATCACATCAGGGAATTGCTGGAAACTCCAAACATGAACGCTGTGGATGTTGTCAGGGAATTCAAAACAAATCTGGTTACAGAAGAAGTTTTTGTGTTCACACCGCAGGGAGATCTCATTACTCTTCCTACCCGTTCCACAGTCATTGATTTTGCATATGAAATCCATACCCGCGTTGGTGATACCTGCATCGGAGCCAAGGTGAACAACAAGGTGGTTCCGCTCAGCTACCAACTAAGCAACGGTGACCAGGTGGAGATCATCACCTCGGCAAAACAAACGCCGAAAGAGGATTGGGTGAATTATGCACGGACATCCAAAGCCCGCCACAAGATAAAAGATTCTCTGAGGAAAGAAAGAAGGAGTATCACAGAAAAAGGGAAAGAAATTTTTTCCTGGAAAGCATCTCAATACGGCGTCGTGGAAAATGAACATGTGATGAAAGAACTTCTGGGATTTCTGAAGATCAGGTCCCGGGAAGAATTTTATTTCCGGCTTGGATCGCATCGCCTGGATGCAACCAAGTTGTCAGAATTCATCAGGCTGAAAAAGGAAGGATCTAAATTCAAAGTGGATCATCCGGATCCCAAAAAGCGAAGACAGATGCGTGACCGGATCCATTTCGATGAACTCCTGAAGGAAAAATGGGGGATCAATACTGATATGCTCATGGTCGGCGAAGACATGAACATTACCGACTACAAATTTGCTGAATGCTGCCAGCCAATTCCGGGAGATGACATTCTCGGTTTTTTCATGCCCGATTCCAGTGTCAACATCCACCGCACCAATTGCCAGGAAGCCATCCGCCTGATGTCAAATTATGGCAACAACATCATCAAGGCAAAATGGACGGAAATGCAGGACATCACCTTCCTCGCCGGAATCCGGATCCGGGGAGAAGACCGGCAAGGCATGATGAATGACCTGATTCGTGTGATGTCAATTCAAATGAAATTGAATATACGTTCCATCACGATTGATTCGGTTGACGGCATGTTCGAAGGTGATTTCAAAATATTTATTCATGATGCAAGAGAATTGGATGCGATGAGCAAAAGATTGCGGGCCGTCAGGGGTGTTTTTTCTGTCAGCCGGATTGAAGAACTGGACTGAAAACTGAACGGGTGTTTTCCTCTTTTGATCTTCTGAAGGAATCAAATCCTATCTTTGTCAGGCAATTTCGAAATTTTGCAATTCACTACATTCGGACTCAAAGAGAATCTATTGGAGGCGCTGGATATCAGCGGTTTCTACGAAACCACTCCAATCCAGGAAAAGGCCATCCCCGCAGTACTCGAAGGCAAAGACCTGATTGGTTGTGCCCAGACAGGTACCGGTAAGACGGGAGCTTTCCTGATTCCCATCATTCAGCGCCTGCTTGAAAATCCACAAAACGGCAAGCACCGCAGCCGTTGCCTGATTGTAGTTCCGACAAGGGAACTTGCCCGTCAGATTTACGAACAAATCGAGGGCTTCGCCTATTACACGAACATTTCTGCGATTGCTGTTTATGGCGGCTCTATGGGCGGAGACTGGTCGGAACAGAAAACGGCTATTATGAATGGCGTGGATCTGATCGTTGCAACCCCCGGCCGCCTCATACAGCATATCACCATGGGTTACGTTGATTTTTCCGGGATACAATTTCTCGTCCTGGACGAAGCAGACAAGATGCTCGACATGGGTTTTGTTGACGACATCGTCAGGATCGTAAGTGAATTGCCGGCCCAGAGGCAGAACCTGCTTTTCTCCGCTACCATGCCGGACAATATCCGCCACCTCGCGAAGAAAATCTTGCGTGATCCTGTGCAGATCAACATCTCCGTTTCCCAACCTGCAAGCGGTGTGATTCAGTCGGTATATTATGTCAATGATGCCGATAAGATCAACTTGCTGAAATCCATCATCGGTTCTCTGGATGTCAAAAGCATGCTCATTTTCGCTTCCCGGAAAATTAAGGTGGATGAAATTGAGCGATCCCTCCGCCGGATGAATGTTGAGGTTTATGCCATTCATTCAGACAAAACCCAGGAAGAAAGAGAAAGGGTGATGCGGGAATTTTCGAACAAGCAGATATCCATCGTGATCGCCACCGATATTCTGTCACGCGGAATAGATGTTGACGACATCAGTCACATCATCAATTATGATTGCCCGCATGATCCGGAGGATTATGTTCACCGCGTGGGAAGGACGGCGCGATACGAATCAACCGGCAAAGCCATCACTTTTGTCAGTGCCCAGGACATTCCCAAATTCCGCCGGATCGAAAAAATGATCGGCAAGGAAGTACAAAAAGAAAAATTGCCGGCTGGAATTCCGGAGCCTTCTCTAAGCGCCGGTCGCAATGATCGCCGGAGTCAGGGATTCTACAATCAAAGGAATCAGAATCGCGGCCAATACGGCAGAAACCAACCGGGAAATGCCGGCAGGCCAGGTGGAAAAGGAAGAGGGAAAGGGAGACGGGGTGGTTCCGGTGGAAGGACGGGATAATATTTCCGTTTCATTCAATCTTCAGGAAGAAAGCAGAACCCTTTCCTTCCGCTGATTCTATCCTCAGCCAATATCCGCCCGCATTCAAATCCGAAACATTTATTGTCAATCCCGGAGAATTCCACTCCCACTCCTGCACCTTTCGTCCGAATGAATCCATGCAGGTGATTTTCGCAGAGGAAATTCCCGGCAACCCGATTTTCAGCGATTCGCCCGCCGGGTTCGGATAAACAGAAGCCGAAAATGCCGGAAATAACCAGGATGGCCGTGAATTTGGCACAAAATCCCCAAAAACAAAATCCAATCCCTGTTGCGAAACCAGCATGTCATGGGCGCTGTGATCAACTCCCGGAACCGTGTCTATGTAGTGATTGGACAGAATCCCAGGTCCGAAAAATTCTTGTATGTAATTGAAATAAATAATTCCCCGTTCCAGTCGGTGATCGCCCAGAAATGCTGCCTTACAGCTTTGATCCATCGTCGTGTCAGCCGGATCGTTGTCCAATGTACCCAGCAACAGAACATATTCCCGTTCCTCAAATTGCGATGTAATGGCTGCAGGCGTCGTGCTGATCATATACCAGCAACTGTCCAGGTCGCTGAGTCCGAATTTGTAGCGATCATAATTCGGACAGTTGGCGATTGCCGCGCTGTCAGGAATCGCAAACTGATCCAGAGAACCCGGAATCCTTCTCTCGCCATCGAAATACATGTAAGTGGACGGATTGGCAACGACATAGCGGAAGGAAATCGAGTCATGGTAGAGTTCTTCGATCCGGTTTCCGGCAGCATACCGGCCGACAAATTGTCCACCGCCGGAATGTCCGTAAAAAACGATTTTTTCCAGATTCGGGCAGACTGCCACAATTTTGGCGATGAACGAATCCACAACAGCAAACGAACTGATCCTGTCGGTCTTCGGGTAAGTTGTCGTCGAATCTGAATCATATCCATATTTCCACCCATCGCCATCATCCACCCAGTGGAAATAATCCTGTGAAAGTCCATGGTAAATCAAATCGGGCTCAATCAGCAAATGTGGAACAACAATGATCGTCGAATCGCTTGCCCCGGGAACCAAAGAAGCCGCTTCCACAGCCCAGTCGTATTGATCCACGGCAGTACGTGAAGCGCCATGAATACTGATTACCGCCTTTTTCGCCTGGGGCTGGATCGAATCAAAAGTCCAGTTGCGGCAATAGGGAATTTTGTAAGTTGATCCGTTTACGTCCAATTCATACAAATTCGGGCAAATTGTATCTGTCGGTTGCTGAGCATTACAAATTGCAAATCCGGAGATGAAAAAAAGTGCAAGCGCTGCCAGGCTCTGAGTCCGGAATCCCCTCCAATGAGAATTCATTCGCGATCCATTCACCATCACTCCAAAACCCTCACCCTGATTGACAGATCGGAAACCGGACGATCACCGGGATTTGTTTTTACCGCAGACAATTTGTCAACGACTTCCATTCCCTGCACCACCTCGCCAAATACCGTGTATTGCATATCCAGGTGCGGCGTTCCGCCAAGCGTCATATACATATTGATTTCCTCCGGGGTGTATGAAAATGTCTCACTGTTCAAACCCGCGTCGGCGAGGTATTCCTGCATCAGGAAATCATTGATCTTCCTGAGGGAATCCGGATTTTCCTTAGACAATTTTTCAAAATCCATTGCCCGGTACTTCTCATTCTTCGGAAGGGCAAACCAGGTGGTCATATTCCGCCTCGATTGATCATTGCGGATCTGATTGGCGGCAAATTCCAATTCCTGTACATTCCGTGCCTTTCCTTTAACTATATAAAATTGGGAACCACTCGATCTGCGGTCCGGATTCACATCGTCGCCCTGTCTGGCTGCCGCCAATGCACCTTTTTTGTGGATGAATGGCCTCCGGAATTCCGGTTCCAAAGTGTACCCCGGCCCCCCCTGCCCCGCCAGACTTTTCTTAGCAGGATCTTTCGAATACGGATCCCCCCCCTGAATCATGAAATCCCTGATGATGCGGTGAAACAAAGTTCCGTCGTATTCACCTGCACGGGCCAGTTTCAGAAAGTTTTCCTTATGAACCGGGGTTTCATCATACAATCTGATCCAGATGCTTCCGGAATCGGTTTCGATAACCACATCAGCTCCGGGTATATTCTGTGCAAAGGCGGCTGACGCCAGCCATGTCAAAAAGCATAACAAAAAAATCTTTTGCATTTCAGTTTATTGTCTGGAGCTGGTTGATATTTCAAATGTCGTAAATCGGCGCAAAGTAGTCAACGATGTGCGATTTCAGGAATACTTCCTGTGAAAAAACATCGGCAAACGGAAAAGGTTTGACAGTTTCCCAATGCGGCCAGCCTTCCTTGTCCTGATGGCTCAATCTGAAAAAGCCGGATGGTGCGAGGATCGCACAAATCGCAACGTGCATCAAATCGCGCTTTTCCTCCTTGGTGTATTCCCTGGATCCCTGTCCCAGCTCCCTTACCCCGATCAAAAACAAAATCGCCTCCAGGTTCAGTTCCTTTTTGAACTGACTTCTCAGCTTCTGATTCAGTTCCTGCCAGCGTCCGGCAAGGAATTCGACTCCCTCCTCTTTCGTTTCCATTTCAGGTCATTGCTTTCTCATCACTGCTTTCGCGAACCGGAAAAACAAAATCACTGATTTCATTCAGGCGGAAAAGTGCGTCTTTGATGTCTTCCACGTCATCAACAATGAGTGACAGGTATTTTGGCGATTCATTCAGCGCAAATTTATCATGATTGTCCTTTGCAAAAGCAATTATCCGGCCAAAAATTTCCGACAAATAAAATGCCGAACTCTTGTCAGCGACGAAATACAGGCGCAGGTTTCCACCTTTCAGAAGTATTTTCTCCATGCCGAGCTTTCTGCCTTTCCACCTGAGACGCACGGTGTCAAGCAGGTCAAGAACTTCAGTTGGCAAAGCTCCGAAACGATCAATCATTTCTCTGGCGATGGTTCTAAGTCCGCCTTCATCCTCTGCGGCAGCGATCCGGTTGTAAAAAACAAGCCGCTCCGAAACGCTTGGCAAGTACGATTGCGGAATCAGAATGGCCAGATCACTTTCTATTGTGCAATCGGTTACGAATTCACCCGCAGCTTTCTTTTTCGCGAGATCCTCTTGAAATACGTCGGCAAAATGCTCCATTTTCAGTTCCAGAATTGCCTCATCGAGAATTTTGTGATAGGTATCGTAGCCGACGTCCACAATAAATCCCGATTGCTCCGCGCCGAATAAGTCGCCGGCACCCCGGATGTCAAGGTCACGAAGTGCAATGTGAAAACCGCTTCCGAGGTCGGAGAATTCTTCCACCGCCTTCAACCGCTTTTGTGCATCCTTACTCAGTAAGGTCTGGTGTGGTGCAAGCAAAAAGCAAAAAGCTTTCCGGTTTGACCGTCCCACTCTTCCCCTCATCTGATGAAGGTCGCTCAATCCGTAATTCTGCGCTTCGTTGATCATGATTGTATTCGCATTCGGGATATCCAGTCCCGATTCGATAATCGTGGTGCACACCAGGACGTCGGTACCGCCTTCCACAAAAATTGACATGACCTTTTCCACCTGCGCTCCCGGCATTTGGCCGTGGGCAATTGCGATCCGCGCATCGGGAACAAGCTTTCGCAACAGGGCTGACATTTCCTCCAATTCATGAATCCGGTTGTGAACAAAAAAGACCTGTCCTCCGCGTCGCAATTCATAGGCGATGGCATCCCGGATCGGTTCCTGCTGAAAAACCTGGACAACTGTTTCCACGGGTTGGCGGTTGGGCGGAGCAGTTGCAATCACAGAGAGATCCCGCAATCCGAGCAGGGAAAATTGCAGGGTCCTGGGGATCGGCGTTGCCGTTAATGTGAGGGTGTCAACCGTCAATTTCAATGTTTTCAGTTTTTCTTTGACTCCGACTCCAAATTTCTGCTCCTCATCAATGACCAGCAAACCCAGATCGCGGAATACGACATCTTTGGATACGAGACGATGGGTACCGATCAGGATATCAACTTTACCTTCTTTCAGTTTCGACAGTGTTTCCTTTTGTTCCTTTGCAGAACGGAAACGGGAAATGTAATCTACCGTCACCGGGAGGTTTCTCAACCGCTCGCTGAAGGTTTTGAAGTGCTGCAAGGCCAGAATTGTTGTCGGCACCAGAACGGCAATTTGTTTTCCGTCGGTTGCAGCTTTGAACGCAGCACGGATGGCAATTTCCGTTTTTCCGAATCCGACATCTCCGCAAATCAGGCGGTCCATCGGAATGCTGCCTTCCATGTCCTGCTTGACATCCTGTGTGCTTTTTATCTGGTCTGCTGTGTCTTCAAACATAAAAGAAGCTTCCAATTCCTGCTGCATGTAAGTATCTGCTGCGAATGAAAATCCTTTCCTTGATTTCCTCGCTGCATACAAGGCAATCAGGTCGAAGGCCAGTTCCTTGACCTTCTTTTTCACACTGGCCTTGGCGCGGGACCATTCCGCAGAGCCCAGTTTGGTGAGTTTCGGAGCTTCTCCTTCCTTCCCGGAGTATTTTGAGATTTTGTAAAGCGCGTTTACCGGAACAAAAATCACATCTTCATCCCTGTAATATATTTTGGCCGCTTCCTGCTGATGCTCTCCTGCTTTGATCCGGTGCAGGCCAGCGAACCGGCCGATCCCGTGGTGGATATGCGTGACGTAATCCCCTGGCTGAAGATCTTTCAGCTCTTTGAGAGTCAATGCCTGGCTGCGACTAACCTGCGCTTTGGTTTTGTACTTGTGAAATCTCTCAAATACCTGGTGATCGGTGTAACAGGCAATTTTCAGGTTGTGGTCAAGGAAGCCCTCGTGGAATTCTCCGATCACACCGTCGAATGTCACAGTGTCCTCGATGGCAGCAAGAATCTCATCAAGTCTTTCGATTTGCTTCCCGCTGTCTGAAAATATTAAATTCCTGATTCCCTGCTCGCGGTTGTCATGAAAATGCCTGGCCAGCATTGAAAATTCGCGGTGGAAAGATGGTTGCGGACTTCCGTTCCAGGTGAGGATTCCGGAAAAACCTGCATTCCTGATCTTGCCGCCGAAATGAATGCGGGTGAATCCGCTCAGCGACTTCGTAAAATTGCTTCCGCTTGTATATGATTCAGACGGATTCCGGGCGGGTGACCCGCCTCCGCTCTTCTGTTGCAATTCCTGGAAGGCAGCTTCAGCCTTTTGAAACTGCCGGTCAAGATCCAGGCGAACAAATTCTTCATTGCGGATGAATACCTGTGTCGTTGGTGAAATGTAATCGAGAAAATCCACCCGTTCCTCGTCGAGGAGATTTTTCTGGATATTGGGAATCAGGGAAATCTGCTTCACATTGCCGTCAGACAGTTGTGTTACCGGATCAAAAACACGGATTCCATCCACCTCATCGCCGAAGAATTCAATTCGATAAGGCAGTTCATGTGCAAATGAATACACGTCAAGGATTCCGCCGCGAATAGCATACTGACCTGGTTCATACACGAAATCGGATCTCTCGAAACTGTATTCTTCCAGAAGATCAACCAGGAAACTCATGCCTGGCTTGTCTCCCTGGCGGATTTCAAGCGTGTTTTTCACCAGGGATCTGCGATTGATAATCTTTTCGGACAAGGCTTCGGCAAAGGTCACAACCAGAATCCTTCCGGCATGTGTGTGATTCAGTTGATTGAGAACTTCTGCACGTTGCAGGACATTTGCATTGTCAATTTCCTCGGACTGGTATGGCCGCTTGCTCGAAGCCGGGAAATACAGAATCTCCTTTCGCGGCATGAGAAGGTTGAGATCGTTGAGGAAATAAAGAGCTTCCTCGCGGTCGTTCAGCACAACTAAGGCATTTCTTTGCGTGAGACGGTACAATGAAGCCAGCAAGAATGTTGACTGGCTTCCTGCCAGACCTTCCAGGGCATACCATCCGCCCCGGTCCTGCTGCAAAGTTCCGGCAAAGGTAAGCGCCGCGGGATGCCGGCAATAGCTCTCCAGAATTTCAGGGATGCCCGTACTTTTTTTCAAAATTTCTAAAATGCACCAGGCCCACCGCCATTTCCGGCGGGGGGTTCATTGCAAAGATAGACCAGGATTAGAAAAATTTACAGGGTGACCGCAATTACCAGGCTTACAGCCTATTCTCTGATGATCCGGCACACTTCCGATGCCTGGCCGGCATAACGGACTTCCAGGAAATAGATTCCGGGAGTGAATCCGGATAGATCCACCTGATCTGTTTCCCTGAAAGTTTCAAACAGGATGCGGCCGGCAGGATCGGTGATTCGCACAAGATCCACTGAAGCAGTCCGGTTTTGGTAACCGATCAACAGTTTGTTCCCGGCCGGATTCGGGCCAATGACAAATCCCTTGTCCGGAATTTTCTGTGGTTGTGAACTGGAACTGATATTCCCTTCCACGTATATATCAAGTGTTGCTGTATCGGATGTAAAAGGCGGCGGACTTGGCACTGCGGGCCAGATTACAATTACGTTGTCGCCGCCTTTGTAATCGGTATTGGTCTTTACGACGATGTCGGTGATCTGGAATTCAACAGAATCGCCGATGCCGAGTATTGCATTTGAAATCGTTCCGAGGATGGTTGGAGCGGCGGCATTGCGGATGATGTAAACATCAATCGAACCGATGAAAGAATCATTCCCGCAATTGAGAATGTTCATCTGATAATGGATATCTGTATCACCGTTGGTGACATACCAAACTGTGTCATTGTCAACGGCAACCTGGCCAGGTGTGAAACAGAGCGCAGCCTGTGCCTGGGCAATATGCGAAGCAAGCAACAGGGCAACAGCGGCAAAAAGCGGTTTTATTTGTTTCATGATGGGTTCTGACAATTGGGTTTCGTTAGTCCTGGCATGATCAAATATAAAGCCCCCTGCTTGTATTAACTATTTAAAAGTCCTATTTTTCTTACCTGTTCAAGGCGAAAATAGCTGAAGATATGGATATCATCAACCAGGTAATCAGCCTGATGAATAAAGAAGAAGTACGGCATTACAAGCTGTTTACTACGCGTACCCAGGCAGAGGAAGTGAGAAAGGACCTGCAATTGTTTGACTACATCCGGCGGTCGGGTGAATTGTATGAAGAAGACAAGATATTTGAAAAACTATATGAGAATGGCACCAAGAATCCGTTTTACAGACTGAAGAACCGTCTTCTGAGCGACGTTAACAAGAGCCTGATTCTTCAACATGTTGACGACGACGAGAACATTCACATGTTTCACCTCTTGTCCCTCGCACGGTTTTACCGCACCCGAAGCAACAATCCGGTTGCGCTTCATTACATCCGCAAAGCAGAAAAGAAAGCCATCCAGGTTGAAAATTATGAATTGCTCGATTTCATATATGGAGAATTGATTCAGCTCTCGCATGAAATCATCACGATCAATCCGGAAGAATACATTCTGAAGCGAAAAGAAAACAGGGAAAAACTGAATTACCTGAGGGAAATTGATGACATTCTTGCGGCTGTGAATTACCGCCTGACTGTTTCACAGAATTTCTCCGCAACCGAGAATCCGATTTACGAATTGCTTCAACTGACTGTGGATGATTTCGCAGAAAACAAGAAGATCGCTGAAAATCCGAAGCTGCAAATCGCCCTTTACCACGCCGTCAGCAAGATCCTCCTGGCAAGAAAAGAGTATTCCACGCTGGAAGAATACCTGCTGAAAACAGTTTCCGATTTTACCTCCCGGGGATATTTCACCAAAGGCAATCATGACCTGAAGCTGGAAATGATCAGCTACATGGTAAATACTTTATTCAAGAACCGGAAGCTCGACGAATCTCTCCGCTGGTGTGAAAAGCTGAAGGCCGCCATGGAAGAGCACAACCAATTGCTGTATTCCAAATACCTTTTGTTTTATTACAATGGACTCATCATCAATTATTCCCAAAGAGATATCGAGAAGTGCATTTCGATTTCCGATGAGATCATCAAAAACGGAACCTTCCGCGACAAGCCGTTTTACGAATTCCTCTTCTGCACCAACCTATCTATCTTTCTGTTCATCCGGAAGAATTACACGCGTGCCCTGAAAGTGCTTGTGAAAGCCCTCATTCACGACGGATACAAATCAGCAGCTGAAGGATT
>Ga0247727_10016778_pt1 | contig 11759 bp, 11 predicted proteins | sample WisWelCaveWW1625_FD_202498 | JGI IMG/M metagenome (GOLD analysis project Ga0247727, IMG submission 202498) | Biofilm microbial communities from Wishing Well Cave, Virginia, United States - WW16-25 | ecosystem: Environmental > Aquatic > Deep subsurface > Groundwater > Cave microbial mat | place... | reverse complement strand
GCCGACTGGGCCGAGTACTTCTGCCGGTACGCCCGCGACCTGCGGCCGTTTCCCGGGCGCGAGAACCTCGACCTTCCGGGAGACAACGCGGCCTACAAGCGTCGGCTGCTCGAGTCCGTGCGGGACTCGTACCGGCACGGGTTCTGGGAGCCGTTCGTCCACAGCGAGCTGGCGAAGGACGGCGTCGTCCACTGGCAGGCTCCGGAGCTCGTCGTCTACCAGGGACGCTCGGCCGGTTGGCGAGCCTTCAGCACCCAGCGCCTCGCGCACGGGCGGCAGTACGGGCGGGACCGTGGAGCGCCCCTCACGACCACCGGGAGGGTGGTCGGCGTCCTGGCGTCGCCCATCGTCCCGTTCGTGATGAGCTGGCGCGTCCTGCGGCTCGTGTTCGGGAAGAAGCGCTACCGCGCCCGGGCGCTGGCTACCCTCCCGATCATCTTCTGGTTCAACCTCCTCTGGGCATACGCCGAAGCACGCGGCTACGTGGATCTCGTACGTGACCGCGCCAGCTGAGCTCGCGGTCGTCGTCGCCTCGGTCAACGGCTTCCCCTATGTCGGGGATTGCCTCGATTCGCTGGAGAAGCACGCGCCGAACGCAGAGATCGTCGTTGCCGACTGGACGGACGACGAGACGCGTGCGCGTCTGCGCGAGGGGTGGCCCGAGATCAAGCTGCTCTCGTTCGACGAGCCGACTGCCGTTCCCGAGCTACGCGCGGCCGGCATCGCCGCCTCGACGACGCCGTACGTCGCCGTGATCGAGGACCACTGCCAGGTCACACCCGGCTGGGCGAACGCGATCGTCGAGGGGCACAGGGCCGGCCGCCATGTCGTCGGAGGAGCTGTGCGCAACGTCAAGACGTTGCGTGCTCGAGACTGGGCCGGCTTTCTCTGCGAATACAGCGCGTTCATGGAGCCCTTCGCGACCGGGCCCGTGCCCGACCTCACCGGCATGAACGTCTCCTACGACCGCGAGGCGCTGGCCACGGTGGAGGACCTCCTTCGCGACGGCCGGTGGGAGAACGAGCTCCACGCTCGCCTCCGCGAGCGGGGCTTCGAGCTCTGGGCCGCGCCTGGCGCCACGATCGAGCACGCAAAGGATTTTGGATTCCGGGAATTCGCCTCCCAGCGGTACCACTACTCCCGCTCGTACGCCGGACGACAGGGCGAGCTCCTCGGCCGCCGGCGCTGGCTGTACGCCCTGGGGTCGCCGCTCCTCGTCCCGCTCGTGCTCTCGCGAATCGTGAGGAACGTCCGCGCGAGGCCGGGCTACGGTCCCGTGTTCCGCCGCGCGGCGCCGCTCGTGCTCGTCTACTCGGGAATCTGGGCATTCGGCGAGCTCGTCGGGTACATCTTCGGCGGTGGGCGCAGCATCCTCGAGGTCAGGTGAGCGCATGCGCTTCGGCGTCGACGCGACCGGCTGGCTGAACCGGCGCGGCTTCGGGCGGTTCACGCGCAACGCGGTCGCACGGCTCGTCGAGACGGATTCCGAGGCCGAGTACGTCCTGCTCGCGGACCCGGCCACCGCGGACTCCGGCCTTCCTTCAAAGGCGACCATCCGCGTGGTCGAGACGCGCCGGCCTCCGGCCGAGGCGGCCAGCGCCGGCTCGAGGCGCAGCGTCGTCGACCTTGTCCGAATCGTGCGGACCACGCGGGGAGAGAAGCTCGACGCGCTGCTCTTCCCCTCCCTGCACACGTGGTTCCCGTTCCCCGGCGCGCCGACGGTGGTCGGGGTCCACGACACGATCGCGGACGATCTGCCGGAGCTCGCGCTGCCTCGCCGACGGGAGCGGGCGCTCTGGCGGTTGAAGCAGCGGCTCGCAGTGCGCGCCGCCGACAGCGTGTTCACCGTCTCGGAGGCGTCGCGAGCGAGCGTGGCGAGCCGGCTCCGCCTACCGCTCGATTCGGTTCGCGTCGTGCCGGAGGCACCGGATCCGGTCTTCTCGCCTCGGTCTCCCGATGAAGTCGCGGCGGCGCGCGCAGCGATCGGAGCGCCCGAGCGGTACTTCCTCTTCGCGGGTGGGATCAGCCCGCACAAGGACGTGACAGGGCTCGTGGACGCCTACGCCCGACTCGTCGTCGGTACGCCCGATGCGCCTGCACTCGTTCTCGTCGGAGCGCTCGAGGGAGAGACGTTTGCATCCGCCGCGGTTGCAGTACGGGAACGGATCGGGCGGCATGACCTCGGCGGCCGTGTACTTCTTCCCGGGTTCGTTTCCGACGAGACTCTCGCCCGGCTGTACACCGGGGCGGTGGCCTTCGTGAGCCCGTCACTGGGCGAAGGTTTCGGCCTCCCGGCCGTCGAGGCTGCCGCCTGCGGCGCGCCACTCGTGCTCAGCGACCTGCCGGCCCATCGGGAGTCGATGGGCGACGCGGCGCTCTACGTTCCGCCGGGCGGCAAGGCGGCTCTCGGGGACGCTCTTCACCGTGTACTCGGGGACGAGGGCCTTCGGCGCTCGCTCGGCACGCGGGCGAGACAGCGTGTGCGTTCGCGTTCGTGGGACGCGGCCGCCCAGGCCTTAGCAGAGCTCCTCCGGGAGGCCGCACGCCCATGAGCCGCACGCTGCGCTTCTGCATGGTGACGACCTTCTACCCGCCGCACCACTTCGGCGGAGACGCGATGTACGTGCACCGGCTGAGCACGGAGCTTGTGCGCCGCGGCCACGATGTCACCGTCGTCTATCCACCCGACGCCTTCCGCACGCTCGGGGGCCGCGCCGAACATTCTGAGCCGGCCGACGAGCGCGTCAACGTCGTCCGACTCGCGGGCCGGCTGGGCCCTGTCGCTCCGACGCTCACGTACCTGACGGGGCGCCCAGCTCTTCGCGCATCTCAGCTCCGCGCTGTACTCGACGGCGGGCAGTTCGACGTTGTGCACTTCCACAACGTCTCGCTGGTCGGAGGGCCCGAAGTGCTCTCCTACGGCTCCGGCGTGAAGCTCTACACGGCGCACGAGCACTGGCTCGTCTGCCCGATGCACGTCCTCTGGAAGAACAACAACAGGCCTTGCGACCGACCCCAGTGCCTCCGCTGCACGCTCGCGTTCCACCGGCCCCCGCAGCTCTGGCGGTACGGATCTCTGCTCGAGCGCTCGGCCAGGCACGTCGACCTCTTCCTGTCGCCGAGCCGCTTTACCGCGCTCATGCACCGCGAGCGAGGCTTTGCCTCCCCGCTGCGGCACCTTCCGTACTTCGTCCCCTCGCAGGACGTCGCAGCCGTGGAGCCGCACGGGCGCACGCGACCTTACTTCCTCGTCGCTGGTCGACTCGAGCCGCTCAAAGGGATCCAGACAGTGGTCGACGCGTTCCGCCGCTACGACGCCGCCGACTTGCTCGTCGTCGGAGAAGGGACGTACGGAGACGAGCTCCACCGCATGGCGGTTGGACTCGAGCACGTGCAGTTCCTCGGACGGCGCCCGTTTTCGGAACTGCGTTCGCTGTACGCGGGGGCCGTTGCGCTTCTCCAGCCGTCCATCGGATACGAGACGTTCGGCGTGACCGCCGTCGAGGCGTTCGCGCAAGGCACACCGGCCGTCGTCCGCAACCTGGGCGCGCTTCCGGAGACGATCGAGGACAGCGGCGCAGGCTTCACGTACGAGTCGAATGACGAGTTGATCGAGGCTATGGACCGGCTGCGGCTCGACGCGAACCTCCGGACCGAGCTCGGAGAGCGAGGACGCCGCGCCCACCGCGAGCTCTGGTCGGAGGAGCCGCACCTCCGTCAGTACTTTTCGCTCATCGACGAGGCTCGCGGGAAGACAGAGCGAAAACCCTGACTACACTCTGATTCGGGGGTAACGATGGGACTTCTCGGGGATCTTTCGTGAGATTCGGCGTGGATGCGATTCGCCTGTCCGGACAGCGGTTCGGGATCGGACGCTACACCGAGTACTTGCTCAAGCACTGGAACACCTTGCTCGAGCCCTCGGAGCGCGTCGTCGTCTTCGTTCGCGATCCGTTCGACAAGGAAGCGCTCGGCCTGTCCGACGCGTTCGAAGTACGGGTTCTTGCTTCGCGAATGGGCGGCGTCGTGTGGGAGCATTTCGTCCTCGCCCGTCACTGGCGCGAGGTGGACGTCCTCTTCGGTCCGAGCTACACCGTCCCGCTCAACTACCGGGGCCGAAGCGTCGTCGCGACCCACAGCGTCAACGAGGTCCAGGAAGGCGCACACACGCGCTGGTACGACCTGACCTGGAAGCAGCGGAACCGCCTAAGCGCGCGCAAGGCAGACGCTGTGATCGTGCCCTCGGAGTCGGTCCGTCAACACGTTGTCGACCTGTACAGGATTCCTCCGGACCGGATTGACATCGTCCCGGAGGGAGTGGACGACTCGTTCCGGCCGGTTGAGGACGAGCAGGTCCTACGTGAGACGCGAGAGAAGTTCTTCGGCGAAGACCGGCCGTACATCCTCTTCGTCGGCAAGTTTTCCCAGCGGAGGAATATCCCGGTTCTGATACAGGCCTTCGGAGAGCTGAAGAGACGAAACGGAATCCCGCACGGCCTGCTCCTCTATGGCGCCAACGTCCACAACCTCCCGATCGAGGAGATCACGAGCGATGCGGGCGTGTCGGACAGCGTCGTCCAGATCAACGAGAAGCTCGCCCGCCACGAGGACATCATCCCCGTCTACAGCGCCGCTGACCTCTACGCGTTCCCATCGGCGTACGAGGGCTTCTCGCTCACCGTGTGCGAGGCGATGGCGTGCGGGACGCCTGTCGTCACGGTCAACCGAGGGGCGGTCGCCGAGATCGTGGATGGAGCGGCGATGACGGTGGAGGAACCCGACGTCCCGAGCCTGGCCGACGCGATGGAACGGGTACTCAGGGACCGAGAGCTACACGCCTCCTTGCGCGCGAAGGCGCTCGACCGGGTGCGACTCTTCCGATGGGAGGAGACGGCCCGGGGAACGCTCGACGTCCTGCGACGGGTGGCCGCCAGCTGACCGCCATCGAGGGCGTCCAGGTCGTACCGCTCGAGCGCATCGCCGACGAGCGCGGCGCTGTCCTCCACATGCTGCGTGAGACCGATCGGCACTTCACGCGATTCGGCGAGATTTACTTCTCGACCGTTTACTCGGGTGTCGTCAAGGCCTGGAAGAACCACCGCCGGCTGACAGCGAACTACGCGTGCGTCCACGGCAGGATCAAGGTCGTGCTCTACGACGACCGGCCCGGCTCCCCCTCGGCCGGGAAGGTGATGGAGGTCGTCGTCGGGCCCGAGGAGCATGCGCTTGTCGTCATCCCGCCGGGCATCTGGCACGGCTTTCAGGGAATCGCGGAGCCCGTATCGGTTCTCGCAAACTGCTCAACCGAGCCTCACGATCCCGGCGAGCTCGAGCGGCTCGAGTCGCATGACGACCGGATTCCGTACTCCTGGCCGGAGCGATGACGGCGGGCGCAGGCAGGACCGTCCTCGTGACGGGCGCCGGTGGCTTCGTCGGCTCTGCGATCGTGAGACGCCTCGTGCTCGCCGACGCTCGCTTCGGAGATGGAGCACGGGTCGCACACGTCGCCGCCCTCCTGCGCCCGGGGGGATCCGAGGAGCGGCTCCAAGAGCTGCCGCGCGACGGGAGCTGGTCGATCGTGCACGCGGACACGTCTGATCCAGCCGCGCTCCGCGCAGCGGTCGAGAAGCTCCGCCCACAGGCGGTGATCCATGCCGCGCTCGATCCCGCCGTGTATGTCGACGACGATCCCAGGCTCGTCCGCGGCCCGCTCGAGTCCCTGCTCCAGGGGCTCTGCGCTACCACCGGTGGCCGCTTTCTCCACGTCGGCAGCGCCTGGGTGCTCGCCTCCGGCGATCTGCTCGCTGAATCGGCGCCACTCGCCCCGCTCACCCACTACGCGCGAAACAAGGCGCGGGAGGATCACCTGCTCCCGGAAATTGCGGGCGCTGTGGGCGTGCCCTGGATCAACCTGCGCCTCTTCAACCTGTTCGGCCGCTACGAGAAACCAACCCGCCTTCTCCCCACGCTCGTATCGAGACTCGCTCGCAGAGAGACCGTCGAGCTGACGCACGGAGATCAGGTCCGCGACTTCAGTGATGTTGACGTCGCTGCGAGTGCGTTCCTCCACGCGCTCGCGGCGCCGGACAGCGCATGCGGCTTCCTGTACCACGTTGGCTCCGGACGTGGGACGACAGTTCGCGCACTCGCGCAGTCGGTTGCCGAGATCGTCGGACACGGCGATCTGATCCGCTTCGGCGTGTCCGGCGCCGAGGACGAGGATCTGGCCTACTTGGTCGCCGACCCTTCCAGGGCGATGACGGTCCTCGGCTGGCGACCCGATCCGGATCTGGAAGGGCGCGTGCGGGACGCCGTCGAGTGGTGGCTCGCCCGGCTTCCGAGCGGAGCCGCGAGGGAGGTCACGGCGTGACGGCCTGCCGGGGCTGCTCGAGCGAGCGCCTCTACCTCTTCCTCCCCCTCGGCGAGCACCCACTCGCGAACGGCTTCCTCCGGGAGGACCAGCTCGCGGAGCCGGAGGCGCGCTTCCCACTCGACGCGTACGTCTGCCTGGACTGCGGGCTCATCCAGGTGGCCGACCAGGTGCCGCCCGGCTACTTCCGGCACTACGTGTACATCCCCTCGACCTCGGACCAGATGCACGCGCATTTCGCCAGGCTCGCCGACGAGGTGCGGACGCGCTTCCTGCCGTCACCCGGCGATCTGACGATCGACATCGGCTGCAACGACGGCCTGTTCCTCTCACTGCTCGCCGAGAGCGGGCACCGGGGCCTCGGCATCGACCCCGCGACCAACATCGTCGAGCTCGCGCGCGGGAAGGGCGTCGAGGTCGTCAACGAGTACTTCACGCCGGAGATCGCGAGGAAGGTGCGCGAGGAGCACGGGCCCGCAGCCGTGGTCGTTTCCACGAACACGTTCCACCACATCGGAGATCTCGACCCGTTCACGCTGGGCGTCACGATCCTGCTCGACTCGGACGGCGTCTTCGTCGTCGAGGTTCCGCACGCCCTCGAGCTTGTCGAGCAGAACGAGTTCGACGGGATCTACCACGAGCACGTGTCGCAGCTCACCGTGAAGTCCTTCGTCGACCACTTTCGACGGTTCGGGCTCGAGGTGTTCGCAGTCGATCCACTCGACGTCCACGGCGGATCGATGCGGGTCTTCGCCCACCCGGCGGAGAACGGCGCGGCCCTCCAGCCAGAGGTGCAGGAGTGGATCGACCGCGAGACGAAACAGGGCCTCTTCGAGCCGGGGACGTACGACTTGTTCCGCGCGCGCGTCGAACGGATCAGGGCCGAGCTCCTCGAGCAGCTGGCCTCTCTGAGAGGCGACGGGATGCGGATCGCCGGTTACGGCGCATCCGCGCGCGGGAACACTCTTCTCAACACGTATGCGATCGGGCGCGAGACGCTCGAGTTCATCGCCGACCGCAACCACCTCAAACACGGTCTCTACACGCCCGGCATGCATATTCCTGTCGTGCCGGTCGAGCACCTGCTCGAGCAGAAGCCGGACTACGTTCTCGTGATCGCCTGGAACTTCGCGGAGGAGATCATCCGGCAGCTCGACGACTATCGTCGTGAGGGTGGGCGGTTCATCCTGCCCTTGCCCGAGCCGTCGCTGGTCAACTGAGCACGACTCGCTCGCCGCTCGCCGCCGAGCGGTAGGCAGCCTCGATCACTCGCAGGACCTCGCGTGCCTCGCGCGCACTCGAGGGTGGCTCCAGATCCTCCGCGATCGCCGCAAACACCTTCTCCGTGAGGCGGGCAGTACCGAAGACGCCGTCGTCGCGGGGGTTGCGGGCGAGGGTCTTCCTGCGCAGCCCCTGCTCCATCCAGGCCAGCCCGCCCGGGCCGAAGTCGATCCGCAGCCCAGTACGCTCGGCGCGCTTCTTTCCAACCTGGACTGTCGCGCGACCCCCGTGCGAGGCGCGCAGCGACGCGTTCTCGCAATCCGCACGCACCTCGACGTAGCGCGTGCCTGCGCGGCAGAGCCGGTTGATCGTGATCTGCCCTAGGCGCCCGCCTGAAAAGTCGAGAGTGACGAGCTGGATCGCGTCAGCGTCCCGATTGCCGTCGAGGCCGCTCGACCGCCGTGCATACACCCCGGAGGGGAGCTCGCCGAAGAGGTCGATCAGGAGGTCGACGAGGTGGACGCCGCCCTCGAACAGCACCCGATTCGGCATCGCAGCACGCCACGGCACGGGCTCGTCCCACGGCGCTAGGTCCATGAGCTGCCAGATCTGGCAGAAAACGAGCCGTCCGACCTCGGGCGTCCCGATTCGGTCACGCACCGCCCCGTAGATCGGTTTCTCCCGGAATTCGTGGTTAACAGCGACGCGGCATCCTGCCGCCTTTGCCGCCGCGATGACGCGATCCGCTTCCTCGACCGTCGAGACGAAAGGCTTCTCGCACAGCACGTGGGCGCCCGCGGCAAGGGCTTGCAGGCAGAGGTCCGCGTGCGAGTCCGGAGGCGTCGCGATCACTACTACGTCGGGGCGCTCGCGCTCCATGAGCTCGTCGAGCGCGTCGTAGGCGGGGAGCTTCGTCTCCCGCTGCCAGGAGATGCGTCGCTCCGCCGAGGTGTCCGTACCACCGACCGCGACCGCCCCGGCAATGCGCCCGAGAGCGGGAAAATGGAACGCGCGGGCCGCCCACCCGAGTCCGACGTAGCCGACCCGCACCTACGAACTCCGGGAACGTCTGCTTCGCAGGTAGAGGGCGAGTGCAAGCGGGACCGCGGCCACGCCCGTAAGGTGATGAAGCGCGTGGAGCCCCACTCCGGCGACCATCCGACCCGGCCCCTGTCGCCGCCAAAGAAGCCCGTAGAACGCTCGGTTGAGCGCCACCAATCCACCGAGAGACGCAGTGACAAGCCGTGGACGGCGCGTCACCGTCGCACCGAGAGCGACGAGGGACAAGCCAGCACTCAGACGGTGCCGCCAGCCGAGGTTGAGCGCGCTCGACGGAGTCCTACGCTCGAGCAGAAGGAGCACCCATGGGACACCGCGGCGGCGAAGGTCGGTCGTGACCATCTGACCGAGGCTCCAGCGCTTGAGATGCGTCCCCTGCAGGGAGGGGTCGAGCACCATCTTCCGCCCCTCGGCCGCGAGCCGCATCCCGAGCTCGATGTCTTCGATCGACGGTACCGCGTAGCGCTCGTCGAAGCCGCCTGCAGCGACGAATGCCTCGCGACGAATCGCTCCCAGACCCGCCCAGAACGTGGCAGCCTCGCCCGAAGACGACTGGTGCACGAAGTGGTGGAGGAGGTTGCGAAAGCCGGTGACGACACCATCCTCGACTGGCGTATCGTCGTACGAGCCGAAGACGGCGACGAGACTCGGGTCGGATTGGAAGGCGGCGCGGATCCGTGTAAATGCGTCCTCGTGGACGACGACGTCCGCGTCGATGAAGGCGATGATGTCACCCGATGCCCGCTGAGCCCCTTCGTTCCGTGCAGCGGCAGGACCCGGTGCCGTCGCATCGGTGATGACGATGAGCTCGTCCGGGGGCTGCGCGGCGTCGCGAATCGCCGAGACGCACGCATCGAGCGTGGCCGGCTCGTTCGTCGCCGGAACGATCGCGCTAAGGCTGGCCACCGCTCTGATGTTAGTGACAGGCCGAAAACGCCAACCTAGACGAAAGATCGGATTGCCGCTTGACGTGCGCCTCCATAGCCTGTTGTGAAGGCGAAGAACGATGCCGCTCATCCTCACCTATCACGCCGTCGAGGCGACTCGCTCGCCGCTGTGCTGCGATCCAGGGCTCTTCAGGGCGCATGCGGACATCATCGCCGAGACGCGCTTGCGCTCGGTAACCGTTCGCGAGCTCGCCGAAGCTCTTGCCGGGGGGATCGCGCAGAACGCAGTGGCGATCACCTTCGACGACGGCTTCGCGAGTGCCGTCGAGCACGCGGCGCCGCTCCTCGAAGAGCGCGGCCTGACGGCCACGATATTCTGCGTCGCCGGGCATCTCGGAGGTACGAACGACTGGCCCAGTGCGCGTGGTCGTGGGCCTCGAGCCCGATTGGCCAGTGCGTCCATGCTAGAGGCACTGGCGGCCGAGGGTTTCGAGATCGGGTCCCACGGAATGGAGCATGCCCCGCTTACCGGCGCTTCCGAGGCGACGTTTCTCCAGGAGCTACGCACCTCCCGCACCGTCCTCGAGGACGCCGTGGGAACAAGCGTCACATCATTCGCATACCCCTACGGCGCCCTCCCCGGAGGGGCTGGCCGCGAGGTGGTCCGCCAATCCTACGACGCGGCCTGCACAACGGCATTGCGGCGAGTCTCGGCCGACGACGACCCGCTTCTCCTGCCGCGCGTGGATGCCCACTACTTACGCAATCCCGAGCTCCTGCGTCGCGCACTCGAGGGCGGACTCCGGGCGTACCTTCGGGCACGAGGTCTTGGAGCGCGCGGTCGGCGCAGGATCGTCAAGGACTACACCAGAGGGAATCCGCGTCGGAGCCTGTCCGAATGACCATGGACGCGGTGTCGGCGCTCACGCAAGCTTCGATGCGATGAAGACCGTGATCATGGCGGGAGGCCTCGGCACGCGCTTGGCCGAGGAGACCGAGGTGACGCCGAAGCCGATGGTCGAGATCGGCGGCTCGCCGATCCTCTGGCACATCATGAAGATCTACTCGGCCTGCGGCTTCAACGAGTTCATCATCGCGCTCGGATACAAGGGCGCAACGATCAAGAACTGGTTCCTCAACTACCAGTACCTCGTCAGCGACCTCACCATCGGCTTTCGTAGCGGGACGATCGACCTGCACGACGGCGACAAGGAGGACTGGCTCGTCCACCTCGTCGACACGGGGCTTCACCCGCAAACCGGAGGCCGGCTCAAACGCCTCGAACCCTGGGTCCGCGACGGGACGTTCATGATGACGTACGGCGACGGCGTCGCTGACATAGACGTCGGCAAGCTGCTCGAGTTCCACCGGGGCCACGGCAAGCTGGCGACCGTGACCGCGGTACGGCCGCCCGCGCGCTTCGGCGGTCTCACCTTCGAGGGGGACCACGTCACTCGCTTCCTCGAGAAGCCGCAGATCGGGGAAGGCTGGATCAACGGCGGTTTCTTCGTCCTCGAGCCCCAGGTGCTCGAGTACATCGACGGCGACGACATAGCCTTCGAGCGAGAACCGCTCGAGCGCTTGGCCGAGGAAGGCCAGCTCGTTGCCTACCGGCACGACGGCTTCTGGCAGTGCATGGACACGCTGCGCGACGTACGTCTCCTCGAGAGCCTGTGGCACAGCGGTGACGTTCCCTGGAGGATCTGGGACCGGTGAGGGTTCTCGTCACGGGCCACCACGGTTACATCGGTTCGGTCACCTCACGCGCACTCACCCACGCCGGGCACGACGTCGTCGGACTTGACACGTTTCTCTACGAGGGCTGCGACTTCGGGCCCGACGACGGGCAGATGCCTGCGCTCCGACGGGACGTGCGCGACGTGGGTCGCGGCGAGCTTCGAGGCTTCGACGCCGTCGTCCACCTCGCGGGCTTGTCGAACGACCCACTCGGGGCACTCGATCCCGAGCTGACAGAGGAGGTCAACTTTCATGCGACCGTGCGCCTGGCGAGCGTCGCCAAGATGGCGGGGGTACATCGGTTCCTGTTCGCGTCGTCGTGCAGCATGTACGGGATCACCGAAGGCGACCGCCCCATCGGCGAGACGGCATCGCTCAAGCCGCTGACCGCATACGCCCGCTCCAAAGCGCGGGCGGAGGAGGGTCTCGTCGAGCTCGCTGACGACGGGTTCTCGCCGGTGCTGATGCGGAACGCGACCGCGTAC
>Ga0247727_10016777_pt1 | contig 11759 bp, 8 predicted proteins | sample WisWelCaveWW1625_FD_202498 | JGI IMG/M metagenome (GOLD analysis project Ga0247727, IMG submission 202498) | Biofilm microbial communities from Wishing Well Cave, Virginia, United States - WW16-25 | ecosystem: Environmental > Aquatic > Deep subsurface > Groundwater > Cave microbial mat | place... | reverse complement strand
CCCGGTGCCGCTCGATCCGGAACAGGAAGTGCGGCGACACCAGCATCGCCTGCAACGCCACCCGGATGCCCTGCTCGAAAGAGTCCCCCTCCTGGGCCGCCAGCGCCACGAACCCCGCCAGCCCATCTACCTCTTCGTTCGACACAGGACGCCGGTACGCCCGCCGCGCCATTGCCCCCAGGATGCGGTGCGCGCACTCCGGCTGGTGCCCGCCGGCTCCACTTGCCGGCCCGCGCGACTCCGTGCCTTCAGCGCCGTCTACCGTGCCGCGACCCCCTACCGTGCCCCGGCCGTCTACCGTGCTGCGACCGGCCACCGAGTCGCGACCAGCCACCGTGCCGCGACCATCCACCGATCCGCGACCGTCCACCGGGCTGCGACCGTCCACCGAACCGCGGCCGCCCACCGTGCCCCGACCGTCTACGGTGCCGCGACCGTTCACCGAACCGCCACCGTCCACTGTGCCGCGACCGTCTACCGAACCGCGACGATCCACCGAACCCCGGCCGTCCACCGAGCCGGGGCCGTCCAACGCGCTGCGACGGTCCACCAAATCGCGACTACCCATCGAATCGCGACCGTCCCGGCTGGCAGGCCCATGCCCGCACACCATGATCCGCCGGTGGCTCTCTGTCGCCGCCGCCGGCCTCTGGTTGTAGGGCCCCCTCACCTCCACGTAATCCACCGCCAGGTGCCGGTCCCGAGGCGCCAGCGGATTCTCCTCCGGCTTGTAAGGGTCGTTCACGAACCCCGCCCCCAGCTCGCGCTCACCCGCCTTCAGCTTCACCCGCGTCTCGAACGTCCGCCGCCGGTTGCGTCCCGGATCCACCTCGAACACCTGCGCCGCCTCCCCGTCCACCCGGATGGCCAGCTCGACCACCGGCGACCCTTCCGGCCGGATTCCCCCCAACCCCGCCACCAGCTCATACTCCGCCCCTACCGGAAACTTGTGCCGCGTCCGGATCGACCCCGCCTGTTTGAGCTGCTCCGCCTTGTAGCGCTCCATGGTCGGCTTCACCGGCGCGTCCACCACGATCGCCTCCCGCGCGATCTTCTCCGCCGCCGCCAGGTACTTCTCCATCAGCACCGGCGACAGCGACAGCACATCGCCGATGTTGTCGAATCCGTAGCCGGAATCGTCCGCCGGAAAATCATCCGCCGGACGGAAGTCGACCCCCAGCAGGTCCCGCACCGTGTTGTTGTATTCGTGGCGATTCAGCCGCCGCGCCGTCACCCGTCCGGGGTCCGGCTTGATGCTCCGATCCTGCCGCGCCAGCTCCCCCTCAATCGCCCGGATCGCCCCCCGCGCCTCCCCAACCGGCGGCTTGGGCGCCCCCGGCGGCGGCATCGACCCGGCTTTGAGCTTCCCCAGCACGTTCTCCCAAACGGGCCGCTCCAGCCCTTCCGCCTCCAGGTTCAGATTCCCTGTCTTGAGCTTCGCGTTGTGGCACAGCGCGCAGTGCCTGCTGAGGAACGGCTGGACGGATTTCTGAAGCCTGTCCGCCCCCGCCCCCAAACACACGCCCCCCAAGGCAGCCAGTAACCATCCGACCCGTACCATTGCCCCCAATTGTACCCCGCAATCCACTCCCCCGGACAGCCCGTCCGGCGAGGGGGTGAGGCCGCCGAGGCCGGGTGCGAGACATTTTTGTGGATGGGCGGAGCGTCGATTCCGGGCGCGAGACATTTTTGTGGATGGGCGGAGCGTCGATTCCGGGCGCGAGACATTTTTGTGGATGGGCGGAGCGTCGATTCCGGGCGCGAGACACTCTTGTGGACGGGCGGAGCGATTCCGAGCCGCGCGCGGAGCAAGCGGTCTTGCGGTGCAACCGGGGAACCGCTCCTTGCAGTCGCGGCTCGGCGTCGAGCGCAGCGGTACGCTACTGACGCTAACCCGGCGAGGTCTGGCTTGCGGTACTCTGAGAGGCAGCCAGTGGCTCCTTATGGCCCTGCTAGTGAAAACCAGGAGGATCGAACCGGACATCGTCGTCGTAGAGTTCAGCGGCAGGCTCACGATGGCGGAGGCCGAGAGTTGCGGCATCGAGAAGCGGCTCAACAAGCTCGTGCGCGAAAACAAGGAGAAACTGATTTTCGATCTGACCGGAGTGGAGCGAATGGACAGCGCGGGCCTGGGAATCCTCATTTACTGCTTTCCCGCCGTGAAGCGCGCGGGAGGAAGACTCCGCCTGGTGGACGCCGGCGGCGCTGTCCACAAGGAATTTGAAGCGACCCGGCTGAACAGAGTCTTCCGTTTGTACCCAACCGTGGAAGCAGCCTGCAAGGGTTTCAGCACTACATCGGCGTCGCGCTACTCGTGGTAATCCACAGCTCCTGCGCCACCGCCACGCCATCGACGGTTACGATGAGCCGGACGTCGCCCGAGACGCCCTGGGGAACCACGACGTTGAACTGATAGAGGCCCACGAAGCCCCCGGCCACGCCGGCGTACTCGACTTGGGCGGATACGTCGCCGAAGCGGACTACCAGGTTGGCCAGCGTTGCGGCCTGGCCCGCGATCTGGCCGGCGGGAATGGGGGGATTGGTGGCCCCGAAGCTGATGCCGTAAAGCACCACGCGGTCGCCGGCCACGGCCGCGCGGAAGGGCGCGCCGGCGATCAGGCCTTCCGGTCCGGCGTAGCTCTGGTCGGGGAAGATGTCCACCACGTACTGGCGATCGCCCCTGCGAAACGACGGCGGGGCCAGCAGCGCGGGCGCCCGCGCTGCAGCCGTAACGCGGAATACCTCACTCGATCCGGTGGCGGCGGTAACGACCACATCGACATCGCCCGTTCCGATCCCGTCCGGCGCCACGCAGTTGATCTGGCCCGGACTCACCAGGTAGACGAACGCGGGCTGGTTATTGATCGTCACCCGCGTCCCGGCCAGCGTGGTGGGCGCGGTGTTGTTGACGAAGTCCTCCGCCGTCCATTCCCGCGTCGTGGCGGCGAAGTTCGAGCCGTAGAGTTCCAGCCACCCGCCCGGAGCAGTGCGCCGCGCGCCGCCGAAGTTTCCGAGCGAGATCGCCGCCGAGATGGCGGGACGGGTTCCGCCCGCGCCGACAGCCGTGACCGTGATGTTCACCGGGGTCAGGCCGGTGACCGTGGCCGTGACCGTGGCGCCCGCCGCCGACACGGGCGCGGTGATGGCGGCGATGCCGTCCGCGTCGGTGACGGCGGAGGCGGCGCTGAGCTGGACGCTCGCGGGCGCGACCGAGAATTGGACGGTGAGCCCGCTCAACGGCGCCCTATCGGACGCCATCACCCGCACCCGCACCGGGAACTGTCCGGCCGGCGTTCCGGCAGGAACACCGGTTACCGCTTCGATGCTGACCGCAGTCACCGGCCGCAGCCGGCGGATGACGTGGTTGCCGCTGTCGGCGACATAGATGGAGCCGTCGCGTCCGGCCGCGATCCCGATGGGGGTGTTCAGCCGGGCCGCCCGGCCCGCCAGACCGTCAGGGCTGTAGCCTGCTTCCTGAGCCCCAACGATGGCGTCGAACTCTCCCCGGGGGTTGAAGCGGAACACCTGGTTCCCGCTGGTGACGAACATGTTGCCCGAGGGATCCACCGCCAGGTATCTGGCCAGGCCCAATGCGCCGGGGTTAGCCACCACCCCCGAGATGATGTTGCCCTGGGCGCTGATCCGCCGGATGCGCCCAAGGCCGTTTTGCAGGATGTAAAGGTTGCCCGCCGAGTCGAGAGCGACGGCTCGAGGGATGAACAACTGCGCGCTGAGGGCCGGTCCGCCGTCGCCGCCGTCGCCTGGCTGCCCACTTCCGGCCCACGGCGTGAAAGGCGCCGGGCCCTGACCGGCAACCGTATCCCGGGCGGTGGCCGAGACGCTGTGCCGTTCGGGAGCGACGAAGTAGATACGCTGCTCCGCGGCATCGAGGGCCAGATCCGTCGCCCCAAGCCCAACGCGCTCCCGCGGGGTTCGCGTGCCAGCATTCTGAGCCCACAGTCCCGTGCCGCTGACCCAATAGACGTTGCCTTGCGTGTCGGCCGTCACGGCGTTGATGATGCCGGGGATCTGGCAGGCGCCCGCGAAGCCGGCCATGTTCTGAACGATGGGCGTCAGGGAGATGGTGCTGATCTGGCGGATGGCGCAATTGTCCTGGTCCACGATGACCAGCCGGTTCTGGGGGTCCACCTTCACGTTGGTCGGCCTGTTGAACGTCGCCTGGAGCGGTGGCCCGGCGTCTCCGGCATAGAGCAGCTTGCCTCCGGCGAAGGTGGAGATGATGCCGGCGGCGGTGACGCGGCGAACGCGGTGGGTCAGCGCCTCGGCAAACGCGACGTTGCCTTGCTGGTCGACCGCCACGCCCGTCGGATTGGACAGTCCAGCCTGCGGACCGGGGCCGCCGTCGCCCGAGAAGCTTTGCGTTCCGTTTCCGGCGAGGCGCGTGACCTGCATGCTCCCGAGGTCGAGCCGGCGAAGCGTGTCGGAGGCTTCGTCGGTGAAATAGAGATTCGCTCCAGTGGCGTCCAATGTCATGCCGGTGGAGCTGCCGCCGCGCACCTGAAGGGCCGGACCGTCGAGCGCGCTGGCGGTGGCGCCGCCCAGGACGGTCGAAATCGTGCTGCCTTGCACGCGCCAGATGCGCTGGTTGTTCAAATCGAAGAAGTAGATGTCCCCGCTGGGATGAACGGCGACCCCCGAGGGGCGGTTCATTTGAGCGGCGGTGGGCGGGCCGCCGTCGCCCGAGAATCCGCCCGTGCCGTTTCCGGCGATCGTCGAGACGCGGCCGTCGGCAGCCGAGAGCCGGCGAATGCGATGGTTGTTGGTATCGGCAATGATCAGATCACCCCGCGCGTCCACCGCCAGGCCAAGACCTTCGCTGAAGCTGGTGGACGTGCCCGGATTGCCGTCGCCGTTGAAGGCGGTTTGCCCGGTGCCGAGCACATGGGTGATGACGCCGGTCGCCAGGTCGATGCGGCGGACCCGTTGGATGCTGGTTTCGCAGAAGTACAGATACTTGTCGCCATCGAGGGCCAGGGCCCGGGGGCTGGAAATCTGGGCGTTGACCGCCGGGCCGCCATTGCCGGTGAATCCCGCCGTCCCCGTGCCCGCGATGACCGTGGACTTGCCATCGGGAGCGACGCGGCGAACGCGGTGGTTGTCGGTGTCGGCAATGTAGAGGTTGCCCTGGCGGTCGATAGCTACTCCCAGGGGCGTCTTGAGCGTCAGGTCGAGCGCCGCGATCTCACCGTTGGCGGACCGCTGAACCCCCGCGAATGTTGTGACGCGGTAAACCGTCGGTCCCTGGCCCCAGACGGGCAGAGCGGCGGTTACCAATACTCCGATCAGAGCAAGCTTGCGTTCCATAGTCGCACTCCGACCGGTAATGCGAAAAACAGGGGAAAAAGGTGCCAGGAAACGATGGAGCCGGGGGCAGGCGGCCTGCCTACCGTTTCCCGCCCCTGCCGAACTGATCCCCGGCGCGGACGGGCTTCCCATTCGCGAAGATGATTTCCAACAACTTCTCGCTCCCCACCTGCCGGCCCGTTTCATCCTCCAGCACGGCCAGGATCTTCTTGGAGCGCGTGTCAATCACTTCGCCGCTCGACGGGTAGGCCCGCTGCCCGTCCATGCTGAAGGTGATCCAGCCGGGCTGATCCCGAACCTTGATGCTGGCCGTCTGTTTGGGCGGCATCACGGTGGCATCGAAGATGTGCAGCATGCCGTTATGCCCGTCCGCTACCCAGATCTCATTCTCGTCCGGTGTCATGGCGATGCCGTGGCTGGGGCATCCGTGACGCTTGACGGGGCCCGGCTGGTAGCCCTCGACCTCCACCCGATGCAGCATCTTGCCCGTCCGCAGGTCGCCCACCTCGAATCCCAGCAGGCCATTCACATTTACGAAGCAGAGCGTCTGGCTTCCGTTGACCGTGAAGGGACGGATGGAATGACTGAACGGCCCCACCGTCCTGGCGATAGTATGGGTCTTGGTGTCCGCCACGGTAAGTAGCGGGGAACGCAGTCCGGCCAGATAGGCGCGCGTGCCGTCGAGGGAATAGACCGTATTGTGGGCGCCGGACTTGGTCACGATCTTCGCCATCACGTCGCCGGTTGCGCCGTTGACCACGTTCCAATGCGCCCCCTCGAACGACGGCACGTAAAGGTTCTGGCCGTCGGGGGAGATCGACATGCGGTCGCAGCCACCCTCCAGCTCCTTTTCCCAGACCATTTTCTCGGTGAGCAGATCGAACGAGGCCAGCCGCTGGTACGTGCTGATATAGAGCTTTCCAGTCTGGGCGCTCGCTGCGATGCCCTTGACGTTTTCGGGGGCCTTCCCCTCGGGCGGCTGCCAGGTGGGTATGCGCTTGACGAAGCGGTGTCCGTTGTCGATGTCGAAAACGATGACCCCGATGCCGCCATACTCTACGTAGTTCCGGATGCCGGGCGTGGCCACATAGAGGAACCGCCTCTCTTGGGCTTCAGCCGGCGGAGCAAGCGAGCCCCAGGCGAGGAGTAAGGTGACTGCTGACAGCATGTAGAGATTGGTCTTCCATAGGCGCATTGGGCTTCTCCGGATACCGTCTGGGAATCAGGACGCCATCGTAGCACGCCTCCGCTGCGGGAAGCGGGGGTTAGCGGCAACAAGCGCGCACGCGGTCGATCCCTCCCGCGCAGCAGCACGATGCTGGGAGTCGCGGTCGGGCTCCAATCGAGGACCAATGCAGGGTTTCGTAACCTCCGGCATTGATAGAGCGGTATGGCCGCCTGCCGCTGCTGTGGCCCGCGGGCCTGGCCGCGGCCGCGCTAGCGGGTGTGGTAGCCTGGCGCAGGCGGCGGGGCCGGCCCCCGCGCTGACGCCTTGGCCTGCCCCACCGGCGCCTGGTCCACGATCCGGATCCCGAACCCCTCCAGCCCCACGATCTTGCGCGGGTGGTTGGTCAGCAGCCGGATGGTCCGCAGCTTGAGGTCCGAGAGGATCTGCGCCCCGATGCCGCTCTCGTACTGCGCCCGGCGCGGTCCCGTTTCGGTCCGGTGCGGGTACCCCGGGCCGGTCTGATGCAGGTAGACCAGCACGCCGCGCCCCTCGGCGGCGATCTGCTCGAGCGAATGCTCGACCATCTCCCGGCACTGGCAGCGGGTGGAGTGGAACACGTCGCCCAGCAGGCAATGGGAGTGCATGCGCACCAGCACCGACTCGCCGTTCTCCACCTCGCCCCGCACCAGCACGATATGCGCTTCCGGATCCACTTCGCTCTGGTAGCTGATGGTGCGGAATTCGCCGTAGGGCGTCTCGACCACGCCCTCCGCAACCCTTCGCACGAACCGCTCGGTTTCCAGCCGGTGCCGGATCAACTCGGCCACGCTCAGCATCCGCAGCCGGTGGCGGGCCGAGAATTCCATCAGCTCGGGAACGCGCGCCATGGTTCCATCGTCGTTCATGACCTCGCAGATCACGCCGGCCGGAATCAGCCCGGCCAGCCGCGCCAGGTCGACCGAGGCCTCGGTCTGGCCGGCCCTCACCAGCACCCCGCCCTTGCGGGCCCTCAGCGGCGGCACGTGGCCCGGACGCGCCAGGTCCGCCGCCGTCGAGGCCGGATCGATCGCCACCCGGATCGTCCGCGCCCGGTCGGGGGCCGAGATGCCCGTCGTCACCCCGGCCCGGGCGTCGATCGTCTCGCAGAACGCCGTTCCGTACAGCGACGTGTTCTGGTGGGTCATCAGCGGGATGCGCAGGTAGTCCAGGCGCTCCTCGGTCAGCGCCAGGCAGATGAGCCCCCGGCCGTGGCGGGCCATGAAGTTGATGATCTCGGGGGTGATTCGCTCGGCCGCCACCGTGAGGTCGCCCTCGTTCTCGCGGTCCTCGTCGTCCACCACCACGATCATCCGCCCCGCGCGGATCTCCTCGATTGCTTCCGGCGCCGTCGCAAACGACATAGCTTCTACTGAGACTGTAGCACAGGGGTGCGCGGCAGTGGGCGCACCCGGAGCACAGCGGCCGTGGTAAGCTGGAGGATACTCTTCCTCGCATTCTGACGATCCAATCAACATGAAAATACTGATGGTCGCTTCCGAGGCGGTTCCGTTCTCGAAGACCGGCGGCCTGGCCGACGTGGTCGGGGCGCTGCCCCAGGCGCTCTCCGCCCTCGGTCACGATCTGGGAGTCGTCCTGCCCTTGTACCGCATGACGAAGCTGGAGAACCCGGCTACTGTCTTCGACAGCCTGACGGTTCCGGTGGGGCCGCAGGTGCACTTTCCGGCGGTCCGCACCCTGACGCGAGACGGCGTGAAGTTCTACTTCGTCGATTCCCCGGTGTTTTTCGACCGCGCCGCGCTCTACGGCACCCCGGCCGGCGACTACCCGGACAACGCCGAGCGCTTCGCCCTCTTCTGCCGGGGGGCGGTGGAGATCGCCCAGCTCCACTTCCGGCCCTACGTGTTCCACTGCCACGACTGGCAGAGCGCCCTGGTCCCGGTGCTGCTCCGCTCGGTGTATTCGCGCTCACCCGCCGCCAGCCGCCCGCCGGTGCTGTTCACCATCCACAACCTGGGCTACCAGGGGCTGTTCCACCCCGACGTGCTCAGCCAGATCGGGCTTCCGGCCGGCCTGTTCACCATCGATGGCCTCGAGTTCTATGGCAAGGTGAACCTGCTCAAAGGCGGGCTGGTGTTCTCTGACGCGATCAACACGGTGAGCCGCGGCTACGCCCGCGAGATCCAAACCGAGGAACTCGGCTTCGGCCTCGACGGACTGCTGCGACACCGCAGCGCGGTGGTCAGCGGGATCCTCAACGGCGTGGACTACGCGCAGTGGGACCCATCCACCGACAAGCATCTGGCCGCAGGTTTCGGCCCCGGCCGGCTCGCCGGCAAGCGCCAATGCAAGCAGGATCTGCTGGCGGCCTTCAAGATGCCCGAGGCCAACGCCGATCGCCCGCTGATCGGCATCGTATCGCGCCTGACGGTGCAGAAAGGCGCCGACCTGATCGCCCAGGTGGCCGAGGAATTGATGGCTGAGGACCTGGCGCTGGTGGTGCTCGGCTCCGGCGAGAAAGCGTATGAGGAGCTGATGGCCAGCCTGGCCCGGCGGTTCCCCGACAAGGTGGGGGTCCGCATCGCCTACGACGACGCCCTGGCCCATAAGATCGAGGCCGGCGCCGACATGTTCCTCATGCCCAGCCGCTACGAGCCCTGCGGGCTGAACCAGATCTACAGCCTGAAGTACGGCACGGTTCCGGTGGTGCGCGCTACCGGCGGACTCGACGACACGGTGGAGGATTTCGACCCCGCTACCGGGGCAGGCACCGGTTTCAAGTTCCGTGAGTACACCGGCGAGGCCATGATGGAGGCGATTCGCCGGGCGCTCCAGGCTTTCCAGGCCCCGGCCCAATGGAAGAAACTGATGGCGAACGGCATGGCCCAGGACTATTCCTGGGGCGCCTCGGCCGCCCAGTACGCCCGGCTTTACGAGAGCCTGGCCGCCGGGCGCGGGTGAGTGAGTCCATTCACCCCCGTCGTTCATCTATAATAGCGGAGAAGACAATTCTTTCTACCGAGGGCAACAGACGCATGGCTGGGCTGAATGTGCACACCTTTACCGACTCCTCGTTCGATACCGAGGTGTTGAATTCCGACGTGCCGGTGCTGGTCGATTTCTGGGCCGAGTGGTGCGGCCCCTGCAAGATGATGGGCCCGACCATCGACGCCGTTGCCACCGAGTACGTCGGCAAGGCCAAGGTTGGGAAGCTCAACGTGGACGACAACCCCGGCACCGCCGGCCGCTTCCAGATCCGCGGCATCCCTACCCTGTTGCTGTTTAAGGGCGGAGCTCCCGTCGAGCAGATCGTCGGCCTGGTGGGCAAGGACAAGGTGCAGACCATCCTCAACAAGCATGTATGAGAACCGAGCCGCTGGTTGCTTCCGACCTCCGTGGAGTTTTTCCGGTGCCGCCGCTGGCCCGCAAGGCTGACCCGCGGCGGACCCTCGACTTCCCCCAAAACGATCGGCTGGTCCGCCACATGGCCGAGGGCGGCATCACGCGCTTCATCTACGGCGGCAACGCCTTCCTCTACCACATCAGCCTGGGGGACTACGAGGAACTGCTCGAGTGGCTCACCGGCTTCGGCGACAACCTGCTGGCCATCCCGAGCGCCGGGCCTTCGTGGGGCCGCGCCATGGACCAGGCGCCGCTGGTCCGCAAGCGGCGCTTCCCGGCGGTGATGATCCTGCCCTGCGCCGACCCGCGCGACGCTTCAGGTCTCGAGCAGGGCCTGCGCGAGATCGCCGACGCGGTGGCCACGCCGCTCATCCTCTACCTCAAGGACGAGTCCAACTTCGGGGCCGACAAAGAAGCCGGTCTGGACGTGGTGGGCCGGCTGGTCGACGATGGCCTTTGCGTGGCCATCAAGTACGCCGTGATTCGTTCCGACCCGAGCAAGGACCCCTACCTGGAAGGCCTGCTGCGGCGCGTGGACCGCAGCCTCGTGATCAGCGGCATCGGTGAGCGGCCGGCCGTGGCTCACCTGCGGGACTTCCGGCTTCCCGGTTTCACCACCGGCTCCGGATGCGTGGCTCCGCGCCTCAGCAACCAGATCCTGGAATCGTGTCACAGCGGGGATTACACCGCCGCCGAGGATCTGCGGGCCGCGTTCCTGCCGCTTGAGGACCTGCGCGATGCCTGGGGCCCGTCCCGGGTGCTCCACCACGCGGTCGACCTGGCGGGCTTGGCTCGAACCGGCCCCATGGCGCCGTTCCTGTCGGCGCTCTCCGCTGCCCAGGTGGAGAAACTGGCGCCCGTCGCCCAGGCGCTGGCCGGGCGCAACGCCACCCCGCGTCCCCGGACTGCCGTCGTCGCGTAAGGGCCTCAAGCTCGTCCGGCCCCTCTAAGGGCCTGTGAAACCGGTGGAAGGCCAGAAATACATAGTGGTAGTCTATAAGGAGCTGACCCCCTCGGACGGGTTCGTCATCACCGCGTTTCTGACGCGGCGAATCCGGCAATTGGAAAGACGAAGCAGAGTATGGCCACGCTGAACATACAGGAGATCGTGGAGCTTGCGCCCCGGTTGCTCAACGTTCCGTCGGGTCGCATGTGGACCAGCTACGACGCCGAGGCGGATGTCCTCTACATCAGCTTTCGGAAGCCCAGCCATGCCGACGACAGCGAGATCTCCGAGGAGGGGATCATCGTTCGCTGTCAAGACGGTGAAGTGGTGGGAGTGACGATCCTGAACGCCAGCGAGCGCGTCACCAAGAACACAACCTGAGGTCCGCCGTTCTTTGATTCAGCAGGTACACCGTCTGTCCCTCTCTACCGGCGCGCGCCTGGGACCCTACGAGATCCTCGCCCCGCTCGGCGCCGGGGGGATGGGAGAGGTGTACGGCGCGGGACACCTCCAAGTCCGGAGTGTTTCCGGCGCTCGCGGCGTTGCCGGACGGCGCCCTGCTGACTGCCTAGTCTGATCCTTCTGATCGCCGGACGGCGGGGTATAATTCCCAGATGCCCCTCGCGGCCGGCGCACATCTCGGTCCCTACGAGATCGTCGCCCTCATCGGCGCGGGCGGGATGGGCGAGGTCTACCGCGCCCGCGACACCCGGCTCGATCGCACCGTCGCCGTCAAGGTGCTGGCCGCGCACGTGGCCGAGCACCCCGAATTCCGCAAGCGTTTCGAGCGCGAGGCTCGCGCGGTTTCCAGCCTGAATCATCCCCACATCTGCACCCTCCATGATATTGGCCACCAGGACGGCGTCGACTTCCTGGTCATGGAATACCTGGAGGGCGAGACGCTGGCCGCCCGCCTGTCGA